>ERZ808240.1640-NODE-1640-length-27023-cov-4.582802_pt1 | contig 27023 bp, 18 predicted proteins | sample MGYA00521084_ERZ808240 | MGnify/ENA primary metagenome ERZ808240 (study PRJEB31516, sample SAMN03275571) | gut metagenome | biome: mammalia-associated habitat; material: feces | host: Papio cynocephalus | place: Kenya | collected 2012-08-06 ... | reverse complement strand
ACCTGAAATCCTGTGAAAGCGCCCTGCTTTCATCCATGACAAATATATTTTCTTCTTCCAGCTCATGTTTTGCCGGAAGATCATTCTGTATCTTAATTGGCATAATATTCCTCCGTTTCCTGCTATAAACGCCTGTATATATAATGTTTTGTATAGCTCTATATATAATAAGCTTTTATTATATTTAAAATATGCATAGCTATCTAAAAAATGCTCTGTATTTTTTAGATATGGCGTATCCGCCATATAAAATCTGATAAATACACATAAAAATGCAGGCATCTTTATGTGTATCCACCAGATTTTTCATAGCTCTGAACAGTAACATATATTACAGCATATCTTCCAATCCCGCAAGTCTGATAAATTCTTCCTCGGTAATTACAGGAACCCCCAGCCTGGCTGCTGTTTTATTCTTTGTTGACTGCGACATTGAATCATTATTAATAAGATACGAAGTATTGCCAGTTACAGAACCAGTAACCTTTCCACCCTTACTTTCTATAAGTTCTTTCAGCTCTTTTCTGTTAGCAAAATGAGTCACATTACCAGTAATAACAAATGTTTTGCCTGAAAGTTCATCTGTGTTTTCAGAATCATCCATTTCTTTTAATCTGACCTCTTTTAACAGCTTCTGATATTCTTCTTTCTTTTTATCATCTGCAAAATATTTAACATATGAATCTGCTATTACATCACCTATACCATCTATATCCGTAAGTTCTTCTGCTGTTGCGTTCATGACTGCATAAGGATCACCCTTTAACTTCTTTACAATAAGCTTGGCCGTTGAAAGTCCTATATTATCTATCCCAAGACCATATAACACTCTTACAAGGTCTGTATCTCTCGCTTTTTCTACCGCCTCGCATAGATTATTATATGACTTTTCACCAAAACCATCCATAAGGATTATTTCATCCCTGAATCTGTCAAGATGGAATATATCTGTTTTATCCTTAATAAATCCTTTCTGGATAAACTTCTCAAGTGTAGCCTCAGACAAACCATCAATATTAAGTGCATCTCTTGAGACAAGCAGGGCAAAGCTCTTAATATGCTTTGCCTGACACTCTGGATTATCACAATACAGTGTCTTAACATCATTAACATTACTGATTCTTGTTGGCATGCCACACACCGGACAGACATCAGGTATTACAACATTGCCACTTTCTGTAAGATTCTGTGCTATCTGTGGAATTATCATATTAGCTTTAAACACCCTTATCGTATCACCAATTCCAAGCTTAAGACCTTCCATAATGCTTATGTTGTGAACACTCGCCCTTGACACCTTTGTTCCCTCAAGTTCAACTGGGTCGAATATAGCCACTGGATTAATAAGCCCCGTTCTTGAAGCACTCCACTCTATCTGTCTTAGCACTGTATCTGCAGTCTCATCAGTCCACTTGAATGCCATAGCATTTCTTGGAAACTTGGCTGTTCTTCCAAGTGATTCACCATATGCAATATCATCATATATGATAACAAGTCCATCAGACGGAAAATCATTATTCACAATAGTTTTCTCAAACCAGCCGATTGTGTCTATAATGTTGTCCTTATTAACCACCTTATACTCTACAACATCGAATCCCTGACTACTAAGCCACTCAAACTGACACTTTCTTGAATTCTTAAAATCCACATTCTCTGCTGATACAAGTGCAAATGCAAAGAAGTTGACATTACGTTCTTTAGTTATCTTGTTGTTAAGCTGTCTTACTGAACCACTACATAAGTTTCTTGGGTTCTTGTACTTTGCATCCATTTCCGGTATCTCTTCGTTTATCCTGTTAAAATCAGAATAAGTTATTATAGCTTCACCTCTTAACACAAGCTTTCCCTTGTATGGAATCGTAACAGGAACATTCTTAAACACCTTTGCATTGTTCGTGATTATTTCACCTATCTCGCCATTACCTCTTGTTACGGCCTTACTAAGCTTTCCATCCTCATACGTAAGCACAATAGTAAGTCCGTCAAGTTTCCACGAAAGAAGACCTGTCTGGTCTTTAAGCCAGTCTCTTAATGCTTCCCTGTCCTTTGTCTTATCAAGACTTAACATAGGCGACTCATGTCTTTCCTTAGGCAGTTCACTAAGTACTTCATAACCGACATTAACTGTTGGGCTGTTAGAAAGCACACATCCTGTTTCTTCTTCAAGCTTCTTTAATTCATCGTATAATGCATCATATTCGTAGTTGGACATTATCTCCTGTCCCTCTGAATAATAACTTTTCCCTGCTTTATTTAGTAATGTAACTAACTCTTTAATTCTATCTAACTTATCCATTATTTTGCTCCGTTATATTGATTTTTTTATTGACAGTTTACTGCTTACAGTTCTTCATATAGCTTATTCTTCTCTGCACCATCAACTATTCTGTACTCGCCACACTTAAGTTCACCAAGTTCTATATTCATTATCCTTATCCTTGTAAGTGTTTCAACCTTATATCCAAGTTCCTGACACATTCTTCTTATCTGCCTGTTAAGTCCCTGTGTAAGTATTATACGGAATGTGTAGTTATTTATACGGCTTATCCTGCATGGCTTTGTTTTGACCTCAAGCCCCTTAAGATATACTCCATCCGACATATTATTTAAGAATGTGCCTGTTATCTTTTTATTAACCTTTACTATATATTCTTTTTCATGTCCATTAACAGACCTTAGTATCTTATCTGTTATCTCACCATTGTTGGTAAGGAGTATAAGTCCGTCTGAATCCTTGTCAAGCCTGCCTATAGGATATATCCTTTTATCATAGCCTATGTAATCTACTATATTGTTCTTTCCCTGGTTATCCGTTGTTGTGCATACTATACCTCTTGGCTTATTAAACGCCATAAGTATATCCTGCGGTTTCTCACCACTTATCCTGCTGCCATCTATACATATCACACTATTCTCATCAACCTGCTGCCCACATTCTGCAACAGCACCATCAACAGTTATCCTTCCTGCTTCTAAAAGCCTGTCTGCTTCACGGCGCGAACATATTCCATGTGCACTCAGATATTTATTAATACGCATCGTATATAACTTTCCTTTCAAATACATCATAAACATAATCCATAACAGATTATGCTGCCATCACTGCAATTAACCATAAATATTATGATATGAGGGTCAAAAGGTATTTTGCCCCTCATTTATGATTAATCAGATTACTACATGCTACGCATTCCCGTAATCTGACTCCACCTCGAAATCCGCTAATTTCCTGCGTTTCCGCAGCAAATTGCTATTTTCTCGGTGTAGTGCGGGTCACTAAGGTATACATCGAATTGCATGCAAGCATGCATCGATGATACCTTTTGACCCTTTAGTCATATTATTCTAATATATTATGATGTAAGTGTCAAAAGTCCAGAATGACCTTTTCAAAACAATCCCGCCAAAGTTAACCCGCTGCAAAATGACATTATTCAAATGGCATCATGCAAATGATATAGTACAAATGCCATCGTTCAAATTACATCATTCAAATTACATCGTTCAAAATTATATTGCCCTCATAAAGAAAATAGTGTATTATGTATGATAGTTGTGTACATGTAGCTCAGTTGGATAGAGCGTTCGCCTCCGGAGCGAAAGGCCGTGGGTTCGACTCCCATCATGTACATTTGTAGTTATATAACATGTCCGATAGTTATATACCACATCAGATAGTTAAAGGTATGTAATAGCTGCATATTACATGCTAAGTTCGCCGGTTTCCCTGTTATATTCATATACTGCATATGATAATACCTCATCTACAGCAACCCCCTCTGCATTCACTTCTCTCACCATATTTATAAGTTCCTGTTTATTAAACATAGCATACTGTGGAAGTATGATAACTTCATGAATAGATGATGGCAATATATAAAGATTGCTTCCTATCCTGTCAGCAAAATTCTTTAACATATTCTCATACAACATACATGCTGCTCCATTGATACGGCAGTCATTAGTAAGCACATATAACTGGCAATTCTCAACATCTTCCTTTTCAAACCCCATATCAAACCTGTCACAATCATCATATGATTCAAGCAGCTTTGACATCTCAGTTATACCAGCTGGAAGAATACGTGATGTGTTATTCATGGCTGCCCTGTATATATCCTCTTCCCTTACATTCCAGTGATTCATATTGGAATTATATATAAGTGCCGTTGTATTACCCTCATCAGTCTTTTCTATCATACAATAAAATACCATTGCAAGATCCAATATCTTTTTATGTGGTATAAGACTTAGAAGCTTCCTGTTCGCATTATAATTAATCAGCTTGAATACAATCTTATCCTTTACCCCGTCAAAGCTCATAAAACTGCTTGTATCAACTGATATTCTGTCCTTATTAAAAAGATAAAGCTCCTTTATTCCTGAAAATACGCTTTCAAAAGTCTTTCCCTTGCAATATTGTTCATAATACCCATTAAGATATATGGTTGGAGATATGCAGCAGCCTTTTCTTAATATAACAAGTCCGTCATATTCACACCCATTATTTTTTATAACATGTGTTACCTGTACACTTCCATCTTTACCCGCTACTGATTCTGCCATTTTCTTTATCTTTTCCACAAATTCAGAATAACCCATAACATCAGAACATAAACTTTTTTCCATAAGCAAAATATAATCCTTTCAAATGTATAATTGTGTATTATTAACTCTTCTCCTTAATATTCCTGGCCATGAAATATTAAACTAAAACTGGGAATAATCTGGCATGATAAATGCCCTGATAACCGCATGCGATTAATGATTATAAAAATATAATGATGTATAAACCAAAAGTCTTATCATGCAGGCACGAATGACTTTATTCTACTTACACCACGTTATCAACAAATACATATTACTACTTAAGCTTTTATTTGTCAATAGTATATATTTAATTGTATTAATTTATAAAAATGTTGTAAAAAAACCTGCTTTTGTTGTATAAAGCAGGTTTTTTGTTGTAATTATATCAATAAGTCCTTTCCCATATGCCATCTGTGAATGTAATATTTAACAATAATTTGTATATTCATCACATAGCATGTAATATTTAATAACAACTCGTGTATTAATCACATATTATTATATTTAATATATCAATTATCAATATATTAAACCTCAGGCCTGTAAACTGACAATACACATTTATAAGCTGGCAAGCACATCAAGCAAAAGTTCCCATGTTCTTTGTACTGATGATATGCTTAATCTCTCGTTAAATGTATGAATGTCTATAATATCCGGTCCAAATGATATGCAGTCAAGACCATCAAGTTTTTTCGCAAATATTCCACATTCAACACCGGCATGCATAGTCTGCACCTGTGCATCTTTTCCTGTAAGCTTCTTATATGAATCAAGCATAACCTGTCTTAATACTGACTCTTTCTTAAACTCCCATGCTGGATATCTTCCAGTAATATTATAATCACCACCAAGCAATGCTATCATGCTTGTCACCCTGTCTATAAGATATTCTTTTTCGCTCTCGACTGAACTTCTTAAAAGATAAGTCATTATAACCTTATCATCAGAATCAGACATTTTAACAACACCAAGGTTTAATGATGTCTGGACAAGACCCTTTATATCGTTGCTCATCTTTATCACGCCATCAGGAATATGTGTCAATGCAAGAACCACTTTATTAGTTGAGGCATAATCCCATACAGTATAGCTTTCTTCTTCCTGCCCGCTAAGCTTTATCTGCATGTTGCCGTCTGTAATGCTATATTCACTTTTTATGCATGATATATATTCATTAAGTGTATTCTTAATATCCTGTGCTTCTTCTTTTCTTACAACAATAGCTGCCATGCTTCTTGGTGGTATGGAATTATCCTTTTCACCTCCCACTATTGATTGTATATAATAGTTATATTTTGCTGATAACTGGAATAACAGTCTTCCTGCAATAACATTGGCATTAGCCCTCTGATATATAATATCAGTACCTGAATGTCCACCTGTGACATCTGATACTTCTATACTTAACAAAACACCCGTCTGCTGTATTCTGTTGACATCATACTGCGCAGTTATAGTAGCGCCACCCGCACAGCCTGCAAGAAATATTCCTTCATCCTCTGAATCTATGTTAAGCATTATACGTCCCTTTATATCTGAACAATCTATAGCCTCGGCACCTGTCATTCCTGTTTCTTCATCAACTGTAAACACTGCCTCAATATCAGGATGTTTTATATCATCACTATCAAGGACTGCCAGTGCATATGCAACTGCTATTCCATCATCACCACCAAGACTCGTTCTGTCCGCCTTGACATAATCGCCATCAACATACAGGTCAAGGCCTTCTTTTTCCATATTCTTATCATTATCAGGCGTTTTTACAGTAACCATATCCATATGTCCCTGTATTATAACCGGTTTACCAGTACTTCCGCCAGATGCCGGCTTTCTGATAATAACGTTATAAGCATCATCCTGCCTGTACTCCAGATTCCTTTTTTTAGCAAACTCAACCAGATAATTACTTATCTGTTCTACATTACCTGACCCATGTGGTATTGAACATATCTCTTCAAAATATTTAAAAACTAATTCTGGTTTTATATCTTTTAAAACACCATTACCCATCACATTTTCCTCCTAACGACTGTTAAATAAAGATAATAAATATCCACTGGCATAATCAATTCACATTCCCTTAAACCTGGATTATCATATCAATATTCATTACAATAATACTACATACGAAACAATATTCAAGCATATCTTATATCAGCCAAATGCTTTCTGACCGGCAAGCAGCTTATCAAGTATATCTGCCAGCGGTTCCATGGATTTCTTTCCCTCTACAAATGTATTAGTCTGTGCTCCCGCCTCTATAAGCATGGAACGTCCTCTCTCATGCAGACAGTATCTGTACGCATTTACATATATTCTTCTTAAAAAACCTGGATAATAAGCCTCCCCAAGCAGCTGCATCTGAAGGCTCATGGCAAGATTAGTATCTCTGTACGGGTTACTAAGATAAGCAATATCTCCATTGACCTTACTGTAGCTAAGACCATTAAAAAACATTATCTTTGCCATACTCTTTCCATCAACCTCGGTGACAAGATGCGTAGTTTCTGCAACACCATCCCTGTGAAGATCGATTACAACCTCTATCGAAGGATTATCTCTAAGTATAGCCGCTATCCCATTCTCGGCATATGTATAAGCCTTACTTCTGTCAAGCTTTCCATCAACATAATCATATACAGTCGTATCATGTATAACATTGTATCCATATTTATCCGTAAGAAGCTTAGTCAGATAATCACCAACACCTACAATAGATGTAGAAGCATCACCAGCAGCGGAGTCACTAAAGCCCTCCTGTGAATGTGTATGGAATATAAGTATCTGTGGCTGTGCATTGTTTTTTTCTATCGCAAGATCCATGTTTATGAATTCCTGTGGTCTTAATATGTTTTCCGTAAGTTCAGTAATAGATGTTATAGTATAAAAATGATTATGGACAAATCCATAATCTGACAACTGCGACATATTATATGTTGTTCCTGTTATATCTTTTTTATGAATCACAGCTGAATCAGAGGTCATAACTGTATTAGTCCCTGTTTCTGAGCCACTGCTTTTTACATTACCGGATGAATCAGTGCCTGTCTGTGACTCTGTATTATTATCATCACTATTAACATTATCACTGGATTTAACGGCTGTCCCGTTGTTTTCTTCATAACCGCAGGCATTATCTGCAAGCATGATATAGTCATCGTTATTCTTAGGAAGCACAGCACTGACTGGTACTGTTGTCTTTAACAGCTCATCAAATATTGAATCATCATTGAACTTTTGTGGATTACAATAATACATCATGCCAGGCATTGTTATATTCATACAGCTACTGATAAATATCTCTTCTGCCATGGATGCAATACCTATGTTTTTTTCCAAAAAAACAATAAACAATAATATAAACACTGTAACTATCGCATATAACAGCCTGTACTTTTGCTTCATAATGCCTCCAATCCCCTGATATTTAATTGTATTACCTTCCTGTGTGAATTATTACCTGATTCTGATGTATCAGTTTTTCTTAATTGCTTTGCAGCTTACGCAAGCCTTGAACATCTCATACTTACATCAGATAAGCATATTGATAGCCTCCGATATTACCGAACCTATATTTCTGACATCTGTATCTATCGCCTTGGGTGTTACATACATATCACTTATTCCCTCCTTATATATTCTTGACAAAAACTCTCTTTTTTCTTCATCACTGCATTCATTCATAAGCGGACTTACAAGGTCAACTGCGATTGTAAATGCATCTATAACTGTAGGCACTCCCAATGCCAGCACCGGAACTCCTATATTATCCTCATTAATACCTACTCTGTGATTACCAACTCCGGACCCCGGATTAATCCCTCTGTCCGAGAGCTGTATGGTTGTATTAAGTCTTGACATATTTCTTGCTGCAAGCGCATCTATGGCTATAATGGCTGCCGGCTTTATCTGGTCAGCTATTCCCTTTATTATATCCGCCGTTTCAAGGCCTGTATCTGCCATAACTCCTGGAATAACAGCACATACCCCTCCATCTTTACCCTGATCAATACGGATATGGTGATTTACCGCCAATCCATCGACAACAAGCGGTCCGAGTGAATCTGATGTTATACACCTGTTACCAAGTCCGGCAACAAGGATTGTAGCATTCTGGCATTTTTCTTTGTCCATATTATTTTCTATCAGCTTTTTAATATATTCCACAAGAATATCCACTACTTTTCTTTTATACACTTCACTTGCATTGCTTATGTCTGCCGCTTCAATAGTTATATATGAGCCCTGGGGTTTTCCTATAATATCTGCCGCCCTTTTATTGATAATCTTTATTTCTGTCACCTTTACTTTAGTGTCATTATCCTTGAATTCATTTACTATTACGCCCTTAAGTCTGCCACTTTTCTTAGATATACTCTCGTTAAGTTCAACCGCAAGGTCTGTCCTTCCTATTTCATAATCCATAATCTTTTCCCCTTATATATGCTTTACTCTGCCCATGACTGATGTATACAGATTGCTATATTACCATACTAAAGTACTCCCATAACACACCATATTTATAACAGGTAGCAGTCACTGCTTTTTATTTCATGCACCATATAATGCTAATAATATGTGCAGAATTCTGTATTATATTCATCATATAATCTCAACTACTATGTTTATCTCATAAACATTTACAACATTCCGCCTGTTTTCTCACATCACATACATATATTTATATAAAATTTTTTGTGAATTTATGGTTGACATATCATCATTTCTACTATAAGATATATGAGTATGTTTACATTAGATCGTCCGTGTCCGGCTTTAATGCGAAACATTTTAACTATGAATTTTATTAAAATTTGGAGGTGTACGGATTGGCTAACATTAAATCTGCTAAGAAGAGAGTAATCACAAGTCAGGTAAGAGCTGAAAGAAACAAGGCAATTAAGTCTAGAGTTAAGACTTATGTAAAGAAAGTAGATGCTGCTGTTGCTGCTGGTGACAAGGCTGCTGCTGAAGCTGCTCTTCCTGTTGCTATAGCTGAGATATCTAAGGCTGCTTCTAAGGGAATCTTCCACAAGAACACAGCTGCTAGAAAAGTATCTCGTATTACTAAAGCTGTTAACACTTTAGCTTAATTATCACAGGATATTATTTAAGGACAGATGCATACCCTCGCATCTGTCCTTTTTTCTTATTGTCTTTGTATGATGTAAATATCACTACGAAGAATATTTAATTATGATCATTTCAACGCCAAGCTTATCCTGCAATCTTCCCTGCTTGACACATTCCTCTACATCGGCACATTCCCTTAGTATTTCTTTTATCTTATCTATCGTGAAATACTTTGACTGTGATAGATACTTTCCAGCTATAAAAGGCTGAATCTTCATATAAGATGCCACTTCTCTTGCCGACATTCCCATGGCAGCGCAATCCTTAGCCTGCAGTATTCCATTGAACTGCCTTACTATAAGGTAAAGAATCAACATTGGAGATTCCTTAAGTTCAAGCAGATCATAATAAAGATTAAGCGCCTTATCCCTGTTCTTTCCTGCAACTGCCTCTATCATCTCGAATATACGGCTTGTTGTCTGTGTGGAACATACGGCCTCCACATCCTGTGGCATAACTGCATCACGACCGGCACAATAGCTTATAAGCTTATCAACCTCATTCTTTATAAGCTCCATATTGGCTCCTGTTTTTTCAAGAATAAGGTCACATGCTGACTCTGTCACTTTATAATGCTCCTTTGACAGCATACCAGCTATCCACTTTTTAAGCATTGCCGGTGTCTGATACTTCATCTCTGTTACATAGCCACAGCTGTTTATTGCTTTATATACCTTATTTCTCTTATCTACGTTTTTCTCAATAAATATTAAAACTATATAATCTGGAAGCTTTTTAATATAATCTGCAAGCTTATCATTGGCGCTCTTAAAAAAAGAACTGTCATTAACTATAACGAGCCTTCTTTCGCTGAAAAACGGCATAGTCTCACACATGGCAATAACATCATCTGCTTTAGTGCTATCTCCTTCAAAATAGCTGTAATTAATTGTATCGTCACCTATAATGGCATTTTTCAGCCTGTCGCGATACTGGTTTTTCAGATACTCTTCCTCTCCATATATAAGATATACCTTCTGATATTCGCCTTTTTTAATATGTTCATTCAATGTCTTCATAGCTAGTATTGTACCATCTTCCCTTAATTATTGTAAATCTATTATGTTAATTTTAATTATTTTTAAACATTTTAAGAATTTAAAAATATATTATTCATAGAAGTTAATGGTATTTCTGCTCTATAACCATACTGTCTTTATTCACTTTAACAGCTATTGCCCCACATTCATCTGTTCTATATACTTCCACATTCCTGGCTCTTAATCTTTCCAGCGTTTCATTATGGGGATGCCCGTATCTGTTATCCTTACCACACGATATAATAGATACAGCCGGACTGATATATGTAAGAAAATCATCACCTGTTGAATACTTAGAACCATGATGGCCTGTTTTTAGCACGCTCGTATGCCATGCCATATTCCAGTCATTCATAATACATTTTTCAGCTTTCATACCAGAATCTCCCATCATCATCATGGAAAAATCCCCATAATTGATTCTGTAAACTGCAGAAAAGTCATTCACATCTTCATACTCATAAGACTTACACGGATGTATGCATGTTATGTTAAATCTATTGGCATCATCCTGCGAAAGCACATCTCCTGCCACATTGTATCTTATGCTTATTCCTGCATTTTTCACATACTCCACCATGCCGGCATATGATTCAACCTTCTCTTTATCCTTTATATCCGGCATAACAACTTCTCCAATTGTAAATGTTTCACCACACATATCAACAAGCTCTTTGATGCCATTAATATGGTCAGCATCGCTATGACTTATTATAACATAATCAAGATGCTTTATTCCCATCAAACGCAAAGCCGGGTATATCCTGTATTTTCCGGATTTCTTTACATCTGTGCTTCCTCCATCAAACAGATAACTTACGCCATTCATGTCTCTTATATATATACAGTCACCCTGTCCCACATCAAGCATAATAACATATAGTCCATCTGGTGGAACATATCTCATATTAAGCGCTGATAATGTAACAATTAATATCATCACAACTGCTCTCATTCTGCTATGACTACAGCTATCAAGCTTATTTGCAGACACTCTGCCACATACACCTGAGTTTTCATTACTTTGTGAAAAACAATATTTTTCGTTTTTCATATAATATTTCGTATAATTATTAACAAAATGCCGCACATATTCCGATTCTGCCATAATCCATATACATAATACTATTACATACAACACTATCTGCCAGTTTTCGGGACGTCCAGTAACATATATAAGACCTGAGGCTTTATCTGTCACCTTGCATACCATCTGATAAAACTTTAATATATAGCTTGCAGCTCCTGCCGTAAACATTGCACATTTTACTGACAACAGCCCGGCTATACCAGTTGCCATACCACTTATCATTACAACCGGCATAAGTGGAATTACAATACAGTTTAATATAATGCTTATCGGGGCTGTTTCATACGAAATATACAGCATGGCAGGTAAAAGTGTCATATGTATAGCTATGCATACACTTATGGAATCACACAACATATACAATATTTCATCTTTAAATGTCCGTTTTTTTCTATTTTTCTTTTCTATAAAAATAAGTGTCTTATTGTCAGTATGCATAACTGGAAGCACAAGTGTGATACCAAGAACTGCAAGAAATGACATAATATATGAAACATTACATATAACATATGGATTATCAAGTATCTGTATTATTGATGCAATCGAAAGTGCTGTAAGCATGTCATAGGTTCTCGCCCTTATGTCTGCTACTATGGCTATAACAAGCATAGCTGCCGCTCTTGATGCCGATATTGATTCACCAGTGAATATAAGATATGACAATATAACAGTTATGCCGGCAAAGGCCGACATACATATACCAGCTTTCTTTCTTAATCCTTTATATATCCCCATACCAACAATTGATATATGAAGCCCGCTTATAGCAAGAAGGTGCGACATACCGCTTTTCTGATAAGCTTCTTTAATACCACTGTCAAGTTCATACTTATCACCAAGAAGCATAGAATCCATAAGCTGTCTGTCATCTTCATCAAACACATCAGCATATATCTTTTTAAATCTTTGCTTTAACCTGTACAGCCATGCATTATAACTTCCTGTATCCCTTTTCATAATTATTACATCATCAGCCATACATTTATAAGGATAGCCACATGATGTGTAATACAGCTGACTGTCAAAATTACCTGGATTATGGGCACTATCCCACCCACTTATATCTCCTGCCACCATTATTTCATCACCATCACATATATATTTTTCATCATAACTGGTAATGTTTTTATAATCTGCATATACTATTATTCCACGCGGATTCAGATTGTTATTCTTAATATAAACCATCATATAACTATCTTTACAGGCTATGTCTGCAACCGTTCCTGTAAACTTCTCATAGCCATAATTCCTGTTGAGGCTCATACTCATAACAAGCATTTCAATTATCGTAATGGGATATAATACAAAAACAAGAAAATAAAAGACAGATATCTTACATAATCTTATATAAATCGTAAGAAATCCAAGTGAAACAACTCCTATTAAACAGGTAACCAGAACTGTTAATTCTCTGTTCCTAGTTCCAATTCCCATACACCTAAAAGATATCACCGCAGCCATAAGCTGAATCAGGGCTGCGATGAAAACAGGTCTTCTCAAACTAACTTTCCCGTTCCTTTCCGGAACACATATAAATCTGTAAGCTATCTTACAATCGACTGATTATACTTATAGAACCTGTCAAGGCTGATATTATCCTTAAAATTCCTTGAATAATCGCCATTAATAAATATCTTGACTGAATCTATATTATCAAGTGCACATAACGAATTCACTATTGAATATATCTCAACGTCTGAAGCGACATTAACCAGTTCGTCTGCGAATTCTTCGCTTAAGTTGACATAACATACCTTATCAACAACAGAAACGCCAAGCAGCTTTACAGCCTCTGGTAATGAAGCGTGTGCATCCTGGGTGGTAGGACCGCTTATAAGGTGCTGCACTATCATTCTTTCTATCGGCATATTCTTGTTATAAGCAAGCATTTCTTTTACCTTAACCAGTCCTGTTCCGCTCTCATCAGCGTAATACAGCTGTACATTACGCCATTCCATCTCGCCGACATTACTGTCAGAGCCTGTAAAATCAGAACTCTTAAGCATACCTATAACTCCGCCATCTTCATACACAGCATCCTTGCCATCAATATAGAACTGTACATATGTAACACCTTCTATCTGTGTAAGTGCTTTAACAACTGCTGCCCTGTATAAAAGTTCTGTCTGTTTTCCCATCTGCTTGTATGCTGTTGTATAGTTAAGCGACACAGTCTTCCCTTTAACACCTGACTCTATCAGATTAACATTATCAGGCTTTATAACAAACTCATCCTTGCTTGTAGATCTTACACTCATATTATCAAGCAATGTCCTGACTTTATCTTCAACTGACATAGAACTATCAAGCCTGCATGTACGCTCAATAAGCCTGTCTCTTGCACTATTGGTATAGTATATTATATACTTTTCACCTTTGTTATCAGACGAACATGCTGTAACAGATATAACCATACTTATACTAAGCAATATACATATTATTCTTTGTGCAATCTTTCCTAACACGTATTTCTCCTATTCCAGCTTCATTTCGTTTACCGCTTACTTATCTTCATTCTCTTCTACATAATTAAGTGGAATTCTGAATGTAAATGTCGTTCCCATGCCTTCTTCACTATATAACTTGATAGTTCCGTGGTGCATAAGGATAATATTCCTGACTATAGATAAACCAAGCCCTGTTCCACCAGTTTCCCTTGACCTTGCCTTATCTACCCTATAAAATCTGTCAAACACTTTTCCCTGGCTGTCCTTAGGAATACCTATGCCGGAATCCTCAACCCTGACATAAAAAAACTGATGATCTGCGTTAAGTGATACGTGAACCCATCCATCTACATTATTATACTTAATGGCATTCTCAACAAGATTGGATATTACCTGTGTAAGCTTGACCTCATCAACCTGCGCAACAACAGGTCTGAAGCTTTCAAACAACAACTCTATATTCTTCTTTGCCGCAAGCGGTTTTAGTCTCTTTAACACAAGCTCTAACAGTTCATTCATATTAACTGAAGATATATTAAGCGATGCAGAGGCTCTGTCAAGTCTTACCATGCACAGCAGATCTTCAATAATCTTATTCTCCCTGTCAATCTCACTTACAATATCAAGCATGAATTCCTTATACACCTCCACAGGCACATCCTCCTGTGTATTAAGCGAATCTGCCAGCACCTTGATAGATGTTATTGGTGTCTTTAGCTCATGTGAAACATTAGAAACGAACTCAGACCTTGAAGAATCCAGTTCATTGTTCTTGTCCATTATACTGTTAAAATGAGTGGCAAAGTTCTTAAGCTCTGTTGAGCCCTTAACCTCAACTCTTTTATCTATATAGCCAAAATCCACAGCTTCAACAACCTTTAACGCTTTCTTGTAACGTCTTATATAAAAATAGGATAACACTATTGAACTGACTATAATAAATGTAACAGCTACAAATACGATAACATATATACTGTCAAATGCATCACCTGTAAGAATCCTGATATCAGAAACATCAAAATTAACAACCATAACAGCAATAATGGCGCCGTCATTATTATACACTGGCGATGCTGCCTCTATATTGCCTGTCTTACGGTTATACTCTGAAACTGCCTTGGAATTCTCATATACATTCAGCACTCTTGGACTGACAATAGTTTTTCCAGTATCCACAGCATATGTGTCAAGACTTACCATATATTTCCTGTCTACCAGTCTTATTCTTATCTGGTTAAGCGCAGAATAATTCATAAGATTCTCATACATACCACTGTTCCTGGCATCTGTAATATCATTATAATCCGTGAATTCAGCAGACATTAATACAGCTTCATTACTTATATAATCCTTTCTGGCATTGATAAGTGAAGATATATATGAATACTTTACCGCAAAAACAGCCGAGACAGTTGATATAACCGTCAGCACTGATATCATAAGTATAATTCTGAAACGTGCACTTAAAAAGCATCTGCGGATGCCTGATATAATCTTTCCTGGCTTAAACGACTTACTATGTGTTCCTATATCATTATGATTATGTTTAAACATTAAAATAATAACCTACTCCCCACTTGGTATGAACATACTTTGGTTCACTTGAATTATCCTCTATCTTCTCACGAAGACGTCGTATATGGACATCAACCGTTCTTCCATCACCTGGATAGTCTGCTCCCCATACTGTTTTTAATAAAACTTCCCTGCTATACACTCTGTTTGGATTAAATGCAAGCAGTTCAAGCAGGTCAAACTCTTTAGCTGTAAGATATATTTCTTTTCCTTTGATAAAAAGACTTCTGCTGTCACAATCTATCTTCATATCCCCGATTACAAGAACATTATTCTTGACAGCTTCTTTATCCTTATTATTATTGTTTCTTCTTAATATAGCTTTCATTCTGGCTTTAACCTCAAGAATGTTAAAAGGCTTAGTAATATAATCATCTGCACCATACTCAAGTCCCATTATCTTATCCATATCATCACCCTTAGCTGTAAGCATAATTATAGGTACATTAGAAAACTCCCTTATCTGCTGGCACACCTCAAGTCCATTCATCTTAGGAAGCATAATATCAAGAAGGATTATGTCATAATCGTTGTTCTTAGCCATATCAAGAGCTTCTTCGCCATCATATGCGCAGTCAACAACACTATAATCCTGTATAAGACTAAACTTAATACCTTTAACTATCATCTTTTCATCATCTACAACTAATACCTTACCAGCCATATCTGTAACTACTCCTTGTTTAAACACATATATAATCTTTTATCTTACTGAATGCACCATCCTTTATTCCTGGTACATTCTTAATATCGTCTATACTCTTAAAGCTGCCATGCTTACTCCTGTAGCTTATTATATCGCCTGCCCTTGATTCTCCTATCCCCGGCAGTGTAACCAGCTGCTCTTTAGATGCCGTGTTGATGTTAATCCTTGAATTCACAGACTGATTCCCAGACTCCTGATATGAGGAAACTGTGTTAGAAATACCATCGTCATATATCTCCTGATTGTACTCCTCGCCAAACTTAGGAATATATATCTTCTGTCCGTCAGACACTTTCTGCACTGGATTAATCTTTGCTACGTCTGCATCAGAAGTATACCCTCCACATAGCTGTACTACCTCATATATCCTTGAATCCATGCTGCACGCAACGACCCCGGGATCGTTAACCTCTCCATACAGATAAACATATATTAAGCCCTCTTTGCTATCTGCATCTGTTTTTCCATATTCTGCACGCTGTGATATATCTATGGCAGCACTGTCAGTATCATCCTGTACTGTTTCACTATCCTTCACACCCGTGCTGTTATCTACATTATCTACATCTTTGACCGATGAAGCTTCCTGCTTTAATGAATACTTTCCATTCTGCTTGTCAGCTGACGTATTACTCTGCTTACAATAATACACAACACCTGCCACAAGTACTATAATAACAATAATCGCAGCCTTTATATATGTTCTGTATTGATTGTATATCTTAATTATATTCATGTATACTCCTTATATAAAATATAAGGTCCCTTCGCATACATATGTTACTATTCTTTAACATATCCAGAACAATAACATATTTATTGTACATAATTAAAAGTAATAATACAAGTCAAACCTTAAATAATTAACTTATATTATTTACAGTATTTTTATATTTTGGTAAAATATATACAATTACGTTGATATCTTATTGCATAGGCTTTCTAATCTTTTGCACATGATATCTATGATTAACTCACAGGGGGTATCGTTTTGGATTCACTTAATAGCACAACTGCTGCACATACAAAAAAAAGAAAAAGACACTTTTCTGTCTTTGACCATACTTATGACAATATTCCAAGTGGTGGTATCACTTATATAATTGCTTTCATAATTCCGCTTATTATAATGATCGCACTATATATAGCACGTGAAATCTATCCATTCGGAAACAACTGCTATCTGCGTTCGGATATGTATCATCAGTATGCACCTTTTTTCTCAGAATTATGGAACAAGCTAAGACATGGAGAAAGCCTTACTTATAGCTGGGATATAGGCATGGGAACCAACTTTACAGCATTATATGCCTATTATCTTGCCAGTCCGTCTAACTGGTTTATCGTTCTGTTTCCACAGAAATATATGATTGAAATAATGAATGCAATTATCATATTGAAGCTGTCACTTAGCAGCCTTACATTCACTTATTATATATCAAAGCACTTTAACACCAGAAAATGTACGATTGCACTGTTTGGTATGTTTTATTCTCTTTCCGGCTTTGTTGCTGCATACAGCTGGAATATAATGTGGCTTGACTGTCTTGTACTTCTGCCACTTATCATACTCGGACTTGAAAGACTTGTTAACGAAAACCGCTGTTTTCTTTATTGTATAACGCTTGGTTTATGCATATACACTAACTACTATATAGCTATTATGGTATGTATATCTGTAGTATTATATTTTATAGTACTTATGGTTGCTTACAAAGGAACAAGAAGACCTGTTATATATGCCAAGAAATTCTTAAACTTTGCCATATATTCGCTTCTTGCAGGTGGACTGGCTGCATGCCTTTTACTCCCAGAATTCTATGCATTTACACTTTCAGCATCCAACAACATAGAATTCCCTAAGAAGCTGACCCTGTACTTTAGCATACTTAATGTGGTTACAAGACATCTTATAGATGTTCCCGTACACCTTGGGCTTGAACATTATCCTAATATATATTGTGGAGTCGCAGTGCTGCTTTTATTTCCTCTGTATATTATGGATAAGAAGGTTGACCTTCGGGAAAAGATAGGTAAATCAGCTCTTATACTTGCCTTTCTTACTGCTTTTAACCTTAATATACCTAACTTTATATGGCACGGATTCCACTTCCCTAACAGTCTTCCATGCAGACAGTCATTCATATATGTGTTCTTTCTTCTGACTATGTGCTATGAAGCATTCAGCCATATAAAAAGTATGACAACAAGACAGCTTGGTGGTGCACTCTGGATAGCCATAGGAATTATGCTCTTTATAGAACAGGTATTCACAACAGATGAAACATATGACTTTAAGATAGTATATATAAGTGGCGCTTTCATTCTTGTATACGCACTTCTTATGGTCATACACATGAAGCATGATTTTAAGATTCCAGTTGTCCTTTTCATCACATTTTCACTGTGTATCATAGAATGTACTATCAACATGGATTCAACAGGTATAGGAACTACAAGCCGTACATCATATCTTCTTGATTATGATGCTGTTAAGTCTGTTACATCAACAGTCGCCAATGATGATTCATCTTTCTATAGAATAGATAAAAAGTTTGGAAGCCGTTCAAACAATGATGGTGCATGGCATAACTACCATAGTATGTCAACTTTCTCTTCAACATCTAACGGTGCCATGGAAGAATTCCTTGGAAAGCTTGGCTTTGAGCATTCCTTTAACTCATATAAATACAATGGTGCAACACTTGTAACAGAAAGCCTTTTCTCTGTAAAATATGCTATATCTAACCGTATACTTACAGAAAGTTCCCTACGGACATATTACACAGGTGATGATGGTGAATTCATATATAAAAACACATATACTCTTCCAATAGGATATATGACATACAATAATCCTTATGAGTGGAGTGGCAATGATGCTATCGGCAGCGGTATAGAGAACCAGAATTCACTTATCAAAAACCTCACAGGCATAGCCAACGTGTTCACTCTGACGTATGAAAATGCTACCGACTCAAGTTTTGAAGTAAAACCTGTCAAGGCAGGACATCTGTATATGATCACAAGAAATACTGCCTGTGATTCTGTAACCGCTACTATTCATGGAGCAGAATACACATATAAAGACCTTAAGAAAGGTGGCACTATAATAGACCTTGGCTATGCAACACCCGATGATGTAATAGTAATATCAGGTGATACTTCTATGAACGCAAGCGTATACACACTTGAAACAACAAGATTCATAGATGCCTTTAACATTCTGAACAACAACTCACTTAATGTATCAGAATTCACAAACAACAAGATAAAAGGCACAGTCAATGCCAATAAAGATGCAACACTTATATGTTCAATACCTTACGATAAGGGCTGGTCAGTATATATAGATGGTAAAAAGACTAAAACCAATGACATATATGGTGCTCTCATAAGTGTCGATGTACCAGCTGGTGAGCATGAGATTACACTTAAATACACACCTGTTAATCTTATTCCTGGTTGCATTATTACATCACTCTGCATTATTATATTAATCAGCATATATTTCTTTAAAAGAATGTGCCGCATGAATATAATAATAACCTCTGGATGGCCCCTACTGCTACAGGAGCTTATCTGTGAGGATGATGTGATTCTTACTGGGAAAAAGAACAAAAAGAACAGAAAAAACACATCTGTCTCACTGACAAGTGAAGGCAACAACGAACCTTCTGATATGTCCGATAAACTATCAGGACATAACAACCTGACCGATATACAGCATTCAGGAGATTATGATAAACAGGAGCATATCACTGATTCAGAGAACATAGAGGATTCACATATACCACTTGATGATTTCAGTCTTGATGAGCTTGATGATTTCGACAATCTTGACAGTGATGAAAGTAACCACGCTGACTAGACAGTCATTGTAAGCAGCATTAAATACTACTGATACTGCTAAACATTAACAGATTTATTTGCAATTAATTATTATTATGATAGAATTATCTTTATTATGTATAAAGATAACTGTATTATATGATATACAATGTAAGTGGCACATAATATAAATGTTGCATATCATGATGTGAGTGTCAAAAGTAATTTTGCCACTCACTGATGTATCAGGATTGCTACATTGCTATGCAAGCAGAAACGACTTTTTATACTTTTGACACTTACATCATATCATATAATCCAGATATAACTTTAAATAGTAATTACACTATATAATTACTATTTACATATTTAATTCATTAACATGTATGTTACTTATTAATATATACATACAGGAAAGAGGTAAAACATGAAACTTTGGGGCGGACGCTTCACTAAGGAAACTAACGAACTTGTAAACAACTTTAATGCTTCTATCTCATTTGACCAGAAATTCTATAAGCAGGACATACAGGGAAGTATTGCACATGCCACTATGCTTGCAGCACAGGGTATTATCTCAGAAGAAGAAGGAAAACAGATTACTGACGGATTAAAGGGCATACTCTCTGATATCGAATCAGGAAAGCTTGAAATCACAGATGAATATGAAGACATCCATACATTTATGGAAGCTACACTTATTGAACGAATCGGCGATGCAGGAAAGAAGCTTCACACTGGAAGAAGCCGTAACGACCAGGTAGCTCTTGACATGAGACTTTATACAAGGGATGAAGTTAAGAATGTTGATGAAGAAGTAAGGGAACTTATGGAAGTTATCTTAAGGATAATAAAGGAAAATGTTGAAACATATATGCCTGGCTTCACACACCTGCAGAAAGCACAGCCAGTAACTGTTGCACATCACTTTGCAGCTTATTTCGAGATGTTTAAGCGTGACAGAAGCAGACTTCACGACATCTATAACAGAATGAACTACTGTCCTCTTGGTGCGGGTGCGCTTGCCGGTACTACATACCCTCTTAACAGGGAAATGACAGCCGAACTTCTTGGATTTTACGGACCAACTCTTAACAGTATGGATTCAGTATCTGACAGAGACTATGTTATCGAATTCCTAAGTGCACTCTCTACTATTATGATGCATTTGAGCAGATTCTCAGAGGAAATATGCATATGGAATTCCAACGAATATAAGTTCATCGAATTAGATGATGCATTTAGTACGGGTTCAAGCATCATGCCACAGAAGAAAAACCCTGATATAGCAGAACTTGTACGTGGTAAGACAGGCCGTGTATATGGTGCACTCATGAGTATTCTTACTACTATGAAAGGCATTCCTCTTGCATACAATAAGGATATGCAGGAAGACAAGGAGCTTACATTCGATGCTATAGATACAGTTAAGGGCTGCGTAAGCTTATTCAAAGGTATGATAGATACTATGAAGTTCAATAATGCACGTATGGAAGATTCAGCTAAGAAGGGCTTCACTAATGCTACAGATGCCGCCGATTATCTTGTCAAGAAAGGTGTTCCTTTCCGTGATGCTCATGGAATCGTAGGACAACTCGTACTTCTATGCATAGATAAGGGAATAGCACTTGATGACCTTCCACTCGATGAATACAAGAAGATAAGCCCTGTATTCGAAGAGGATGTATATGAAGCAATAAGTCTTAAGACATGTGTAGAAAAGAGACTTACACTCGGTGCTCCTGGTCCTGAGGTTATGAATAAAGTCATCGGATTATATGACGAATATATGAAAGAACATCAGAAGCTGTAATCTTTCGGGTTATTTACAAGTACATGGTTTTAAGTACATGTTTTTGTCATTAACGATGATTTCAGATTGGATCTAACAATAACTAAAAGGGACTGCCGCAATAAGAAAAATAATTCTTAATGTGGCAGTCCCTGCCCTATATATTTCTTTATGCTATTTGCCTTAATTGAATATTCCGCACCTAGCGTACCATCTATCCGCAAAAAGATACCTCCTGACCGCTTATGAGTACCGTGACACAATTACATATGTTTGTCCACACATTGGTACTGCTTGTTCATAGAATCGTACTGCCTTTCGGAGTAGAATTATTAAGGATTTTCAATCCAATTATAAAATTCTGAACACCTATGGCAACTGTTCTGCTCATACACAATCCCCCTGTTAATAAAATATATAACCTTATAATCTATAAGTCACGAAAAAATTCAACTTAATTCTTCAACTTCCACCTGACATCTTTTCCTGCAGAATGCAATTCCATATACAATAATCCTGTTACGTCCATTATTACGTAAACGTTCATCATATCTTTTCTCTTTTATCTGTGAAAGTGCTTTCTTACAAGCCGCATCCATCCCGGAAACTGTCAATGAATACTTCAATTCGATAATAATTCCTACATCCAAATCCTCTGGTTCTATTAAAATATCACAGAACCCATCACCCGACTCAACATTGGACAATATAAGCCATTCTTCCTCACTACGAAGCATTCCCAATAACATGCCATGATAAAAATTCTCCTTCTGGTTATCACGTGCTTTAGTATCAAGAACACTTATCGTTTTGCTTAATATCATATTAAGCTGTATCTGAACAACATCTGCATCCCCCTTAGTCAATGCATTACAAAGTATCTTTACAGATTCATTCTTACTAAGCACTGTATCTTTAAACCATTCTTGTATCTGAAAAACATAAACCTGCCTGATTTCCCTGTTAGGAATTCTCAGCTTATATATCCCCTTTTTAGATTTCCCCACCTGTGTAAGATACCCTGTTGTAAACAACACACTCCACAGATTATCAATACTTTTATCTATTTCATCATAAGTCAGTTCCTGACGGATCATCTTTTCAATAATCTCACCTGCAACCAGATGCTCTATCTCATCTCTCGTTGTTTTATCCGCTTTGTCAATAAATCTTTTAATCAGATCGTTACCACTTGTGTTAATCCAGTAAGACTGCGGTTCTGCATCTGGTTCTGCACATAAACGATCAACATGATTAACCACGTCCCATGGACAATACACATCTGCATCCCCAAAGCGATAACCGTCATACCACTCTTTTGTCTCATCCATATGTGATTCAAGATGATAAGCCGTTAAAAGTTGTCTAACTTCCTCATCTGTGAATCCAAACTGCTCATCAAAACGTGGATCTGTAATAGAAAGTACCTTAAAATTATTCAAACCAGTAAATATACTTTCCTTTGAAACACGCAAACAACCTGTCAATACGGCAAACTGCAAAAAATCATTTGTTTTCAATGCTAATCCAAGCATTGCACGCATCAGTGAAACCATCTCTTTATAATATCCATTCTGAAAAGCCTTATCAAGTGGCACATCATATTCATCTATCAAAATGATAGTTTTAGTTTCATAATGCTTATATAAAAGTTCCGACAACACCTGCAAAGAAGATATAAGAACTTCCTCACCCATAACATATCTGCCATTCTGTATGATGGTCAATGCCCGGTAAATATCTTTATCTTCCTCTGTCAGCTTATCACTATCCAATAAAAATGAGAATCTTCTGGCTTCCTTACCTATCAAATCACAAAGCCTGTATTTTGCATTTTCATATTGCAAACCCTCTACACTTTTTAATGAAAGAAATATCACTGGAAACTTTCCCATATACTCTTCACATATCTTTTTGTTTTGTGTAATATATAACCCATCAAACAATGTCTTATCAGTTCCAACTTCAAAAAAATATCGAAGCATGCTCATATTTAACGTCTTACCAAAACGGCGCGGTCTTGTAAAAAGATTCACCTTAGCCCACTGCTCTAAAAGCTGTTCCATAAGTCTGCTCTTATCTACATAATAAAAACCTTCACGGCGTATTTCTTCAAAACTCTCTATTCCAACTGGTAACTTTAATTTTTCAGTCATATAATAACCACTCCTATAGAAAACCAATATCAATAACCTCTGGCTATTTTGCTATATAAATCAACAATAAAACATATGCAAAATTCGTAATAATAGCTATATAGTAAAAAAGCCTTTAGAGTTATTATACTCTAAAGGCTTTAGGGTTAGCAAATAAATTATTAAGTTAATCACTAATTCACATAACCGTATAGCTGCCACGACCATTTTTAGTAAGGTATAAAGTTTTTCCAACCTGAACAAATATATTAACCATATAAATATATATTATACTTTAGTAACGATAATAATTCCTGTTCCCTCCACACTAACAACCTTTTCTCCTGCTGTTATGAAGAAACTATCACCAGCCTTATAATCCATTACATTATTACCAACAGCTATTTTACCAGTGCCCTCTATAATAATAATACTTCTAAACGACATGGCATCTACACTAATATTAACTTTACCTGGAATAATAATATCTGAATTATCTGTGATTGTTCCAAGTACATACTTATAACATTCAAAATACTTGCAGCTTACAAGAAGTTCTGCGCCCTCCGATACATCAGCACTATTTCCACTCACAAACGGCTTGTACTTCTTAACATCAACTACATCAATAGCCTTATCGATATGCAGTTCTCTTCTGTTGCCAAACTTGTCCCTTCTGTCATAATCGTACATTCTGTAAGTACAGTTGGAATTCTGCTGAATCTCACAGATAAGAATTCCTGCTCCTATTGCATGAATAGTTCCAGCTTTCACCATAACGCAGTCACCCTTATGTACCTCTATCTTATTAAGAATATCTGTTATGGTATTATTCTCTATGCGCTCTCTTATCTCTTCCTTGCTTGAATCCTGCTTAAGTCCACAGTAAAGATATGACCCCGGTTCGCAGTCAACCACATACCACATCTCATTTTTTCCAAACTCATTTTCATTCTCAAGGGCATAATCATCATCAGGATGAATCTGGATAGATAAATCTTTCTTGGCATCTATGAACTTTATTAGTACTGGGAATCTGTCAAGTGAACTGCTCTTCCAGCCAACAACTGAATCACCATATTTTTCGATAAATTCTCCAAAATACATGCCGGCAAATGCACCTGATGCTATAACTGACTGTCCATCTGGATGTGCCGATAACTCCCAGCTCTCGCCTATGATATCGTAATCGCATTTCTTTCCAAATACTGTGCGGAGCTTTGTGCCTCCCCACAGATTGTCCTTAAATGCTGGCTCAAGTCTCATAATATCTGCTATATTCACAGGTGTGTTTCCTTCATCAACATTTACAAAATCAACATCCTTCTTGCGCTCAAACTCAGCTTCACTCATAATCTCACCGATGCCCGTTTCAATAATGATAACATTGGAATCAGTAAGATTACATACCCTGTGTGCTACTCCTATTGGAACACTTACCGTATCATTCTTGGAATATTCCCTTACCTCACTGCCTATCTGGATTGTTGCTGTTCCCTCAACTATCGTCCAGCTCTCAAGCCTGTGCTCATGCTTGTGCAGCTTCATGCACATCTTAGGATATATCGTAACCTTCTTAACCTTATAATGCTCTGATGATGTCAGAATTTCATGCATTCCCCATTGCCTGAACATCACTCTTGAATTATCAAAATAAGGCTTATATTCTTGAGAATGCTCTCTTGCAATAGTTTTTATATCATCTATGTGCTCCCTGTCTGATATATATGTTGCATCATCTGTATTGACTACTGCAATATCCTTAACATTGTTAGCAACAATCAGATGTTTAGAAGCTGTATTAAGCAGCAGAACATCTTCACAATTATTGTTTATTATGTTTCTCTCATAAACAGCTGTTCCAAGCTCTGATACATCATACACATCATCAACATCTTTATAGTTAAAATGTGCTTCAACAGGTGTAACATTATCCATTCTGGCAAAAAGTTCTGCCTGCATACGATAATGTGGGAACTGCTCCATGATATTCTCTGGAACAGTTATGTTACGTCTTACTGTCTTCAGTCTGCGCCTTGCCTTTTTCTTAAGCTGACAAACATCAGGAAATATCTTCTGCAATGCATGATTAAATGTACCAACCATACATACATATATCCCAGCATGGTCATCAACATCATCAACGCTTAAGTCACGTACTATATTAGCTATCGAACCATTCTTTGCTATCTCCTTGGCTCTTATAATAGAATCCTTATAGCTTCCATCATCTATAATAAGGTCTGACACTGTTACCATCATTATATCTGATGCATTCATAAATGCAGATGCCAATGAAACCGCAGCAAATGTTCCACAGTTCTTACTCTCATATATAATCCTGTATCTTAATCCCTGAAATGCCTTAAGTTGTGATTCCATAATTTCCTTGTAACTCTCATTAGTCACAATTATGAACTCATCAGCAAATGGTAAATTACGAACTATCGTATCTTGTAACAGTGAACGTCCTTCGCATATGTTAAGGAATTGTTTGGGATAATTTTTTCTTGAAAGTGGCCATAGGGTGTTGCCTATGCCACCGGCTAGTATTACGCATTTCATATTTAATCTCCTGTAATAAATACATTATATATTATGCATTTATTATTCAACTATATTTCTCCAATACTCAAGAGTTTCCTTAAGAGTTTGTTCTAATGATATATGTG
>ERZ808240.1639-NODE-1639-length-27029-cov-7.834656_pt1 | contig 27029 bp, 19 predicted proteins | sample MGYA00521084_ERZ808240 | MGnify/ENA primary metagenome ERZ808240 (study PRJEB31516, sample SAMN03275571) | gut metagenome | biome: mammalia-associated habitat; material: feces | host: Papio cynocephalus | place: Kenya | collected 2012-08-06 ... | reverse complement strand
AATGTGAAAATAAAAAGATTCATTTATATAAATAATTTTGAACACCTACTTATAAATTAATTTTGAATACCTACTTAGTGTTATATTGCCTAATGGTGGCTCTACACAACTCAAAAGGCGGCACAAACCATTTGATATAGCTTGTGCCACCTTTTGTATATAGATTTTATTAATCAATAATGATTATTTTGCCTTTTCAGCCTTAGCTACTTGTGCCTTAGCTTTAGCCAAAGCCTTGTTGTAAGCAGCTTCTGCTTTAGCCTTTGTTTTTGCGTCCTTAGCGCTCTTTACGTTGTCATAAAGGCTCCAAAGGTTGAACTTTTTAGTAGCTTCTTTCTCTGCTGCAGTAACAGCCTTAGCCTTAGTTTCTACAGCCTTTTCATCGTCTGCCTTAGCAAATGCATGGCGGAAGCCTTTCACCTCGTTCCAATGTCCACGAGTAAAGTCGGGGAATGCTACGCTTGCATTGTTGTGGTCCATTGACAAAGTACCAAGTTCGGCCAATGAGCACCATTCTGCAAGGTCGTAAACGTCCATATCAAGTGGAAGACCATTCTGTAAGCAATATACCAAACGGCTATCCATGATGAAGTCCATACCACCATGACCTCCTACTTCCTTAGCCTCGTCGCCATACTTCTTGAGGATGGGGTGTTGGTATTGTTGCTCAAGTGCTTGCTTTTCGCTCTCGGGCATAAAGCTATGAGAGCTCAAGTTGTCTACCTTAGGTTTGTGTCCAGCAGATGCCAATTGTTTAGCATCTACAGCATAACCTTCAATAGGATATTTGTTAGCAAAGCCCTTGGTACCTGTGAGTTGGTACAAACGGTTGTAGGGTTGAGGGTTCATCACATCGTGCTGAATTTCAATAACCTTGCCGTTTTCTGTGCGAATAAGGGTTGTAGTATGGTCGCCATTGCGGTAGTCGTTGCATGGTTTACCTGTTTTCTTTTCTACATACTCCTTGCCATGAGAGCTCTTTGTGTCCATTGCAACAAGTGTCTTCATGCGGTCGCCACGGTGAATATCAAGTGCTTGTGCCACAGGGCCAAGGCCATGAGTTGCATACACGTCGCCACGGTTTTCCTTGTTGTACTTCATACGCCAGCCAAGCTTTTCCTTGTCTGTTCCATCAGGGTTTTTCCAATAGTAATCCCAAAAGTCGTCGAGGTTGTGTATGTATGCTCCTTCGGCATGTAGCACCTCGCCAAATACACCATGTTGAGCCATATTGAGGGTGTTCATCTCAAACCAGTCGTAGCAGCAGTTTTCAAGAATCATGCAGTGCTTACGTGTTTTTTCTGATTCGTTGATAAGTGCCCAGCATTGTTCAAGGTTCATAGCCGAGGGTACTTCAATAGCTGTGTTCTTGCCATTTTGCATAGCGCACATGGCTACAGGGAAGTGGTGATCCCAGTCGGTAGCAACATATACAAGGTCAATATCGTTGCGCTTGCAAAGCTCTTTGTAACCATCAGCACCCGAGTAGATAGCTGCTGGTGCAAGGCCTGCATTTTTCAAATATTTTTGGCATGCTTCGGCACGTGCCTCTACGTAGTCGCAAAGTGCTACAATCTGTACACCTGGAATGTGAGTCCAACGCTCTACTGCACCTGGACCACGCATACCCAAACCTACGAAGCCTACGCGTACGGTTTGAATTTTTGGAGTAGTTAGGTTGATAACATCTTTCTGACCAGCAGGGCGTTCGGGAGTATCAACTACGATAGTACCTTGTTCCCAATGCCATTTTGTTGATGGCGAAGTAGACTGTGCACTCACTACTGCTGTGCCCATAGTGAGCATAGCTGCAAATGCTACAGCAAAACATTTAACCATTTTCATTGTATAAGAATTGAGTTATAATTAATTCATTTTAACGACAAAGGTAGTAAGAAAGTTTGTATAAAAGTAAAGAGCAATGCAAAAAGATTTATTTACACCGCTCTTTACATTATATTCCTAAATTATTATGCAATTATGCATAGCCTCCTATAGTTTTGCAACTTGCAATTGCCCGTTCAATAGTTTTACGCTATAACGTTTGCCTTTCTGCGTATTAAAATCAACGGTTTTATCGCCATATCGCACATGGCAAATGCCGCCTTTATGCGAGGTAATAAGGGCTTCTGCGAGCATGCCATTGCTCCACGACAAATCAACCTTAAAGTTGCCACGTGCACAAAGACCGCTTATGCTACCCTTGCTCCATGCATCGGGCAATGAGGGCAAAAGGTCTATGCAGCCCGTATGACTTTGCATGAGCATCTCTGTTACACCTGCCGTTCCACCAAAATTTCCATCTATCTGAAAAGGTGGGTGAATGTCCCACAAATTATCTGCAGTTCCGTTTTTAAGCAAATTGCCATAAAGCACATACGAGTGGTTGCCGTCGTGCAAGCGTGCCCATTGATTGAGTTTCCACCCCATGCTCCAGCCCGTAGCGCCATCGCCACGATGCTCAAGCACCACGCGTGCCGCCTTTGCCAAATCGGGAGTAGTAAGGGGCGAGATGGTGTGTCCTGGATGTAGGCCAAAGAGGTGATTAACATGGCGATGTTGGTCGGCAGGGTCGTCAATATCCTTGCTCCACTCCATAAGCTGACCGTAGCGACCTATGCGATAAGGAGCAAGATGCTTCAAGATGTCTTGCCATTTTGCCACCTCAGCCTCGTCGGTACGGAGCACCTTGGCAGCACTGATACAATCGAGCAAAATTTCGCGTATAACGGCATGTGTAAAGGTTGTACCTTCATCAATTGGTCCATGTTCGGGCGATGTTGAGGGGGCTGCAGTAAGTGTTCCATCGGCCTTTTTCCACAAAAAATCCTCGCAGAACAAGGCGCAACCCTTCATGAGTGGATAGGCAGTGTGGCGCAAATATTTTTCGTCGCGAGTGTAGTCATAATAGTCCCACAAATGGGTGGCAAGCCACGATGCTGCCATAGGATTGTAGTTCCACGACATGTCGTGACTCTCGAGAGGACCAGTGAAACCGAAGATATTGGCAGAGATACCAGCAGCCCAACCACGTGCACCCCAATAAGCCTTGGCTGTGCGTTCTCCTGGTTTTTCGAGCATCTTGATGAAATCGGTAAGAGGCTCTGCACACTCTGCCAAGTTGGTCGATAATGACGGCCAATAATTCATCTGTAGGTTGATGTTGTTGTGATAGTCTACACGCCAAGGACCATCGACATTGTTGTGCCACATGCCTTGCAGATTGGCAGGTAGATTGCCTGGACGCGAAGAGGATATGAGCAAATAGCGACCATACTGATAGTAGAGTGTTTCGAGCCCAGCGTCCCTAACACCTTTGCGATAGTCTGCCAATCGTTCGTTGGTAGGTTTTTGTGAGGTCTCACCAGCAAGATTAAACTTTACACGATTAAAGAGTGAAGCATAATCGCGATAGTGCGCCTTAAATAATTTGTCGTATCCTTGTTTCTGTGCCTTGTTTATCCACGTATGAGTAGTCTTAATGGGATTAACGCCTACGTATGCCAAATTATCGGTGAAATCGGGCAAAAAGTTAGGTTTATAGTCGGTATCAGCGGTGAGCAAAAGGGTTACTTCATCGGCATTTTCAATGAGCAATTGGCCATCAACATATTTGGAGGTTCCCCCCTTGAGCACGGCACGCACCCTAACAACATACTCCATGTGGTTGTTGTCAAGATGGGCTATATAGCAAATTCCGCCCTTTTCATCGGCAGAAAAGCGGCCTTCACTAACTGGGTTGGGGGCATATTTAACAGTGAATGATTGCTTGCCCTTTTGCGAGGCTGTAAGACGAACTACCATCACATTGGCTGGATAAGAAACAAAGGTGCGACGCTGGTAGCTTACGCCATCTGCTGCCGTAAAACCTACCTCGGCATAAGCCGAATCAACCGAAAGACGGCGACGATAGTTAGTTATGCCTTTTTCGTCAATACCCGTTTCAATGGTCAGTTCGCCCATTGTTGTAAACGAACCAAAGCGAAACTGCGGCTCGCGCGTGCTTTCGTAAGGCACATTGCTATTAAAGTTTTGTGCCGTGAGTTGAGCAGCCTTGTTGCCATCGCCCTCGGCAAATGCTTTACGAATATCCTTAAGCACATGTGCCACATCTTTGTTCTGGTTCCAATAGTCGGTAGCCCCATTGGTTGTGTTGGGACCTCCGCGCCATAGGGTCTTTTCGTTGAGTGTATACCGCTCGGTAGATACCGAACCCATAACGTTACAACCAATGCTACCATTGCCCAAAGGCAAAGAGCGATATTCCCACTCGTGGTCGGAATTATAGGCGGCATCGCCTGCATTGATAGGTTTGTTGGTTGCGCTATAGCGCTCTGGATGACCGCCCCACCAACATTGCTGACCTTTTAGGCTACAGGGTTGGTTGAACCAAATTTCGTTGTTTTGTGCTTGTACACCGAGGCTACTAAGCAACAAAAGGGTTGTAAATAGTTGTTTCCTCATTATGATGGGTCATTGTTGTTTTGGTAATTCTTTTATTTTTCTTTTCTTTACAAATGCATACTGTGTGCATTTTTAGCCTATTCATCGGCAAAAAGTGCACGTATATTTCGCATCAAGCCTTCATATTTTGCCCTTTTCACCGCACTTTTCTTAAAAATTTCGCGATATTGCTCTATGGTGAGTTCATGCCAATCTACCGCTTTCATCGACAGGATAGAGGGCCGAGGCATGAATGCTTCTATGCAGGTTGTGCGGGCAAAACGCTTGTTCCATGGGCAAACATCTGCACAACGATCGCAACCATAAAAGCAAGGATAAAGCTTGCTTTTTGCCTCATTAGGCAAAAAGCCACGATGTTCTATGGTTAGGTAAGATAAGCAACGGCGGGCATCGAGTGTTCCGTTGCCATGAAGGGCTTTTGTAGGGCATGCGTTTAGGCAAGCACGGCATGTTCCACACCTATTTTTTGCCTTTTCATCGTATTTATCTGCCTCATGTATCAGTACTATCTCGCCTAAAAAGAAGTAGCTACCCATGCCAGGAATGATGAGTTGGGAGTTGCGCCCACGCCATCCAATGCCCGATTGTTCTGCCCAATATTTCTCATCGATAGGAGCTGTATCTACAAACACACGACCATCCTTGCCCTCTTCGAGTCCGACTTTTTGCATCACATTTCGCAATCGGCGCTTTACCTCGTCGTGGTAATCCGTACCATAAGCATATTTAGCAAGGTAGAGCGTTGCTTCGCTATCTACATAGCTACTCTCTTGGCTCTTACTTGCATCGGCTATAGCACCAGGATAATAATTGGCTACAACCGACACAACCGTTTTTGCCCCTTCGACAAGCAACCGAGGGTCTAACTTCTTCTCTACATTACGCGCTAAATAGTCCATTTCGCCTTGTTCGCCATTGGCAAGCCATTGCTTTAACTCTGCAGTTCGTGCTGCACTTATGTGGTCGGCACGAGCTATACCACAAGCCGAAAACCCTTCTTGTAATGCTATTTTTTTGAGTTCAGACGATTGGAGCATTGTTGTGTAATGTTAGTTTTAAGTTGGTGAGAACAAAGGTAACGTTTACATTTTGAATGACAAAATTACGGCATTGTATCAAAGGATATCTGTATGAAAAAAACTCTTACTTAAAGTTTTACTTTAGCCAAAATAATTAACAAAGATGCATAGACCTTTGCATCACTAAACTCACAGAGCTACAAGCATTTATGCTTTTGTATATACTATATATATAGGCAAAAAACCTATTTTGAATAATGAACCATTTTTTCATTAAAATTTACTCGTTCTTAATGATTTTTATTTATGAAATTTGCAATAGGTAAGTAGGTGTTCAAAATTAATCGATATGAATTTGTGCATTGTTTTTGTCAGAAGCATAGGCTGAAGAGGGAGCGTAGCGGGCTACGTGACCGATGAAGCCTGTGGTTATGGCGGAAACAATGTGCTAAGGCATATCAGTTAATGTAGAGCATGATTATAAGTAGCGCTGAGAGCACTAATGCAGATGCAAGGCGAAAATACATACCTCAGTCTCTAAAATATGAATATAAACTGGTGCAAACGATTGATAGCGATAGCTGTGTTCGTTGGCTTATGTTTCGTGCCCTTAATGGCCGAAACCATAAGTCAGCGCATGAGTCATTATGAGTTGTCGGGACTGCAGTATTATAGCTATTATTTGAGTACTTGGCTTACTGAATACAATAACTATCCCTTTGTGGTGAAGGTTAGTGTGAGCATTCTGCTATTCTGTGCATGTTCCATCGTTTTCCTTACGTTTTCACTGCTTAAAGATAAATATACCGACCTTAAACGCGAAAGGTTTTACAAAAAAATCAAGAAACGCTTCTATGATAACGTTTTGAATGTTTCGAACGATAAAGAGAACCTTACAGACGAGGAGATAATTGAACGTACAGGCATCACCGAAGACGACAAACGAAAATGGAAAGGTTGGAGAATGCTTTTCATTGGTAAGCTATTTGTGGAGATTAAATCAAACATTTACGAAACATACAACCAAAACAATGTGAACCGTTTGGTCAATGTGTTTGGCCTGCAAATATTTGTTGAAAACACGCTTACCTTTGGACGTAAGTCGTACAGAATTCAAGCCATGCGTTTGGCACAATTCTTAATGATGAACCTACCAGAATCTATTTTGGTACGCTTGCTTGACTCGGGTACGCACGCTTTGCGAAAAGAGGTTAGAATGTATTATCTTTGGTTGAGCGACTACTCTCCATTCCGCTTTTTTACCGATAAAAACGTGAATTATGAGTACCGGCCATGGGATGCTCTTGAAGTGCACCACCTACTGAAGGCACGCCGAAAAGCTAACAAGGAAATTCCATCGCTCCTACCTATCGTCTCTATCTGCAACGATAAGCAACTAAAGGCTTGCCTTATCCGCGAAGTAGCTTTTTGGGGTACAAACGAAGAGGTAATTAAAATGGGTAAATACATTACGGCTAAAGAAACGCTTTACAGAAAGGCCGCCATACAATGTATGGGTATTGCCAAATGCAAAAAGGCAGAGTCTGTGATGGAAGATGCCTATCCACAACAAACCGAAAAACTGAAGTGCGAAACGCTGAAAACGCTACTAAACATCCGTTCGGACAACGCTATCTCATTCTTCATCAAAGCATACAACACAGCAACAGTTCGCTCTACCAAACTCTACGTTCTGATGTGCCTATGGCTATACAACAAAGAGAGTCAAGAGATTTTCTGCGAACTTGAAAGCGCTGCAAATAATGAAAAAGACCTTCTACTCTTTAAAGAAGTGAGGGCATTTGACCATAACATAAGCATTGCATCATGAAAGAAATAATTCTGTATACATACGGATATTTGGTGTTTTTCTACTCTATCGGGCTAATGCTTTCGTACGTTGCGTTGATATGGCTTTCGTATATAGAGCAGAAACATAGCCGCCACGTGATGTCCGATCCTTATGTAAAGCAAATTCTTGAACACTCGCCCTACGTTCCTGGCGTTTCGATTGTTGCACCTGCATACAACGAGGAGAACACTATCGTGAACAACGTGAAGTCACTACTATCACAAGATTATCCTAAATTCGAAGTTGTAATTGTGAACGATGGTAGTAAGGACTCCACCTTGCAAAAGATGATTGATAACTTCGATCTCATTGAAGTGCCCTACCACTACAAACAACGTATCTTGGCAAAGCCTTTTAAACGAATGTTTGTATCGAAAAAAGAGGAGTACCGCAGACTGCGTGTAGTAGACAAAGTGAATGGCGGTACAAAGGCCGACCCTGTGAATGCGGGATTAAACGTGGCACGCTACCCCTACTTTATCAACACCGACGTGGACTGTATCTTGGCAAAGAACGCTATCATGAAGTGTATCCGACCGATGATTGAAAAGAACAACGTGATAGCTGTGTCGGGCGTAATGAACATGTCGAATGCCTGCAAGGTAGAGAATGGTGAGATGATACAATACCGCATTCCATGGAGTCCTATTCCGCTATTCCAAACACTTGAATATATGCGTTCGTTTATGGTGGGAAAGATGGGATGGAGTGCCATCAACGCCATGCCTAACGTATCGGGTGGTTATGGTATGTTTGATACCGAAGTGGCTATTGCTGCTGGTGGCTACTCTGCCGACTCTCTGGCTGAGGATATGGACATGCTTATCCGTATGATTGGCTACTGCTGCGACTTTAACCGCAAATACAGAGTAGTGCAAATACCCGACACGTGCTGTTGGACGGAGGGACCTGCCAGTATTCAACAGCTATACAGACAACGTGCACGCTGGGGACATGGTTTGATACAGACATTTGGTAAGTACTACCGAATGATTTTTAAGAAGAAATATCGTCAGTTAGGACTCATTACACTACCCTATCTGTTGATATTTGAGTTTATCGCTCCGTTGATAGAGTTGGTGGGTACTATTACCTTTATTTACCTTGCTCTAACGGGGGGTGTGAATTGGAACACGGCGTGGATTATCTTCTTGGTGATGTATGTATTCTGCGTGCAATTGTCGTTTGTGGTGGTTTACTACGACTACTTGCAAACTAAGATGCCAGGGGCATCATACATCCGATTGGTGCTGGCTGCCATGCTCGAACCATTTCTCTATCACCCATTGATAGTGCTATCCTCACTTCGTGGTTACTTACGCTTTATCTTGAACCAACGCATTGCATGGGGCGAAATGAAACGTAAAGGCTTTAAGAGCAATAATGAGGAAAACGAACAGAAGCCAAATAATTCTGCTGAAAACAAAGATGTTGCACAAAACAATAACAGCAACGAGGCTAATAACACTAAAGCAGACAATACTGCCGAAAACAACTCTACTGCTGCTACAAGCAAACAACCCTTTGATTTACAGCTTGGTTAGCATAATCTCTGATAACTGAATAGAATATATTAAATCTCACATATTTCATTTATGCGTTTCATTAAAATCTTAATATGCGTGGTGGTCATCCCACTGTTGTTTGCGGCTGTTATATGGGCAGCCGACACAACTAATAGTGCACCCCGAACAGATGACGGCACTATCCATACACCAGATTATTATGACGTTACAGTACGCAAAGCCTTTAAACGTGGCGACTGGGAAGGTGGCAAGCGACTGCTTGACGAGGGATTGACACATTATCCCGACGTGTCGCCTCTGCAAGAACTTGCTGGTACATACTATTTCCACAAGAAGATGTACGATGACTCTCGTTACCACTTGATTAAGTCTTTGCGCGACAATAACGGCAACGTTGATGCTAAGCAATTGCTTGTAAAGGTGGAAGAGACCACCCGCAACTACTCAAGTGCCATTTGCTACGTAAACGAACTGCTCGAAGTAAATCCTTATTGGAAAGGGCTTTGGCGAAAAAAAATTGAACTTTATCGCAAACAGGGTAATAACGAAGAGGCCGACCGCTTGCTTAAACGCTTGTGCCAAATCTATCCTAACGACCAGCAACTGCAAAAAGACTTGAGCTACTGCACTGAGCAAAACTATATAAAAGAAAAGCGCAAGGGCAACAAAGAAGGTGCTATCAAACAGCTCAAAGAATTGGTAAACCAAAACCCTTATAACGAAGAGTTTTACATCAGCTTGAGCAACATGCTCTTGCAACAAGGTAACCGCAGCGAGGCTATCGATGTGGCAGACCGCGGTGTGTCTTACTTGCCACAAAGCACGGCCCTCATCATGAAGAAGGCTGGCATTCTTGCAGAAGAAGACAGGTATTCTGAGGCTTTGTCGTTTGTTGAACTTTGCATGAAACGTAATCATAGCGCACGTTTATCAAGTTTTTATGCTTCTTTGCAAGAGGATGCTGCCCGCGCTGCTACTAAGCACGACCCCTACGTGCTTTATGGCAAGATTTATGAACGCAGCAAGAGCCAAGAGTCGCTCGACTATCTGCTATCTACCTCTATGTCGCGAGGCTACTACGAGGATGCGCTTTACTACATAGGCGAGGCACGCAAGCGCAAAGGCGATACCCCCGACTTACTCTACAAGGCTTATGTTGTAAACAAACGCATGGGCAATGTGCGCACAGCTAATAATTTGCTTGCACGACTTTATGAACGTAACCCAAGAAACAGCGAAATTAGCGATGAGCTGACACGTTTACGCTTAGAGCAAGCCTCTAAGCTTATGGCTGAAGATGCCTACGACGAAGCTTTACCTCTGCTCAAATTTGTTACAGAACACGCCACGGATAAAGAGGTGAAGGAATCGGCATATAGCCGCATTGTAAACTGCAACATTCAGCTACGACGCTACGCGGCTGCGGAGACGGCTCTTGAAACGTTGCACAAACTCTATCCAAATCGTTCGGGATACATAGAGAAACATGCCGACTTGCTTAAACGCCGTGGCCGTACGGTTGAAGCTCTTGCCGTATTGGAAAGGGCTGCTAATGAGGCTAAAGACCACTTTGACCGCTTTTTATACGTTAGTGCATACGAGGAAATGGCACTGCCTTATATCAAAACATTGATGAGCAACGGAGCAGTGACACGCGCTTATGAGTTTGACAAGAAATTGCTAAAGCTGCTTCCTTCGTCTGAAGACGGACTTAAATATGCTGTGAATGCTACTGCACACTTGCAACGTTGGGATGAATACGACCAATACGTTGAACAAGGGCGCCGCTTATATCCCGACGATCGCTTCTACATCGTTAAACAAGCAAGCATCTATCACAGAAAGGCTGCTTACACACAGGCTTTAGACTTGATAAGACCTCAATTAGACGATTTCATCGGCGACTCGCTTTTGGTTAATGCTTTTAGTATAAATAGTGCTGATTGGTCGGTTCAACTGATTAAAGAGCATAAAGCCGACTCAGCCCTTGCTGTGATTGACTCGGCATTGGTGTTCGACCACGAAAACCGCAATCTTTTATACACCAAGGGATTGGCATACGAAGCCTTGCACCAATACGATTCGGCATACGTTTATCAAAAGTTCTATCAACCAGGATTGGCTGAAATGACTTCACACAATCGTCACCTCAACTATCTGCTGGCTAAGGGCTACAAGAATGGCCTTAACTTTGAATACTTGCAAGGCAGATATGGCGAAGAGGATGTACTTACAGCCGTTGCTACTTTAGAGTATACACGCAAGTTGAACGAGAAAAACGAGATTGCTGCTCGTATCAACTATGCTGGACGCGAAGGCGCTATTACGGGCGAAGACGTGACAGAGCAAGTGTCGGGCGGTACGGGCATACAGTTGCAAGGCGAATGGTCGCACACTTTCAACAGCAAGTGGACAGGAACGGTGAATGCTGCATGGGCCAACAAGTACTTTCCGCAACTCATGGCTAACATAAAGGCTAAACGTACATTTAAAAACGATTGGGAAGGCGAACTCAGCTTGGGCTACCGCCGAATTAACTCATACAAAAAGTTGTTTAAATGGGATGCGAATGCGTTCAACGAAGAGACACAGAGTAATGGTATGTTTGTATTTGATAGTTGGGAACGCAAGCGCCTCAACCTATTTAACGTTGGTGTGGCAGCAAGTAAGACTATCAACGACTTTTGGCTGAATGCGAAACTTGATGGGTATTACCTCTCATCGAAGTTCTATGTAAATCTTTCTGCACAAGCTAAATACTATCTATTGCCTGATGGAAAGACCTGTATTCAAGCACTTGCTAGCATTGGTAGCGCCCCTGAAGCCACAATGATAGATTTTGCTATGCCAGGCACTTTTAACCATCTTAACACAATGGTTGGCCTTGGTGGTCAGTATCGCGTGCAACGCCACATCACGTTAGGTCTGCTCGGCACATGGTACACCTACTACACGCAAACAAATCACAAAACTGGTACTTGGGATGCTCCTATTGAATATAGTACCATGCGATATAAAAACTTATTCAACATTGATGCTCAAGTCCTTATTAATTTCTAAGCATATAGTAGTGCCTTTCTGCTCTATTCTATTGGCTACGCCCTTGTCTCTTACATGTGGGTGTAGCCTTGCAAACGTACGTCCGTTTGCTGACTACAGCGAGTATGCCATTGTACCTGCTGACAAAGCTGACGCTAAGGACGTAAAATGGGCTACTTACTTGAAGAAACATTTTCAGAAGCGCTCTACTGATATTGACTGCGTGATTGCCACTCCTGCACAAGACGAAAGCCAACTGCAAGTTGTGGTAGACCTCAATCCTACGCTCGAAACCGATTATAAGGTGGAGCGCGACGATAAGAGCATTCACCTCTCTGCACGCAATACCGAGGCTATGCTATGGCTGCAATATCAGTTTATGGCTGCGGCTTCAGAGGGCGATGCACGTTTTGCTTCATCCGACCTCCCACCCTCTGTACTTAGCTGCGAACGCGACACTGCCGGCACTTTTGCCTTTGAATATAGGGGCATCTACTCTCCTTCAAACAGCAATGCTGATATGCTGCCTATATTAGGCACTCAGAATGTTGATTTCGATTGGGGGCTGTGGGGACATAATATGCACAAGATTTTTGCAGACGGCATTATCCCTACATCTGCTAAAGCCCTTGTTGATGGCAAACGCTCTGATGAGCAGTTTTGTTTCTCAAACGAAGCCACATACAAGGCGTATGAAAGCTTTGTTATAGACAACTACGGAGAGGGTAATAACGACGAAACCATACGCTTTGCCGTTATGCCTAACGACAACGGCGAAGTGTGCCAATGCGCAGACTGCCGCAAAGCGGGCAACACAACAACATCGGCAACTCCGGCTGTAACAAAGATGGTTGAACGATTGGCACGCCGCTTCCCTAAGCATTTATTCTTCACCTCATCGTATGCCACAACTACGCAACCACCTTCTCACATCTTGCCCAACAATGTGGGAGTATTGGTTAGTGCAATGAGTCTTCCTCTAACTACTGATATAAAGAATAAGGCTGCACGGTCTGTATTTGAGAACACGATTAAAGCATGGCAAAAGGCTTCTAATCGCATTTATGTATGGGACTATATGCGCAACTTTGATGACTATCTTACCCCTTATCCTTGCTTACACTCGCTGCAATCGCGCTTACAATACATGAAGCAATTAGGCGTTAAAGGCGTGTTCTTTAATGGCAGTGGATACGATTATGCAAGTTTCGATGATGTGCAAACTTATGTCATCGCCCAACTGTTGCGCGACCCCGATATTAAGATAGAAGATGCTTGCAGCAAATACTTCGGCAAGTGCTATCCTGTCACGGCTTCTATCTGCAACCAATACTACCAAAGCATAGAAAATAGGGCTTCAAAGACTACGCTTTCGCCTTACTCGGGTATAAAAGACCTTACAAAGCAATATCTCGATGCTAATGAGTTTAACCAATTTTGGAATGCTCTTGACAAGGCTTCTAAGGGTTCGACAGATAGCGAACGCAAGAGTTTGAACAAGTTGCTTACGGCTCTTAACTTTACGCGATTAGAACTTTATCGCTTGCAACCACAAGCGCCAACAAGTAGCCAACTTTCTCAAACACTCGGTTTGCTCAATGGTTATAAAGGCTTTAAGGACCTAACCAACTACCGCGAAGCATACGGCTCTTTAGACGAATACATCAAGCAATGGTCTGCCTCTTATCCTTGGCTAAAGCATAGCAACAACCTGCTACTTCACACTACGCTAAAGCCCCTGTGTAAGCTCGACGACGAATATACCGACCTTAGCATACTTACAGATGGCAAACAAGGGTTTACTACAGATTACCATACGGGTTGGGTTATTAGTGCTGCCAAACCTTTCAAAGTGGAAGTAGCATCTTCGCTACCCTCTAATTGCAACATACATCTTTCCTTCTTGCATGCTCCCAAGTGGCACATCTATGCACCTATTGCAGTTGAAGTATGGCAGAACGGACAGAATAAAGGTAAATCTACGCTATCTGCAACCACACAAAGTGGCTTTTCGAGAACCGAAGCAAATGTTAGTGTTACTGGCATAGAACCTAAGAGTCCATTAGAAATTAGAGCTATCCAAAACCCTAAGAAAGGTAAGGTAACATTGGCATGCGACGAAATAGAAGCATTTTGAATATAAATAGCAACATGAACAAACATATTTATGGTGCTTACACCCAATTGCGCCATGTGCATGCAAAAACTACTACCACATTGCTGAGCGTAATGTTGGTAGCTGCCATGCCCATGTTTTCGGGCTGTAAAAAGAAAATACAACCTACAGCTCTTATGGTAGAAGACTCCGTGCGCCACTACTATCCCGTTGTGGCAGGAGACGAGGTGAACATATCGTTCAAGGTAGTTAATATAGGTGACGACCCATTTTTGATAGACGACATTCAGCCTTCGTGCGGATGCATTGTCAGCGATCAAACCAACGTTAAGTCTATTCCACCCCACGATACACTAACGTTGGCTTTTACCTTCGAAACGGATAAAAACGTGGGATATGTACGCCATTGCATACGGCTCTTTGGCAACGTACTGCCCAAGGGATTTGCCACCATGGTGTTCGACATTAACATTGTGCCACCATCAGACAACACACCCGACTACGAAGAAACCTATACCGAAGAGAAGAAGGAAAGCGGCAATGTTAAGGAACTTGTTGATGGCAAAGCATCGCAAAAGGGCTACTTTGTTGATCCTTCAAACAAAACTGATAGTCGCACACACGTTAAATATCCTTGGAGAGAATAATCAAACGATCTTAAACAGGCTCCACACAAAAAAGAGTATATACAAAGAAAGCATCCTCACCGCAACATTGTCTGTTGCAACGAGGATGCTTTTATTTTACATTTAGATGCTTTCTAAACGCCTTTTTTACTTAATGATTACCTTCTTACCATTAATGATATTAATGCCCTTAACGGCCTTAGTCAAGCGGCGACCATCAATGCTATAGATAGCTTGAGCTGCTGCATTTGCCTTAGCAGTGTTGATGCCTGTAATTGTACCATGACCATTGAGTGAGTAGAGATAAGCTTTACCACTAACCGTTTCGGGAGTATTACCTTTGTAGTTGACTACTTTGCCACAAACGATAACTTCGTCACCTACTTTGATGTTGGTCAAATCTTTGCTATCATACTTAGCATTCTCCAAGTAAAGAGCACGGAATACATAGAACTCGTAGTTAGCAGAACCATCTTCAGAGATTTTGAATGTAGCATTGCCATATTGAGTACCGTAACCACCACTAATTACTGATGAAACAATACCTTTGATATAAATGTCGTTTTCAGAGTTTACATCAGCATCAAGTGCGCTAACGTATTCGGTTGCAGCAACAGCATTGAAAGGATTTTCTAATGTACCATCACCTTTAGCTGCAGGCTTTTTAGGAGTGTCAGGAACTTCAGGTGTATCGCCATTGGTACTAATAGTCAAGTTCTTAATGCAGAATTGACCAGCTTTTGCATTACCATCGCTGCCTAATGTAGCCTTGTCGCCAACAGTAAAAGTTACTTCTTTTGCATTTCCCGTCCAAGTAGCAACCCAATCGGTCGTATTGATTTCAATGGTACCTACTGAAGCTGTAATGTCTGTTTGACGTTTTTTAGCTTGGTCAGAAAGATAAAAAGTAATTTGTGTCATGTTTTCGCCAGTAGTAGAAATGGTAAGATCGCCCTTGGCATAAACACGCAAATCGTTGAAATTACTATTTACAATAGGAGCTGTAGAACCATTATTCTTTACAGCTGAAAGGCTATAGATACCCTGTGTGTAAGAAAATGCACCTGTTGTTTCATCTGTGCTCCAATCTGAGGCAGAACTCCAAGCAATAGTTACGTTGTCAGCAAATGCGGTAGCAAATACTGCAAACAAAGCGAATAAAGAGAGTAAAATCTTTTTCATACGCATTTTTAAAGTTTTAAAATAAATAATGTTTTATCTGCGAGCAAAGTTAAGCATTAATGCCATGACTTGCAAAGAAAAACGTATGAAGTTTTGTTTACATTACGTCCCCAACAGCATATCAGCAATAGCATATAAACAAAAAAGAATCTTACGCCTTTGGGGAAGATTTGCGTAAGATTCAATGAAAAGGGGAAAAATGTTGTTCCACTCCGATTCGAACGGGGACTGAGAGAACCAAAAACTCTAGTGCTGCCATTACACCATGGAACATCCACTTAACAGATGTCTTATCTGTTTTGCGATGCAAAGGTACAAACTTTTTTTTTACTACCAAACATTTCAGCAAAAAAAATTATATTTTTTGCATAAAAACATCGAAAAGCAAGGAAAATCTAATGATGAGCGTTCCTTCAGCACCATATAAAGCGTTTATACAAAAGCATCTATAAGCAACAATTGGCAAAAAAAGCAAAAAGCGAGCGCATAAGTTGGCTTATTCAAAATAAAGGACTATTTTTGCATACGGAAAATAGTTATTAAGGTGAAGTTGAAAGGATTCCAAGTTAAAACAGCATTGGAGTTCTTTCGGTTTTTTTTACGCCACACCTTACTACTCCACTCCACTTTTTAGTATATAACAAGAACAAAAAATAATACTACAAACAAATTATGGCTTACATGACACAAGAGGGCTACGATAAAATGGTAGCTCAACTCCGTCACATGGAATCTATTGAACGTCCTGCAGCCTCAGCAGCTATTGCAGAAGCAGCTGACAAGGGCGACCTTTCTGAAAACAGCGAATACGATGCTGCTAAAGAGAACCAAGCAAAACTCGAAGGCCGCATTGCAGCCATGAAAAAGGCTATTGCAGAAGCTAAGATTATTGATAAATCTAAGATTAAATCGGATGTAGTGCAAATTCTCACCACCGTCGAAATGAAGAACGTTAAGAATGGCATGGTTATGAAATATACCATTGTGAGTGAGAGCGAAGCCAATCTACGCGAAGGCAAAATTTCAAGCACCACGCCTATTGCCCAAGGCTTATTAGGTAAGAAAGTAGGCGATGTGGTTGAAGTTAAGATACCTCAAGGCACTATTCATCTTGAAATCCTCAGCATTTCTATCTAAACACTCAATCATAATGTAGGCACGCAACTCATCCTTGTGTGCCTACAAATTTTTAGGTACTTTTTTCATCTTAAACGCATTAAGACCATGACTATTTTCTCAAAAATCATTGCTGGCGAAATTCCTTCGTACAAGTGCGCCGAGAGCGATAAGTTCTACGCATTTCTCGACATTAACCCTTTGGCACAAGGTCACACACTCGTCGTTCCTAAACACGAAGTTGATTACATCTTCGACATCAGCGACAACGAACTTGCCGAGATGATAGTGTTTGCCAAGCATGTTGCACTTGCCATCCAATCAGCCTTTCCTTGTCGCAAAGTGGGTATGGCTGTATTAGGTTTAGAGGTTAATCACGCTCACATTCACCTTATACCCTTGCAGTCTGAGGGCGACATGGACTTTAAGAAGCCTAAGCTCAAACTCTCTGACGACGTGATGCAAGACACTGCCAATAAGATTTTGGCAGCATTCAACAAGCAATAAGTAGGCATTCAAAATTAATTTATATAATCATGCTCAACATTAATTGATATTAATTTTGAACACCTACTTAAGGAACTACCTTGCTTACGCTCCTTATTACCTAAACAAGATAAGGGGGAAGTTCTTATGCAATCATAATGTTGTGCATAAAGAACTTCCCCCTTTATCTTGTTTTTCCCCATTCTGTTATGCCATGCGCATACAAGAGGAATTGAGAGAGAGAACTGAAACCATGCTTTGGAAGCAATTGTAATGGACATCTACACCCATGTTCTTTGAAAAGGCTTAATAAAGAACTTGGTGCTTACGAATACCATTGTAATCAGCAAGATGTTTTAAAAAATTGCAGTCACCTTGTGCAAAGCGTAGTGGATTGTTTTGTTTTAGAGGCATTGTTGTATTGAGTGTTCTACTCAAATAGTTGCTCCACACACATACTGCAGGGATATGTTGTTTTACTTAAAAAGGGCATCACCTTGGCGTCTTTAAAGGTGATATTTTATATATCAGCGTATAATTGATTGTTTTCAGTAAGGATAAGAAGATAAATTCACTTCGTCTGAGCAGGCTTAAAAGTTCATCACCTGTTTCAAGAACTCATCTGTCATATTGCCGGTAAGATTTATCAGTTTAAAATGTTCGTTGTGCTTCATAAAAAGCACCATTTCAACGATAAATCCGCCTTTCCGCCTCACAAACAGCCGTTTGCTTTGGCGTTGTGCATAGCGTTTATATCTCGCACTATTGTGCTGTGCCAGCCGCAAAGCATTGTTATAGAGTTGCCAAGTCTCTTTCGTATTGGTATTATCTACCACTCGTATTGACTTGAGTTGCGACAGCACCTCTTTCATTTGATTATCGCTTTTTACATCGGGCAAATTCATCATTTTGTCAAGCATCAAGGGCGATACCGTGGTGCATTGCAGCGAAGTGCCTTTAGCATAAAGCGACATATATTTTGAGGCAAAATCCTGTTCGTTCTGAGCCATCATGCTCACCACAGAACACATTGCAAAGGCGAATAAGCAAAGAAGAATGCGTAGCAGTTTCATTTTATGCTTAAACTTTTATTATTTATTTGCTGGCATTTTATGGTTAGCTGAATGCGACGCTGAGTCGTTTATAGCGGTTTGAGCGCCCTCTTTAAACATCTCAAGTGTCTTTACGCTTGCTTCGTATGCCTTTTGTGGGTCTTGGTAAGAGTCTTTATAGGCAGATTGGTTATAGTCCCACCCAGCAGCATTATTGTCTGCACTCTTTGTAAACCAATGCTGGGTAGCAGTGCCAAGCAAGGTTATGATGGCTACTGATGCTGCTGCACGATACAAGGGGCGCAACCGGCGAGCCAATGTGATGTGCTCAACCTTTACCACCTTATTTGTTGCAGCAGATGCAACTTGTTTGTAGTCTTTGTCTATGGCAGCAAGAACTTTCTCGTCAAAACGTTCGTCCAAGTGGATTTGCGCTTGTTCTTGTTCATATACGAACAAGTCCTTGTAGCGAGCCAAATGCTCTGGCACATTCTCTTGTGCAAAGAAAGCCTTCAGTATGCTCTCCTCATGTGGTGTAGTCTCACACTCCCAATAGCGAGCAAGAAGTTGTTCAATATATTTATAGTCCATAATTCTCTAACTTTTCGTATTGTGTTTTAATAGCCTTGCGAGCTCTGTGAAGCGTCACTTTAAACAAATCTTCGGTAATATTCATCACCGAGGCAGCTTCGGCGTAGCTCATCCCCTCAATATCGCGCAGTTGAACAGCCGTACGCAATCGTTCGGGCAGTGCACTGTATATTTGGTGAACTTTGTTGAGTTTATCTTCATGTTCAAGTTGCTCTTCGGGTGTGCGTGCCGAGTCGTAAGCATCGGTTTGTTCGCCTTCGAGCGAGAGGTTGCCATGCTCTTTCTTTGCCATAAGGTCGAGCGCAAGGTTGCGGCAAATGGTTATGCAGAAAGCCTCAATGCTTGCTACATTGGCAAGTTCATCGCGCTTGTTCCAAGCACGTATAAGGGTATCTTGCGTCAAGTCCTCCGCCTCTTGCGCATTAAGCGTGATGCGAAGCCCCATACGGTATATCTTATCCTTTAGCGGAAGTAGGTCTTGGCGAAAATCTATCTGTTTCATTTGTGGCTCTCTGTATTGAAGACGGACTAAAAGAAGAAAAGTTACACTCAAGGTGTAACTTTTTTCATATTATTTTTTTGCAAACTATCAGAACATGTTGATTATCAGCTATTGTGGTAGCAAATAAAAAAATGCTTCCCCCCTCTTTCAACTTCAACTTTTTACGTAACGAGGCTACCGAAGACGGAAAGTTTCTTATCGTCAAGTTAGCTTTGTTGCCGTAAACTGCAAGCTGTTTCAAGTCTTTTTTGTTAAAGCCAAGACATTGCACCACCTCGAATGTTCTACCAGGGAAACATTCCGTGAGTTTACTGCTCGTATAGAGATGGGTGTTTACGTGCAATTTATCTATCGCATAACGTTGGCTCATCAGTTTAAATGCCCCAGCTTTCATCACAGCCGCACCAGGTTCGTATAGGTATTTGCCAAGCGATTGGGCATAGGTTACCATTGCATGTTGTTCTTCCTCAGCGTCAAACTGCACCGAGCACTCGCCCTCACTCACATAATAAGTGGGTTGCTCTTGCGCATTATCCACTCCCTTTTTGAGCACAAGTAGTAAGTCCTTGCACTCACCTCCCGAAGCAACCACGTGCACTTCTTTCACACATCCAAGCGAACGCACAGAGGCTGTCACATCAAGCATCGTAGAGAACTTTACCACCACATACTTTGCTTTTTCTGTCAATAAAGAGCAGAGTTCGCACACATTAGGTTCGCAATCTTCAATAAAAACAACCTTTCTTCCCGTTTCGCTACGCCGTGCGGGGTCAATAAAGATAAGGTCTACGGGTTGCTCCATCTGCCTCAGATAGTCCACCCCATCGGCATTTACAATCTGCGCATCGGTCAATCCCAACAAGGGAAAATTATGCGTTGCCAAACGGCACAATTCTGCTTGGCGTTCTACATACACAGCCTGCTTAAACCACGGAGCTATAAACGAGAAGTCAACCCCTAAGCCCCCAGTGAGGTCCACCATAGCTGTAGCCCCCTTGGGCAATAAGCGTTTTACCACACAGCTCTTATAACGAGCAGCCACCTCGCCCGAGCATTGTTCTAATGCCAAACGAGGTGGAAACTCTATGCCGTCTATGCCGGTCCAAGTAGGCACCTTTGAGCGCAACCGCTGCCACCCCTCCACCTGCTGCAATATATGCTTGGCATCGGGGTGATGTTGCGATGAGAGTTCAAGTGCCAACTTGTCGAGCGGCATGGTTCGATAGTCGGATTTTATCATAAACAGAAAGTTCTTATTTATCTTCTTTCAAGTACTGCAAAGCGCGTTTCACGATGTCGCTACGCTTATTTACCAACCTAAAGTATTCGTTTCTATCCCATAGGTCGTAAGCTATGGTAGACTTCAAGGTAAAGCGCAAATCTTCGAGTGTTGATTGTAATTCTTTATCATCTTTAGGTTCAATCTTTTTGCGTTTACCCTCTGCCATGATAGAGTCGGTGAGCGATGTAGGCACCACGAAATTCTTTTCATAATCCTCAAAGGTGCGATATTTACGCTTCAGTTGCTTGCGATTTTCGTCTACATACTTCAACGTCCAATCGTTGATGAGGTTGTAGCGACGTAATGCGCGATAATAGGGAGCAAAAGTCGTAGTATCAAGTGGCACAAATATGTCGGGCATAATGCCACCACCGCCATAAACAGTGCGCCCTTTCACCAATGTTTTATACACCTTGGTCGAGTCGAGGTGTATACTATCTATCGATGTTAGTTCACCACGGGTGTACCGTTGCTCAAGGTCGCGTTCATACTCACTCTTCTCACCTTTTTTATAGGGCTTTTGTATGCATCGTCCCGACGGAGTGTAATAGTGCGACACCGTAAGACGTATCATTGAGCCATCAGGCAGGTCGATAGGGCGTTGAACCAATCCCTTACCAAAGGTGCGACGGCCTATAATCGTTCCGCGGTCGTGATCTTGCACAGCCCCTGTCACAATCTCTGCTGCCGAGGCTGTAAATTCATCAACAAGTATCACAATACGGCCGTCTTTTTGCATCAGTCCATTACCCTCTGAGCGCAATTCCTGACGCGGTGCCATACGGCCGTCGGTATATACTATCATCGACCCATCGGGCAAAAACTCGCTTGCCACCTCTTGTGCTGCATTGAGATAGCCACCGCCATTCATGCCAAGGTCAAGTATAAGGTCTTTCATGCCTTGCTTTTGTAGCATGCTTATTTTATCGTGTATCTCTTTGCCCGATGTTGCCCCAAAACTATCTAAGTGAATATAACCCGCTGTTGGCGTTATCATGTAGGCTGCATCTACGGTGTTGAGGGGTATTTTATCGCGTACCACACGAAACTTCAATATACCTTGAGCGCCTCTACGCACAATTTCAAGGTTTGCAATAGTGCCCTTAGGCCCGCGTAGTTTGGTCATAATACTATCGCGGTCCATCTTAACACCAGCTATTTTTTCGCCATTTACAGCCACAATGCGGTCGCCTGCTTGCACGCCAGCTCTTTCGCAAGGACCCTTGCTTATCACCTGCAGCACGATGAGCGTATCCTTCACCATATTAAAGCTCACACCAATGCCCTCAAAGTTTCCACTCAGCGGTTCGTTGAGTTTTTTAGTATCTTTGGCATTGGTATACGATGAGTGAGGATCAAGTTTACTAAGCATACCATTAATGGCATCTTCTGCCAATTTCCCTTGGTCCACGCTGTCTACATAGAGGCTGGTAATGGCTATTTGAGCCATTTGCAACTTCTTCACTTGGTCAAAGTCTATATCGCCAAAGCGCGACTGTGCACAAGCCGGAAAAGCCATAAGTGCTGCCAGCAACAAAAGGAGATGTTTCATAATAACTTTATGTTCTATATACGTTTTATCTGTAATTACTTATCGTTTGTATCGGGCGGCTGTGGCAAAAATCTCGACACGTCTTTGCCATAAGCAATAAGCTCGCGCACCACGCTCGACGATATGTCCGAATAATGTGCTTCGGTAAATAGCATTACGGTTTCTACCCCCGATAGTCGCTTGTTCATTGCCGCAATATCGCGTTCGTACTCAAAGTCTTTTACCGAGCGCAACCCACGCAATATAAACTGTGCATTCTCACGTTTCACAAGGTCTATTGTCAAGTCGGTATATGCCACCACCTTAATGCGTGGTTCGTTACGATAAATATTGCTTATGGCCTTTACGCGCTCTTCGGGCGGATAAAACGAGCGTTTTTTGTCGTTCACGCCTACGCCTATCACTATGCGGTCGAACATGGGCAGTCCACGTTCAACGATGCTTGCATGTCCCACGGTGAAAGGATCGAATGAGCCAGGGAAAATGGCTATTTTCATCTTTGTTTGATATGTTATGTATTTATTTTATATGCGATGAAATGGTACTTTTTAAGCCTTTGTATAATGCTTACAAATCGCTATCTGCAAGATCTTCTTCTACCACAAGGTTATCAATGATAAAACCTTGCCTTTCCATCGTATTTTTGCCCATATAGTATTCGAGCAACTTAGCTACATTGTCGCTTTTGTGGAGTGTTACGGGGTCAAGACGAATGTCGGGGCCGATAAAGCTTTTAAACTCTTCAGGACCAATCTCGCCCAGTCCTTTAAAGCGAGTTATTTCAGGATTAGGTCCTAATTTTTCGATGGCAGCCAAACGTTCTTCGTCGCTATAGCAGTAAATAGTTTCGTACTCCGAGCGCGTACTTGCCTGTGTTTTTTTGAGTATGGCTGCACCAGCTGAGTTCGACCTAACAGTTTTAGTCTTTTGCTTAGCCGATGAAATCGTAGTTTTTTTCTTGTTCCTTACTCTAAAAAGGGGCGTTTGCAATATATACACGTGCCCTTTTTTGATAAGCTCAGGAAAGAATTGCAAGAAGAAGGTGATGATGAGCAGTCGGATATGCATACCGTCTACATCGGCATCGGTAGCTACAATTACTTTGTTATAGCGCAAGCCGTCAAGCCCATCTTCAATGTTGAGTGCTGCTTGCAGCAGATTAAACTCCTCGTTTTCGTAAACCACCTTTTTGGTCAATCCGTAGCAGTTTAGAGGCTTACCACGCAAGGAGAATACAGCCTGCGTGTTTACATCGCGTGTTTTAGTTATAGAGCCACTTGCCGAATCGCCCTCGGTGATAAATATCGACGATTCTTGACGCAAATCGTCGGTTTCATCATCATCATTCTTCTTACGCGATTTAGGCGCAGGATCGTTTAGATGGATGCGACAATCGCGCAACTTGCGATTGTGCAGATTGGCCTTTTTAGCGCGTTCGCGAGCCAGTTTGGTCACGCCTGCAATGGCCTTACGCTCCTTTTCGCTTTCCTCTATTTTTTGCTTTATCACATCTGCCACATCGGTGTGCATGTGCAGGTAGTTGTCTACGTTTTCTTTGATGAAATCGCCCACAAACTTGTTTACGCTCACACCCGATAGTGGGAAAGGCTTACCATTTGAGTCTTTCTCTGGAGCCATTGTGAGCGAGCCAAGTTTTATCTTGGTTTGGCTCTCAAATAGGGGCTCTATCACCCTGATAGCTATGGCTGCCACCAACCCATTGCGCACATCTTGCACATCGTAGTTCTTACCAAAATACTCTTTAATGGTTTTGGCTATATGCTCCTTAAAAGCACTTTGATGCGTACCGCCTTGCGTGGTATGCTGTCCATTTACAAACGAGTAATACTCCTCGCCATACTGCGAGGTGTGCGTAAAGGCTATGTCTATTCCAGGGCCCGTTAGGTGTACGATGGGGTATAGTCCCTGGTCGGTCATATTGTCGTTGAGCAAGTCCTCCAGTCCGTTGCGGCTAAGTATGCGCCTACCATTATAAAAGATGGCCAAGCCCGTGTTCAAGTAGGTATAATTACGCAACATGTTCTCAACAAACTCACCATGAAAGCGGTAGTTCAAGAAAAGCGTATTATCGGGCTCAAAGTAGATGTAAGTGCCGTTTTCTTCTTCGCAAGGTCCTTGCTCGTCGCTCACAAGCACACCCTTTTCAAAGATGGCCTCGCGCATTTGTCCGTCGCGCACACTGCGTGCTATGAAACGGCTCGACAGGGCATTCACGGCCTTCAAACCCACACCATTCATACCCACCGATGCGGTAAATACGGCTGTATCATACTTACCACCCGTGTTGAGTTTCGACACAGCATCCACCAACGCACCAAGCGGAATGCCACGGCCGTAGTCGCGTATTTCGGCTGTCAGGTTGTCGTGAATGTTCACTTCTATGCGTTTGCCAAAGCCCTCATTAAACTCGTCGATGCTATTGTCTATACTCTCTTTTAGCAACACATAGATGCCGTCTTCGGCATGTGTTCCATCGCCCAACCGACCGATATACATACCCGGACGCGTACGTATGTGTTCCGTGTCATCAAGGTGTCTTATCTTGCTCTCGTCGTATACCACATTGGTGCGTTTTGCATTGTCGGTCGGTGTGGTAGTCGATGTGGTTTGCTCAGATGTTGTTGTATCGGCCATATTGGATGATTATATTTATATATAATGATAATGCTGAGAACCACCCATTAATAAGTAATTAATGGAATGATAATCAATATTCTAAAAAAAACTGCGTTGTAAACGCAAATATCCGTGTATTCGGTATATACGTGTTTGTAATTTCTAACACAGAAAGTTATCCTTCTATATTCCCCTTAAAGCAGCGTCTGCGTTTGTGTTGCTCTGTTTTAAAATACTGCCATTGATTTTGCACTTTATCATTCAGTTCGAGTTCGGGATTACTCTCAGCATATTCAAATCCGAGTTTCTTATAAACGGGTATCAAGTCGGTAAAGAGCAATGCATTCACGCCCTTGCCTTGATAGTCGGGACGTACCGCCACAAGCAGCAAGTCGAGCACTTTGGGACGTTTTACAAACAAGGCTTTGAGCAGATAGAACCACCCAAAGGGCAGCAATTTGCCCTTTGCTTTTTGCAGTGCTCTTGAGAGCGAAGCCATTGATATGCCTACTGCCACAATCTCGTTTTGCTCGTTTTCAACAATGCTCACCATGCGCAAGTCGAGTACGGGGACGTACATGTTTACATATTGGTCTATCTGTCGTTCGCTCATCTTTGAAAAGCCAAACAAGGGCGCATAACTCTCGTTAATAAGGCGGAATATTTCGTGAGCAATACCCGTTTCGCGTATCTCTTTTTTACTCTTTATTTTGCGCACGTGCAAGTTGTATTTTTGCGATATGATGCGCGATATGCGTAGGTGTTTTTCGGGTATTTGGTCGGGCACATAGATTTTCATCTCTACCCAGTCTGAACTTTTCTCCAGTCCCAACTTCTCCATGTGCACGGGATAATAAGGGTAGTTATAGATAGTGGCCATGGTCGATAACTGGTCAAAGCCCTCTATCAGCATGCCCTCTGCATCCATGTCGGTAAAGCCGAGTGGCCCCTCTATCTCGGTCATGCCACGCTCCTTGCCCCATGCCTTTACGGTGTTAATAAGTGCCGTACTTACCTCTATGTCGTCAATAAAGTCAATCCAGCCAAAACGCACTGTTTGCTTCTTCCATGTTTCGTTGGCACGCTTGTTGATAATTGCTGCCACACGCCCCACTATCTTGCCATCGCGCAACGCCAAAAAATAGTCAGCTTCGCAAAATTCAAATGCTGCATTCTTCTTTGGCGAAAACGTATTGACCATATCGTCATACAAATCGGGCACTGAATAAGGATTGTCTTTATAAAACTCGTAGTTGAAACGGATAAAGCGCTTCAAGTCGGATTTGGTGGTTACTTTTTTTATTTCGACTGACATATATATATTATATATTGGAGGTTGTTTTATATAATAGGTGTGCAGGCTATACAACAGCTATAACCTAATATGTAGATATTCAAAAATTAATTTATATGGTTGTGTTTCTGCATAAATTGATATGCCTTTACACATTTAACTTGCAAAGTTACTTATTTTTAATTTGGCACTCATTATTATTTCTGAAAAATAGTTTAATTATATGCTGAGTCAGAGTCATACACAGCTATTTTTAGTATGCAGAAACTCTAATTTTTATCTGAATAAGCAAATAAGCCATATTAAGCATGCATTTGTACAAAATAGACCATAAGAACAATTTACTTATGTTCTCCCACAAGCACTCTTTAGGTTGGTTCTCTCTTACGTAGTAAACAAAATTAGGCACTTCGTCGAACAAAATTCTTATAAACATTTAAATTGCAAAAAATTGAGAGCAAAAACATTGTAACAATTTGAAATAAAACTTTATCTTTGCCACGTATTATGGATAAATGCGAACCATAACAAGCAAAAGATGCTACAACGCATCTTATTATACACCGAATCAATCCTATGTTTAACTTAATAAATTACTTACGCAAATGAAAAGGTTCTACAATTATTTCCTTTCATTGTTCTTGCTTTCTATAGCAGGAATTACAAGTGCTGTAGCGCAAGGATTTACCCAGG
>ERZ808240.1638-NODE-1638-length-27033-cov-41.044073_pt1 | contig 27033 bp, 17 predicted proteins | sample MGYA00521084_ERZ808240 | MGnify/ENA primary metagenome ERZ808240 (study PRJEB31516, sample SAMN03275571) | gut metagenome | biome: mammalia-associated habitat; material: feces | host: Papio cynocephalus | place: Kenya | collected 2012-08-06 ... | reverse complement strand
AACGAAATGACAACAGGTTTAGTATATCAATCCACACACTTTTGCAGGTGACCCGAATGTATCCATCAAATGTATGCGAAACTGTCAAGGGCACCTCCACTTTTGTGGAGTGCCCTTTTTTATTTTTATGCCATTTTATATTTCCATGCCATGAGAGCAAAATCTCCCTTATCGCTCATCTATCGGAGTATAATCCAATTCACCTAGGATATTCTTGTAAGCCGGACGGATGATGCGGCGACCCTCGAAGTTGAGTTCCTCGATGCGGTGCGCGGTCCAACCCACGATACGAGCCATGGCGAAGATTGGCGTATAAATCTCCTGTGGCAAACCTATCATCTCATAGATGAAACCGCTGTAGAAGTCGAGGTTGGCGCAGGCTGGCTTATTGCCGCCACGATGCTCCATCAGGCACTTGATGCCCTCCTGCTCTATCAGCTTCAGGAACTCATACTCATCCTCTCTGCCCTTCTCCTTGGCTAGCTCTCCCGCCAAGCGCTTCAATTCCACGGCACGTGGATCGCTGAGCGTGTAGACGGCATGGCCGATACCATAGATGAGACCCGTTTTGTCGTAAGCCTCCTTGTTGAGCATTCGCTTCAAGTAAATGTCAAGTTCGTTAACGTTCTTCCAGTCCTTGATAACTTCCTTCAAGTGATGGAACATATTGATTACCTTGATGTTGGCACCACCATGGAGAGGGCCTTTCAAACTGCCGATACCTGCGGCGATGGAACTGTAGGTATCTGTACGAGTGGAAGATGTAACACGCACGGTGAAGGTAGAGTTGTTACCACCACCATGCTCTGCCTGGATGATAAGCAGCAGGTCGAGCATTCGCGCATCCAACTCGGTATAGTTCTCATGCTTCAACATATAAAGGAAATTCTCGGCGATTCCGAGGTTCTCGCGAGGGTGACGGATGTGAAGGCTTCTACCCTGTACGGAGTGGCGATAGATGTTGTAAGCATACGCTATGATGGTAGGGAACTTGGCTATCAACTCGATGCTCTGGCGCATCAGATTGTCGCGGCTGATGTCGTCTGGGTTTGGGTCGAAGGTGTACATTTCGAGCACGCATCGAGCCAAGATGTTCATGATGTTGGAGCCTTCCAACTCGATGATATGCGTGATGGTGCGGTGGTCGAGCGGCATGTTGTCGTTAATCAATTCCTTGAAGGCCTCCAAATCTTCCTTGTCAGGCAACTGTCCCGAAAGCAAGAGATAAGCCACCTCCTCGAATCCGAATCGCTTCTCCTTGAGGAGAGGCGAAACGAGATCGTCGAGCTCGTAACCACGGTAGTAGAGCTTGCCCTGGGTAGGCACGAGCTTGCCGTCGGCATCACGCTCATAGCCCACAACGTTACCGATATTGGTCAGTCCGACCAGCACACCGGAGCCATCCTCGTTACGAAGTCCACGCTTCACGTTATACCTCTTGAATGCCTCCTTGTCTATCTTGCATGAGTTCTTTACCTCATCACTTAGCTTATATATCAAATATTCCTTGTTCATTCTTCATCGATATTAAAATGTTGATTTACTTTTTAGCTGCATAGTTCAGGGCTGAACCAGCCTTAAACCATGCTATCTGCGTGTCATTATAGGTATGCTCCACCTCGAAGCTGTCCTCTGAGCCATCCTTGTGCTTGAGGGTGACGGTGAGTTTGCTGCCTGGGGCGAAGTCCTTGAGACCGATCAAGGAGATACGGTCGTCTTCCTGCACCTTATTATAATCGTCCTTGTTGCAGAAAGTGAGGGCGAGCATGCCCTGCTTCTTCAGGTTGGTCTCATGGATACGAGCGAAACTCTTGGCGAGAATCACCTTCACGTTGAGGAAGCGAGGTTCCATGGCAGCGTGCTCACGAGAAGAGCCCTCGCCGTAGTTGTCCTCAGCCACCACGATGCTGCTGATACCCTTCGCCTTATAGGCCTTGGCGGCGGTAGAAACCTCCACATACTTGCCGTCGAGCTGGTTCTTCACCTTATTGCTCTCGCCGTTGAAGGCATTCACGGCACCCATCAAGAGGTTGTCGGAGATATTCTGAAGGTGTCCACGGAACTTCAGCCAAGGACCCGCCATGGAGATATGATCGGTGGTGCACTTGCCCTCGGTCTTGATGAGCAGAGGCATGTCTACCAAGTCCTTGCCGTCCCAAGGAGCGAATGGAGCAAGCTTCTGCAGACGGTTGCTGCCTGGGGCGATAACCACCTCTACGTTGGCGTGCTCGTCGCTTGGAGCGATGAATCCCTTGTCGTCTACGGCAAAGCCCTTAGGAGGGAAAGTGAAGCCTATAGGCGCATCGAGCATCACGCTGTTGCCGTCCTTATCCAACAAGGTGTCGGTGGCAGGATTGAAGTCGAGGCGACCGGCGATGGTCAAAGCCACGGTAAGCTCCGGGCTACCGATGAAGGCGTATGTATTAGGGTTGCCATCGGCACGACGGCGGAAGTTACGATTGAAAGAGGTGACGATGGCATTCTTGCGAGTGTTGTCGTCGGTATGGCGCTTCCACTGTCCGATGCAAGGACCGCAGGCATTGGTCATGATCAAGGCTCCAATCTTCTTGAAGTCGTCGAGGATGCCGTCACGCTCTGCTGTATAGCGAATCTGCTCAGAACCTGGGTTGATGATGAGCTGTCCCTTCACCATGATACCTTTCTCGTAAGCCTGGCGTGCCACACTGGCGGCACGAGCGAGGTCTTGGTAAGAGGAGTTGGTACAGCTACCTACCAAACCCACCTCAACGACCATCGGATAGTCGTTGGCAGGGCCTTTCGCCTTCATGTGGGAGATAGGTGTGGCAGCGTCTGGAGTGAACGGCCCGTTCAAGTGAGGCTCCACCTTGGAGAGGTCGATTTCCACGATTTGGTCGTAGAAAGCCGATGGGTTGGCAAGCACCTCGTCATCGGCACGAAGCTCGGCGGCGTTCTGCTGGGCGAGGACAGCAATTTCCTCACGTCCCGTCTTGCGCAAGTATTCGTCCGCATTCTCGTCGAATGGGAAGATGGAGCAAGTGGCTCCCAGTTCGGCACCCATGTTGCAGATGGTAGCCTTGCCAGTGGTGGAAATGCTATCAAGGCCCTCGCCGAAGTATTCGAGGATGGCGTTGGTACCGCCCTTCACGGTGAGGATGCCCAGGATTTCGAGGATGACGTCCTTAGGGGTAGCCCATCCCGAGAGCTTTCCTGTGAGATGCACACCGATGAGGCGAGGCATCTTCAACTCCCAAGGCTGACCGGTGAGCACATCGACGGCATCGGCACCACCTACGCCCACAGCCACCATGCCGAGACCTCCGGCGTTAGGCGTATGGGAGTCGGTACCCACCATCATTCCGCCAGGGAAGGCGTAGTTCTCTAGCACCACCTGGTGGATGATGCCGGCACCCGGTCCCCAGAAGCCGATATGATATTTCTGAGATACAGACTTCAGAAAGTCGTATACCTCTTTATTAGTCTTGCAAGCCTCAGGGAGGTCTTTCTCAGCACCGACATCGGCACGAATCAAGTGATCGCAATGTACTGACGCAGGCACGGCAACCTTGTCCTTGCCAGCGTTCATGAACTGCAAGAGCGCCATCTGGGCGGTAGCATCCTGCATCGCCACACGGTTAGGTCGGAAGTCAACGTATTCCACACCTCTTTTGAAAGGACGCAGCTCAGTGGGGTCGAAGAGATGCGCAAAGAGCACCTTCTCAGCATAAGTGAGAGGTCGTTTAACAGTAGCCTTAGCCTGTTTCACACTTTCCGAATACGAAGCATAAAAGCTTCTCAGCATTTCAATGTCCAGTATCATCTTATTCACTAATTTTTAATTAATTATTCACTCATTCGAGCAATTTTGTTTGCAAATATACAACTTTTTCTTCAAATGGTAGCAGTTTTATTGAAAAATTTATCATTTTGCTAGTATTTTTCTTGATTTATGATAAATTTGTTGCATATTTATACGTTTCCAGGCGGAAAATAAGGAATTTAGCTGTTTTTCAGGAAATCATGAAGAAAAAGAAGAAAATGTTTGGCACTATGCACATAATTTTGTAATTTTGCAAATGTTATGAGAATAGACATCATCACAGTATTACCAGAAATGCTAGAGGGATTCTTCAACGAGTCCATCCTAGCACGTGCGCAGAAGAAGGGTCTCGCCGAGATTCATCTTCACAACTTGCGCGACTACACTTTAGACAAATGGAGGCGTGTGGACGACTACCCTTACGGCGGCAGCGCCGGCATGGTGATGCAATGCGAGCCTATCGACCGTTGCATCACCGCCCTGAAGGCTGAGCGCGAGTACGACGACGTAATCTATGTATCGCCAGACGGCGAGACCTTTAACCAGAAGATAGCCAACGAGATGTCGATGCAGGGCAACCTCATCATCCTCTGCGGTCACTACAAGGGCATCGACCAGCGCGTGCGCGACCATCTCATTACTAGGGAGATTAGCGTGGGCGACTATGTGCTGACAGGAGGCGAGCTTGCCGCCGCCATCATTTCGGATGCCGTCATCAGACTGGTGCCTGGCGTTATCAGCGACGAGCAGAGTGCCCTCTCCGACTGTTTCCAGGACGACATCCTCGCCGCACCTATCTACACTCGTCCTGCCGACTACAAGGGGTGGAAAGTACCCGAGATTCTGCTCAGCGGCAACGAGGCGAAGATTCGCCAGTGGGAGTTCGACCAGGCGATGGAACGAACCAAGCGGTTGCGTCCCGACCTACTGGAGGAGAAATAGAAGAAAATGTAACTTTCCAGTTTAGCCAGCTAGACCATCTTTTGGCAGAAGGCTTCGCCCAGTGCGAAGCCTTCTGCGTATAGACGTTCCAGCTTCTCGGTATCCTTCTCTATTCGCCCCACCTCTAAGGGACGTATCGGGCGAATACAGGTAATCTTGCCCGCAGCCTCCAAATCATCCACCATCTGAATCTGCTCGTTATAGGCACGATGACGATGGCTCAAGGCTACACGCAGACGTGGATAATGCTTATATAAATAAGGTAGCTTGCGGTCCTTGCCTGTATCTCGCCATCCCTTGTTGCGCGTCAAGACGACCACATTATGGGCGAAGCCCTTGTCGAAGGCACGCTGCACGGGGATGCTGTCGGCAATGCCGCCATCCAACATCGGGATGCCGTCCACCTCCACAATCTTGCTCACGTATGGCAGACTGCTCGAAGCACGCACGATGTCGAGAGCTCGCTGACGGTCATGGTTCTCGGAGAGATACATCGGCTGCCCCGTAAGGCAATTGGTGGTGACCATCTCAAAAGTGTCCGCATACTTGAAGAATGTATCAAAATCGTAAGGCAAGAGTTGATTAGGAAACTTGTCGTAGAGCAACTTACGGTCGAAAATACATCCCTGGGTAACGAGATGACGGATTCCTATGTACTGATAACGAGCCAAATAGTCGATATTGGAGATGCGGGCGCGACGAGGTTGGCGGCTGATGTACGACATGCCGTTGCAGGCGCCCGCCGACACCGCCACCACATAAGGGAAATAAATGTCATACTTCATAAACGCATCCAGCACACCGCTGGTGAAGACACCACGCATGCCTCCCCCTTCAAGAACCAATCCCGTACTCTTCAAATCTATTTTCATAACCTATTAGCTGTTTTTTGTCGCCAAAGCACCCCAAAAGTAGCCTCGGACTATTAATATTTTATAAATTCACAGTAAAAACTAATTTTTGCTTGCAAAGATAATACATTTTTAGGAAATAATTACTAACTTTGCAGCAAAATAAAGTAAAATTCTAAAATTATGTTTAGTAAGGACACTTACATCAATCGCCGCCAAGAGTTGAAGAAGCTTGTCAAGAGCGGTGTGATTATTCTTTTTGGAAATAACAATTCGCCTTGTAATTTCCCAGCAAACGGCTATTACCCATTCCGTCAGGACTCTACTTTCCTTTATTATTTCGGATTGCAGCGTGACGGGTTGGTTGGCGTAATCGACATAGATAACGATATCGAGACCTTGGTGGGTGACGACATCGACTTGGTAGACATCGTATGGTACGGCAGCGTGGACAGCGTTCACGACCTCGCAGAACAAGTGGGCGTAAAGAACAGTGCTCCGATGAAAAGTCTCAAGACCATCTGCAACGATGCCATGTCCAAGAAGCGCAAGATTCATTTCTTGCCTCCTTATCGCCATGACATCATGATCCAGATATTCGACCTTCTGGGCATCCACCCTAACCAGCAAAAGGAGGAGGCTTCGATGGACCTCATTAAGGCTGTAGTAAAAATGCGCTCCACCAAGACCGCAGAGGAAATCGAAGAGTTGGAGCGTGCCGCTGTCATCGGATATAAGATGCACACCACAGCCATGAAGCTCACTCGCCCTGGCGTGACTGAGAAATACGTTGCAGGCCAGGTGACCGGCATCGCCGGATCATACGGCGCCATGGTCAGCTTCCCTACCATCTATAGCCAACACGGCGAGATACAGCATGGTTATCCATCAATGAACGTCTTGGAAGAAGGCCGACTCGCCCTTTGCGACGCCGGTGCCGAAACCATCAACAACTATTGCTCCGACAACACCCGCACCATGCCAGTGAGCGGCAAGTTTAGCCAGCGACAGTTGGAAATCTACTCTGTGGTGGAGGCTTGCCACGACTATGCGCTACAGGTTGCCAAACCTGGCGTAAAATGGGCTGACGTCCATTTCGCCATCTGTCGCTTGATGTTCGACCGCATGAAGGAACTCGGACTTGCCAAGGGCGACACCGAGGAAGCCGTGAAAGCCGGAGCCCACGCCATGTTCTTGCCTCACGGTCTGGGTCACATGATGGGTATGGATGTACACGACATGGAGAACCTCGACCAAATAAACGTAGGTTTCGACGAGGAAGTACGCCCTAACCTGGAACAGTTTGGTACCAACTGTCTGCGCATGGGTCGCCGTCTGCAGGAAGGTTTTGTTGTAACCGACGAGCCAGGCATCTATTTCATCCCAGCCCTCATCGACGACTGGAAAGCCTCTGGCCACTGCGCAGAGTTCCTCAACTTCGACAAGTTGGAGACCTACAAGGACTTTGGAGGCATCCGCATCGAGGACGACTTGCTTATCACCAAGGATGGTTGCCGCTTCCTCGGCAAAGACCGCATACCTTACCATCCAAAGGATGTGGAGGAATTCATGGCAGCCAACAGATAAGTGAATAATTCGATAGAACAACAACATTATTAATATAAAGAGAAATTTAATGAAGAAGACAATGATTGTAGCTGCCATGATGGCTCTCGCTATCACAGGAGCAAGCGCAAGAAGTGCAAGAAACGCAGCCGATTCTGCTGCCATCGCTAAGAACAAGCCAGTGTTCACCGTAGTGAAGCAAAACCCTATCACTAGCATCAAGGACCAGAACCGCAGCGGTACGTGCTGGGCGTACTCTACACTCAGTTTCTTCGAGAGCGAAATTCTGAAGAACACAGGCAAGACATACGACTTGAGCGAGATGTTCGTAGCCAACAAGACATACATGGACCGCGCCACAATGGCAGTGAGAATGCACGGCGACGTGAGCTTCTCACAGGGCGGTAGCGCTTACGATGTGCTCTATTGCTTGCAGCACTACGGCATCGTGCCTGAGACAGCCATGCCAGCTCCAGGTACATTGACAGGCGACTCACTCGCCAATTTCGGTGAGTTCTTCGACGTGATGACTCCATACGTAGAGGCTGTAGCCAAGAGCAACGCCAAGAAAATTTCTACCGCATGGAAGAGCGGCCTTCAGGGCATCATCGACTCCTACATCGGAAAGGCTCCTGAGAAATTCACTTACCAAGGCAAGCAGTATACCCCACAGAGTTTCTGCCAGAGCCTCGGCTTGAACCTCGACGACTATGTGACCATCACCAGCTATACTCACCACCCTATGTGGAGCAAGTTTGCTGTTGAGGTACAGGACAACTGGCGTTGGCCTTTGAGCTACAATGTGCCAATGGAAGACCTCTGCAAGATTATCGACAACGCCGTAAACAATGGCTACACCGTAGCTTGGGGCGGCGACGTGACAGAGGACGGTTTCACTCGCAAGGGTCTCGGTATCGCTTACGACGTAAAGAAGGTTCGTTCCATGTCTGGAACCGACGCAGACCGTTGGTTCAAGCTCTCTAAGGACGAGAAGAAAGAGAAGTTTGACTCTCTCGGTGTCAACGCTCCTGAGGTAGTTCCTACACAGGCCATGCGCCAGGAAGCTTTCGACAACTGGGAGACCACCGACGACCACGGCATGCACATCTACGGAATTGCCAAGGATCAGAACGGCAAGGAGTACTATATGGTGAAAAACTCTTGGGGCGAGTATGGAGACTACAAGGGTACTTGGTACATGACCAAGGCTTTCGTAGCATATAAGACCATGGACTTCATGGTGAACAAGAACGCCATCCCTAAGGACATTCGCAAGAAACTCGGAATCTAAGCATAAATAGATAGAAGCAGCAAACCTTCTTGGTTTGCTGCTTTTTTATTCCCCATTACTTGGTTTGGTGCTTTTTTTATTCCCCATTACTCGTTTTGCGACTTTTTATTCCCCATAATTGAGTATTTTAAGGACCAAACTCGCATTCTCTCCACATTTTTTACTTTTTTCTTGAAAAACATTTCGTATTGTGATAATATTTTCGTAACTTTGGGGGCAGAAATAAAAAATAATTAAAATGCATTTTAAATGGAATTACGAAACACCAACACCTGAACAGCAAAAAGCAGCCGAAGAGCTGGGTGCCAAACTGAGCATCAGCCCTATCCTAGCCCAACTGCTCATCAAGCGTGAGATTACGACCGAGTCGGCGGCGAAACGGTTTTTCCGTCCCCAGCTTTCCGACCTCATCAACCCATTCTTGATGAAAGACATGGACATTGCCGTGGATAGACTCAACGACGCCATGGGCAGAAAGGAACGCATCCTCGTATACGGCGACTACGACGTAGACGGATGCACTGCCGTAGCACTGGTGTATAGATTCTTGCAGCAATTCTATTCCAACATTGACTACTACATCCCCGACCGTTACGACGAAGGCTACGGAGTGAGCAAGAAAGGAATCGACTTTGCCAACAAGACCGGTGTAAAACTTATCATCATCCTGGATTGCGGCATCAAGGCTATCCAGGAGATAGAATATGCCAAAAGCCTTGGCATAGACTTCATCATCTGCGACCATCACGTGCCCGACGACGTGATGCCACCAGCTGTGGCCATACTCAACCCGAAACGCCCCGACGATCCATTCCCATTCAAGCACCTCTGTGGCTGCGGAGTAGGATTCAAGTTCATGCAGGCTTTCGCCAAGAACAACGGGATACCATTCTCCCGACTCATTCCGCTGCTCGACTTCTGCGCCGTGAGCATCGCCGCAGACATTGTACCAGTGGTAGACGAGAACCGCATCTTGGCTTTCCATGGACTCAAACAGCTGAATACCAACCCAAGCATCGGACTGAAATCCATCATCGACATCTGCGGGCTCAACGGCAGGGAAATATCGATGAGCGACATCGTGTTCAAGATAGGACCAAGAATCAATGCTTCGGGACGTATGGAAAATGGAAAGCTGAGCGTCGACTTGTTGGTGGAGAGAGATTTCGGCTCCGCCCTGCGCATGGCGAAGCACATCAACGAATATAACGAACAGCGCAAGGACATAGACAAACAGATGACCGAGGAAGCCAACGGCATTGTATCGAGACTGGAGAGCATGAAGCACAACTCCAGCATCGTACTTTATGACGAAGGATGGAAGAAAGGCGTGATAGGAATCGTAGCATCCCGACTCACGGAGATTTACTTCCGCCCTACCGTGGTGCTCACGCGCGACGGCGACATGGCTACGGGATCCGCCCGCAGCGTGACAGGATTTGACGTGTACTCAGCCATCAAGAGTTGCCGTGATTTGCTGCTCAACTTCGGTGGACATACCTACGCAGCCGGCCTCACCATGAAATGGGAAAACGTGAAGGAGTTCAGAGACCGATTCCAAAAGTATGTAGAGGAACACATCGCCCCGGAACAAACCGAGGCGATACTCAACATCGACGCCGTCATAGACTTCAGAGACATTACCAAGCATCTGCTTGCCGACCTGAAACGCTTCTCTCCGTTTGGTCCTTGCAACCAGAAGCCGATATTCTGCACCAACAAAGTGTATGACTATGGAACAAGCAAGGTGGTTGGCAGAGAACAAGAACACATCAAGCTGGAGCTGGTAGACTCAAAGTCGAGCAATGTGGTCAACGGAATTGCCTTCGGACAAAGTGCCGCAGCCCGCTACATCAAGAGCAAGCGAAGCTTCGACATTGCTTACACCATAGAGGAAAATGTGTTCAAGAAAAACCAAGTACAACTGCAAATAGAGGACATCCGCCCCAACGAGGGAGCATAAGAATGGCTGACAAATATCAAGAAATACTGCGAACATACTGGGGGTATCCTGACTTTAGAGGCATACAGAGAGACATTATCGAAAGTATCACCAGCGGTAAGGATACCCTCGGACTCATGCCAACGGGAGGCGGCAAATCCATCACATTCCAGGTGCCTGCCCTCTCCCAAGAAGGCGTGTGCATCGTGGTGACGCCCCTCATTGCCCTGATGAAAGACCAGGTGCAGCACCTCAAGGAACGGGGCATCCTGGCAGAAGCCATCTACACCGGACTCTCACGGAGCGAAATTATCAAAATATTAGAAAATTGTATTTTTGGCGACATCAAGTTTCTATATGTGTCGCCAGAACGACTTGCGTCCGAGATTTTCCAGACCAAACTGCGACACATCAAAGTGAGTTTCATCACAGTGGACGAGGCGCATTGCATCAGCCAATGGGGTTACGATTTTCGTCCCTCCTACCTAGAAATTTCCAAGATTAGGGAAATGAAACCCGAAGCTCCCATCCTGGCACTCACTGCCACCGCTACCCCAAGCGTAGTGGATGACATTCAGCAACAACTACACTTTGCACAACCTAATGTCTACAAGATGAGCTTTGCCCGCAAAAACCTTGCCTATGTGGTGAGGGAAACCGCCGACAAAACCCAGGAAATGCTACATATACTGAAATGTACCGAAGGCTCAGCCATCGTATATGTGAGAAGCCGCAAACGTACCAAGGAGGTAGCCTTGCTGCTCAACCAACAGAATATTTCAGCCACTTTTTATCATGCCGGACTAGACCCCGACGTGAAGGACTGCCGACAGAAAGAATGGCAGGCTGATGAGACGAGAGTGATGGTGGCGACCAACGCCTTCGGTATGGGAATAGACAAGCCAGACGTGAGGATGGTAATACACATAGACTGCCCAGACTCACTAGAAGCTTACTTCCAAGAGGCAGGAAGAGCTGGAAGAGACGGACTCAAAGCCTATGCCGTATTGCTCTATAACAATGGAGACGACCACAAACTGCAGAAGCGCATCGCAGACAATTTCCCTGAGAAGGAATACATCAAAGACGTATATGAGCACTTGGCGTATTTCTTCCAAGTAGCGGTAGGAAGCGGAATGGGAAGCACGTTCATGTTTGACATTGCCAAGTTTTGTTTCACCTATAAGTTCTTCCCCACCCGTGTAGACGCAGCCCTGCGCCTACTGGAACGTTCTGGCTACATCCACTATGAGGACAATCCAGACGGGAAGCCGCGTGTGAAATTCAATATCAGTCGCAACGACCTCTACCTGCTGGAGAATCTCTCCCCCAAGGAAGACGCCGTCATCACAGCCCTGCTCCGCAACTATGGAGGTCTTTTCACCGACTACGGATACATCGACGAATCGCTCTTGGAGCGTGTGAGCGAACTCAACAAGCAACAACTCTACATGGTGCTGAAGAACCTGAGTATGCGCCACATCATCAGCTTCATCCCTCGTCGCAAAGACCCATACATCACCTACACCCAAAACCGTGTAGATGGCTTTAGAGTGATCATCCCAACCTCGGTGTGGGAAGTGCGCAAGGAGCAATTCACCAAGCACATAGAAAGCATTCTCAACTATGCCAAGAACGACAAAGTGTGTCGCTCTCGCCAATTGCTACTCTACTTTGGAGAAGAGACATCTGCCAAAGACTGCTGCGGAATCTGTGATGTTTGCGCCAATAATCGAACAGACAAGAAACATGCAGAGCAAGACATTCTTGCCCTGCTCGAAGATGGGCGCCATCACTCAATAGAAGAAATCAAGAACTTGAAGCATGATTCGGAAATCATCAAGCAAGCCTTGGAAGAATTGGTGGAGGAAAATCAAGTAATCGTTGATAAAGACAAGTTTTTCAAAGGAGGTGAATAATCAATAATCCTTTGAAAGGAGGAGAAAAAGAAAAGGGAACGACCCATCACGGACCGCTCCCCTTACAACATTATGTACGAGAAAAAAATTAGTTGTTCTCTGGACGAAGCTTACGAACTGTAACACCAGCCTGCCACATTTCCTTGTTGCGCATAGCCTCAAGTTCTGCGTTCAACTTCTCACGATAATCAGGCTGTGAGTTCTTGTCGATAGAAATCTGAGCCTCATTACCTGTCTTAACTGAGTAATACAACCACTCCATAACTGGCTTGATAGCCTCACGGAAACGAGGAGCCCAATCAAGAGCACCACGCTGAGCTGTTGTAGAACAGTTAGCATACATCCAATCCATACCCTTAGCACCGAAGAGAGGGCCAAGGCTCTGTGTAAGCTCCTCAACAGTCTCGTTGAAGGCCTCAGATGGAGAGTGACCGTTCTCACGAAGCACATCATACTGTGCCTCCAACAATCCCTCAATAGCACCCATCAATGAGCCACGCTCACCTGTAAGGTCAGAAGTAGCCTCACGCTGGAATGTAGTCTTGAACAAGTAACCAGCACCGATACCGATACCGAAGGCAAGTGTCTTCTCCTCAGCCTTGCCAGAAGCATCCTGGTAAACAGCGTAAGAGCAGTTCAAGCCACGACCCTCGCAGAACATAGTGCGGAGAGAAGTACCAGAGCCCTTAGGAGCTACCATGATAACATCAATATCCTTTGGTGGAACAACACCTGTACGGTCGCTCCAGTTAATAGCGAAACCATGTGAATAATACAATGTCTTACCAGGTGTAAGATACTGCTTGATCTTTGGCCATACAGCAATCTGGCCGGCATCAGAAAGCAACATACAAATAATAGTACCCTTCTGAACAGCTTCCTCGATAGAGAACAAAGTCTTACCTGGAACCCAACCATCCTTCAAACACTTCTCGTAGGTCTTGCCCTGACGCTGACCAACGATTACGTTGAAGCCATTATCGCGAAGGTTGCAAGCCTGACCAGGACCCTGGATACCGTAACCAATCACTGCGATAGTTTCGTTCTTCAATACTTCACGTGCTTTCTCCAATGAAAATTCATGACTGGTGACAACTGTCTCAATTACGCCACCGAAATTCATTTCTGCCATAATTTTATTAAATTTTTGTGCGGCTTGCCGATGTGGAGCCGCGGGTTATACTTATCCATACGGATGCGAGCTTTTTCTTATCCAAAGAGAGCCTGTTTGATCCGTCCACCCCCTATCCAAGAAGGCGGCTCTGGGTTTAATTTTTAATTTTCGACTGCAAAGGTAAGGAATTAATATGAAACCACCAAATTTTTCTTTCAATTTTTAACAAATTTAGCCTTACTTCTTACAACTTCCACCTCTTCTTGGCTATTTTTGCTTACTTTTGTTATCTTTATGCAGTATTCCTGTTCGCTAGGCTGCTCCATATAGAAGCGCAGCTGGTCGCCCTGATGGCTCTCGGCGACGTAGGCAATCTCGAATCGCTGCAGAAAATGGGTCTTGTAATAGTCGAGGTCGAAGAGGTCGAGCACATGCTCGATGTATTTCACCGAGTTGATGTGACCGTTTACATCCACATCATTATAATAGGTGTCGATGGTGCGCACCAGCTTGGCCTCGCCACTCATCTTGACGCGAGAGCTGGCTGCGATGGGGCAAGGCTTCTCCGCATCGATGTATTCACGGATGAGCCCATCGTGCTCGGCAAAAATGTCAACAGGCTGTCGGCTCTCCGTATCTATCATCGCCCAGACACTCTTGCCATAGCCATACACTTTCTCGTTTCCTGAAGAAGCAGTGGTTTCTGAAGAAGTGTCAGAGCTAGAGGAAGCCTTGCCAACAATCTTGAAGTCGCGCGAGGTGAAATATTTCATGGCACTCTCGCACCAGGTCTCGACGAAGAACTTGTCGTAAGATTTTGGCATTTCCTGCATCTCGATGGCGAGACGGCTCAGCACCCAGGTCTTGTGGCGAGGCATCAGATAGTTCATGCCGAAACCACGGTCGTTGCTGTGGAAATCGGCCGCATTCAGCAAATGGTTGCCCAGATGTCCCATGAAGAGGCGACTGGAGAAGTCGCAGTGGAAGGGCTCGGCCAAAAACTCGTAGCGCCCCACCTTGCTCAATAATTTTTTTTCCATATTCCCGTACTTATCAATTAAAGCAAAAAAAAGCCAGCGCTTTCTCCTCTCAACAGAAGAGAAACGCCAGCTATTTTCTTTTTATTCTTCCGAATTCTGTTTGAGATAATCGGTGATAGGCTCGTCGAAACTTCTTGTCACAGCGATTCTTCCGCTTCGGGTGTACTGAAGGAGACAGTCGAAGCTGTTGAGCTGGTGGAAGAGGTCGGCGATGTCCTCGGTCAAGCCTGCCAAGAGCACCGTGCTGTAGGTAGGATTCACCTCCATCATGCGAGCGTCGTGCTTGCGGATGGTGCGAGACACCTCTGGATTGTCGAGCAGCACTGGGGTGGAAATCTTGAAGAGAGCCACCTCGTGGATGAAGATTTGGTCGTCGGTGTAGTAGTCGCTTCTCACCACGTCTATCTTCTTCTCTATCGCCTTGTTGATTTTCTCTATCTGCTCAGGGTCGCTCCACACGGTGATGGTGTACTTGTGGATGTTCTTGATGCTGCTGGCAGATACGTTCAAGCTCTCGATGTTCACCTGTCTACGAGTGAACACGGCGGTAATCTGATTCAAGATTCCGGCGATATTCTCTGAGTAAACAAGCAATGTATATAATTTTTTTTCGTTGTTATTCTCCATTTTATGTTCCTTATTAAAAAGTTACACCTTAATTATATATAAGCGTTACTTTATCTCTTTTGATAAGTTACACCTTTAATTATATATAGCTATCGAAAACTTAATAGTTCAACTCCAGCTGCATTTCGTCCACGCTCTTGCCTGGCAGGGTCATAGGAACGATGTCCTCGTCTTCTTTGATGGCGCACTCCAAGAGGTAAGGTCCCTTGGTGTTGACCATCTTCTCCACCTTTGCCTTCAGGTCCTTGCGGTCGATGACCACGTCGTATGGGATTCCGTAGGCCTTGGCTATCTCTGCATAGTGAGGATTCATCATGTGGGTGAAGGAGCGACGACCGCCAAACATCAGGTCTTGCCACTGGCGCACATTGCCCAGATAGTTGTTGTTCAAGAGAATCATCTTCACCGGTGCCTGCTGCTCCATGATGGTGCCGAGCTCCTGGATGTTCATCTGGAATCCTCCGTCGCCGAAGAAGCAGCAGATGGTTCTGTCTGGCGCGCCGAAGGTGGCACCGATGGCGGCAGGAAGACCGAAGCCCATGGTTCCGAAACCACCACTGGTCACGATGCTCAGTTTCTTGGTGAACTTGAAGTAACGGCTGCTAATCATCTGGTTCTGGCCTACATCGTTCACGAGGACAGCCTCATTGTGGGTTGCCTCGGTTACCACGTTGGTCACCTCGCCCATCAAGAGAGGTCCCTCCTTAGGATGGATGTCCTTCTCGATGACCTTCTCCTGCTCCTGCTTGCGATACACCTCGAAGGAGTCTCTCCACTCGCGGTGAACGTTCTTGTTGAGCAGTCGGGTGATGGCTGGCAACGTCTGCTTGCAGTCGCCGATGACAGCCACGTCGGTCTTGATGACCTTGTCGATTTCCGCCTTGTCGATGTCGAGGTGGATGATCTTAGCTTGCTTGGCGTACTTGGAAGGAACGCCCGTGATGCGGTCGCTGAATCGCATACCGATGGCGATGAGCACATCACACTCCTGCGTCTTCATGTTGGTAGCGTAAGAACCATGCATTCCGAGCATACCCATGTTGAGCGGATGGTTGCTTGGCAGGGCTGAAAGTCCGAGCAAGGTACGACCTGCAGGGATGTCGGCCTTCTCCAAGAACTCGATGAGCTCATTGTGCGCACCACCCAGTTCCACGCCATGGCCCACGAGGGCAAATGGCTTCTTGGCGTTGTTGATGAGTTCGGCTGCTTCCTCTACAGCCTTTTCATCTATCTTAGGATATGGGTTGTAGGAAGTCACCTTCTCGCACTTCACAGGTTCCCACTCGCAGGTAGCCACCTGGGCGTTCTTGGTGAAGTCGAGCACCACAGGACCTGGGCGACCGCTGCGTGCTATGTAGAACGCACGGCTCACTGCCCACGCCACGTCCTCGGGACGGCGAATCTGATAAGACCACTTAGAGATAGGCTGAGTAACGCCCACGAGGTCAACCTCTTGGAAAGCGTCGGTACCCAAGGCAGGCACTCCCACCTGACCAGCGATGACCACGATAGGTGTAGAATCCATCATGGCATCAGCAATACCCGTCAAGGTATTAGTAGCTCCAGGGCCACTGGTGACGAGTGTTACGCCCACTTCGCCGCTGACTCGGGCGTAGCCCTGTGCTGCGTGAGCAGCTGCCTGCTCGTGACGTACCAAGATGTGGTCGAACATCTTCTTCTCTCCTCTCGTGTAACCATACAGTGCATCAAACACTGGCATGATGCTTCCGCCTGGGTAGCCGAAGATGGTCTTCACCCCTTCGTTGTGCAGGGAGCGCATCAATGCTTCAGCTCCTGTTATTACTTCTTTTGCCATTTATCTTTATTATTCTGAAAATTCAAAAATTTATCAATTTTCTCTGTTTATGCTTTTGCCCTTACAGGGCGCTTTGCTTCCACTATGTATACCCAGGGCGTTGCCCTGGGCTAGGTGCTGTTGGGCTTTCAGCCCGTTTCACCCCATCAAGTGTTTTTCCCCATTAGTCGATGATGCGAACACCACCCTTATCAGCCGAGCTTACGCTCTGAGCGTATGCACGCAATGCCTTGCTAACCACACGGTTGCGCTTCAAAGGCTGCTGTGGGCGAGCGGCGAGCTCCTCATCAGAGAGTTTCACGTTGATGGAACGGCTAGGGATATCGATGACGATAATGTCGCCGTCCTTGATCTTGCCGATGTTGCCACCTGCCGCAGCCTCTGGGCTGATGTGGCCGATGCTCAAGCCGGATGTTCCGCCAGAGAAACGACCATCGGTGATGAGGGCGCACTCCTTGCCGAGGTGACGACTCTTGATGTAGGATGTTGGGTAGAGCATCTCCTGCATACCTGGGCCTCCCTTAGGCCCCTCGTGGGTGATGACCACGCAGTCGCCGGAGTTAACCTTGCCACCGAGGATTCCCTCGCAAGCGTCCTCCTGAGAGTCGAAGCATACGGCTGGACCCTCGAAATGCCAGAGCACAGGGTCTACGCCGGCTGTCTTCACCACGCATCCGTTCTGAGCGATGTTGCCGAAGAGCACAGCCAAGCCACCATCCTTGGTGTAAGCATGCTCCAAGTCGCGGATACATCCGTTCTCACGGTCAGTGTCGAGGCTCTCCCACTGAGCGTCCTGGCTACCCATCTGGGTAGAGAATTTGCGGCCTGGGGCTGAATGGTAGATGCGGTCGGCCTCTGGGTCGATGCTAGAGCCTGTGATGCAATATTTCTTCATCTGCTCGTCGAGGGTCTTGCCATCCACACGCTTGCATTCGCCGTGGATCAAGCCGCCCTTGTTGAGCTCGTTCATGATTCCGAGGATACCACCGGCACGGTTGCACTCCTGCACGCTATACTTCTGGGTGTTAGGGGCCAACTTGCAGAGGCAAGGCACCTTGCGGCTCAGCTGGTCGATGTCTTCCATCTTGAAGTCTGCGCCAGCCTCCTGAGCCACAGCCAAGAGGTGGAGCACGGTGTTGGTGCTGCCGCCCATGGCGATGTCGAGGGTCATGGCGTTGAGGAAAGCGTCGCGAGTGGCAATGTTGCGTGGCAATACGCTCTCGTCGCCGTCTTCGTAATAAGCGTAGGCGTTCTTCACAATCTGGCGAGCTGCATCCTTGAAGAGCTGGATGCGGTTCTTGTGGGTGGCGAGGATGGTGCCGTTGCCTGGAAGGCTCAAGCCGATGGCCTCGGTGAGAGAGTTCATCGAATTGGCGGTGAACATACCTGAGCAACTACCGCAGCCTGGGCAGGCGCACTGCTCTATCTGCTTCATCTCCTCGTCGCTTACGCTGGTGTCGGCACCCTTAATCATAGCTGTAATCAAGTCGGCGTTCTCGCCCTTCCAGCGACCAGCCTCCATAGGGCCACCCGAGCAGAACACGGTAGGGATGTTGAGGCGCATGGAAGCCATGAGCATACCTGGGGTCACTTTGTCGCAGTTGGAGATGCAGATCATGGCGTCGGCCTTGTGGGCGTTGACCATGTACTCCACAGAGTCGGCGATAATGTCGCGGCTAGGCAATGAATAGAGCATGCCGTCGTGACCCATGGCGATTCCGTCGTCTACGGCGATAGTATTGAATTCGGCTGCATAGCAACCCATAGCCTCGATTTCCTTCTTGACGATCTGTCCGATTTCGTGCAGATGAGTATGACCTGGCACAAACTGCGTAAAGCTATTCACGATGGCGATGATTGGTTTGCCAAACTGCTCATGTTTCATACCTGCAGCTACCCAAAGTGCTCGGGCACCTGCCATTCTTCTGCCTTCAGTACAGACGCTACTTCTTAATGGATGTTTCATATTGTTTTTATATCTTTGTTTCTACGTTGAAAGGCTTTGTCGAAGCCTCGATTATTTGAATAGAAAGGCTCTCTAGAGCCTTGTTTATCTAAATTTGACTGCAAAGATACTGAGAATTTATGTAATAACCAACAATTTTCGCATAAACTTTCATCTTTCTTCGTATTTTGTTATGTTTTTCACTAAATTTCTTACGATTTATCACGAATAATACACATTTCATAAGGATTTGTGCAAAGCAAAACGCGGAGGCGAATTTGACATTTGACATTTGACCACTTTGACCACTTTGACCACCCCTGCCCTAGCGAAGGGAGCACATAAAAAAATCCCCCTAGACCGTGAAGCCTAGGGGGACCCGATAATTATATTATCTTTTTTTAAAAGCGTATGCTTAACTTAAAAGCTGAAATTACTCAGCGTTGTTGTCGTTGAATGTAGCAACGCGGTTGAACTCAACCTGCTTGAAGAGCTTGTCTGTTGCACCCATGCCCTTAGCGATGAGGCGGTTAGACTTGATCTTGTAAGTCTTAACGAGAACGTTCTTCACTGCGTTTGCACGAGCCTCAGACAACTTCTGGTTAACTTCCTTAGAACCCTCTGGAGAAGCGTAACCCTTGATCTCGATAGTAGCATCTGGGTGATTCTTCATGTACTGAGCGATCATCTCGATGTTAGCCATCTGGCTGCGGTCGATAACTGACTTACCTACGCGGAACAATACAGTTGGCTGGAGGTTTGTAGCTGTAGCAGCCTTCTCTACCTTAGGAGCCTTCTTGCACTCGTTGAGAGCGTTCTGAAGATCCTGGATCTGCTTGTCCTTGGCAGCGAGCTCAGAATCCTTGTTGTTCAAGTCGTTGCGGAGGTTGTTGATCTGGCCGTTCAAGCCGTCGATTTCGTTCTGGTCGCGTGGAGTAACGATTGTGAAGTTGTGAGAGTTGTTAGAACCCTTGAACTTGTAGTTAACACCAACCTTAACCTGGAAAGCTGACTTGTTTACGTCGAACTGGCAACCGTCGCAAGCGCCCTGGTTGTCGTGGAGGAACCAGTTCATAGATGGCTCAACGTATACCTGCCAAGCCTTCTTTGCGCCGAGGTTGAATGCGAAATCAACACCTGCGTTAGCTGTGAGGGCGTTGATGTTGCCGTTATGAAGGTTGAATGAGTGGTAAGCACCGATACCTGCCAATGGGATGATCTCGAATGAACGAGGCTCGCCCTTGTAACCCAAGAAGAGGTTAGTTGCGTTGATTGTACCGATGAACTTGCCGCTTGCACCACGTACCAATGTCTTGTGAGTTGAAGGCAGGTTGCGGTTACGAGCATAGAGGTCAGCCTCTACTGCTGCACCCCAAACTGGAGTGAACCACTTACCAAGACGTACACCTACTGAAGGGTTTACGTTCTTGAACCATGCGTTGTGAGTAGTCTTTGTAGCTGCACCAACATTTACACCAAGATACCAGTTGTCGAAGAACTTGCTCTCCTGAGTAGTCTGAGCAGATGCAGATACTGCCATTGCGGCAGCAGCAAACATTAATACTAACTTTTTCATTTTCTCTCTAAATTAATTATTTAAAAGTATTATTTTCTACTTTAGTTTCAAATTCGACTGCAAAGTAATAAAAAAAACTCTTAACCACCAAACATTTTTGCCAAAATTTTATGTTTTACAACACAAAAAACACGTTTTCGACCATTTCTAGTTCGATTTACACCATTTTTGGCACTTCCATTTGGCGATTAAGAGTCTCATCGGGTACGAAGATGTAGAAGATTTCAGTTCAAAAAGCCCATCATCGATTATAGTTCAAAGGCGGAGCCCGAACGTGCATCTACCACCATGGTCTTCTCCTGCCCCGATTCGCCGCCGAGCCCCTTCACCGTCAGCACGAGCTGGCGAGGCAGGGCGTTCACCACCTTGAGCCAGGTCTTGCCGGTCTTGGTGTTCCTCACCACGCTGGCGCCCACGTATCGCTTGAGGGCGGCTGGCAGCTGAAGCTCTGAGTCGATGTAGAGGTCGCCCGCAAACTGTCCGAACATCTGCTGCATCTTGTAGCTCTCGCTCGCGCGTACCTTATTATTATCAAAGTAGATCATGTCGGGGCTCCAGTTGCTGTAGCCGTCCTTGGAGAGGAGCGGTGCGTAGGAGGCCATCTCCACCACGTCGGCGTTGCGCTCCACGTTGCACAGGTGGATGCCCTCTGCCAGGGCGTTGTCAACAGGGTCCTTGCCCCTGGAGGCGTATTCGCCCAGGTAGACCTTGGGGGCCTTGCGGTCGTAGTGGTCGTAGTAGTCTTGATGGTTCAAGAACCAGCCCGGGCTCTCGTAGTAGTGCTCGTCTACAGCGTCGATGAAGGCCTTGTTCTCCTTGGCTATCTTCCAGCCCTCGATGTAGTCGGAGGATGGGAAGTGGAACGGACCTACCGTGCCCACCACCTCCAGCTGCGGATACTTCTGCTTCACAGCCTTGCAAATCATCAGGTAGCGCTGCTCGAAGTCGGTGGAGATGAGGTCTTCGTTGCCGATTCCTATCATCTTGAGGTTGAAGGGTGCCGGATGGCCTGCGTCGGCCCTCATCTTAGCCCATTTAGATGTGGCTGGGTCGCCGTTAGCCCACTCCACCAGGTCGAGCACGTCTTGCACATACTGCGGCATCTGGCTCATCGGGATTCCACCCTGCTGACCGCCCACGCCCTGCTCATTGGCCACCGAGTTTTGGCAGGGCACGCCTGCGGCGAGCACGGGCAGCGGTTCGGCTCCCATGTCCTCGCACCACTGGAAGTACTCGTAGAAGCCGAGCTGTCGGCTCTGATGATAGCCCCAGATGTTGTAGGCTGGCTTGCGGTCTTTCTGCGGACCCACGCTCTCCTTCCAGTGGTAGATGTTGTCGAGCCCCTGTCCGTGGAGCATGCAACCGCCCGGGAAGCGCACGAAGCGTGGATGTAGGTTGGCGATGGTCTCGGCCAGGTCTCGGCGCAGTCCGTGGCCCTTGTAGGTGTCGGCTGGCTTGAGGCTCACGAGGTCTACAGCCACCTTCTCCTCGCCCTTGGGCAGGATGGCGAAGCGGATGTCCTTGTCGTCAAGCTCGCCCTTGTATTTGTCGGTGATGCAGAGCTGGGCTGTGTATTGCGCCCATTCCGGGCCCACCACCTTCACCTTGGCTTCTGCCACGGGCAGGCCCGCCTTGTCTACGAGCGCCACGGTGAGTTGCTTCTGCTTGCCGTCGATGCAGCGTGCGTATAGGCTCACATGATAAGCCTCAGCCTGGTGCTTGCCGGCCTTGCCCTCGATGGCTGCGCCTCGCTTCACGGGGATTCCGTCCCAGCCTATATTATAAATAGGTGTGGAGCCAAGCACGGCGTAATGAGGATTGTTCTGGCTCACGCCATTTTCGGCAGAAATATAAGCTCCCTGATAAGTGCCCGTCCCCGACTCGGGAGCAGATTTTCTCACGCCCGTCCACGCCGTGGTGGCGTTCCACAGGTGCTTGTGGTCCTCGCCGTTGTATTCGAAGTCGCCGTTTTGCAGCATCTCCGAGCAGAGACCTCCGTCGGCGGCGTGGCTGATGTCCTCGAAGAAGATGCCGATGAGCTTGTCGCTGATGCGATGGGTCTTCTGCGGATTGACTTGCAATGTGGCTCCGAGCGATATTTTCTCTCCGTTCTGCTCAGCATCCGGGAGAATCACCACAGGCTTGCCCTGCGCCCTATTGGCGGCGTTCACCTCCTCCACATAAGCCTTCAGCTGAGCCTCGGTCTTGGGCAGGGGCCGGTTGTTCTCGCGATTTTCCTCAGCCAGCGCCTTGAACCAGGAGCGGATGAACTGCAGGTGGATGGCTGGCACCTCGAAGTCGCAGCCCTCATACTCCTTGCCGCCGATGGTGGCCTTGTCACGCTGCCAAAGGATGTCGTCGGCAGTGGCTTCGAGCGAGTCTTCCTGGAAGGTGCGGAAGTTCTTGTCGGCCTGCACGTATCGCTTGCCCTTGCTGGTCTTCAGATAGATGTCGAAGTTGCCGTCGTCCATCTGGTAGGCAGCCACGTCGCTCACGCCTTTCTCACGCACGATGGGGTAATCTTGCGGCCGCCAGGTGACGAGGTCTTCCGAATAGGCGACGGCAAACTGCGGCGAGCTCTGGTTCACGCTCCAGAGGGCTCTCCAGGTGCCGTCGTTGGCCTTGGTCACGAAGGGGCGGTACATTTTCTTCTCAGCGCCCCACGTACCGTAGTCGCTGGCGCAGAGCTGCCCCACGTCTACCCATCGCTCGTCGTCGGTGAGGTAGGCCAGATGGAGCCCCTGGTCGGGTGCTGGCGAATAGATGAAGATTTGGCAAGTGGAGTCCTTGCCCTGTATGGTGTAAGCAGGAGCGTCTGGATCTGCCGTCTGCTGGGTGCCAGAAGCGAAAACCTGGGCTGCAGGCGCAGCCCATGGACTGAGCGCCCATGCTTGGGTGGCTGCCACGAGGGCGGCCGATAGGAGAAGATGTGTTGGTTTCATTGTTTATATAAATATTTTTTAGATTAATAATTTCATGATTGAACCCATTTTATATGATTCATCATTCTTGTTAGTTTTCCGAAAAAGAAAAAAAGGCAGGGCTGCAATCCCTGCGCCCTGCCCCAACAAATTAGAGAGTTATAAAAAATCAAGTATATAGTTTATAAAAAACTACTTGTAATATTCTTTCTTTCCGGCGGCGAGGGTGTTCTTCATCAGCGAGCAGATGGTCATCGGCCCCACGCCTCCAGGCACTGGGGTGATGTACGAGCAACGCTCCGCCACCTCGCTGAACTTCACGTCGCCATTGAGTCGGAACCCGCTCTTCTTCGACGCGTCGGGCACACGGGTGGTGCCCACGTCGATGACCACGGCTCCCGGCTTCACCATGTCGGCTGTGACGAAATCCGGACGGCCGATGGCGGCGATGATGATGTCGGCCTCGCGACACTCCTCCTTCAGGTTCTTGGAGTGGGAGTGGCACACGGTGACGGTTGCGTCGCCATACTGCTTCTGCATCATGAGCTGCGCCATCGGCTTGCCCACGATGTTGCTTCTGCCCAGGATGACGCACTTCTTGCCCGAGGTCTCGATGTGATAGTGCTGCAAGAGGGTGAGGATGCCGAGCGGCGTGGCCGAGATGAAGCTAGGCATTCCCAGCGCCATTCTGCCCACGTTGACGGGGTGGAATCCGTCTACGTCCTTGCGATAGTCTATCGCCATCGTGATTTTCTGCTCGTCGATGTGCTTGGGCAGAGGCAACTGCACGATGAATCCGTCTACGTCCTCATCCTTGTTCAGTCGGTCTACGCAGGCGAGGAGCTCCTCCTCGGTCACGTCGTCCTCGTATCTGATGAGTGTCGACTTGAAGCCACACTTCTCGCAGGCCAAGACCTTGTTCTTCACATAGGTCTCGCTGCCTCCGTCGTGGCCCACGAGCACAGCCACCAGGTGGGGCTGTTTTCCGCCCTGGGCGATGATCTGCTTCACCTCCTGGGCTATCTGTTCCTTAATGGCGGCTGCCGTCGCCTTTCCGTCTATCAACTGCATAATCTTCTTCTTTTAAAATTACATTCCCGGCATCTTAGGCATTCCAGGCATTCCCTTCATGCGGCTCATCATCTGCGCCATCTTGTTGCCGGTCATCATCTGCATCATCTTGCGGGTCTGGTCAAACTGCTTGATGAGCTTGTTCACCTCCTGTATGTTGGTGCCCGAACCCTTGGCGATGCGCTGGCGGCGAGAGGTGTTGAGGATGCCAGGGTTGCTGCGCTCCTTAGGGGTCATGCTCTGGATGATGGCCTCTATGCCCTTGAAGGCGTCCTCTGGGATGTCTACGTCGCGGATGGCCTTGCCCACGCCAGGAATCATGGCTGCGAGGTCCTTGATGTTACCCATCTTCTTGATTTGCTGTATCTGGTTGTAGAAGTCGTTGAAGTCGAACTGGTTCTTTCTGATCTTCTTCTCCAGCTTCTTGGCCTCCTCCAGGTCAAACTGCTCCTGGGCGCGCTCCACGAGCGAGACCACATCACCCATGCCGAGGATGCGGTCGGCCATGCGGGCTGGGTGGAACACGTCGATGGCCTCCATCTTCTCGCCTGTACCGATAAACTTGATAGGCTTGGTCACCACGGTGCGGATGCTGAGGGCTGCACCGCCACGGGTGTCGCCGTCGAGCTTGGTGAGCACCACGCCGTTGAAGTCGAGGCGGTCGTTGAACTCCTTGGCGGTGTTCACGGCGTCCTGTCCGGTCATTGAGTCTACCACGAAGAGGGTCTCGTCTGGGTGCAGGTGGTTCTTCAGGTTGCTTATCTCCTGCATCATCTGCTCGTCTACGGCGAGTCGGCCGGCTGTATCCACGATTACCACGTCGTTGCCGTTGGTCTTGGCCTGCTGGATGGCGTGGTCGGCTATCTGGCACACGTCCTTGTTGTCGGGCTCGCTGTATACAGGCACGCCCACCTGCTCGCCCACCACCTTGAGCTGGTCGATGGCTGCAGGACGGTAAACGTCGCACGCCACGAGCAATGGTTTCTTGCCTCGCTTGGTCTTGAGCATGTTGGCTAGCTTGCCGCTGAAGGTGGTCTTACCCGAACCCTGCAGACCGCTCATCAGGATGATGGCTGGGTGGCCCTCAAGCTTGAGTGGCGCTTCCTCGCCGCCCATGAGCTCGGCCAGCTCGTCGTGCACCAGCTTCACCATCAGCTGTCCTGGCTTCACGGCTGTCAACACGTTCATGCCGAGTGCCTTCTCCTTCACCTTGTTGGTGAATTCCTTGGCCACCTTGTAGTTTACATCGGCGTCGAGCAATGCGCGGCGCACATCCTTCATGGTCTCGGCCACGTTGATTTCGGTAATTTTTCCCTCACCCTTCAGTATTTTGAAGGAGCGTTCTAGTCTATCACTTAAATTTTCAAACATGTTTCTTTTAATTCTTTTTATTTTTGACTGCAAAGATAGTGCAAATCGAAGACAAAACAAAATAAAAACCCAAGTTTTATGTTTTTTTTGTTGAGATGCCGCCTATCTTGTCGAAAGATACGACTTTTTTCTGAGAATCTGTCTCTCTTCGTGCTCATTTTTGACGGAGGACCCGATTTCCGACGATATTCTGCCCTTCGGGCGATTTTCTGATCTTCGGGCGATTTTCTGACCTTCGGGCGGATTTCGGGTGCAAAGATACGAAATCCAGAATGCGGTCTAAAGCTTTTGGGCGATTTTTTTCATTTTTTCTGTATGCTTGACACGGGCTGAAAGCCCAAAAGCTTTTCTGTATGCTTGACACGGGCTGAAAGCCCAAAAGCTTTTCCGTATGCTTGACACGGGCTGAAAGCCCAAAAGCACCTAGCCCAGGGCAACGCCCTGGGTAAATGGGATGGATTTAATGCGCCCTGAAAGGGCAAAAGCATTATTGCAGCAAGATTTCGTAAAGATAAAGCTTTTGCCCTTTCAGGGCGCAGGGATTGCTGCCAACGACCTAGGGCGTTGCCCTAGGCTAGGAGCTTTTGCCCTTTCAGGGCGCAGGGATTATTCCAACCATACTGCGGTTTGTATTGCTCACCATACTGCGGTTTGTATTGCTCACCATACAGCGGTTTGTATTGCTCACCATACTGCGGTTTGTATTGCTCAGGGCGATTTTAGTTCGTATTTCTTTCCCGTCGCCTTCTCGTAAGCATCCACGATAGGGTCTTTCCGGTCCATCTGCTTGAAGATTTCCTTGGCCTGCTTCATGTGCTTCTGGTCTCGCCTGCCCTGCTTGTCCATCCAGCCGAAGGCGTCGAAGCCGATGCCTGTGGGCGATGTGGGGATGGAGTTCACCTTGTCCTGGATGTTCTGCTCCATCTGGCGCACGTGCTCCTGGTCCTTGCCCCACACCGTCACCTCGCCTATCTGGTGAGACTGGGGAAGGAGGAACACCGTGTCGGGCAAGTTTTTCAGATAGATGGTGGTCTTCACGAAGCCGGGCTTCGAGACGGTGGCCGAGTCAAACTGGTAGCGCATCGTGAAGTAGCCCCGATAGTCGGTGCGAGCCCAGTGGTTGTTGTTGGTGTGGATCAAGGCCTCACGGATGGGCACATGGTCTTCCGCCGAGGCTATGACGCACGCTTTCTGCGCCCTCGCCCCCACCATCCACAGCAGGAGCAAGCCGAGGAGCAGTGC
>ERZ808240.1636-NODE-1636-length-27045-cov-4.361208_pt1 | contig 27045 bp, 22 predicted proteins | sample MGYA00521084_ERZ808240 | MGnify/ENA primary metagenome ERZ808240 (study PRJEB31516, sample SAMN03275571) | gut metagenome | biome: mammalia-associated habitat; material: feces | host: Papio cynocephalus | place: Kenya | collected 2012-08-06 ... | reverse complement strand
ACGCTTGCAAAATGAAAGCTCTTCCGAAAAACACGGCACTTTTTCAGTGCTTTCGAGATGTAGCGACCCTACATTCCGACAAAGTACAACGGAGCAAAAACATAGGCGCATCGATTGACGCGCCCATGCTGTATCGGGTGGTGACCAGTTGGTCAGTAATAATTACTTGGCAATCATCTTGACAGCCTTGCCGCCCTGACGTGCGATGACGAGCTGGCCAGGTGCGGGGTTGAGCACCTTAACGCCCTGAAGGTTGTAGTAAACCACATCATCAGCGTCGGTGTCAACTGCGATGTTCTCAACACCTACCATATTGTCGAGGTCGAACGGAACGATAATCATGGAGTCAGTGTACGGATACTGAAGAACTGCGCCGTATTCTACTGTCCAGAGAGTCCAGTCTTCGAGCGATACGATGCTGCTGATAAGCCCCTGATTGTCCTGTTTTGAGTAAGTACCGGAGATTGAGCCGCCGTCCTCAGTTGCAAAATATACATCAGCTTTCGTACCGTTGTTGTCGAGAGTCACGTCCTCACCATAGAGAGTTCTCGGAGCAACAACAGTCTTTGCCGTCGGGTCAACGTTAAACGTAACAGGGATTTCATAACCCCAGTCTCCCAGATTGTAAACAGTGAATGTATTGTTGGGTGCATCGACAACTACGCGAACCGGGCAATAACCCTGCTGTCCATTCTGCGTTGCACTCATCACAGTGTTCCAATAGCTGAACTGAAGGATAAGAGCAAAGTCTACACCTGTTGTAATTTCCGCACCAACGCCGTTGGCTTCAGATGTGATGATGATATTCTCAGTGGGGCTGCCGGCGTCCAGGCCTTTCGCCTGCCAGTAGAATTGGCAGAGTTCTGGATCATATTCGAGCACGATAGGATCTGCAGAGCAAATGCTTGAATCCCAATCCTGAATATACATATAGCAGTCCAGCGTAGAACCATCTTCGAGGGGTGCAGAGAACACCTTTGTACCCGCAGGAATTGAAAGAGTCATTGCTTCAGGATCGAAGGTGGCAGCGAAGCTGCCGTAGGGGTTGCCCTCTTCATCTGAACCCAACCAGAAACCATTGATGATCACTTCGTTGGCATTGCTGCCAGCTACAAACTCGGGATATGACATAGCATAGTTCATACCGCTACTGCTTTGTACAGCACGATACTCGTCGTGCTGATAGCTGCCGACGATGTCTGCAACCGTGAGCTGGCTGTTCTCCTTTGCTGCGCGAACCTTGTTGCGGTTCATTGTCTGAACATTCTCGATTTTTGTCTTTGCAGCCTCAATGATTTCTCCCTGAGACTTTGCACGCATCTGCATCTGCGGAGCGGCGTTGGCTGCCATTGTCAGGCCGAGGGCTGCTACGCCCATCATGGTGTAGAATTTCTTCATGCCATTTATTATTTTGAGTTAATACTTTTGTCCGTTTGAGCATCGGTGTGCGATGCTCTTGCGGTTGTTTCGGTTACAAAGATACTGGTTTATTTTCATACAGGCAAATTTATTCGCCTTTTTATTCGCGAAAATTCGTGATTTCGGCTATTTTATTTGATTTGGCCAGAGTTTCAGCGAGCTGAAACCAACTTTGGGGCATGAAAATTCTGAAACTCGGAAATATTTTGCATCTTTGCAGTCGGAAAAATATACGCAACCATGAGACACCGATTATTAATTATCTGCGCATGCATCGCTTTAGGCTTTGCCGCAGCCCAAAGCCAACTACTCTACCGCATTTCCGGGAATGGACTTGAAAAGCCGTCCTACCTGTTCGGGACACACCACCTTGCTCCGTTGAGCATACTCGATTCCATACCTTATATATATAAGGCGCTGGATGAGACTGATGCAGTCACTGGTGAAATCGAAATGGCAGGCATCAGCCAAATAGAGATGGCAAACCGGATTATGCCTTATATGCTTGCTCCCGCAGACTCGACACTCTGCCAGGTTCTCCCCGACTCTGTCTATTCGCGTGCTAACGCCTCGTTTCAGTCCATCACCAATATGAGGCTGGAGCTGTTCGAGGGATTATGCCCTATGGCGATACAGACAATGGCTGCCATGGCTATGGTCAAAGAAGATTTCTCCGGAAATGAGGGGCAACTTGATTCATACCTGCAAGATGAGGGTGCAAAACGCGGCAAGGAAATCATGGGGTTTGAGACAGCAGAAGAGCAAGCCTCTTTATTGTACCGCTCTGCAAGCATACGTGAGCAAGCGGATGCCTTGGTCAAATTTCTTGACAACCCGGATAAGGAGGCATACAATGCGAGGGAATTGAACTCCCGTTATATGGCGCGTGACATTGAGGGCGTTTATGCCCTCAGCCGGCAGGAAAGCGATGACCCGGAATTCTGGAAACGTTTGCTCACCGACCGCAACAATAACTGGCTCAGCAAAATGCCCCGGATGATGGACACCCGGAGCGTATTGTTCGTTGTCGGGGCTTTGCACCTCGCCGGCAACGAGGGCCTTATAGAGAGACTCCGCAAAATGGGCTATACTGTGACATCATTAGACGACCGTCAGAACTGCACAGCTGAATGATGCAGCCGCTAATGGAACTATATCTAATATCAAATCGGATATACCGCATATTTAAGTACAAAATATAAGCAAACGAACATTTAGGGCAATTTATTTGCACATACGGCAATATCTGACTATCTTTGTGGCAAAATCAACTTTAACCTAAAAGCAACATCATGGAATTACCTTTTGCCGAATCGTGGAAGATCAAAATGGTCGAGCCGATTCATAAGAGCACTCGCGAGGAACGCGAGAAATGGCTGAAAGAAGCACACAACAATGTGTTCATGCTGAAATCAGAACATGTATACATAGACTGCCTCACAGACTCCGGCACAGGAGCCATGTCAGACCGCCAGTGGGCTGCTATGATGACCGGCGACGAGAGCTATGCCGGCGCACGCTCGTTCTATGAGCTGAAGGACACCATCACACGCATCACCGGCTTTGAGTATGTGCTGCCGACACACCAGGGCCGTGCCGCCGAAAATGTACTGTTCTCCCACCTTGTAAAACCGGGCAACATCGTGCCGGGCAACTCTCATTTCGACACCACCAAAGGCCATATCGAGAGCCGCCACGCTTTTGCAGTGGACTGCACAGTGGACGAGGCCAAGAACACTCAACTCGAAGTGCCGTTCAAGGGCAACGTTGACCTCAAGAAGCTCGAAGATGTGCTCGAAAAGGACCAGGAAAGAATTCCGTTCATCATCATAACCATTACCAACAACTCTGCCGGCGGACAGCCTGTTTCAATGGAGAACCTGCGCGGTGTGCGCCGCCTTGCCAACAAGTACGGCAAGCGCGTTGTGTTCGATTCAGCCCGCTTCGCAGAGAACGCATACTTCATCAAGACCCGCGAACCGGAGTTCAAGGATGCTACCATCAAACAGATTTGCCGACAGATGTTCGACCTTGCCGACATCATGACCATGTCCTCTAAGAAGGACGGCCTGGTGAACATGGGAGGTTTCATCGCAACACGCTGGGAAGATGTATATGAGGGAGCAAAGCTGTTCCTAATCCCGTTTGAGGGCTTCCTGACATACGGAGGCATGAACGGCCGCGACATGGCAGCTCTCGCCGTCGGCCTCGACGAAAACACAGAGTTTGACATGCTCGACACCCGCATCAAGCAGGTCCAGTATCTCGCCAAGAAGCTCGACGAGTACGGCATCCCCTACCAGCGGCCCGTTGGCGGCCACGCTCTGTTCATCGACGCTGACAAGGTACTCGACCAGGTGCCCAAGGACGAGTTCCCTGCACAGCGCCTGACAATGGAACTCTATCTGGAAGCCGGTGTGCGCGGTTGCGAAATCGGGTATCTGCTCGCAGACCGTGACCCCGTCACACGCGAAAACCGTTTCGACGGAAACGACTTCCTGCGCCTGTGCATCTGCCGCCGCACATACACCAACAACCACATGGATGTCATCGCAGCTGCTCTCAAGAACGTGTATGACCGCCGCCATGAGATCAAGCGCGGCGTGAAAATCACATGGGAGGCAGAACTGATGCGGCACTTCACTGTTCAGCTCGAGCCTCTGGATTGATGCCCACGGCAAAACCGAACAATCCGTATTTGAATTAATACACTGTATAGCCCCCTCGCGCATTGCTCAACAGGCATACGCGAGGGGTACTCCTGTAATCAACGACTCCCATTTTTGAGGGTAAAATATGAGCGAGCGAACATGTCATGCGAACAACCCGACAAACAGTGCGAGTTTGTAATGATTTGACAGAGCGCACATTATTCACGGCTTAACTCTGCTTAATCATTCGGCATTCACCGGATTTGCACACACAAATAGGCGGTGTGCAAATTGAAACTCCTGAAACAACACCCGACAATTCCAGCCTATCAAACTAAATGACAACAACTTACAAGCGAGGTTTCTTGTACAAAAAGCATAATTAGCGAAATTTAATCGGGCATTTTCTTGCGGTAATCGCCATAATCGCCTATATTTGAGGCAGTAAAAACGAGAACAATTAAAAATAGTGAACCGAGATGGAGCAAACACTGGTCATACTCAAACCCTCTGCGTTGGAAAGACGCCTGATTGGCAAAATCATCGCTCGTGTCGAAGACAGAGGTTTCATTATCAGCGGATTGAAGATGATGAACCTGAGCGAAGCAATGTTGCGTGACCATTACGCACACCATGCAGACAAGCCGTTTTTCCCCTCAATAGTTGCATCGATGACTGCCACACCTGTAGTTGTGATGTGCCTGAAAGGAGTGGAGGCAGTACAGGTATTCCGCACAATGGCCGGCATCACAAACGGCCGAAATGCAGCCCCCGGCACCCTGCGCGGCGATTTCTGCATGAGCGGACAGGTCAATATCGTACACGCGAGCGACACAGTGGAAAACGCAAAGCTCGAAATATCAAGATTCTTCACCGACGAGGAAATATTTGACTGGACTCCGGCAAATATGCAGTTCTTCTACGGCGACGGAGAATATTGATTGCCACTATTAAGAGAAAAAGCAAGCAGAATATGAACAGTAAAACTATGATATGCGCCGCTCTGATGACCGTCATGGGACTCAGCTGCTTCGCGCAAGGGAAACAGTCAAAATCTTCACACTCAAAGGCACACCGTGAACTGTTGGCGAAACAGTCTACGGGCAAAGACAATATCAAGATGGGTGACAACAGCTTCATCCAGCTTCTCGACGACATCGAACCCGAACCCGACATCTACACCGAGGGGTGGAACAGCCGCTCGGTAAACCCGTTCAAAGAATCACAGGTGCCTGACCGCGAAGTCCTCGACGTGCGCGGCTACCACCGCCCGGTTGCCGGCGGCCGTCTCTCTTCCAATTACGGCTACCGTGCCCGCTTCGGTCGTATGCACAAGGGCGTTGACCTCGCCATTCGCATGAACGACACCATTTACGCAGCATACGACGGCAAAATCCGCCTCACCAACTATGAGGCTCGCGGATACGGCAACTATATCATAATCCGCCACGGCAACAAGCTCGAGACCGTCTACGGACACCTCAACAAGATACTCGTCAAGCCGGAACAGGTGGTCAAGGCTGGACAGCCTATCGGCCTGGGAGGCAGCACAGGACGCAGCACCGGCCCGCACCTCCACTTCGAGACACGCTACATGGGTTATGCCATCAACCCCAGCGCAATAATCAACTTCGACAACCACACAGTGCACACTGACTACTATACGTTCACTAAAAGCACCTACACGCAGGCACGCTCCTTCTCCCCGAAGAAGAGCAACGAAGAGAGGTCAAGCCGCTATCAGGTCGCTTCCACGCCCGACACTTATACTGTCAAGCGCGGTGACTCAGTAGCAAGCATTGCACGTGCATACGGACTGTCAACAACGACACTGCGCCGGCTCAACGGCATGTCGCCGACTGACAGAATCATCATCGGACAGGTTCTCAAACTGAAGAACTGACCCCACGAGTATATGAGATACAAGAAGAGCGCGTCATTTCTGTGACGCGCTCTTCTTGCATTTGCAAACTACTGATTATCCGTTATCCGCCGACATAGTAGCACTTGATTTTGCCTACCGGCAGGTCGCCCTCCAGAAGCAGCGGTATGTGGCGGGCATCAGTCGAAATCCAAGTGTGCATATCCGCACTCGACTTCTTCTTGCCGTTGGAGGTGAAATTGAACCGTATGTGATAGGCCTTCACCTGCCGCTTGTCACGCAGCTTTATGGTCTCTACGCCCATGTTGCGCATCGCGATAGTCTCTACCTGCTTGCCCGAAAATACAGTCGCCTTGTAGATGGTGTTCTTCTTCATCTTGTCAAAATTGATAGAGCGCAGGTAATAGAATATCGAGAGCATATCGTATGACGGGCCGCTTGACGACAGCCGCTTGTGCGACTTGCTGATTTTCCCTTTCTTCTCCTTTATGCGGTCGCAATTGGCCACGACATTGTTGCCGGCGTATGAGTACTTGATGACATCACGCGCATACTTGCCGCCCTCATGCGTGCTTTTGACGTATGAAAGCGGTTTTAGTCCGGCAATTTTGACCACAGAACGCAGGGTGTCGCGAACAGTGAAAAACTTGTCTGCCCACGGTTTGGTCTTGGCAGTAAGGATGATGTTGTAATTGCCGCCGCTGTTCCGGAGAGTCAGCGTCGCGTCGCCGGCATCCTTGTGGACAAGTCCCCACTTGTATGAAATGACATAGCGGAGCGTCTCGTTCTTAAATGCAGCCGAAGCGGCAGACGGCAGCAGCGTCATGACTGCAAGCAGCAGCGTCAGTGCAATACTTCTTCGCGTATTCATCATATCAGATATTGGTTTTCATATTAAGACACCCGCCGCCTCGAAAAGTTTATACGACAACTCCCGAAACCCTCCCCGACGGACAGAGTCGTGAGCTTCATGTCTCGAAAAGCAATGAGGCAAGAAGCCCCCAAGATCCTTGCAGACTTAGGGGCTTCAATCAATTTACAGGATAGCGGAATTATACCGCCGTTGATTTTCGGCAGAGGCTGGTACTGTCAGAAGGCGAACTTGCCAGTCTTGTCGATGAAACCATAATTATCGCCGATTTTCACCTTTGCAAGACCGTCGCTAAAACCACCGGCTTCATCGTATTTCGGTTTGATCACCTCCTTGCCAGCTTCGTCAACGAATCCGCATTTGCCGTTGAGTTTCACCTTTGCAAGACCATCGCTGAATTCCAGGGAACCATTGTCGTATTTGGGTTTGATGACTTCTTTGCCCGACTTGTCTATGAAGCCATACACTTTGCAACAACCTCCACCAGCACCCACCTTTGCGAGACCGTTGCAGAAGTTTGATGCATCTTCATATTTCAGTTTGATGACCTCTTTGCCTGTCTTGTCGATGAAGCCGTAATCCCAGTCGAGTTTCACCCAGGCGAGACCTTCGCTGAAACTGCCAGCTCTGTCGTATTTAGGTTTGATGACTTCTTTTCCGGACTTGTCGATAAAACCCCGTTTTTTGCCGAGTACTACCAGAGCGAGGTCTTCGCTGAAACTTTCTGCACTGTCATATTTGAGTTTGATGACCTCTTTACCAGACTTGTCAATGAAGCTATATTTTCCGTCGAGTTTCACCAGGGCGAGACCACCGTTGAAATCGTTTGCGCTATCGTATTTCGGCTTGATGACCTCTTTCCCGGACTTGTCGATAAAGCCGTATTTCCCGTCAAATTCCACCTCTGCAAGACCGTCACAGAAATTGTATACGCGGTCGTATTTGGGCTTGACAACCCCCTTCCCGGTTTTGTCGATGAAGCCCCATTTCCCGTCGAGTTCCACCGCTGCGAGACCGTCGCTGAAACTTTCAGCACAGTCGTATTTCGGCTTGACGACCTCCTTCCCCGACGTGTCGATGAAACCGTATTTGTCATCGCGTCTCACCTTTGCAAGGCCGCCACGGAAATCGTTTGCGTAGTCGTATTTTGGCTTGACAACATCCTTCCCCGACGTGTCGATGAAGCCCCATTTCCCATCGAGTTTCACCGAAGCGAGGCCTTCGCTGAAATTGCCGGTTCCATCGTATTTAGGCATGACTACCTCCTTTCCAGACTTATCGATGAAACCGTATTTTTCATTGAGTTTAACCGGAGCGTGGTCGTTGCAGAAAGTGCAGACCTCATCGTATTTTGGCTTGATTACCGCCTTTCCGGACTTGTCGATTAAGCCCCATTTCCCGCCGATATTCACCCAGGCAACTCCGTTGCTGAAATCAGTTGCCCAGTCATAACAGGAACCATTGCCCCATACTGCTGCTTTGAAGCGGCGGATGAGTTCGTCTACCTGCTCTGAGGTGCAATCAACGGGTTCGAATACCTCGTCGGAAGTCACTATGAAAATCTCCGTATGGTCGATAGCATTGTTTCGCACCCGGAACAGTACTTTCCCGGCTTCCAAATGCCAAAAGTACCAGTTGGTGTGTCTTCCTCCGTCGCTACCGTTGTACAGCAGGTTCAGTGCAACGCCAATGGCGCCATATAGGTCATCGCTGTCACTCGCCACATCATTGATGCCGTAGGCTTTGCATGAAGTGGACTGATAGTATTCCATCGTTTCGAACGCCTCCTCCAGATCGTCGTTGCCAAAGCGAGGATACTCTTCTTCAACCCACTCTCTCGCGACTCTCATCGTTTCGTCGGTGTCGTTTGTGCTGCTCATGACCCAAGCGTCGCCTTCTTCAGTGTCGTATATCAATACAGCAATTGCTGGCCATGAGAATCTGCCGGAGTTTTCGAGTTCCTCCTCGTAGTTGTGGAATATGTCGGCGGAATCGAGAGTGATGTCGATTATAGGCATTCCGACGAGTTCCGCCGGCACAGAGACTGTTTCTGCAACATCTGCTTCATTTGCCTCGGCATTGCCGCGCTGATATGACATCAGCGACTCCATGTCAGCCTTTTTCGCTTGACGGGGAATGTCTGCCACCTTGGACAGCGTGATGCCGTCGAGTACCTTCACCCAGTCGTCCTTGGTGAATACTTTGACTTTCAGGTTACGCTCCTTGAGCATAGCCTCTTCAAACTTGCCGACAGTGCGGCTTGTGCGGCACTCGAGCGTGCCTTTTGTCGCGCCCAGCGACACCAGAATGTCGCTGTCGTCGGCCTTGCGCCCTCCGTCATATACGCGGAGTTCGCCTCCGACCTCGTCGCGGAACTGCTTTTTCAGCTGCGCGACGGTGGTCTTGATTCCAATCTTGAAATTAGCCATTAGCGTGTTAGTTATTTGGTTGGTTATTTGTTGTCTTGAGTGTCATACTTGGAGGATTACATAGCGGAAACCGCCTGCTCCCTCGGTGCTCCAGTCAATGTCGTATGTATGTTCGAGAGAAAATTCGTGGTGTCCCTTCTTTTCATTCTCTTTTTCACATTTGCCGGTCCATTTCATCTCCGGCCCATGGGAGCCTTGCGCCATCGAGAAATTCGCGTAGCCGGCATCCGGGCGTTTGTGACCTTCCCAGTACTTCTTGTCGTTGGTGACGAACAGGGCGATGCCGCCGACAACGCCGCTGAAACGGCGCTTGACAATCTCGATGCGGCGCACGTCCTTCCAGAAGCCGTACATGCCGTAGTTGGTCGCGCCTTGGTTCTTGAGTATTGGGAAATCGACCTTCTCGCCGAAACGCTCGCTTCCTGCTTCTTCCATTGCGCAAGTTCTGTATTTCATCTCGATGACGAACCACTCGTCACCCCGACGCAGCACAATGTCAAGATAGAAATGCCGATCCCATACGTTTCCGTTATCGCCGTCAGGCAGGGCTTCCTTGTCGATGAAGTACTCTGTCCGCACCTCATCATATTTGCCGGTTTTATCCAAGTGTCTTGCGAGGTCAACCTGCATTTCGAGTTCGTTGTGGAACAGTTTTTTGCCAGGCAGTGCATGGCTATCCAGCCATTCGCGTATGTCGCCCTCAACCGTTTTGGGGAGCTGGCTTCCCGCTTTGGGAATGTTCGGTGTCGTCATTTGCACGTTATTTAGGCAGTTGTGAGTAATTACAGATTGTGTATGTCTTGCAGATGCCCTCATCGAGGTAAGGCGGAAATTTGCGGCTGCGAGCTGCCACTGCAATTTTGCTGAAGTCGATTTCGGTATCAAAGGTTGGCATCTTGACAGCCATCTTGCCGCCTGTCAGCGCGGTGCGTATCAGCTCTTCCACTTTTTCGCGCCCTTCCACTTCGGGTACGCGGGCGCAGTTGTTGAAAAATACGCCGCAGAAGTCCGGGTCGATGTCTGACGAGCCGAAGCGGCGCACTATCGAGCGGAGTATGCGGTCAGCCTCATTGTCTTCACAGGCAGCGATGTCGATGCACATCACGTCCCCTCCTGACAGGCACATCGCCTCTATGCGCTCGCGTGTGCAGCGGTTGTCCGCGTCGATGAGTATTGCCGGGTTGTGCCGCCCCATCACGTCCTCCTCAAACTGACGGATGACGACTTCTGCTCCCAACTCCCGCTCAAAGCAGGCTTCCCGCCCCTCTTCGGTTGCAAAGCTGAAAATGGAGGCCATGCGTTTGCCGAGGCCGATTTTGTCCACGATGAGGTTTGCGACCAGATAGTCACTTTGCTCGGAGCAGTCGCCCAGGTCAACGTGTGAGGCATAGTCGAGCAGCGCGTTGCGCGGGTTTTCGGACAGTGAGTACAGGCTGCAAGAGCCGTCACCCAGCTTGGCTATTGCGAAGTCGCCGTGTTCCAGCATCTTCCCATCGGCAATGGCAAACTCATCGAGCAGCATTTCCGCCAGCTGTTCTGTTGAGCAGTCGGGGGAGTATGCCATTCCGAGTTCGTCTGCTATGCGGCGCATCTGTGTGCCGTCATCGTCACAGCGGCTGTAGACCTTGATGTCGTCAGGTCCGTTGATTACGACTGCATACTGTCGTGAGACTGCAATGTGTTTCTGTGTCATAAGCTTTGTTTTGCAGGTTCGCGCAAATCACAGCCGGCGGTGTTTTGTGCCGTATCTGGTCAGCAGGTCAGCGCTGCCGTCGCGGTATTGGGTGTAGATGTATTCGCCTTGCCATCTCGCGGAAACGATGCCTCCGCCGCTTGCTCTGCCAGTATAGTAGTGTGCGTCACCTCCGTTTGCGCTGCATACCATTATGCGACCGTCCACCAGTGTGACGACGATGTATTCTTCATTCATGTCTGCGAGAACTGCGGGTGTCGAGCAGATTATCGGGTACAGCCATCCTTGGTACTGGTCGCGGACGACAACTTTGCCGTTCTCTACTCTTACGAATTTTTGTGTACTCATGTTGCTATTGTTTGTGTTGGTTGAACTTGAAGACGCAGTTGACAACAAGCTGGACCATGAAGGCTTTGATGCTTTGCGGCTTGACGATGAACTGCTGTCGTCATCATGGTCATCGTTTCTGCTCTTTTTGCCAGAGCTTTTCTTTTTGCTTTTGCCCTTGCTCTTGCTTCCGAACCATACGGCATGGTATTTCGGGAAGCAAACCTTCGGTGGGTGCAGCAGTATTAAGGAGAGTATTAGGCATACCAGCCATATTACTACTCTGAACAGCCACCATGGGAACAATAGAAGGTTCTTGACTACTTTGTCTGGTTGTATCATATCTTGATGTGTTAGTTATGTTTGTTTACTTGATATATATATCAAACTTGCCTCGTTTTCTAATTGACATAGCGTAAAAAATTTCAGGCAAGCTGATTTTCAGGGAGTTGCCGAGCATCAGGCGTATTGCAATAGCGTGGATTAAGCCTCGAGGCATAGCGTATCGCCGTTTATGGTTCAGGCAAACGGCATATACCGGCTCATCTGTTTGGCATACCCAATCAATTTCGCCAAAGCGACGAGCATACGCCCCGAAGCCAATCCGGTTGCTATCTGGTTGCCAATATGACTATCACGGCAATGAGGATTATGATGAGTACATACAACCACCAGTTGCGGCGTTTTTTCTTCTTTCTTACAGGCGGAACATATCCGTTCAGGTATTTGAGGCTGAATCCCGCCTCGCCGGTTTCATGCGTCTTGTCTATTTTCGCGACATCGATGCCAAAGTTTGCCGCTGCGGAGATGATGCGTTCAAGGCTTGACTTTGACCAAATTTGGCTCATGGCAATTTCTTGTCCGTCCCCTGTGTGCAGCGTCTCCTCCGGTTTTGCGAAATAGAGGCTCATACGCTCATTGTATGAGACTGCTTCCTCTGCAGTCAGGAAGGCTTCCGGTACACCTCTGTCAGGACACAGGTCATTAGGGAACGCCTTACGCAAGTCTTCCAACGTGGCGTCGGGGTTCATCTCCATGTAGGCATGAACTATGCCCAGCGCGGTTCGGTTCTGCGCCTTGCCGTACACTCGCACTTTGTTTGCTACCATACCGCTGATTTTCAGGGCGGCTTTTGGTACTGGCACGCCGAGCGATTTCGCGGTCTTGAGTACGCCATGGGCGGTTGTCGCGCCTTTCTTCAGGGCAACCTTTGCCTTATCCGCTTTGTCGCGGATGCTTTTGTTTCCAGATTCGGATTTATTTATGCTTTCAGCCATAACTTTGATAGTGTTGTCGTTTTGTGGTTGCTGCCGGAAATCGAGGTTGTGGTTTCGGCGGCGTGACTTGTGAGTGCAAAGTTATTACACACATTCCAAACTACCCCCCGAAAAGTTAAATTACCATAAAGACTTGATTGTATTGGCGATTTCCTGTTGTATAACATAAAATTGGGAAGGGAGAATGGGCGGGGTGACCTAATTACAGGCATCGCGAATACAAGCATACAACCGCTGCTCACCTGCATCAGAACCGAATGGGCGGTGCTGTGCGCTAATAGACGGCGCATATTTCTATAATAAGGTGATAACCGGGCAAAGTCCCCGCGAAGAGCCGTGCAGAATGTCTGTTTAAGAGCAGGACTGTCCGATAGTATCAGTTTTTTGTATTAACTTTGTCAACAATATACGCTGGCCTTGTGCAGACATGCCGGCACCATGAAAATACTCTTTTGAAGAAGCATAAGTTATGAATGAGAACAAGTTCGATTTCAGCGACATAGCCCCATACGACGACAAGGTGTTCCATGAGAAGATGGAGCAGCTGGTCCGGGAACCTGGTTTCCTCCATGCGGTCAACTACACCATGCCCAAGGAGGATGTGCCAGTACTCATAGATGAGTTGCTGCGCATCAACACCAAGTACGATTTCCAGCAGCACGTCATGTTTCCGTTTCTGGAGATGCTCGCCAAAAAGACAACTTCAGGCATATCCATGGGAGGCATCAAATACCTCAACCCCTCGCTCAACTACACATTCATAACCAACCACCGGGACATAGTCCTCGATGCCTCGTTCCTCAACCTCGCCTTCTTGCGGCACGGCATCCCCTCCTCGGAGATTGCCATAGGCAACAACCTGCTTATTTACGACTGGATTACAGACCTGGTGCGTCTGAACAAAAGTTTCATCGTAAAACGCAACACTGGCCTGCGAGAAGGCCTTGAAGCTGCCAAGAAACTTTCAGCCTATATCCACTACACCATTTTGGACAAGCACGAGTCCGTATGGATAGCGCAGCGAGAAGGCCGAGCCAAGGACAGCAGCGACCATACACAGGAGTCGCTCGTCAAGATGCTCTCGATCGGCGGCCAGGGCTCGTTTATAGAGAAAGTCAAAGAGATAAACCTGATGCCTATAGCCATTTCATACGAATATGACCCCAATGACTACCTGAAAGCCAAGGAGTTCCTGATGCGCCAGCGAGACCCGGCATTCAAAAAGTCGCAGCGTGACGACTTGTTTTCCATGGAAACGGGGCTTCTGCAATTCAAGGGGAAGGTGCATTTCCAGCTTACGCCGCGCATCAATGCGCGGCTGGACCAAATCGGGGACTTCAAGGACTCGAACAAGTCAGCGAGGTATGTATGCTGTCTCGTAGACCAGGCTATCCACCGCAGCTACGAGATTTTCGACATCAACTATGTCGCATACGACATGCTGTATGACACGACACGCTTCGCCCGCAAATATGACGAGCAGACCCGCGACAAGGTGAACGAATACATCCACAGCCAGCTCGACAAGATAGACCTGGACGACATAACCGTCGAAGAGCATGAGTTCCTCAGAACCATGATGCTCACCATGTATGCCAACCCATTGAAAAACAAACTGAAAACGATATTGGGAGGCATTGAGTAATCCGCAGCGGATATGAGAGTACCGGTCATAGCAATATTAGTGGTATCGCTGATAACGATACTTGCAGACACATACATATATTTCTATGTGCGCAACCGCTCGCGCCGAGGCAAGCGTCACACACGCATATACGCCGCTACGGCAGCGGTGTGCTGGCTGTTCCTCATCGTGGCTTTCTGCTTGCCCCGGCGTAACGGCGACAGCTCGATATTGCCGGTCATGTGGATGCTGTATGCCTACCTGACCGTCTATATCTCTAAGTTCATTTTCATATTAGTCACTGCAGCAGCAATGGTTTCGCGGATCTGGACTAAGAACAAGCGACATTCAACCGCCGGGCTTATTGTCGCGCTTGTATTGTCGCTGACCGTGTTCTTCACGCTCTGGTGGGGAACTATATGGGGTCGGCGTAAGATACAGGTGACACAGTACACTATGGCGTCACCCAAAATCCCGAAATCGTTTGACGGCTACCGCATTGTCCAGTTCAGCGACATCCACCTCGGCACCTGGGGCAACGACACCACTTTCGTCAGCCGCTTCGTAGACTCCATTAACGCAGTCAAGCCAGACATTATCTTGTTTACCGGAGACATCGTAAACCGCAACACCTCCGAGTTGAAGCCGTTCATACACACGCTGTCACGCCTTCATGCCACGGACGGAGTGTACGGAGTGCTCGGCAACCATGACTACGGACTATACCAGGAATGGGACAGCGAAAACGGTCGCCTCGAGAATTGCCGTCTGCTGGAGCAATATCAGCAGCAGATGGGGTGGGAAATGCTAAACAACGCCCACGTATTCCTGACACGCGGCACAGACTCCATACCGCTCATCGGCGTGGAAAACTGGGGTGAGTACCCCTTTGGCGAGTACGGCAGACTGGATGAGGCTTATCCAGAAACAGCATCAACTAACCTGAACGACATCCGATTCAAGATACTGATGAGCCACAACCCTGAACACTGGCGACAGGTTGTGGTCAAGTCAAGCAACATCGACCTGACCCTGACGGGTCACACACACGCCATGCAGATGATTTTCAAGATAGGCAGTTGGCGGTGGTCACCCTCGCAACTCAAATACGAAGAGTGGGCAGGCGACTTCCACAAGAATAGCCTCAAGGGCGAGCCAATGACGTGCTACGTCAACATAGGCTGCGGCGAGGTAGGCCTGCCCTACCGCATAGGAGCAGCACCGGAAATAACCGTAATAACACTGTCGTCAACCGCCGCGAAATGAACCACACGGTAGTTTTGAGCCTCGGCAGCAATTACGGAAACCGCGAAGAAGCGGTAGCATCAGCCATTAAGCTGATGAGCAAAGTCCTCACAACGGCACAAAGCAGCACAGTATACACCACTACCCCACTGTCCGGCATCGGCGAACCGTATGCCAACGCCGTCATTGCAGGAGAGTGGACTGGTGAATTAGCAGACCTCAAGCAATTCTGCAAGCAGACAGAAGTCAGATTCGGGAGAACAGACGAGCGGCGACGGCTGCACCAAGTGCCGTTGGACATCGACATAGTCATGTATGACGGCAAAGTAATCAGGCCAGCAGATTTCGGCTACGCCTTCTTCCAGACCGGCTACCGGCAGCTTTTCCCGAACACACAAAATCCCGACTGACCTCCAGCCGGGATTGTTTTTTCAGGCAGTTTCATGCATATTCTCTTAATTTTGACTTCACATATTAACACTGTCGTGTCACCCCACTCACACCCTGCGCACACATATTTCGCCCCATACCTTATCCCGAACTCGCGATTTGAGTTCCCTGACTACAGCGTCCTTGACCTTGCCGCGTCCTTGCCATTTGGCGAGAACATCGGCTTGGGGGGATTCAAGGAACAACCAAAGACGACGCACGTCCACTGCCTCGCGGTACATGAAATACTTGGGTAGCGCTGGACAGGCGCAGGTGTCTGCACATCGGCAAATTCGGGGGTAGGCTCTATGCCGTCTACATGACGGCACTCAATGGCAGAAACAACATGAGCGCGTTCTATCAACTGCTCAAAACCATTCTCTTGAGTATTGTCTGGAAGCTCATTTGTTGAAAATAAAATTCGTAATTCTACGAGCGGTGGCTTCGGTGGCTGCAGCTATATCATCTTTCTCCCAACGGTCTTTCGGGCATTTGGCAAGGTCAAGGGCAAAACCAAAGCTGCTACCCACATAACCATTTCGACTCTTCAGTGTGCTTCCTTTCTTTGTCTTAAACCAATCGTTACTAATTGATTTATTGATAGCCTCTTCAAGAAGGATTTTGTTCCCAAGCTGATTGACAAGAACAGCAAATTCAGCATCATCATCTATCCCGGCGTCTTCACGAATAATTTCTATATTGTGACCACTTGCCGGCATAATGTGTTCCACGTTGGTGCGTTCATCAATGTCAAAGTAGCGGTTTTGCTCTTTAGCATACAGGTATTCGTTGAGATAGACGAGGATATTCTTCTCGTATGAGTGTAGGTCGGTGTATACGGCATCATCTTTCCATGTATTGGATATGTGATTGTCGAAGTCCTCTATTATCTTGACCAAAGGATATGACGAGTCAACAAACTTGAAATTCTCGTTGAAAAGGAAAGTCTTGAATTTCGATGCTGAATAGCCAGCATCCCCTGATTCTATTATAGCGAACAGCCGTAACATACATTCTGCTATTGGCTGCACAATTTCTTTGTCGATTTTGTCGACATCAAATCTGTTTAGATAGCAGATGAGGAATAGTTTGAAATTCTCATTAAACTTCAAAAGCAGTTTTATAATTGGATAATCCTTGATTTTGTCCCAAATGTCAAGGATTTTCTGAAATCTTCCGCATAGCGACATAGGCTCGCGGAGTATTTCGTCGTGTTCGGTAAGATAATATTTCCTGAGACCTGGCGTTGTAACCTCATTCAATTTGTAGTGCTGTTTTTCAGCTCGGTTCATATACATAAACTGCTGAAGCACTCCGTCTATGTCAATAATCTTTCGTTGACCGAGTTCGTTTGCCATTTCTTTGATTCTCTGCCATGCAGCCATAAATCCATCTCGATCGGATTCTCCAGCGAATGAGTAGAGTTGTGCAGAGATGATGTCGGCATCGCTAAGTGGCATTCCGGTCGAGTTAAGAGAGTTGAACATGGTGATAGCTTGTTCAATCTGCCAGCTTCTGATTTCTATGATTTGACATTTAGACAGGAACACCTTGGTAAAGTTATTAAGATTTGACTCGGAGTATTTCTCCAATTCATCGCGGAAATACTTGAAGTTGCGGAAAAAGTTGGTGTATTTATTATCCTTTTGCTTTCGAGGAATTCTATACACTTTCTTCTCTGCATCCCAGTATGATTCGGCATTCATAATGATTTGGAAGTCATCACAATGAAGTTCATTGATGGAATTATTCTTCAGTATAACAGTTCCGCGAGCATTGTCCCATGACTTTTCAATTGCGACTTCCTTATCATCGTCTGCTTTATAGAGTATTTTAAGGATAGTGCTGTAACTTTTACCGAGACCTAACCTCAATGCTTTTGTGTCCGGGTCAATGCCTAGTTTGTCCAAAGCATCCTTTACATCCTTTAGTCGAAGCTGAAGGGCTTTAAGCAATAATAAAAACGTGGTGGTACGTTGTTGGCCATCGATAAGACTGAGATGGTTCGGAGTTGAGCAATCAACGATAATAGTACCGAAGAAATAAGGATCCTCAGCGCCACTATCAATAAATGATTCTATATCTTGCCACAGTTTTGTGCAATGGGATATAGTCCAAGAATAGGCACGTTGATATTGCGGAATCTCAAACACATCATCTTTTTCAAGGAGTGTATACTCACTGATTAATCGAAGTTTGGGTTCTATATTTTTAGTAGGCATAGTTCTATCCAGATTTGTAGTGTTTCATCAAGTGTGTCCGAGCAGAGTTGACTCAAGCCTGGAAACATCGGATGGCGGTGCAAATTTAATAATTTAATTTGAAGTCCGCTGGATTCTACATTATAAATTCCGTCGATTGCTGCCACAGCCTCTTTCTGCTGCTCATTTAATCCTTTAAATACATCAATCATTATAACGCGAGTTCGGGATAAGAAATGGAGCGAAAAATAATACAGGCGGCTTAAAAAAGTCGCCTGTTTGTTTGGCAATCTCGGTGATTTTTAGTAACTTAGAGGTGTAAAAACAAAAGCATGTACCATGATTGCCGAAGACAAAGTTACCGAAATATTCTGTATTGCAGATGACTTCTGCAAGGAATTCGAGCATGAAATCGCCAAGAACGCCGTCAAGCCGGGCCCAGGAGCGCGGAAACGCCGCCGCAAGCGCAAGATGTCGGACGCGGAAATCATCACGATCCTCATCTGCTTCCACTACAACACCTTCCGCAACTTCAAGCACTACTACCTGTACTGCGTGTGCGGGAGCTGGAGCAACCTCTTCCCCGAGACGTTCTCGTACAGCCGCTTCGTGGAGGTCATGCCGCGCTGTTTCGTGGCGCTGGCGATGTTCCTAAACCTGGCGTGCTTCGGCGAGTGTACGGGCATAACGTTCGCCGACAGCACCTGCATCCCCGTGGCGCACGTCCGCAGGGAGCGCAGCCTGAAGGTGTTCCGCGGGCTGGCGTGCAAGGGCAAGAGCTCAATGGGCTGGTACGTGGGCTTCAAGCTGCATCTGGCGTGCAACGAGAGAGGGGAGATTCTCAACTTCGTGCTGACAAAGGCAAACGTCGACGACCGCGAGCCTCAGGTCATAGACACGCTGACTAACAAGCTTTTCGGCAAGCTGTACGCCGACAAGGGCTACATCTCGCAGACGCTCTTCGGGAGGCTGTGGGACAGGGGCGTGCACATCGTCACGACGGCGCGCTCGAACATGAAGCCGAGAATCATGCCGCTGCGAGACCGGATAATGCTGCGCAAGAGAAGCGTCATCGAATCGGTCAACGACATGCTCGAAAACGTCGCGCAGATCGCGCACTCGCGCCACCGCAGCGTACACAACTTCATCATGAACCAGCTCGCCGCAATGGCGGCTCACAGCTTCTTTCAGGTCAAGCCCCACGTCAACTTCGACTTTGACTTAGACGTCTGCCCCCAGGACGGGCAGCTCACAATCTGGCAGTAACCTGACTCAGCAAAGGGGACGGACACGGCGAACCGGCTACGGCATCGCCCGGGTTGCTATGCCCTGTTCACCCGACTGCCAAGCCGCCTGGTCGCATCTGCTCTTATCCCGAACACGCGTTGATAATTTGTTTCGGTTAGGTAGATTATTAGTTCTTCAAACTGTATTGTGGGAGCGGGTGGCGGCCCAGTGACGCTCGGCGGCGGCAAGGTCGTCGGGTGTGTCGATGCCGATGGTGCCGTACTCGCTGACGGCGATGCGTATGCGGTAGCCGTTTTCGAGCCAGCGCAGCTGTTCGAGGCTTTCGGCTTTCTCAAGCGGTGACTGCGGCAGGTCGGTTATCTGCGCGAGCACGTCGCTGCGGTAGGCGTATATGCCGATGTGGGTGTGGAAGTCTGCGGCTGCGAGCCATTGTGTGCAGTCCACGCCGCGCACGTAGGGGATTATGCTGCGCGAGAAGTACAGCGCTTCGCCCCGGGCGGAAAGCGTCACCTTGACCAGGTTCGGGTCAAACAGCGCGTCAAAGCCTTTTTCGGGGTTGAACTTGCGGCAGAGGGTCGCGATTTCAGTTGCCAGAGTGTCGAAGCAGTCCATCAGTTGACGTATCTGCCGAGGCTCGATGAACGGTTCGTCGCCTTGTATGTTGATGATTACGTTGGCAGACGAGCCGGATTTTTCGTATGCCTCGCGCACGCGGTCTGTGCCGCTGCGGTGCTTGTCTGATGTCATCACGGCGCGGAAGCCCGCTGCCTCTACACAGTCCTTGATGCGAGTGTCGTCTGTTGCAACGACTACTTCATCAGTTACTTGCGAAGCCTGACGGCATACATGGACTATCATCTCCACGCCGCCGATTTTCGCAAGCGGCTTGCCCGGGAAGCGTGACGAGCCGTAGCGTGCCGGGATTATTATGATGAATTTATTCTGCTGGTTCATTGTCTGATTTCTGTTCTGCGACATCGGAGCTGTGGCGTATGCGCTGGAAGGTCTTGCGTGCCCAGCCTGGGACAATGATTGCGCCGATGATCAGGTAAACGTAATATGATATAATGCGCCAGAACACCGCCAGTATCAGCACGAGACCAGCGGAGAGGAGCATATCACTGTAGTATTCGGAGAAAATCCATTCGCTCAGTCCTGAGCCGCCGGGCGTGGGGCTGACCATAAGGACTACCCATATCACAAACTGGCGTGCGAGGATAGTCCACTGGTCGGGAAGCGAACCGGGGACAAAGCCGAAGAAAAGGGCGTTGACAACGAGGTAGCGCGACAGCCAGGACAATGCCGTGCCGCCGAATACTTCGAGCCAGAAATGGAACGGCTTGCTTTTCAGTTCGGCGGAGGTTGCTATCATGTTTTGCGACAGCTCGTCAGCCTGTGCCGACCAGCGGCGCAGCAGCCGCCAGCGAAATATGCGTGTTATCACCTTGCGTATCCAGAACGGCCGCCAGATTATGCCGAGGAAGAGTATGAGCGTCCACAGGAACAGCAAGGCGTAGACTATCCAGAATGTCATTTTGATGCCGTCGGAAAAAGCGTCGCTCCCTGATGCGAACATGTCTCCAGCGGGAGTGAATAGCACGACAAGGGGACAGGCGATGACGAAAAACAGTTCGTCGAGGAATAGTGTTGTCATCATCAGCGTGGTGGCGCGTCCGAACTCTATCCCCTGTGAGTTTAGGAATACCATGCCCAGTGAGCTGCCGCCGACAGCAGAGGGGGTGACGCATGAGGTGAATTCGCACAGCAAGTCAACCTTCCATGCCTTTGACCATGGCAGTTCCCTGTTTGTGAGGGTGCGAAACCTCCAAGACAGCCCATAATCGCGCCCGAGCATGAACAGGCACGCGAGGATGAGTGCCAGCACCGTTTGCCAGGAGAAATGTATGCTCTGCCACACCGCAGCCATATCCTCTCCCTGCGATTCGCTGTACAGCATCCAGAACACCACGGCAAGCCCGATGACAACCGGGAGTGCCACTTTCCACCAGGAAAATGGATTTTTCTTCAGTTCCGTGGGTTGTTGGGTGTCTGTCGCCATATTATCTGTTCCTATGTTCAACATTATACCTGGCTATGATTTCGTCGTAGCGAGTCATTACTTCCTGCACCACGTCGTCCCATGTGCGTGTCAGCGTCTTGCGGGCATTGCGCCCTGTGCGGGTTATGCGGTCGCGGTTGTCATGCAGCGACGTTATGAGGTCTGCGTATTCGGCAGGGGAGCGGCTGGTCAGGAAGCCGTTGTAGCCGTCGCGGATTATCTCAGAGGCTGTGCTTCCCTCTACGAGTATGGAGGGCGTCTGCATCGCAGCCGCCTCCTTGACCACGAGCGGCGCGTTGTCATACAGCGAGGGGAACAGGAACAGGTCGGCGGCAGCATATCGTAAGCACAGTTCGTCGCGGTCTGTGATGCCGCCGTGGATGAAGACCTTGTCCTCAATGCCGAGAGAGCGTATATATTGCCGCAGGTCGTCGAGAGCATAGCCCGTCCCGATGAAATTCATGACAAACGGTGTCTTGCCGTCGAGTCGGTGCAGCGTGTCAGCGATGACTTTGATCCCTTTTTCGCGTATGTGCTGGCCTACGAACAGCAGCGAAACTGCATCATCAGGTATTCCGTACTTCTTCCTCGCTTCAGCTTTCAGCCTGGGTATTTCGTCATCTGAATATTTTGAAGCCAGGTCGTTGCCGTTCTCAACCACTGTCACTTTGCCCCCAAACCCATATTCGCGGATGGTGCTTTCCACCGCACCCTGCGGTATCCACACATGGTCGCACGCATTGAAAAACGCCAATATGCGCTTCATGATAATGCCTACCATCCACGGTGTCCAGCGGAACGAGTGTTGCAGGTCAGACTTGTATTTGCTGTGGAAAGTGCCGACCAGAGGGATACGCTGCTTGCGGGCGGCGTAAACCGCGAGCCGGCCGGCTGAAAAAGGGCTGTGGCTGTGTACGAGCCTGAAAGGCGTTTTCCGCAGCCTTCGCCAGATGCATGGGTCCAGTTTGGGATAGCCATAGCGATAGGGACGGCGGCTGTGTATCGGCAGGGAAAAATATTTGAGTACCGGATAGTCAACTTCGATTTTTTCCGGATTCCACGGTGTGACCACACATGGAAGATGCCCATGCTGCGCAAGCACTCGTACATAGTTCATTACCGTCAGCGTAACCCCGTCATATATAGGGGGGAAGCTGTCGTTGAATATGCCGGTCAAAGCCCACTGCCGGCCGGCGTATGCGGTGTCGATACCCATTTCAACTACAAAATTAATCCAATCATTCGGCATAACAAAATAATTTTCAGCCTGACTGCTGACGATATTGGATATTTTTGCTACTTTTGCAATCATGGAAATCAAGAACGCAAAATACGAGATAAGCAATGAGAAGGCGAGTGCCTGTCCGCAGCACGGCCGCCCGGAATATGCTTTCATTGGCCGCTCCAATGTTGGCAAATCTTCACTGATAAATATGCTGACACGCCGCAAGGCACTTGCCAAGACATCGCAGACACCGGGCAAGACGCTGCTTATCAATCATTTCAGTATAAATGACGGGGATTGGTATATTGTCGATTTGCCTGGCTACGGCTTTGCCCAGCGCGGCAAGCAGACTCGTGACAAAATCAACGCTATCATACAGGACTATGTCCTGACAAGCCAGCAGATGAGCTGCCTGTTTGTGCTTGTGGACATACGCCATGACCCTCAAAAAATCGACATGGAGTTTATGGACTGGCTCGGCGAACACGAGGTGCCGTTTGCCATTATCTTTACCAAGGCCGACAAGCTCGGCTCGGTGGCCGGCCAAAAGAAAGTCGATTCATACAAGCGTGTGCTGAAACTGCACTGGGAGGAGTTGCCTCCTGTTTTCGTCACATCGGCTGAAAAAGGGGCAGGGCGCGATGACGTGCTCGGATTCATCGAGCAGGTGAACCGGGACATTGCGAAGTCGGCTGCAAAGTGAGTGTCGGAAGATTTGTCTGGGTTACATGGCTCGCGTCTCGCAGTTTTTGTTTACCTTTGTAGCCCAAAAGCAATTTAGACCATTTGAAATTAATGAGCAAGGAACAATTGTCTTCAGACCCGGAAATTTCGGGCGTGCCGTCTGGCACATTCATTGCGGAAAACATCGTAGACTATGAACGGGAGCTGGACAGTTTGCAAGCCAGTTCCATACTGGTGCTTCCCACTCGCGGACGTGTCCTTTTCCCCGGACAGGCCGTGCCGCTGCCTATAGGCCGTGAAAAGTCGCTGCAGCTGCTGAGAAAGGCTGCTGAAAACGACAAGCTCATTTTTGCCGTAGCTCAGAAGGACATTGATGTCGAGGAGCCTACGTCAAAGGACGTATTCCGCATGGGCGTCGTATGCAAGGTCATAAAGATTGTTGAGATGCCCGATGGCAACCACACCGCGTTCCTGCTCACGCTCTGCCGTGCAAAAGTGATGCACTACTGCGGCTCCAAGCCGTTCATAACGGCCAAGGTGTACCGTTGCGAAGAGACAATGCCTCCAAAGTTTGACATGGAAATGTACGCGACCGTTGAAACTATCAAGGAGCTGTACCGGAAGATGCTTTCCTGCCTTAGCGATGAGGAGCGGAACGACCTTGAGTTCGCGGTCAAGCAGATAGACAGCAACAAGCGGCTGCTGAACTTCCTCTGTATGCAAGTGCCTAATGACCATACACGTCAGCAGCAGATGCTTGAGGAGGACAGTTTCAGCGAGCGCATGGTAATGCTGATACGCGAGCTGAGCATGCAGATACAGTATCTCGAAGTGCGGCAAGAGCTTCATCAGCGTACACAGGAGGAAATATCACAGGCGCAGCGGCAGAATTACCTCGAGCAGCAGATGCGCTTGATCCAGAACGAGCTGCAAGGCGATGAGGACGACATTGCAGCCCTTGAGAAGCGTGCGTCGCTGCTGACATGGGACGCGGCTATGAGCGAGCGTTTTGACAAGGAACTCCGCCGTCTGGAGCGTTACAACCCTCAAAGCCCGGATTATGCTATCCAGTATGCATATCTCGACACGCTGCTGTCATTGCCGTGGCAGAACTATTCCGAGGATTCTTTTTCGCTCGATGATGTCGAGACCATACTCAACCGCGACCATTACGGACTGCGCGATGTCAAAGACCGCATAATCGAGCAAATGGCGGTGCTGAAACAGCGCGGCGACGTGAAAGCCGGCATATTGTGCCTGTACGGTCCTCCGGGTGTCGGCAAAACCTCGCTTGGCAAGTCGATAGCTGAGGCAATGGGGCGCGAATATGTCCGCGTGTCATTCGGCGGCCTGCATGACGAGTCGGAAATCAGGGGGCACCGCCGCACATACCTCGGCGCAATGCCCGGACGTATCATTTCGGGGTTGCAGAAGTGCAAGACCAGCAACCCGGTCTTCGTCCTCGACGAGATTGACAAAATCGGCAGTGACTACAAGGGCGACCCGTCAACGGCGTTGCTCGAAGTGCTTGACCCGGAGCAGAATGAACATTTCCATGACAACTACATAGACGTGGACTATGATCTGTCAAAGGTATTGTTTATCGCAACTGCCAACTCGCTTTCCACCATATCATACCCCTTGCTCGACCGCATGGAGCTTATAGAGATAACCGGTTATATCGCAGAGGAGAAAATCGAGATAGCCCAGCGGCATCTGATAGACAAGAAACTCGCGGAGTGCGGTCTGGAAAAGGGAGAAATCAAATTCGACAATGCGGCTCTTGAACGCATCATTACCGAGTACACACGCGAGTCCGGCGTGCGCCAGCTCGACAAGAAGATAGCCAAGGTGCTGCGCAAAATCGTGCGTTTGAAAGTGTCCGGCAAACCGTACCCGGCAGTCGTCACCGAGGCCGATATCCCGCAGTTTCTCGGCAAGCGCGAAGTCTTCTCGGACATATACGAGAGCAATGACTATTGCGGCGTAGTGACAGGGCTGGCATGGACGAGCGCTGGCGGCGAGATATTGTTCATTGAGTCTTCGCTTTGCCCTGGCAAGGGGGAGGAGCTGTCACTGACGGGAAACCTGGGTGATGTGATGAAGGAGTCTGCCACAATCGCATTGCAGTACCTGAAAGCGAATGCCGAGAAGCTGGGCATTGACGCAAAAATGTTCAGCACCCATGACATCCATATCCATGTACCCGAAGGAGCTGTTCCCAAGGACGGCCCCTCTGCCGGCATCACCATGGTGACATCACTTGCCTCGGCCTTCACACGGCGCAAAGTCCGCGACCGGCTCGCCATGACCGGGGAAATAACCTTGCGCGGCAAGGTGCTGCCCGTAGGCGGCATAAAGGAGAAAATTCTCGCCGCAAAACGTGCCGGCATCACAGACATTATGCTGTGCGAGCAAAATCGCAAAGATATCGAGGACATCGACCCAATGTATGTTGAGGGGCTGACATTCCACTATGTAGAGAACATCAGTCAGGTTCTTGACTTCGCACTCTTGCCCGCAACCGACGGCGAGGGCAAGTAACCGACATCTAAACAAGATTTACCATGAGCAAACTGTCAATCATCGTCCGCAATGAATACATGACCGACATACGGTCAAAATCCTTTTGGATAGGCACATTCCTTATGCCGGCCATATTTGTGCTGTTCGGTGTCTTCATCGGGTATATGGCGGAATCGTCCGACACGCTTCTTGCTACAAGCAACCCACTCTCGTCGCCAGACAACCCCAAGACCGGGTGGCAGATAGCCGGCATGCTGGTAGGCATACTCCTGACGCTGTTCATCATGATATACGGTGCGCAGATATTCAACAAGGTGAAAAGCGAGAAATGCAACCGCATCATGGAGGTGCTGTCAACGTGTGTGACCGGGCGGACAATGATGCTCGGCAAAATCATAAGCGTTGCACTCGTCGGAATGACGCAGATGGTGCTTTGGGGGATCTTGCTGTCCGTATGTGCTGGAGTGCTGATTCTGCTGTCAGGAGTGAATGTCCCATTGGAAGTGTTTGGTGACGTGCGCCTTTACACAAGCCTGTTGTGGGGTGTCGCGTTTTTTGCCGGGGGCTACATATTCTACGCCTCAATGTTTGCCGCTACCGGTGCTATGACTGACAAGAACCAAGAAAACCAAGAGTATCTCACGATATTGACCTTTATTCTGCTCGGCTCGTTCTACATAGGGCAATACGCTACGGACAACATCACATCGTCCGTAGCTGTATGGTGCAGCTACATACCTTTCACATCCGCAACAGTAGGGGCAATAGGCGCGATAGGTGGGGACGTGCCGTTGTGGCAGTCACTGCTGTCGCTCGTTTCGCTGTACGTCTGCGCTGCGCTGATGCTGTTGTTTTCCGGCAAGCTCTACACCTCGGTGTTGCTCCTGAAAGGGAAGCGCATAACCCCTCGCGACATCATCACATTCATGAAGTCAAAATAGCCTCAAGTTGGCAATGCGTTGACAGCGAGTTTGTTGTCTGTTTTGCGAATGTGCGTGGGTGGCAAGCCAGCACCAGTTTAGCACAAAAAAGTCCTCCCGGCGCAGGGCGGAAAACACGCGCCAGGAGGTAAAACGAAACCGATTTCAGGCACAAAATCAGCACTGCAAATATAGCGCTTTTTCGGTAAGCATCCGAAACAAGCCGGCTTGTGGGTGGCGGTTTTGATTGCGAACTTTGCGGCAAAAAAGCCATGTTTACTTAAAGAAACCGCAGATGGTGCCACTATGCACATAGAGCGAAAATCGCAATAAAA
>ERZ808240.1635-NODE-1635-length-27060-cov-36.631253_pt1 | contig 27060 bp, 25 predicted proteins | sample MGYA00521084_ERZ808240 | MGnify/ENA primary metagenome ERZ808240 (study PRJEB31516, sample SAMN03275571) | gut metagenome | biome: mammalia-associated habitat; material: feces | host: Papio cynocephalus | place: Kenya | collected 2012-08-06 ... | reverse complement strand
TCTCTGGGCATAGATGCCCAGGTGCTTGCATTCGGAGAACATATTTTAGGAAATCTGAAGGATCGTTTTGCGGCGATCGATGAGACGGCGGAATATAACCAGTTAAAGGTGATCCGTGCCATGCAGCAGGCACGTGTCAGCGAAGCCTGCCTGCTCGGTACAACCGGCTATGGCTATAACGATATCGGACGGGATACGCTGGAAGAAGTGTATGCCAATCTGTTCCATGCAGAAGATGCGCTTGTCAGACCACAGATCACCTGTGGGACACATGCACTTGCGCTGGCACTGATGAGTAACCTGCGTCCGGGCGATGAACTGTTATCTCCTGTGGGAAAACCATATGACACACTGGAGGAAGTGATCGGTATCCGGGATTCCAAAGGCTCTTTGAAGGAATACGGCATATCCTACAGTCAGGTGGATCTTCTGCCGGATGGCAGCTTTGACTATGATGGTATCCGTGCTGCGATCCATGAAAAAACAAAGCTGGTGACGATCCAGCGTTCCAAAGGCTACGAACCGAGAAAAACCTTATCGGTAGAACGGATCGGAGAGTTGATCTCCTTTATCAAATCCTGCAAGCCGGATGTACTTTGTATGGTAGATAACTGCTACGGCGAATTTGTAGAACGGATCGAGCCTGTGGAAGTAGGAGCAGACATGGTCGTTGGCTCCCTGATCAAGAATCCGGGTGGCGGTCTGGCACCGATCGGTGGTTATATCGCCGGCAGGAAAGAATGTGTGGAAAACGCTGCTTACAGACTGACCTCTCCGGGACTGGGAAAAGAAGTAGGTGCATCCCTTGGCGTACTGCCTGCTTTTTATCAGGGTCTGTTTTTAGCACCGACAGTAACGGCAAGTGCACTAAAGGGAGCAATCTTTGCAGCCAATATTTTTGAAACACTCGGTTTTTCCGTTGTACCGGATGCAAAAGAAGACCGCTTTGACATCATTCAGGCAATCACCTTTGGAAAACCGGAGGCTGTGATCTCTTTCTGTAAAGGAATCCAGGCTGCGGCAAGTGTGGACAGCCACCTTTCACCGGAACCGTGGGATATGCCGGGCTATGACGCACCGGTCATTATGGCGGCAGGAGCTTTTGTTTCCGGCTCTTCGATCGAACTTTCCGCAGACGGACCGATCAAGTCGCCGTATGCGGTTTACATGCAGGGCGGACTGACCTTCCCACATGCGAAAATTGGCATGCTGAAAGCATTGCAAAACCTGAAAAATGACGGCATTTTGACGAAAGAACAGTGCGAAAGAATGACTTTTTAGTCGAAAAAAAATAAACGAATTTTATATACATACTTTTTTGGGTGTGATAAGATATATCTAGTGTGATGATACAAAAGAAGTGGAGGATACCATGAGAAGCAAGAACAGCTGGGCTCTTTTATTGATGATGTTGACAGGAATTGTAATAGGTGGGCTTTTGGGACAGCTTCTTCCGTCAAGTTTTCTGAATTACGGGCAGAGCTTCGGACTGACATCGCCGATCGTACTGGATCTTGGCATTTTGGTGCTGACCTTTGGTCTGACGATCCATATTACGGTTGCGAGCATCATCGGAATGGTACTTGCCATTATTTTATATCGTTTCCTGTAAAGCAGAGTGGGAGCTGCTTGTCTGGGGCAAAACAGAATATGTATCAGACAAAAGAAAACGGAACGATACAGTCGCTACCCTATGATAAATTTTTACAGCAGGGAGCGGAAGGACTGACAGAAGAAGAACTGATCGCGATCATATTGCGGACAGGCACCAGAGGTGAGGATGCCCTGACGCTTGCCTGCAGGGTTTTATCCGTCTGTGATAAGAGACAGGGCATTTTAGGACTGCATCATGTGACGCTGGATCAGCTCATGCAGGTGAAAGGGATCGGGATTGTCAAGGCAGTCAAGCTGAAAGCGATCGCCGAGCTGTCCCGCAGAATGGCAGTTGCCCGGGTGGAAAAGGATGCGGTATTCCGCAATCCGCAGGTTGTGGCACAGGCTTATATGGAACGGCTGCGTCATCTGGAAAAAGAGCATTGTATCGCACTGTATCTGGACACAAAAGACAGCAGGATAAAAGATGTCGAGTTGTCTATAGGTAACATTAATTCATCCATTATGTCTGCCAGAGAATTATTTCGGCAGGCACTTTTATGTAATGCCGCATCGGTGATCATCATGCATAATCATCCGAGCGGAGATCCGACACCGAGCAGGGAAGATCTGCTTCTGACGGAACGGATCGGACAGGCGGCATCGATCATGGAAATTCCGTTACTTGACCATATTATTATCGGGGATAATACGTATATCAGTTTAAAGGAGAAAGGAGTTTTATAAATGGCTTCGAGCGCATATGGTATCGATCTTGGTACCTGTAACATTAAAATTTACGGAAAAGGTGATGAGTCGGTTTTCTGCCAGAAAAACATCATCGCGATTGAAAATAAGGACATCCTGTTTGCTTATGGAGATGAGGCGTTTGATATGTACGAAAAAGCGCCGGGAAATATCCACATTTCCTATCCGCTGTGCAACGGCGTGATCGCAGACATTAAAAATATGCAGACACTTGTAAGATGCTTTATATCCGATCTGGGCGGTGGCAGCATCAAGCCTGCGGATTATTATATTGCGGTTCCGACCGATGTGACAGAGGTTGAGAAGAGAGCCTTTTATGATCTTGTTAAAAATGCAAATGTCAAGGCAAAGCGTGTTATGGTCGTGGAAAAAGCGATCGCGGACGGTCTTGGACTGGATATTGATGTGAAAAACTCACAGGGTGTGCTGATCGTCGATGTCGGTTTTGATACAACGGAAATTTCCATTCTTTCTCTGGGTGGTATCGTACTGAGCAAGCTGATCAAGGTCGGCGGACAGAAATTTGATGATGCGATCCGTGCAGCTGTCAGAAAAGAGTACAGCCTGATCATCGGTGGCAAGACAGCGGAAAAGGTAAAAACTTCTCTGGCTTCTCTGGAGGAGCAGGGAAAGAACGCACTTGTTTACGGCCGTGATATCGTAACAGGCCTTCCGGTAGAGCGTGAGATTCCGACAGATCTTGCACTGGACAGCTTAAAAGAGCATTTTAATTCGATCATTGATAATATCAAAGTCATTCTGGAGCGTACGCCACCGGAACTGGCTGCCGATATTTACAGACAGGGTATTTATCTGACCGGCGGAGCATGTCAGGTCAGCCATCTGGCACAGCTGATCGCCAGCGGAACAGGGCTGAAAGTCAATGTGGCAGAGCATCCGGTGGAAAGCGTTGCGCTGGGACTTGCCCGTGTCATTAAGGATGATAATTACAAATCAGTTGCCTATGCCATCGAAGGAATGGGCAATGGAGGAAAATAATGAGAAGAAAACGGCAGAAGTTTACGATTCCAAGTAAATACTTATTGCTGATCATGACTTGTGTCTGCGTTTTATTTATGGCAGTTACCTTTTTTACGGATTTTCTGGCTTCTCCGCTCAGCAATTTTGCAGGTGGTGTGATCCTGCCTTTTCAGTCGGGGATCAGTAAAGTCGGTTCCTGGATGAGCGTCCGTTCCCGGGAACTGAAATCCATCCGGGACATCATGCAGGAAAATGAAGCGCTGCAGGCACAGGTGGATGCACTGACGATTGAAAACAACTCCCTGCAGCAGGATAAATACGAGCTGAACAATTTGCGGGAATTATACAAGCTGGATGAAGAATATGCGGATTATCAGAAAGTCGGAGCCCGCGTGGTATCAAAGGAAGCAGGAAACTGGTTTCATTCCTTTGTAATCAATAAAGGAAGTCTGGACGGGCTGGAGCCAGATATGAATGTCATGGCGGGAAGCGGTCTGGTCGGTCATATCACAGAAGTAGGAGATCACTGGGCAAAGGTCATGTCCATTATCGATGATAACTCCAATGTCAGTGCCATGGTGCTTTCCACAGAGGACAGCTGTATTGTACAGGGCAATCTGGAAACAATGGATCAGGGTGTGATCACGTTCTCCAAGCTTGTGAACGGAGAAACGGCAGTCAAAGAAGGAGATAAGGTTGTAACGTCTTATATCAGTACCAAGTATCTGCCGGGTATTCTGATCGGCTATGTGACACAGATCCAGTCGGATTCCAACAATCTGACAAGTTCCGGTACGATTACCCCGGCAGTTGACTTTGCGCATCTGGAAGAGGTCCTTGTGATCACTGACCAGAAGGCGTCTTATACAGAAGCAGGTGAAAACTGATGAAACGGAATATTTTTATTATCATAACAGTCCTGCTGTGTTTTATCCTGCAGTCTACCGTTTTCCGGTGGCTTGCATTCGGTGGGATCGCACCGAATCTGCTGGTGATCATCACGGCGACTTTCGGATTTATGTGCGGACAGAAATGCGGTCTCTGGGTCGGGTTCTTTTCCGGTCTGTTATATGATATTTTTTTCGGGAATGTTTTATGCTTTTATGCACTTATCTTTATGTATCTTGGCTTTGCAAACGGATATTTTAAGCAGATCTTTTTTAAAGAGGATATCAAGCTGCCAATCCTTCTGATCACGCTCAGTGATCTTTCTTACGGTCTGGTCAGCTACATATTGCTTTTCCTGCTGCGGGGCAGATTCCATTTCCTGCACTATCTGATGCATGTGATAGTACCGGAGATCATTTATACAGTTTTGGTAACACTGATCCTGTATCCGCTGATCCGTATGATCAACGGAAAACTGGACGGAACAGAAAAAAGGAGCGAGGACGGTTTTGCTTAAATCGATAAAAGAATCTGTGATCAATATGATAACGTCGAGGGTTTTCGTACTGATCATTGTGTTTAGCTGTCTGGCAGGGATTCTGATCTATCGCCTCTTTTCTCTTCAGATCGTACATGGGGAAGAATACCTGGACGGTTTTAAACTGAAGATCAGAAAGGAACGAACGATCGCCAGTACAAGAGGTAATATTTACGACCGTAACGGCGAACTGCTTGCCTATAATGAGCTGGCATATTCCGTTACGATAGAAGATGTATATGAGTCCGGCAGGACGAAAAACGATCAGCTGAACGGAACAATATCACGTCTGATCGATATGATCGAAGAAAATAACGACAAGATCATCAATGATTTTGATATTGTTCTGGATGAAAACAACCAATATGCTTTTACGGTGGAGGGAAAAGCGCTGCTGCGTTTCCTGGCAGATATATACGGAAAATCTAAGACCGAAGATCTGGAATATGCGGAGCGTACTGCCACAGCGGAAGAAGTGATCTCTTATCTGGCAGGCACAAAGAAGTTTGCGATCGGAGAGTATTTAGATCCGGACGACAGAAATTCCGATTTCATCGTGGGCAGCGGTTATACAAAAGAAAAGCTGCTGCAGATGGTGACGATCCGATATGCCATGAGTCTGAACAGCTATCAGAAATATATTGCGACAACAGTCGCTAAAGATGTTTCTGACGAAACGGTTGCCATGATCATGGAAAATGCAGATGTACTGGATGGCGTGTCCGTGACAGAAGATACGATCCGCAAATATGTGGACAGCGTTTATTATTCCCATATTATCGGTTATATCGGTAAGATATCAGATGATGAATACGCGCAGCTTTCCGAAGAGGATGATAAATATTCCCTGACGGATATCGTCGGTAAATCCGGTATTGAGCAGTATATGGAGACGACGCTGCAGGGTACCAAAGGAACCGAAACGGTTTATGTGGATAACATGGGTAAGGTTATTGAAACCAGTGACCGGAAGGAACCGGTTGCGGGCAATAATGTTTATCTGACGATTGATATGAATCTGCAGAAAGCGGTGTATAACCTGCTGGAACAGAAGATCGCGGGTATTCTGGTATCCAAGATCCGTAATAGCAAGGAATTTACACTGGGAGAAAATGAATCGGCAAGTAAGCTGCAGATCCCGATTTATGATGTATATTTTGCATTATTTAACAATGGTGTGATTGATACCGGTAATTTCCAGAAAGATACTGCCAAAGATACAGAAAAGGCGGTATACCAGACGTTTCTGAATAAGCAGGCTTCCGTGGTGGATACGCTGCATACCGAGCTTGCAGCCAATGCTACGACTTATAATAATCTCTCCCTGGAATATCAGGTGTATGAGCTTGCGATCGTTTCCATGCTGGAAGATAACGGCGTGATCATGACAGATGAGATCGACAAGGAGGACAGCACCTACCTTGCCTGGAAAAAGGATGAAGTGATCAGTCTGCAGGAATATCTGACGTATCTGATCTCCAAAGGCTGGGTCGATATCACAAAACTTTCACTGGAATCCCAGTATTCCGATTCCGAAGAGATCTATGCACGCCTGATCGACTACATTGACGAAAATCTGGTAAAGGATTCTTATTTTAACAAGCGGCTTTATAAATATATGCTGCTGGATGATCAGATCACGGGCGCACAGGTATGTATGCTGTTATTTGAACAGAATATCATAGATGGCACAGATGAGGAAAAACAGGCAGTATTAAGCGGCAGTAAATCCGCTTACAGCTTTATGCTGGAGAAGATTGAAAATCTGGATATCACGCCTGCGCAGCTGGCACTGGATCCATGTTCCGGTTCCTGCGTGGTAACGGATACCGAAACAGGAGAGGTACTTGCCCTTGTAACATATCCGGGCTATGACAACAACCGGCTGACAAATTCGATCGATTCCGATTATTATAATAAGATCTATTACGATCTGTCACAGCCGATGTGGAACTATGCAACGCAGCAGTTATCTGCACCCGGTTCTACCTTCAAGATGGTATCGGCGGCGACAGCACTGGAAAATAATGTTGTGGGGCTGAATGAGACGATCACCTGTAAGGGAACCTGGGATACATTAAGTCCGCCGGCGCGATGCTGGATCGCACCGAACGGTTCGCACGGACCGCTTGATATTTCAGGGGCGATCGAACATTCCTGCAACTATTTCTTCTATGAAGTGGGTTATCGTTTGAGCCGTAACAACGGCGTTTATGATAGCGATACCGGACTGGAAAAGCTGGCTTATTATGCAGATCAGTTCGGACTTTCAGACAAATCCGGCGTGGAGATTTCGGAGAGTGCACCAAAGGTATCCGACTTTGATGCGATCCGTTCTGCGATCGGACAGGGTACAAACAACTATTCAACGGTTGGACTGGCAAGATATGTGACGACAGTTGCAAACAGTGGAAACTGTTACAACCTGAGCCTGCTTTCCAAAGCGACAGATGCGGACGGCAATCTGATTGCCGACTATACACCGGCGCTGCGGAATACGGTCGATCTGAAGCAGAGTACATGGGATGCCATTCATCTGGGCATGCGTAAGGTTGTGGAAGACAAGGATTACTACAAAGATCTGTCTATCCAGGTTGCGGGAAAAACAGGTACGGCGCAGGAAAACAGAAAACGTGCAAACCACGCCCTGTTTGTATGCTATGCACCGTATGAGCAGCCTCAGATCGCAATCGCAACCAGAATTGCATTCGGGTATGCTTCCGATTATGCAGCACAGGTGACAAAAGATATTGTGAAGTACTACTTTAAGCTGGAGGATGAATCCAGTCTGATCACCGGTACTGCAGAAGATACCAATGTGGTACAGAGCGCAGGAGACTAAAACGGACAAAGCTGAAAGAGGTGGTAACATGAAAGACATAGTCAGACTCAAGAGCTATCCCAATGGCATCAGGATCGTCATTGCGGAAGATGCCCTCTTCGGAGATGTTCTGGCAGAAGTCTCCGAAAAATTTAAAGATTCCGAACGCTTTTTCGGAAAAGCAAAACTGGCAGTCACCTTTGAAGGCCGTAAAAATACGCAGGAAGAAGAAGATGCCATTTTGGACACCATACGTCAGGAAAGCAGTGTGAATATCGTCTGTGTGGTGGAAAAAGAAAAAGAGGAAAGCTTTGAACGTCCGCTGGCACGTTATGAGGAAATGGCACAGGGCGATTTTGCACAGTTTTACCGGGGCAGTCTGTCGGGAAAGAAGATCCTGGAGACAAAACAGAGCCTGATCGTGCTCGGAGATGTCTGTAAAGGGAGCTGTGTGATATCCAAAAAGGATATCATCGTTCTGGGAACGCTTTCCGGAAGTGCTTATGCGGGGGTGGACGGAAACGCCCATTTCATTGCGGCACTTCATATGGAACCGGAATCTGTCCGGATCGGTGAGCACAGAGGAAAATACAAAAGCAAAGGACTGTTTGGCAGGTCAAAAAAGGACAAGCCGCAGATTGCATATTTAAAAGAGAACGGGATCCAGTTTGAGGATCTTGACCTTACGGAAGAATTACTGCAGGAGCTGTAAAGCCGGCAGGGGACAAATATTTCATGAGCTGGAGGAAAACTATGAGTGAAGTAATTGTCATTACATCTGGTAAGGGCGGTGTCGGAAAGACTACGACATGTGCAAACATTGGAACAGGACTTGCCTGTCAGGGCAAAAAGGTCGTCCTGATCGACACGGATATCGGACTTAGGAATCTGGATGTCGTCATGGGACTGGAAAACCGGATCGTATATAATCTGGTTGATGTTGTGGAAGGAAACTGCAGGGTAAAGCAGGCGCTGATCAAGGATAAAAGATATCCGGGGCTTTATCTGCTTCCCTGTGCGCAGACAAGAGATAAAACAGCGGTCAATCCGGAGCAGATGAAAAAGCTGACCGCACAGCTGAAGGAACAGTTTGATTACATACTTCTGGACTGCCCGGCGGGAATCGAACAGGGCTTTCAGAATGCGATCGCAGGTGCAGACCGGGCGATCGTTGTAACAACGCCGGAAGTATCGGCCATCCGCGATGCGGACAGGATCATCGGACTTCTGCATGCGTATGAGGTAGGTAAGATCGATCTGATCGTCAACAGGCTCCGCAATGATATGATCAAGCGCGGCGATATGATGAGTGTGGCAGATGTGGTAGATATCTTATCGGTGGATCTGCTCGGTGCTGTATATGATGATGAGGCAGTCGTGGTATCAACCAACCACGGAGAGCCGCTTGTGTGCGGCAATTCCGTAGCCGGAAGAGCCTATATGAATATCTGTAACAGAATTTTGGGACAGGATGTACCACTTCTCGATCTGGAAAAAGAAAAATCGGTATGGTTTCGCTTTACCGGTATTTTTCAGAAACTGTAAAGGAGGGGTGGACAATGCGTATCAAATCATTATTTCATAAAAAGAAGTCGAAAGAAGTAGCAAAAGACAGACTGAAGATATTGCTGATTTCAGACAGAATCAATTGTTCACCGGAAACGATGGAAATGATAAAAAAGGATATTGCAAAGGTATTATCCCGTTATATCCAGATTGATCCGGGGAAGATGGAAATTGAAGTGAGCAAACGAAAAATAAATGTATTCTGGTGATAAAAATGCTGAAAAAATACCGTGTCAGGGATTATGATTTCAAATTAATAATAATGCTGGTCGCCATTACTGTAGTGGGGATTTTGGTAATAGGCAGTGCGGACCGCTCTTATCAGAGCAAACAGATCCTCGGATTTGTGATGGGACTTTTTCTGATGGTAGTCATATCACTGTTTGACTATTCGACGTTCCTGAACTTTTACTGGATCATTTATATCGGAAATCTGGTTTTACTGCTTCTGGTCGAATTTTTCGGAGAAAAGTCAAACAATGCACAGCGCTGGGTTTCCATTGCGGGGATCCGCTTCCAGCCATCTGAAACGGCGAAAATTTTGTTGATTTTATTTTATGCACAGTATATTATGAAACATAAGGAAACGATCAGTTCGCCGAAGACCATTATTTCCATGCTGGTGCTTCTGGCACCGCCGCTTCTGCTGATCTACAGGCAGCCTGATCTTTCGACCACGATCATGATCGCACTGTTGTTTTGTGTGCTTTTATTTATGGGTGGTCTGAGTTATAAGATCATATTTGGTGTGCTGGCGATCGCGGTTCCGCTTGGTGTGATATTCCTGACACTGGTATTACAGCCGGATCAGACGCTGATCAAGGATTATCAGCAGACACGTATTCTGGCATGGCTGAATCCGGCCGAATATTCGACATCGGAAGGCTATCAGCAGGATAATTCCAAGATGGCGATCGGAAGCGGAGAGCTGTTTGGAAAGGGACTGAATAACAATGAGATCAGTTCCGTAAAAAACGGTAATTTCATTTCGGAACCGCAGACAGACTTTATCTTTGCGATCGTCGGGGAAGAACTGGGATTTGCAGGTGGCTGTCTGGTAGTCGGACTTCTGTTTCTGATCACCCTGGAGTGTCTGATGATTGCCCGGAAGGCGAAGGATATTGCGGGGGTGCTGATCGCTGCGGGTATGGCAACGGTGATCGGCTTCCAGAGTTTCATGAATATTGGAGTTGCGACCGGTATTGTACCTAATACGGGTATTCCGCTCCCATTTGTCAGTTATGGTTTAACTTCACTTGTCAGTCTTTACATTGGTATGGGGTTTGTATTGAACGTAAGACTGCAATGCGTGAGGAAATACAGTAATTAGGAGAGAAGGTTACATATGAATATTGCATTAATTGCACATGATGCAAAGAAGAAGCTGATGCAGAATTTCTGCATCGCGTACAGGGGTATACTCAGCAAAAACGATCTTTATGCAACAGGAACGACAGGACGTCTGATCGAAGAGGTTACAAATCTGAATGTCCATAAATATCTGGCCGGTCATCTCGGGGGAGAACAACAGATCGGTGCACAGATCGAACACAATCAGATCGACCTTGTTATCTTTCTGCGCGATCCGCTGACACCAAAGATGCATGAACCGGATGTCAATAATGTAGTCCGTTTGTGTGATATGCATAATATTCCGCTGGCTACGAATCTGGCTACAGCGGAACTGCTGATTAAATCATTAAGTCGAGGAGATCTTGAGTGGCGTGAGATGTACAAATAAGAAAAAGCTGGCAGTACTTGTGGTGCTGTCTGTTCTGCTGACCGGCTGCGGAAATGCGGCAGTTTCAATGGAATACGAGCTGGACAGTCCGGTAAGCGCATACCGGATCGACCATACGGACAGTACAGCTGATGATAAAGCGGAAGGGTTTGCGGCAGATTTATGTCTGCGCGACGGACAGACGCTTTCCGGTAATGAGGTGGATCTTTCCCAGGCACTTTCCGGAGTATTGTGTGATCTGAGCAAAAACAGGATCATCTACGGAAAAGATGAGAATATGCAGCTGGCGCCTGCAAGCCTGACAAAGGTAATGACCGCGCTTGTTGCCCTGAAATATGCGGATCTGGATACGGTACTGACCGCATCCGAAAATGTAAAGATCAATGAGTCCGGAGCGACGCTCTGCGGGCTTTCCGCAGGAGATACGATGACTCTCGATCAGGCATTGCATGCGCTGCTTATGCAGTCTGCAAATGATGCTGCGGTGCTGATCGCGGAAAATATAGGTGGCAGCATAGACGGCTTTTCCGATATGATGAATCAGGAAGCAGCGGCGATCGGTGCAACCAATTCCCATTTTGTCAATCCGCACGGACTGACGGCAGAGGATCATTATGTGACTGCTTATGACATGTATCTGATCTTTAAGGAAGCCATGCAGTACAGTGAATTTACGCAGATCATCAATCTGCAGACTTATGAAACAATTTATCATGATGCACAGGGAAACGGTAAGGAGTATTCCTGCACTTCCACAAACTGGTATTTAAACGGAGATGCCCAGGCACCTGACGGTGTGACGGTGATCGGTGGAAAAACAGGTACGACCGCAGCAGCCAGAAACTGTCTGATCCTGCTTGCCAAGGACTCTTCCGGGAACCAGTATGTGGCTGTTATCTTAAACTGCAGCGAAAGACAATATCTTTATCAGGAGATGACGGGACTGCTTCAGAAAATTACAGGTTAAGTGCTGTAGGATTCGGATAAAAAGGTTGTCATTTATAGCCAAATACTCTATAATGATTTTATCGGAGAAGGTATGAAATACCGAAATCAAAATGGCAGGAGGGCTTACATATGGTTCAGTTAATCGTCGGTAATAAAGGGAAGGGCAAGACAAAGCATTTATTAGAAAAAGTAAACTTACAGGTAAAGGAAACGAAAGGTAATATCGTATATCTGGATAAGAGCACGAAGCATATGTATGAGCTGAACAATAAAGTCAGACTGATCGATGTTTCCCAGTATATGATCACAAATCATGACGAGTTTGTAGGTTTTATCTGTGGTATCGTTTCACAGGATCATGATCTGGAACAGATGTTTCTGGACAGCTTTTTGAAGATAGCATGTCTGGAAGGCATGGATATTACTCCTGTTATTGAAAAGTTGGAAAAAATAAGCCAGAAATACGGCATTGATTTTGTCCTGAGTGTGAGCATGGATGAGAGTGAATTGCCGGAGGCGTTAAAATCAAAGATCATCGTATCTTTATAAAAAACCAAAGCCTCGGAAGTTCCGAGGCTTTTTTGTGTAATGATAGGAGAATTTTTCTTGGCACAGAATAAAAAAATCAGTAATATCAGGGACTATCGGAGAGGTCCTTTACATCTGAATATCGGAATGATCATATTTGGTGTACTGTTTATCTATATGGTAGTCAGTCTGATTCTGTATATGAACAATAAGCACATTGTCGGTTATGAAGTGACAAGAGGTTCTCTGAGTGTACCGAATGTATATCAGGGCATTGCCATAAGGGACGAAACGACAGTATCCTGTAATGGAACAGGTTATATCAATTTCTTCGCAAAAGAGGGAGAACATGTAGCCTGCGGAGATCTGGTATATTCGCTGGATAGTTCGGGCAAGATTGCGGAAATGATCAATTCACAGGAAGAGGATGCGCTTCTTTCGGATCAGGATCTGGCTGAGATCCGCAATCAGGCAATCGTATTCCAGAAGTCCTTTTCCAAAATGGACTTTGAAAAGGTATATCAGTTTAAAAATCAGCTGGAAGGAACAGCATTGAAGCTGTCCAATTACAATATGCTGAATAATCTGAGCCAGACGGGGGCGACGGATGCGGTTGCATTTTCCTACGCACCGAAGAGCGGTGTTGTGGTTTACGGTATTGACGGGTATGAGACTCTGAAACCGTCCGAAGTAACGAAGGATTGCTTTGATGAATCCAAATATACGGCAGTACAGCTGGAAGCCAACCAGCTTGTTTCACAGGCAGATACAGCTTACAAACTTTTGGATAATGAAAACTGGTCGATCGTGATCCCTGTAGATGCTGCCAGAGCAGCGGAGCTGGAGGCGGAGGAATATGTCAATGTCAAATTCCTGAAAAACCAGTATACATCCTGGGCAAAGGTTACGGTTCTGCAAAATGCGGACGGTACCTATGTGCAGCTCAGCTTCACCAATTCCATGATCACATTTGCATCAGACCGGTATATCGATCTGGAGATTCTGTATAACAGGGAAGAAGGATTGAAAATCCCGAACAGTGCGATCGTGGAAAAGGAATTTTATATGATCCCGCTGGATTATCAGGTAGAGGGAAGCGGTTCCAAAAAGGGTGGTTTCCTGAAAGAGGTCTATGATGAAAACGGAAAGCAGTCCACGCAGTATATCGATGCTACCATATATGCGGCAGATGATGAATATTACTATGTGGATACCACGGATTTTAATATCGGCGATTATATCTGCAAAGAAGGACAGCAGGAAAAATATGCCATCAGCAAGATGGGATCGCTGGTTGGTGTTTACAATATGAATAAAGGATATGCGGACTTTACGGCGATCACGGTTCTGTATTCCAATGAGGAGTATTCCATTGTAAAATCCAATACGCAGTACGGACTTTCCGAGTATGACTTTATCGTACTGGATGCAGCCAGTGTCAATCCGGATGACTTTATTTATGAATAAAGATCTGTAAGCAGGGAAAGGAAGAGAAGAATGTTAACGGAAAATTATGATCTTGTACAGAAAAAAATAGACAATGCCTGTGCAAAGGCGGGCAGAAACCGGGAAGAGGTCACCCTGATCGCGGTCAGCAAGACAAAGCCCGTTCCGATGCTTTCCGAGATCTATGAGCACGGATGCAGGGACTTCGGAGAAAATAAAGTGCAGGAACTCGTAGACAAATACGAACAGCTTCCGAAGGATATCCGCTGGCACATGATCGGGCATCTGCAGAGAAATAAAGTCAAATATATTGTGGACAAGGTGTATATGATCCATAGTGTAGATTCCCTCAGACTGGCAGAAGAGATCAGTAAAGAGGCTGTGAAGAAGAACTGTACGGTGAAGATCCTCATTGAGGTCAATGTGGCAAATGAAGCGACAAAGTTTGGTACCCAGACGGAAGATACGATTGCACTCGTGACAGAAATTGCCAGATTACCGGGCATTGAGATCGACGGATTGATGACGATCGCACCATATGTTGAAAATGCCGAAGAAAATCGACAGTATTTCTCTAAATTAAAACAATTATCTGTTGACATAATGCATAAAAACATTGATAATATAAAGATGAATACTCTTTCTATGGGGATGACAGGCGACTATGAAGTTGCAGTTGAAGAAGGTGCTACTTTTGTCAGAGTAGGAACCGGTATTTTCGGGGAAAGAGATTATACGAAAAATAATTAGGTGTGTAAGGAGAAAAAAATGGCTGTATTAGATACATTGATTAAAAAGATGACCTTAAATGATCAGGAAGATGAATATTATGATGATGACGACTATGATATGGAAGATGAATATGTAGAAGATAAGCCGAAGAAGAAACCTTTTGCCAGAGCAGAAGAGCCACAAGATGATTATCAGGAAGAAAAGCCGAGAGCAAAACAGTCTCCGAAGGTAACCGCAATGAAACAGCCGAAAAGAGGGGTTAGTGGAATGGAAGTATGCGTCATTAAACCAACAACAGTAGAAGATGCAAGAGAGATTACAGAAACACTTTTGACAAATCGTACGGTTGTACTTAACTTAGAAGGTCTTGATGTAGATGTTGCACAGCGTATCATTGATTTTACATCAGGTTCCTGCTTCGCAATTCAGGGTAATCTGCAGAAGATATCTCATTATATCTTCATTATTACACCGGCAAGTGTAGATATTTCAGGTGATTTCCAGGATATCTTAGCCGGCTCATTCGATGTACCGTCACTGAATCCGGAGCTGTAAAAACAGATAGTTTAAGAAAATGAATGAACTTCCTGTCAGATCTGGCAGGAAGTTCTTTTTGTAGCGAGGAAGGAAGAAAGTAATGATCACAGAATTAAAATCTAATTGTATGCCTGTTTCAAAGGACGGCAAATTCAGTTACAATATCTTATTTGAAGACTCTTTTGCAAATCTGCCGGAGGCAATGGCAGATCTGGAGCTGGAAACGCATAAGATCTGTATTGTGACGGATTCCAATGTTGCTCCGCTTTATGCGGAGATTGTGAAGGCAGAGCTGGAAAAAATCTGCAGTGTATGTGAGCTTTTCATATTTCCTGCGGGAGAGGAAAATAAAAACCTGGAGGTCGTGCAAAATCTGTATACATTCCTGATCGAGCAGCATTTTGACAGAAAAGATCTGCTTGTTGCACTGGGCGGCGGTGTTGTGGGAGATCTGACAGGCTTTGCGGCTGCGACCTATCTGCGTGGCATCCGTTTTATCCAGATCCCGACGACATTACTGGCACAGGTGGACAGCAGCATCGGCGGTAAGACCGGCGTTGATTTCTCCCAGTATAAAAATATGGTTGGTGCATTTTATATGCCAAAGCTCGTTTATATGAATCTGCAGACACTTTCCACCTTACCGGAGAGACAGTTCTATGCAGGTATGGGTGAAGTGCTAAAGAGTGCATTGATCAAAGACGGAATGTTTTATGGCTGGATCATCAACAGCCTGTATGAGATCTATGACAAGGATCCGGAAACAATCCGTCTGATGATCTACAACTGTTGTAATATCAAGCGTATGGTTGTGGAGAAAGATCCGACCGAGCAGGGAGACAGAGCACTTCTGAATCTGGGTCATACGATCGGTCATGCGGTTGAGAAAGCAAAGAACTTTGAACTTTTGCACGGAGAGTGTGTGGCACTCGGTATTGTAGCGGCTGCATTCATTTCCTACAAACGGGAAATGCTGACTTTTGATGAATATTATGAGATCCGCGATATGTTTGTTCCGTTCAATCTGCCGATCACGATCGAAGATGTGGATCCGGAAGAAATCCTGAAGCTGACAAAAAGCGATAAGAAGATGGAAGCAGGCAGGATCAAATTTGTACTGCTCAAAAAGATCGGCAAAGCGGTGATCGACCATACAGTGACAGATGAAGAACTGCGTATGGGTATCCATGAAATTTATGTAAGTGATGAGGACAAATATGAATAAAAAGAACAAATACTGGAAATTAAAACAACTGCTGCTGGATCTATTCTTTTTTCTGGTGCTGCTTGCACTGGATCAGGGAACCAAATATCTGGCAGTGACACATCTGAAAGACCGTCCGGCGGTAAAGATCTGGCCGGGTGTATTTGAACTGCAGTATCTGGAAAACAGAGGCGCGGCATTCGGTATTTTGCAGGATGGTAAACTGTTTTTCGTGTTTGCGGCGATCGTAATGCTGACGGTCATTGCATTTATACTGGTCAAAACACCGAAAGGGAAAAAATACAGGATCTGGCATATCCTGCTGACATTTATTGCAGCGGGTGCTATCGGGAATATGATCGACAGGCTCAGACTGGATTATGTGGTTGATTTCTTTTATATCAGCCTGATCGATTTCCCAATCTTTAATGTGGCGGATCTTTACGTTTCATTTTGTACGGCGATTTTAATTATCTTTGTGCTGTTTTTCTGCAAAGAGGATGATCTGAAATTTATCTCCCTGCAGCTGCAGAAACAGAAGAAGGTGCATGAGATCAAATGATACTGGAAATCACGGAAAATCAGGCAGGTCAGCGTATTGACCGCTATCTTGCGGATACGCAGGATCTGTCCCGCTCTTTTCTCCAGAAAATATTGAAGGACGGAGAGGTAGCGGTAAATGGGAAAAGCGTAAAAGCAAATTATAAACTGCGGGAAGGCGACCGGATCGAGTTTGAGGTTCCGGAGGCAGTTGAACCGGACATTGCCGCGGAAGATATTCCGCTGTCGATCCTGTATGAGGATGCGGATGTGCTTGTGGTTGACAAGCCGAAAGGAATGGTCGTGCATCCGGCGGCGGGACATTACAGCCGGACGCTTGTCAATGCTGTGATGTACCACTGCAAGGGGGAGCTGTCCGGGATTAACGGTGTTTTGCGGCCGGGGATCGTGCACAGGATCGACAGGGATACGACCGGATCGATCATCATCTGCAAAAACGATATGGCACATAATGAGATCGCAAGGCAGTTAAAGGAACATTCCATCAACCGGCGCTACCGGGCGATCGTGACCGGTGTTTTAAAAGACGACGAAGGTACGATCGAAGGTGCGATCGGCAGAGATAAAAAGGATCGCAAAAAAATGGCGATCACTGCAGATGGTAAGCCTGCGGTAACGCATTACAGAGTTTTACAGCGTTTTAAGTATTACACGTATGTGGAGTGTGTACTCGAAACAGGGCGGACACACCAGATACGCGTTCATATGGCATCTATCGGACATCCTCTATTAGGGGATGAGGTATATGGCAGAAAAACAGATAAATATAAATGTGAAGGGCAGTGTCTGCATGCAATGACACTTGGATTTCACCATCCGAGAACAGGGGAATACATTGAAGTGAATGCACCATTGCCTCCCTATTTTGAACACTTACTGGCGGTACTTGAATCATGACAAAACAGGAATTCAGAGAATTTTATCAAAACAAACTGATTTATTTGGACGGTGCAACAGGATCGAACCTGCAGAAGGCAGGTATGCCTACCGGCGTCTGCCCGGAGCAGTGGATCCTGGAACATCCGGATGCAATTTTAGATCTGCAGAGAGCTTTCGTGGAAGCAGGCACAAATATCCTCTATGCGCCGACATTTACGGCAAACAGGATCAAACTTGCGGAATACGGACTGGAAGAGCATCTTATTGATATGAATACAGAGCTTGTCAGCCTTGCAAAACAGGCTGCAGGCGGTAAGGCGCTGGTTGCGGGCGACATTACGATGACAGGCAGACAGCTTACACCGATGGGCGACATGGATTTTGAAGAATTGATCGATGTCTACAAGGAACAGATCCGGGTTCTGGATCAGGCAGGCGTGGATCTTCTGGTTGTGGAAACGATGATGAGCCTGCAGGAAACAAGGGCTGCACTGATCGCTGCAAAGGAAGTATCTTCCCTTCCGGTGATCGCGAGTCTGACATTTGAATCCGATAATAAAACGTTATTCGGAACCGATCCTATGACAGCCATGCTTGTCTTACAGGCACTTGGTGCGGATGTTGTCGGAACAAACTGCTCTACAGGTCCGGATCAGATGTGTGAAGTTGTCCGGCAGATGAAACAGGTGGCAAAGATTCCTGTGCTGGCAAAGCCAAATGCAGGACTGCCTAAGCTGGACAGTGAAGGCAGAACGGTTTACGAAATGGATGCGGAGACTTTCGGTAAAGAAATGTGTCTGCTCGTAGAAGCAGGTGCAACCTTCCTTGGTGGCTGCTGTGGTACGACCATACAGCATATCCGCAGTATGGTGGAAAAGACAGGCAGAATGGATCTGCCGGAGTCTGTAAGCGGAGAGCAGAATAAAGGGATCCGCTATCTGACAAGTGAACGGAAGACACTTGCATTCAGTCTGGATGACAGATTCCATATAGTTGGAGAAAGAATCAATCCGACCGGCAAAAAGAAGTTTCAGGCATGTATCCGCGATAACGACTTTTCCATGGTGGAGGAGTTTGTTACCCAGCAGGAGGAAAGCGGTGCTTCCATTCTGGATATCAATATGGGTATGAGCGGTATCGATGAAAAAGAAACGCTTCTGAAAGTCATGGAAGATGTTTCCATGCAGACAAGCCTGCCACTCTGTATCGATTCTTCCCATGTTGATGTACAGGAATATGTCCTGCGGCATTATCCGGGCAGAGCACTGATCAATTCCATTTCCATGGAAAGTGCCAAGATGGAGCCACTCTTACAGATCGCAAAGAAGTATGGCGCTATGTTTATTCTGCTCCCGGTATCTGACGAGGGACTTCCAAAGGATCTGGATGAAAAGAAGGAGATCATACAGAAGATACTGCACAGAGCTCTGGAGCTAGGATTTACAAAAGAAGATATTGTGGTAGACGGTCTGGTAGCGACAGTCGGTGCCAATAAAAATGCGGCGCTTGAAACACTGGAAACCATCCGCTATTGTAAGGAGCAGGGTCTGGCAACGATCTGCGGTCTTTCCAATATTTCCTTCGGACTTCCGGAAAGAAGTTATATCAATGCGGCATTTCTGACCATGGCGATCGCAAACGGCCTGACCATGGCAATCGCGAATCCGAACCAGGAGCTTCTGACAAGCTGTATGCTGGCATCGGATCTGCTTTTACACAAACAGGATGCGGATCTTTCCTATATCGAGGTCATGAATGAGCGGAAGCAGAGAGACGCCGGAACAGTGATACAGAATACGCCTGCGGCGGAAAAAAGTGTGCTCCAGAAGGTATACGAATGTGTCCTGAAAGGCAATAAGACAAAGATCGTTGATCAGGTACATGAAGCACTGAAAGAGCATGAGGCACAGCAGATCTTAAATGAGTCACTGCTGCCTGCGATCAATGAAGTGGGTGATCTTTTTGACAAAGGTATTTATTTCCTGCCACAGCTCATTGCAAGTGCAGAGGCGATGAAAACCGCGATTGAAGATATCCAGCCGCTTCTTCTGGCAGCAAGTGATGGTAAGCCAAAGGCAACTATTGTGATCGCCACAGTGGAAGGTGATATCCATGATATCGGGAAAAACCTTGTGGCACTGATGCTGAAAAACTATGGCTTCCGTGTGATCGATCTGGGGAAGGACGTGCCAAAAGAGGTTATCATAGAGACAGCAAAAAAGGAACATGCGGATATCATAGCACTTTCTGCGCTGATGACGACAACGATGCAGCAGATGAAGCATGTGATCGAATATGCCAAAGAGCAGGGCGTAACAGCAAAGGTCCTGATCGGTGGCGCAGTCATTACACAGGAATATGCGGATGAGATCGGTGCAGACGGTTATTCCAAAGATGCGGCGGAGGCGGTCAAGGTCGCAAAGCAGGTGCTGGGGCTGCGTGATTAAGAAGCCCGCATATTGCGAAATGCATATATAAGGAGTAAAATTGAAAAATATAGATGCAGAATGAAGGAGACAGAACATGAACGGTGCAGATGCAATGGTAAAATGTCTTGAAATGGAAGGTGTCAAAGCAGTATTCGGATATCCGGGTGTTGCGATCTGTCCATTTTATAACAGTATTTTAGATTCGGAAATAGAAAGTGTGCTGGTGCGTACAGAACAGAACGCAGCGCATGCGGCAAGCGGACTTGCCCGTGTATCAGGCAAGGTAGGGGTATGTGCGGTGACTTCAGGCCCAGGTGCCACAAATCTGATCACCGGTATCGCAACCGCATTTGCGGACAGTATTCCGATGGTATGTATCACAGGGCAGGTAAACAGTGAACTGATCGGCAGCGATGTCTTTCAGGAAGCTGATATCACAGGAGCTGTGGAGAGCTTCGTTAAATACAGTTATCTGGTGAAAGATGTGGAGGATATCCCGCGTATTTTCAAGGAAGCGTTCCATATTGCCAGTACTGGCAGAAAAGGTCCGGTTCTGATTGATGTACCGGTCGATGTACAGCTTGCGTCTATTTCCAGGTTTAAATACCCGCAGGAAGTAAAGCTCCGCACCTATAAGCCGACAGTAAAGGGCAATATGGTACAGATCAAAAAGGTGGCAAAAGAGCTTTCCAAGGCAAAAAGACCGCTGATCTGTGCAGGCGGTGGTGTGTTATTAAGTGGTGCCAAGGAAGTATTATATCAGTTTGCACATAAATATCAGGTACCGGTCGTATCCACGATGATGGGAATTGGTGTCATGCCGACAGAGGATGCTATGTATTTTGGCATGGTAGGCAATAACGGACATCCTTACGCCAACAGAGCCATGAATGAATGTGATCTTTTACTGATGGTCGGTGCCAGAGTGGCAGACCGCGCTGTCAATCAGCCGGATCTGATCATCAATAATAAGGTGCTTGTACATATTGATGTGGATCCTGCGGAGATCGGCAAAAATGTCGGCCCACACATTCCGCTTGTAGGTGACTGTAAATCAATTTTTGAAGATCTGATGGAGCAGGAGATCACCGGAGATTTTACAGACTGGATAGAACAGCTGAATTATTATGATGCGACAATGCAGCGGAAGAGAAATCCGTCTCCCGAGTATGTAGATCCGGCCGCATTTATCCGGACGATCTCAGAAATGCTTCCGGAGGATGCGGTTTACGTGGCAGATGTCGGACAGAATCAGATCTGGTCATGCAATTATCATATTGTAAAGAAAGGACATTTTCTGACTTCCGGCGGTATGGGAACAATGGGCTATTCCATTCCGGCAGCAATGGGAGCAAAATATCAGTGCCCGGAAAAAGAAGTTGTCGCAGTCTGTGGGGACGGTTCGTTCCAGATGTCCATGATGGAGCTCGCAACTATGCGCCAGCACGGAATCCGTTCCAAGGTTATTGTACTGCGTAACAATTACCTGGGTATGGTACGTCAGTATCAGCATTTTACTTATGATGACCATTATTCCGTTGTTGATCTGACCGGATCACCGGATCTTTCCAAGATCGCAGCAGCTTACGATATGCCATATTATCTGGTGGAGAAAAACGATCAGATCGAAGAAAAGCTGAAAGCATTTCTGCAGGATGAAAAGGCAGGTCTTATGGAAGTTGTGATCGATCCGATGGATCTTGTATAGAGGACAGACAGTAGAAGAGAGTGGAGGTTCCTATGAAGAAGATATATTCTGTATTGGTAGAAAACCGTTCCGGTGTGCTTTGCAAAGTGGCCGGGCTGTTTTCCAGAAGAAGTTTTAATATTGATTCCCTCGCAGTAGGAGAAACAGATGACAAGGAAGTATCCTGCATGACGATCGTCTCCAGCGGTAATCAGAGAACACTGGAACAGATTGAAAAGCAGCTCAACAAAAAACTGGATATCATCAAGGTGCGTACCTTTCATGAGGAACAGAGCGTTTCGAGAGAGCTGATGCTCATCAAGGTAAAATATAACCGCACGAACCGGAAAGATATCATGGAAGTATGCAGTATCTTAAAAGCAGAGATCGTGGATATGTCCAAATCCTTTATGATGATCCAGATCTGCGCGGAACCGGAACGCATCCAGCTTCTGATCCAGATGCTGAAATCAGTCAGCATCGTAGAGGTGGCAAGAACCGGAACGCTGGCACTGCCGAAATGTGCGGAAAACGAATAATACAACCCACAGACTATGAACACAGGTTATGAAACGCATGAAAGGATATCATACGTTGACAAAGCCTGTCCTATGCTGATACAATGCTCATAGAGATGGTGAAGGAAGGGTATCAAGCAGATGCAAAAGAAAGTATTTCAAATATTAGTTGATAATACATCAGGTGTTTTAAGCCGTATTTCAGGATTGTTCAGCCGCAGAGGATACAATATCGAAAGTATCACTGCCGGTGTAACAGCGGATCCGAGATACACCCGTATCACGATCGTGACAAGCGGAGATGACATCATTCTGGATCAGATCGAGAAACAGGTAGCCAAGCTTGTTGATGTACGGGATATCAAAGAGTTGAAGCCGGAAAGCAGTGTTTACAGAGAACTGGCGATGATCAAGGTCAGAGCCGATGCAAGCCAGAGACAGGGTGTAATCGCCATGGCGGATATTTTCCGTGCAAAGGTCATTGATGTTGCATCCGACAGTCTGATGGTAGAGCTTACCGGTAATCAGGAAAAGATTGATGCATTTTTGAAGCTGTTAGACGGTTTTGAAATCTTAGAGCTTGCAAGAACAGGTATCGCTGCACTTTGCAGGGGTACGGAAAATGTAACCTATCTGCCATAAGGCGGGCGGTGTACATAGCAGTACAGTAACATTGTATGGTTAGCCGCAGAGCGGCTTTTCATAAAACGAAACAAAAATTTAGGAGGAAACAAAAATGGCACAGGAAGCTAGAATTTTTTATCAGGAAGACTGTAATCTGTCTTTATTAGAAGGCAAGACAATTGCAGTGATTGGTTATGGTAGTCAGGGACATGCACATGCATTAAACGCAAAAGAGTCAGGATGCCATGTAATTATCGGACTTTACGAAGGTTCTAAGTCATGGGCAAAAGCAGAAGCACAGGGCTTTGAAGTATATACAGCTGCAGAAGCTGCAAAGAAAGCAGACATCATTATGATTCTGATCAACGATGAGTTACAGGCTGATATGTACAAGAAAGATATCGAGCCAAACCTGGAAGCAGGCAACATGCTGATGTTCGCTCATGGTTTCAACATTCATTTCGGATGCATCAAGCCACCGGCAAATGTTGACGTAACAATGATCGCACCTAAGGCACCGGGTCATACAGTACGTTCTGAGTATCAGGCTGGTAAGGGTACACCTTGTCTGGTTGCAGTTGAGCAGGATTACACAGGAAAAGCACTTGATATGGCACTTGCATATGGCCTTGCAATCGGCGGTGCAAGAGCTGGTTTATTAGAGACAACATTCAGAACAGAAACAGAAACAGACCTCTTCGGTGAGCAGGCTGTTCTCTGCGGTGGTGTTTGTGCTCTGATGCAGGCTGGTTTCGAAACACTTTGCGAAGCTGGTTATGATCCAAGAAATGCATACTTTGAATGTATCCATGAAATGAAGCTGATCGTAGATCTGATCTACCAGTCAGGTTTCGCAGGTATGAGATATTCTATCTCCAACACTGCTGAATACGGTGATTATGTAACAGGTCCTAAGATCGTTACAGAAGATACAAAGAAAGCTATGAAGAAGATCCTTTCCGATATCCAGGATGGTACATTTGCAAAAGAATTCTTATTGGATATGTCTCCAGCAGGACGTCAGGTTCACTTCAAGGCTATGAGAAAGCTTGCTTCTGAGCATCCATCAGAAAAGGTTGGTGCAGAGATCCGTAAGCTTTACAGCTGGAATAACGAAAGCGATAAGCTGATCAACAACTAATTCTATATCGGTTTCAAATTTATGAGAAGTAAAACGGTTCTGACCTTATGGTCAGAACCGTTTTTTATATCATGTAGATTTAATACATTACATAATTTCAATTTATACATGAAAAATAGATATGCCCAGGGATGCGACTGGATGCATGACATAACTAAAAAGGACACTTGATTTCTCAAATGCCCTAGTGTATAATTTATTTAGAAAGTGAACCGGATGTGATGATCCGATTTGCCCTCAGTGAATATACTAAGAAATAAGCATCCTCACTTTGGACGGTAAGGGATGCTTATTTCTTTTTGTTATTATGATTGTCTATGTATGACAGAGCCGCAAATATTACTAACAATAAAGTTAAAGAATCATTTGATGCAGGTGCTATATGTTAGAAAAAAACAAAGGAAAATTATTAACGAAATACGTACCGGATTATGTCGTTTTTGATCTGGAAACGACAGGAGTCATGATCTCCAAAGATGAGATCATTGAGATTTCAGCGGTAAAAGTACGTAATGGGAAAGTAGTAGAGGAGTTCAGTGAACTGGTAAATCCGTGCAGACCAATTCCCTATGATGCAACACGGGTAAACAATATAACAGATGAGATGGTTCGTCATGCACCTTTCTGCAAAGAAGTTTTGGAACGCTTTTTAGAATTTGTGGGAGAAGACATTTTAGTGGGTCATAATATCCATACATTTGATATTCCATTTATTTGCAAAGATTCCGAAAAGTATTTTGGAAAAACGATAGCAAATGACTACATAGACACTTTGCGTGTCGCAAAAGTCTGTTTCCCCGAATGGAAACATCGAAAATTATCTGATCTGGCAGATTACTATGGTATTTCTACAGATGGTGCACATCGTGCCCTGGCAGACTGCAGAATGAATCAGAAGGTATTTGAACGGATGGGAGAAGAGTTGAATGGACACAAAAATGTAAATGTAAAGCTGTGTCCGTTGTGTAAGCAGCCATTAAAGAAACGGAAAGGCCGTTACGGAGAGTTCTGGGGCTGTATGGGATTCCCGAATTGCCGATATACGGAGAATATATAGAGAAAATATATAAAAAGAAAAACATATGATCTACAATCACGTTTGACTCCCCTGCGATTTGCTCGAAGCATATTTTGCACGCGCTCCGGGCACAAAAAGGCATTGTGCACTCTCCGCTGCGGCAAATGCTTCGCAAATCTCGGTCGTCTACACTATTGATTGCATACATATGTTTTTCTTTTATTTAAACTTTTCCCATTTTTAGATACTATGACTCCGTAAAATAGGAGATAAACTTCTTCATCGCATCCGTCATGATCGTATCATCCTTGTACACGAGTCCAAGCTTTCGTTTGGGAATGGCACGTCCGAGGTTCACCTCTGTCAAAGAGTGGTCATCCAGTTCATCTTTGACGAAATCCTTGATGACACAGGCAATTCCGAGGTCGATCTTTGCCAGCTCGATCAGCAGATCCATGGTATTGATCTCAATGATGTTATCCATGGTGATCTGATGGGAGGACAAATACATATCCACATATTTACGGGAAATATTCTCTTTGTTCAGCATCATAAAGGTTGCATTGTTTAAAATTGCCTTCCGGTCATTTCCGACGCGGATCTTCAGATTTTCCAGATAGCGTTCTGTCGTGACAAATGTATCCTGAATTTCACGGAACGGGATATAAGTCAGTCCGTTAGGCAGGCTTGGGATTCCGACAACACCGATATCCGTAACGGAATTATCAATATCGCGCAGCGTTTCCATGGTTGGGTGGCAGGTGATCGTAACCTTGATATGAGGGTTGTCTTTGACAAACTGTTGCAGATAGGGCAGAAGCACATACTTACAAAGCGTGATGCTGACACCGATGGAAATCTGGGAAATGCCAAGCTCATTTACCTTTTTGAGCTGCTCCTCGCCGTGACGGATTGCGGAAAACGCTGTCTGTACCTGCGCAAAAAGCAGTTCTCCTTCCATGGTAAGCGTCACGCCGCGGGAGGAACGATGGAACAGAATAACATTCAGGCTCTGCTCCAGCTTGGAGATCGCTTTTGAGATCGCAGGCTGGCTGATGTACAGCTCCTTGGCTGCTCCGGAAATATTTTTGTGCAGTGCTACGGTATAGAAGATATAGTATAAGTTTAAATTGTTTTCCATGCTTTCCCTTCCTGTCATCAAATCGTAACTACAATATCTGTTTTCAGTGTATCATAAATATAATTCATAGTAAATATAAATAATATGTATTTGGATTATAGTATATTATCTGTTATACTGTATACAAAGAAAAGTGGCACAGACTGACCTGATGGACAGTCGCGGCACAATGCGGATAAGGTAGGAGGATATGTCAATGGGTATGACAATGACACAAAAAATACTTGCAGCGCATGCGGGTCTTGACAAGGTAGAAGCCGGACAGTTGATCGAAGCTAACCTTGATCTGGTACTTGGAAACGATATTACCAGCCCTGTTGCGATCAAGGAAATGAGCAAAATGAAGGTGGACGGTGTATTTGATAAGGATAAGATCGCACTTGTTCCGGATCATTTTGTACCGAATAAAGATATTAAATCTGCTGAGCATTGTAAATGCGTCAGAGAGTTTGCTTACCGTAACCAGATCACCAATTATTTTGAAGTCGGACAGATGGGTATTGAGCATGCTCTTCTGCCGGAAAAAGGTCTGACAGTTGCAGGCGATGTGATCATCGGTGCGGATTCCCATACCTGTACTTATGGAGCCCTCGGTGCTTTCTCAACAGGTGTCGGTTCTACAGATATGGCTGCAGGTATGGCAACGGGAAAAGCATGGTTTAAAGTACCGGGTGCGATCAAATTCAATCTGGTCGGTAAGCCGAATAAATATATCAGCGGTAAAGATGTGATCTTACATATCATTGGTATGATCGGTGTAGACGGTGCACT
>ERZ808240.1634-NODE-1634-length-27099-cov-4.739240_pt1 | contig 27099 bp, 27 predicted proteins | sample MGYA00521084_ERZ808240 | MGnify/ENA primary metagenome ERZ808240 (study PRJEB31516, sample SAMN03275571) | gut metagenome | biome: mammalia-associated habitat; material: feces | host: Papio cynocephalus | place: Kenya | collected 2012-08-06 ... | reverse complement strand
TTTTTGCAGGATTTCTCTATTTTTCATACAGCAGCACTCCCGTCATATCAATTTCATGATGTATCTCAGAGCTTGGCTCGATATGCGTGACATCAAACAAGTCGACATCTTTATCCAAAGCTTCTCTGATCTCCTCGCCCAGCCCTACAAACTTCAGACCACGTAAGCCGCTGTCGACAAGCAAATCAATATCACTTTTCCCGCAGGCAGTCCGTTTGCCGTATGAGCCGAACAAAATAGCCTTTTTCACATTGTTTCGTCTAAAAACAGGGAACAGAATTGTCTGGATCTCCGAAATCGAATAGATTTTTTCCGTCATAGCGCTACCTCACTTTCTATATTTATACAACTTCATTATACAAGATTTTTTTCATCCTGTATATGAAAAAATGTTTTGCTGTCATGATTTTATGCACTGCGCGCCCTCCGGCAGCGGGAAGCGGATACTGGCTTTGAACTGGTCGCAGTCAATGGCTATGTCGAAACTGCCGCCGAGCGCCGCCGTAAGCTTTGTAACGCCGCAGCTGAGCCTGTACACGCGCCAGAAGTTCCGCCGGATTGTACGGCTTTTCGATATAGTCATCCGCACCCAGCATCAGCCCGGAGACCTTGTCGCTTTCCTCGGTTTTGGCGGAAAGGATGATCGCCGGGATATTGTGGCCCTCACGGATCTTCATCAGAGCCGAAAGTCCGTTCAGCCGCGGCATCATCACGTCCAGCAGGATCAGATCCGGCTGACTGCGTTCGAGCACGTCAAGGGCCTCCATGCCGTCATAAGCCGTCAGGATCTCATAGCCCTCGATCGCCAGCAGCTTGCCGAGTGAATCGACGATCTCCCGGTTGTCATCCACGATCAATATCGTACCTTTCATATGCAGTCCTCCCCTTTTGTCTGTTGCTTTACCGATACCTTCCGTTGATAAAGGTATCATACTGCCCGCGCCGAAAAAACAAGCCAGATTTTCCTTAAAGAATTCTTAATTTGACGTTACAGCGGCGCGGTCTGCTCCGCCAGCCAGTCCCGGACGTCCGTCTCCAAAAGCGGGGCCAATGTCTCATAGACCTGCCGATGGTAATCGTTCAGCCAGCAGCGCTCCACGTCCGTCAGTTCCTCGGTCAGGATCGCCTCCCGCTCGAACGGGCAGAACGTAATGGTTTCAAAGAAAAAGCGCTTTCGACTTGCGCCTGTGCCGCACGCCGCGCTTTTTTCGGCATGCGGTGCAGCCGCATGCGCGTCCGCCGCGTGCGGCTCTGTCCGCTCTGCCGCGCCTGCTGCCTGTTCCCGGCATAAGATCTCGTTTTCCAGCCGGATCCCGAATTCTCCGGTCAGATAAACCCCCGGCTCATTGCTGGTGATCATGCCCGGTACGATATGCGAAGCCTTGCCGCGCGGGCTGATGGTGTTCGGCCCCTCATGCACACTCAGCAGGTGGCCGACACCATGGCCTGTCCCATGCAGATAGTCCAGGCCCTGCGCCTGCAGCAGCCCGCGCGTCATCTGATCCAAGTCAGCCCCGGTCGTTGTCTCGTCAAACACTGCGGTCGCCAAAGCAATATGGCTTCTCAGCACCGCGGTGTAACAATGCTTCATCTTTTCGGTCAGCGGTCCCAGCGCGATCGTTCTCGTAATATCCGTTGTCCCATCCGGATACTGGCCGCCGGAATCTACCAGCAGGAATCCTTCCGGCGTGAGCGGCACATCCGTCTCCGGCTTGGATTCATAATGCACGATCGCCCCATGCGGACCATAGCCGGCGATCGTGTCAAAACTCAGATCATACGCACCCGCGCGGCGGCGTTCCTCTTCCAGCTGCGCCGCCGCCGACATCTCCGTCAGCGCTGCGCCGTTCGCGTCTTCTTCCGCTGTCGCTTTCGCGTATCCCGCTCCCGCCGGCAGTCCGTTTGCCTCACTGCCTGCCCGCGCTCCTTTTTCATCGCTGCCTGCCCGCACGGCCTGCAGGCGCTGCTTCAACCGGTACAAAAACCGCACCATCGCCGCGCCGTCCCGCACATGAGCACGGCGCGTGGCGGCGATCTCTGTTTCATTCTTGATCGCCTTCATCAGCATGCCCGGATCACCCCCTGACAATTTTTCAATCCTGCCCGGGATCGACGCCGCCATCCCGTAGCTGACACGGCTCTCATCCAGCAGCAGCCGACCCGGCGGCAGTTCTTTCAGATCTTCAAAAATGTAAAAATACGGCAAAATGCGCAGATTCCCCCCGTGATCACATTTTGCTGCATTTCCATCTCCATTTGACACCGTGTCCGGCAGCGCACCGGCAGCACCATCTGCACCTTCCCGCAAAGCCGCACGAAACAGCTCCGCCGCTTCCTCCGACTCATTCAAGAGATAGACCCGCGTTTCCTGCGGCGTCAGCAGCAGGAACGCATAGAATACCGGCGTATGCGTGACATCCTGCGCCCGCAGATTCCAGATCCACGCGATCTCCTCCAGCGACGTGATCAAATGATAATCCGCGCCCTGCTCCTGCATCGCCCGGCGGATCCGCCCCAGTTTCGACGCTGCGGATTCGCCTGTCACCTCTAGCGGCAGCGCGTAGAGCTTAGATGCCGTAAGCGGCGGTCTCTGCGGCCATACAAGACCGCAGAGGTCCAGATCCCAGCGCAGCGGAAAACGTTCCTCCAACTGTCTGCCCAACTTCCGGTCCACGATACGCCCATCGAAGCCGACCGTCCGTGCGGTATGCGCGCTTTCCTCTTGCCCCGCAGCCGCCGCGCCGCTTTTCTGTCCGTTTTGCCCCGCGGCGTCAGCCTGCGGCAAGTGGCTTTGCAGCCACTCGACCAGCGTCGGTACACCGGCTGTTCCCTCGCGCATGAGCGTGATCCCGCTGCCTGCGAGCTGCGTCTCCGCCTGCAAAAAATACCTGCCGTCGGTCCACAGCGCCGCCGCGTCCGGTGTGACCGCCAGCGTTCCCGCAGACCCTGTAAATCCGGATAGATATTCCCGACATTTAAAGTAATCATTCACATACTCCGACCCATGAAAATCCGTAGTCGGCACGATCCAGGCGCCGATCCCGTTTTCCCGCATCGCTTCCCTTAAAGCTGTAAGCTGTTCTCTCATTTTCTCCGCCTCTTTTCTATCGTTATCGGTTCTCCAAGTTCTCTGCTGTCATTCCTTTTCCTTGCTTCCACTTTCTTGCTTCCGCGTCGTCACCCTGCCGCGTCATCACTCTGCGCGCTGATTGTCGCCTGTCGCGTAGTCGATCTCCACACCGGGCTGTACATTATAGACAAAGACATGGAATGACACGCTTTCGCCCGCGTCTTCCACCGACATGGCCTCCATCTCCACGCCGCTCGCCAGCAGGTTTTCTCCCTCGAAGACCGGGGTCACGCGATACAGCACGTGTCCATCCGTTTCCCACACATAATCAGCCACCTCGTTTTCATACGGGATCATATTTTCGTTCATATAGCGCGTACCGGTGATCAGATTTCGTTCGTTCGCATTCTCGCCTGCCAGACTGTAAGCGATCAGGTGACAGCGATTGTACAGATATTTCGTTGTGATCAGATCGTCATAACGCACAGTCTGCCAGCCTGTCGGCCGGATCATGCCGATACTTTCGCGTTCCTCCGTCGGCATCAGTTCCCGGCAGACATTCGCGTAAGCGGTCCCGCACCTTCCCAGCCAATCCAGACTGCTGTAGGCCTCAAACGCTTCCGTTGTCAGCTCATCCGTTGTAAAACCGGGCTGATTCTTTGCCAGCTCGATGACAGCCTCGCCGCTGTACGCCGGAATTTCAACCGCAGTCTGCGTTCGATCACCATCCGTATCCAATCCCAGCAGGCCTGCCGCCACACACAGCAGCACCGCTGCCGCTGCTGCCAGTTTCTTGATCCTGCGCAGACTTCTGCCCATGCCGCCGCCTCGGTTCCGATTCCGGTATCCCGTCTTTCTTATCATTCTCTCAAATCCCCTTTTCTGCCTCTTATGTATTGCTTGTATCCCTATTATATACTATTTTTATATTCTGTGCATCGCCTGACGAAACTTTTCCTGTATGAAAATCTGGGTGGTTTTCATTTTTTCCTTTGATCGACGAGCCGGTATATTTTTTCCGTTCCTGGGACGCTGAAAAGAACTTGCCGCTGGACGATTTTTCGTATAAAATAGTCTTGAACGCAGCGTGTTCTCCGGAGAAAGTGCCGGAAGAACTGAAACCGCTCTACGGGTACTTAAACGACCCTAGGCAGAGCCAGGTTTCGCCGCTGACGCGCAGGATCGACGCGCGTGTCAAGAAGTTCAATACCGATGAATGGAGGCGCAAGTACATGACATTTGAGTACATGCTGAAAGAACGCGAGCGCAAAGGCCTGGAACAGGGTCGCGAACAAGGCCGCAATGAGGGACTTGCCGAGGGTGCTGCGCAGGAAAAGCGTGAGATCGCCAAGGCGATGAAGAAAAAGAATATGGATCTTTCTGTTATTCAAGAGCTTACTGCTCTGCCGATCGAGGAGATTGAAAAACTTTAATTCCCTTTACTCATTTTCCTCATCCGCAGGCTCTGCCGTAACCCCGTACAGCCGGTCGCGCTGCGCGCCGAGCGTCCGCGTCAGCAGCCCCAGGAAAAAACCAACCAGTACGGCGGCGATCACGGTTCCCAAGCCGACGCTTCCCAGACTGTGCAGCATCCCTACGCAGACCAGCGCCGAAATGCCTACCATACTGCAGTCGAAAGCGATCTTGACCTTTGCGATCTCGATCCCGCTCACCTGCGCCAGTGTCTGCATCGCGCCCTCGCCCGCGAGCGGCGGCAGATCTGCCGGGAGATAAAGAAAAATGCCGAACGCGATCAAAAACGCGCTCAAGGCCATCATCCCGAAGCGGAACACAAGGTTTTGCGTATCCGGCAGCAGAGAAAAAAGATAATTGCTGAACGTCGTATAATAGCCGAAGATCACCCCGATCGGCACCTGCAGCAGATTGATCAGCCGAAAATCCGCTCGCAGGATCAGAAGCTGCAAAACGACCAGTCCTATGTGGAACAGGATCGTCGCCTTTCCCATTTCGATGCCCCATACGCAGGTCATCGTATAAGGGATCGAGCTCACCGGCGAAACTCCCAGATCGGATTTTACCGATAAGGCGATCCCGATCGTCATAAGAAACAAACCGATCAGATAGATCGGTATCCGGACTCTTAATTTTTTCATGATCCGATCAGCCTCCTTCACAAGTCATTCAAAATAGATCATCACCGGAAATGTCAAAACGATATTTCCGAAATCACAAAAAAAGAAACCAGCCGAACAGCATCGTCCCTCTACGCGTTCTATGCCGTCCGCCCAAGTTCTGATTATACCAAAAAACGAGAGAAAATTCAATCGCTTTTCCCTCGTTTTCTTATCTCAGTGTTTTCCTATTTGCCGTTCTGCCTGTTTCCAGTCACCACTTCGGTTACGCGGTCGATGTAGTCACTTTCGATTCCGTATCGTTTTACACCTCAATTTGCTTTCAGCGGCAAGAACACACGGATTTCCGTGCCTTCGCCCGGCGTGCTTTCCAGTACGATACGACCACCCAGATCCTGGACTGCATGCTTTACGATCGAAAGTCCCAGACCGGTGCCTCCCGACTCCTTGGAATGGCTCTTGTCAACTCGGTAAAAGCGCTCAAAGACGCGCTCCTGATGTTGCGGTGGGATCCCAATTCCTGTGTCCTTGACCGTCAGCACCGCTTCCTCTCCTACACAACTGGTGGAGACCGTGACGCGACCCCCCTCCCGGTTATACTTGATCGCATTGTCACAGAGATTGTAACAGATCTCTGCCAGCAGTCGCTTAACGCTGCGCATTGGCAACGGCGCGCCTTCAAATTCCAAGCTCACCTGCTTTTTATCCGCCGTGTCCAAAAGGGAATCGGTCGTCTCACGCGCGATTTCCGAAAGATCACAGGTCTCAAACGGCAACTCATCGCCTTCATCCAACTGCGAAAGACGGATGATATCCTCGATCAGACTTACCAGACGCGCGGCTTCCGTACGAATATGTCCCACAAAGCGCGGCAGATCCTGCTTTGCCACCAATCCGTTTTCAATCAATTCCGCACTGCCCATAATCGACTGCAGCGGTGTTTTCAGCTCATGTGAAACATTGGCCGTAAACTCCCGGCGATTCTGCTCGGCATGCGCCGTCTCCGTTACGTCAAATACCAAAATAACCGCGCCGATGATCTTACCGCCGGAGCTGATTGCGCTGATATCCAACTGATAGGTCTGCTCTCGGCGTTGCATCTGCATCTGACTGTAGCCGCTTTCCAATGCGCCCGCAATTGCCACGCTCACCTCCGGGCTTCGCTCTATCGTCAGGAAATCTTCTCCCACACAGCTTTCATCCGTCTCAAACAACCGCTGTGCCATCGGATTGATGCTGAGAATCTGACTTTTTTCATTGAGCAGGATCAATCCCTCTTTCATGCTGCCTGTAACCTGGTCGAACTCATCGTTTTTGCGCTGCAGTTTGGCAAGCTGTAGGTTGATCTGACGCCGCTGCTGATTGATTCTCCCCAAGAGCGGCGCTAATTCCTCATAAGTGTCGTTCTCGAGCGGATGTTCCAGATCCAGATTTTCCAACGGCGCGACCACCCATTTAGCGATACGCTTGGAGAGAAGCGCTGACAGTACCAACGCCACAATCAATACCAGCAGGATCGGCTGCAGCATTCCCAGCACCAGCACGCCGGAGGTTGCTCGGCTGATCGAAATACGCAGCACACTGCCATCCTTCAGTTTCTGTGCCCGATACAAGGTCTTTTCCATCAGCGTTGAAGAATACCGTGAACTCTCACCGAAGCCTTTTTTCAAAGCCTGTTGGAATTCTTCACGATCCGCGTGATTTTCCATGTCACTGCCGTCCGCTTTGGTATCATACAAAACGTTTCCATCGGGATCGATCCAAGTTAAACGGAAGTTCTTCGATGCTAGATCCAAATCGTCCAGATAGGTCTGTCCGCTTTCCTCGATCGCGGCCGAAGCGAGTGTCAGTTCGTCCTGCATCTGCTTTTCCTGCAGACCGCCGAAATAGTCATATAAACAGCCTAAAATGATGAGCAGACTTGCGAGCAGCACTGCGCCGGCCGCGACCATCATTGCTTGAAATATCTTTTTCCTCATGCCTGTACCTCCAACCGGTAACCGATTCCGCGCACGGTTTCAATCAAAGCTCCGTAAGCTCCCAGCTTCTGTCGCAGCGTCCGGATATGTACATCGACCGTGCGAGTTTCGCCCATATAGTCAATGCCCCAGATCTCATTGAACAGCTGATCTCTGGTAAAGGCGGTTCCCGGATGGGACATAAACAGCTTTAAAAGTTCAAATTCCTTGAGAGTCAACGTGATGCGCTCACCGTCTGCCGTAACCGTGTACTCGTCCAGATTGATAACCAGACCTCCGGCTTTCAGCAGATGCTGCACCTGGGATGGTTTATAGCGCCGCATGATGGCTTTGATGCGCGATACCATTTCCATCATTCCGAACGGCTTGACCAGATAATCATCCGCGCCCAGATCCAAGCTTTGGATCTTGTCATATTCCATTCCCCTGGCAGTCGCCATGATGATTGGAATTTCCGCAGTCGCCGGTGCCTTTCGCAGGGATTTGAGCAGTTCAACGCCGCTTTCGCCCGGCAGCATCACATCCAGGATTACCAGATCCGGCGTCTCCGTTTCCAATGCTTTGCGGAACTCCGCACCGTCTGCAAAGCCTCTGGCCTCAAACCCTGTGGATTTCAGCGTGTAAACTTCGATATCCCGAATACTGCTGTCATCCTCCACGCACCATATTTTCATTGTTCTTCCTCCTTGTGGATCCCTGTCACCGCGAAGACAACCCATTCCGCAAGATTTACGGCATGGTCGCCGATACGCTCAAAATATTTCGCGATCATCAAAAGATCCAGCGCATATTCTCCATCCTGCGGGTTGTGGGCGATCACGCTGATCAGATCGCTTTTGACCTTTTCAAAGAATTCATCCACCACGTCGTCGTAGGCAATGACACTTTCCGCAAGCTCGGTATCCTTATGCACGAAGGCGTCCACGCTCTCGGTCACCATTTTGATGGTTGCCTTGGCCATCTCGTTGATGTCGCCGCACTCCTGCCCGGAACGCCCCTGCAGGAATGTGATGATCTCGCTGATATCCTCTGCCTGATCTCCGATTCGTTCCATATCCGTAATCATCTTCAATGCGGCCGATATCTGCCGGAGATCACGCGCCACCGGCTGCTGCTGCAAAAGCAGCTTCAAGCACAGACTCTCAATGTCCCGTTCCATGCGGTCAATTTCCGCATCCATCGGCTTGACAGCCTTTGCGGTTTCCACGTTGCCATCCATCAATGCCTGCGCTGCCAATCCAATGACTTCCTCACACTGCGCGCCCATCTCGATCAGCCTTTTATTCAGAAGCTGCAGTTCCTCGTCAAATCTGCTTCTCATATCAACCAAACCTCCCTGTGATGTAATCTTCGGTACGTTTTTCCCGCGGCTGCGAGAACATTTTTTCGGTGTTTCCGTATTCTACCAGCTCACCGAGCAGGAAGAAAGCAGTCTGATCCGAGATACGCACCGCCTGTTGCATGTTGTGGGTTACGATAACTATAGTGTACCTGTCTTTGAGCTGAATTGCAAGCTCTTCTATCTTAGAAGTTGAAATTGGATCCAACGCGCTGGTCGGTTCATCCATCAAAAGCACCTCCGGCTGCACAGCCAGCGCCCGCGCGATACAAAGCCGCTGCTGCTGTCCTCCTGAAAGCCCCAGCGCTGATTTTTTCAGCCGATCCTTGACCTCATCCCAGATTGCCGCGTCACGCAGCGAGCGTTCCACGATGTCGTCCAGCTTTGCCTTCGCCTTGATGCCATGCGTGCGCGGTCCGTAAGCGATGTTATCGTAAACGCTCATCGGAAATGGATTCGGTTTTTGGAACACCATGCCGATTTCCTTGCGCAGCTCGTTGACATCGACCGATGGATCGAAGATTTCACGTCCCTTGTAACGAATGTCTCCGGTGATCTTTACGCCCGGAATCAGATCATTCATGCGGTTCAGCGTTTTCAGAAACGTTGACTTACCGCAGCCGGATGGCCCAATCAGTGCGGTAATGCTCTTTTCGGGGATATCAATATTCACATCTTTGAGAGCCTGCGCATTGCCATACCACAGACACATATCTTTCACAGTAATGATATCGCTCATAATTTGATTCACACCTCTCTTCTCTTCTTATAATATTTTCCGACCAAAGTCGCCGATAAATTGATCAAAAGTGCCAGGATCATCAGGATTGACGCGATCGCGAACGCCACCTCAAACTCGCCCTGCTCCTTTGCGTAAACGTACAGCGCAACCGTCAAAGTCGCGCCGGATTCCCGCAATCCGTCAATCAGGTTGTATGCGTTGTGCGCGAAGCCCGCCGTATACAGCAATGCCGCCGTCTCACCCAGAATACGTCCAACTGCCAGAATACAGCCGGTGATGATGCCGTCGACACAGCCCGGAAACACAACGGTTCGAATCACGCGCCACTTACCCGCGCCCAATCCGAACGCTCCCTCGCGATAGGATTGCGGTACAGTCTTCAGACTTTCCTGCGTCGTACGCATGATCGTCGGCAGGTTCATGATGACTAAAGTCAGACTTCCGGCCAGCAGCGAAGTTCCCATGCCCAAAAATTCGCAAAAGAACATCATACCTACCAGACCATAGATAATGGATGGGATACCGGAAAGTGTTTCTGCCGCATACTCGATTGCGGCAACCAGTTTTTTATTCTGTGCGTACTCTGTCAGATAAATGGCCGCGCCTACACCCAACGGTAGCACAACAACCAGGGTTGCCAAAACAATATAAATCGTATTCAGAATATCCGGATAAATACCGATTTTTTCGGTCAGATAACTCGGCTCGGTGCTTAACAGCTCCCAGGAAAGGTTCGGAATCCCCCTATACATAACATAGCAGATCAGGAATGCAACCAGGATGCAAGTCAGCACTGCGGAAATCATCATCAGGATTTTCATCACTGCGATATAGGTTCTTCTTTGTTTTGAAATTTTTTTTGTCTGCATCTTGTCTAACCCCCTTACCGTTCCTTACTGCGCTTAAGGAAAAAGTTCAGTGTCGCGTTAATCAGCATAATAAAGAAGAATAACACCAACGCGATGGAAAACAGTGCCTGCCGCTGCAGTCCGGCTCCGGCATAGGACATCTCGCTGGCCACCGCCGTCGTCAGGAAACGCACACTCTCAAACAGGTGCGGCATGTTTGCCACGTTGCCCGATACCATCATGACCGCCATTGCTTCGCCGATCGCGCGACCTACACCCAGCACGACAGCTGCCGCAATGCCGCTCCTAGCCGCAGGTACCGAAACCTTAAACCACGTTTCCGTCGGTGTTGCGCCGAGTGCAAATGACGCGTCCTCGTATTCCTTCGGAACGGCTTCTAAGGCGGTAATGGAAACCTTGATAATCGAAGGAAGGATCATGATCGCAAGTACAATAATCGCCGCCAACAGACTGGAGCCGTCCGGTACATGGAAGATTTTGCGAATGCCGGGAATCAAGATCAGCATGCCGACCAGTCCGTAAACAACAGAAGGAATTCCAGCCAGCAGGTTGACAGCTTCCTCTACGATTCCTCTCAGCTTCGGCGGTGCCTCTTTGGCCAGATAAACTGCAGTAAAGAACCCCATCGGTACGCCAAGCAAGATCGCTCCGGATGTGCCGTACACGCTGGTCAGAATGAATGGCAGTATACCAAATTTTGCATCTTCGTTCGTGGACGCCCAGACTTTACCGAACAAAAAGTCTGTCAGACCGATCTGTCGAATGGCCGGAATACCTGCAATAATCAGATAAACGGTAATCATCAGCACACAAGCGACTGTCACCAGGCCGAGAATCAAGAAAACGCCATGGATCACCGTTTCAAAAGTCTTTTTACGCCTCGTCTGCGCAAGGCTTTGTTTTTCTATTTTATGCAGCTGATTCTCTTGCTGCCGTTTTGTCTTGTTCATATCTCGTGCCTTTCTGCATATGCGCAAGCCATGCTTTCCCTGCGAAAGAATTCTATATAAAAATAATTCTATATAGCAGGAAACTGCGGTCGTTCCGATTGGGAACGCCGCAGCTCTTCTGATGAATTAGTTTGCAGGTACTGCTCCGGCTGCGGAGATAACCTCTGCGGCGTCAGCGGAAGTTGCGTAGTCAAAGAACTTCTGCGCTGCTTCGGAGAGTTCCGTTCCTTCCTTCGTTACCAGAACGAACGGACGCTGTACTTTATAAGTACCATCTTTTACAGTTTCTTCGCTTGCGGTTACACCATCAACAGATACTGCTTTCACGGTATCCTTCAGTGCTGCCAGAGAAGCATAACCGATCGCATCCGGGTTCTGGGAAACAGTGGTGATGACATCGCCTGTGGAAGTTAATTCCTGACGATATTTGCAAGCCTCTTCCGTGCCGGTGATGGATTCAAAACCATCTCTTGTACCGCTTCCGGCTTCACGTCCGATCAGAACGATTTCTGCGTCATTGCCGCCGACTTCTTTCCAGTTTGTAATCTCGCCGGTGTAGATCTTCGCGATCTGGTCAAGGCTTAAATCTGTTACCGGGTTTTCCGGGTTTACAATGATTGCAATACCATCATAAGCCAGAACGGTTTCCTGCAGACCTTGGGATTTTTCTTCATCCTTCAAGCTTCTGCTGGAAAGACCGATGTCGCAACGTCCTTCCGAAACTGCCGTGATACCGGAACCGGAACCGGTCGGATTGTATGTAACTTTGATGCCTTCATTATCTGCTTCAAATGCTTCTGTCAAACCGCCGATTACTTTTTCCATGGAAGTAGAACCATCTGTCGAAACAGTTCCGGTTGCTCCGTCGTCTTTTGAGCATCCAGTGAATACCATCATGGTAAGCAATAAAATCAATACAATGCTTCCTAACTTTTTCATTTTTATAATCTCCTTTTCCTTATTGAGTTTTTGTTTTTCTCTTTTGTACAAGTACATCATACTGTCTTTATGTTAAAAGAAAAAGGAACCTTTTGTTAAATCCAAGTAAAGTTAATTCCCTCTTGACTTTATCGGATAAATCCTATATTCTATTTTTAGAAGTGTGAGGTATCTATATGGAAAAGTTTGAAGTCGAATTTTATGAACGAGATACAGATAATCTTGAAAGGTCAGGCAGAAAAAAATGAGTACAAAATTTAATGATTTTTTGGATGAACAGCTTCAAGACCCTGAGTTTCAAAAAGAATATGAAGCACTGCAGCCGGAACATGCGATCATTCAGGCAATCATAGATGCACGCAAGCAATCCGGCCTGACACAAAAAGAGCTTTCCGCACGTACAGGTATTGCACAAAGCGATATCAGTAAACTCGAGTGCGGCAACGCGAATCCGTCCATTCGCACACTGCAGAGACTGGCTCTGGCAATGGGCATGACACTCCATATTGAGTTTCGCCCAAATAAAAAAGGGCTCGGTTGACGAAAAAAAGAGACAGGCACGCCGGTGCTTGCATGGATTGTATTTTTTATGCATCTGCCGAAATGTTCCGTCTCTTTTGTTTTTCTTCGATTCGGTTACTCTGTCTATATTTCTATTTTCGATGCTACGACAATTTGATTACGCCTCTTCGAGCCGGTGTGAGCGGATCAGGTATCTGTCGTCTGCTTCCTGCAGGGTCACCACATCCACCTTGCCGTCGCCGTAAAGGTTGCCGCGCAGGACTACGGTATCGCCGTTCTTCGTACCGGAAGCCGGTGCAAAGCTCACGCCGCCGAAGTCGCTGCTCGTGTTCAGATAGCGGTCGATCGCCGGTATGTAGCTTTGCACTTCCTGCCAGTTTGGGATGTCCTGGATCCGGATCCCCGTATAATATTCCAGCGATACGTTCAGCGCCTGCGGAGCAAAGAGCCGCACCGGCGTCGGCGCGTCGTTGACGCCCATATCGCCAAAGCGATCTTTCCACGTTTTGGACGCCAGCAGTTTTTGCTCCTGCTCCTTTGTCCACCGGAAGCATTCCGGGAAAGACGGATAGTAGCGCAGGAAGTGCTCCAGATCGATCTCCTTCGGATCGTCATATTGACTGCTGAGGAAACAGTACAGGGTATTCGGATTGTATGCTGTGTTATTGCCGCCAACAGATACCGAAAGTGCGAACATACGGGTCAGTTTTTCCAGCGCTGCCTGCGTCAGCATGCCGTCCGGATGCGAAAGCAGGAAATCCCAGTTTTCCAGTTTCAAAGCGTAATCCTCCGCGCCGGTCTGCTGCGTTTCGCCGCCTGCTTCGGCCTGCTGTTCGTTACCGCGTCCATCCTCGTTCCTTGCTTCCGTCAGAATCTTTTGAAATTCCGCTTTTCCGCCGAACGCGCGGTAGTCAGGCTCCGTAAACGTGTCATAACTGCTGACTTCTACCGAGACGACCGCATCGCCGAGGCTTTCCTCTGATCCCATACGTTCGCGGATCAATTCGCAGGTTTTGGTGAAGCTCAAGGTATAGCCGCGCGGCAGCATGGTCTTTTCGTCCATTTCGATGACCAGTTCGGCACTCTGCAGCAGTTCGGTCGTTTGTGCGTCGTCCTCTGACCACAGATTGTAAAAACCGATCCCGTTTGACGCCAAAACGCTGTTCAGGCCCTGATTTTCCCCGATCGCGCAGAACAGTTCCCAATCGTACGGCATCGTCACATGGTATTCATTTCCTCTGCGTGTGATCTGCTTGCTCTCTATGGCCGCTTTCAGACACTGCCGCAGGTTGCCGAGCAGATCATCCTGTCCGTAGGAAGCAGGTTCCCGGTCGTAGTAGCTCACCGTCGTTTCGGCCCGCACGGTCTGACTGCCGAAGTCGATCCACCCTTGTCCCGGGGCGCTGTCCACACTCTGGATATAGGTCCGCACAGCACCACCTCGCGTACCTGTGAGATAATAGCCGAACGTATAGGCCGTATCCGCCTGCGCGGCATCCCCTGATCCCGTGGCCTGCTCCGTGGTTTCCAAGGTCGTCGTACCGAGTATGCACAGCGGCTCTTCCGACTGCTGCGATGCAAACACTTCGTGCGTACGGGTGCCGGAGAGCGTGCCGTAATCGATATCGGTTGTCCTGGTTGCTTCCATGCTTTTTACCGCAAGCAGATTCTCGTAGGCCTGCGTGAGTACCGCGCGATTTGCTTCGCTGTCCTGTCCGACCGGGTTCAGCGCGAAGCACACGCAGCCGACTGCCAGCGCCAACAACGCGGCGACCGTGATCCAAGTTTTCGGCTTCTTGAAAGCTGCCAATGCTTTGACACGCGCGCTGGCCTCTTTTTCGCCGCCGATGAACGAGGTCGTGCCAAGAAGGAAGCGTTCGCTGCCGGCCGCCTTGACCAGCGTCGCCGCATAAGTTTTTTTGTCCCCCGTCAAACGCGCCGCGTCGTAGTCGCAGTACACCTCCATGTCGCGGCGAAACCGTCGAAAGGCCAGCCAGATGATCGGGTTCCACCAGAACGCCGTCAGCACTGCTGCGGCGATGAAATTCTTCCCCAGATCGCCGTGCGCAAGGTGCGTCAGTTCGTGTGCCAGCACCTGCCGTTGCTCCGCCTCATCGAATCCGCTCTCCAATGCGATCACATAACGGCCGTCCAGCCGCGTCAGAAACGTGTTGTCCGCGCCTTGCTTTATCGAGATCTTTGCGCTGCTGCGGATACCGATCTTCGTCCGAAGTTCCGTAAGCTGCTGCCGCAGCTGTGCGTCCTCGCAGTCTTCCAGCATACGCAGCTTCTTTCTCTGCTTTCCACTTCCGATCAGCAATCCGCCCAGAAGCATCAGAACGCCTGCGATGTAGATCCCGTTCTTCAAACGGTCTCTGCCTGCCGATGCCGGAAAGCCCTCGGTAATCGTCCGGTCGGTGAACGGCACCTGCATGCGGACTTGTGCCTGCCCACTTGGCGTCACGGCCATCCCTTGCGCATCGCTCGGCCGTTCGCTTTCCTGCATGCTGCCGTCCGGATCTTCGTAAAGATCGCTGTCCTGCGCCGGCTCGGCATTTGGCATGACCGCGCGTACCTGCATCTGCGGCAGATAGGTTCTGACCGCGAGATCACTCTCCGGCAGAATGCCCGTCAATGGTACTGCCAGTATCGCCGCCGCGACCGGCAGCCACAAAAGCATATGTCCCCTCGGTGTGATCCGGTTCCCCGCCGCCAGCTTGATCAGCAGCACGAGCGCCGCAGCCGCGGTCACGACAATACTCAGATTCAGCATGTTCATTTTTTACCCCTCCATGCAAATGTTCCTGTTTTTTCTTTTTTTCTTTTTTCCTTTTGCCGCGAATCCTGCGATGCAGCTTCAGTCCATCTTGTCGATAATTTTCATTAAGATCTGCTGTTCCTCTTTGGTCAGGTTCTTGCCGGAAACCAGCGAGGACACCATGAGCTTCGCCGAGCCGTCAAAGATACGGTTGATGAAGCTTTTCATTTCTTCCCTGCGGCAGGCTTCCTCCGATACCGCCGCGGCATACCGAAAATTGCGCGGGTGACTCTCATCTGCGGTGACGGCCTCTTTCTCCACCAGCCGTCCGACCATCGTGCGCACCGTCGTGTAGCTCCATCCGGATTTTGCCACCGCCGCGGCGATCTCCTTTAACGTCATCTTTTTCCCCTCGTGCTGCCAGAGCGCTTTCATGATCGTCCACTCCGCGTCACTGATGGAAACTTGTTTGTTCATTCTGTTCCCCTTTCTTACTTGTATCACGTTTGTTTTTTACGTCCTTTGTTTACATTTGTAATCCCTTTTGTGCTTTTAGTTTACATGTGTAGTTATAAAAAGTCAAGCATTATTTTCCTGACCTCATATCATATTTTTTTCACACAAAAAAGCAAACCCTCGCGATGTTCTCACAAGTGTCTGCCTAAACATTCTATGCGTTCTGCAGCAGGATATCCGCCTCTGTCAGCATCGGATAGCAGACCAGCGCCGTGCCGTCCAAGTCTTCCCGGTGTATGTCCACCGCCGTGATGCGACGGTTGTCGTAGGTCGTATAATAGTAGATCCCGCGGCTGGCATTGCAGCAGGACGTATAGATCGTGATCTCATATTTGCCGTCCGCGACCTCGCAGCATCCGCGCTGCTGCTCGACCGAACCCAAAATGTGAAAGAACTGACTGACGCTCGCAGCTTCCGAAGCATCCGAAACCGCATGCGCCCGCGTAAAGGCTACGCGCACGAAGCGCGACATCGACGACAGATCCCCCGGCAGGCCGATCGCCCCCATCCCGCGGCTGTAGGTACGGAGCGGCAGCTGCGGCGCGAACCGGTTCTCCGGCTGCCGCGGCGAAAGCTGCAGATAATTGTTCAGGTTGAACATCTGCAGATCGAACGGCGGATTGTTGGTCAGCACGCCAGCCGGATTGTCATAGATCTTGAGTCCCTCCGCCACGGATTCAACCGTAACGGTCTCATCTTTGTCCGCGATCAGCCAGTGCAGCTGCGCCGGCGGAAAATGCTCGCTGTACAGCGTTCCGGTCAGGTTCAGATCCGCAAGTTCGGTGCGCACCTCCGCGACCGACGCGCAGCGGCTGAGCAGGTAACTGGTAAACTCAAACTGCGCCACATTTTTGACACGCTGAGCATTCCGGCCCTCATACGGCTTTGTCATTTGCGTTAGGACTTCCGTGTCATCACTCGCCCCGCTTTCTCCCGTCTCGGAAACCGGCTCCCGATAAACCGCGTTGCCGACAAAATTCAGTCCGGCCATCGCCAGTCCTTTTTCATTGACTGCGTCATAGAACAGCGGATAGCCGTCCGCCACGTGCGCCATGCCGATGATCGCGTAGTGCGCCTCGGATTTTCCAAGGAAACGAAACGCAAGCGGAAACCGCCGCGGCATCACCACGATCTCCTCGCCGTACGAAAATTCATAATCCAGCGTCCGTCCGAAATAAAAGTCCTTTGTCTTGTAAGTTGCTGCGGTACACATGCTTCCTCCTTTTTGCCGCTTACCGTCTGACGTGATCGACTTTCCGGACGGTAAGCTGTTTTTGTTCCATTCATATCTAGCTTTAGAATACCACTTTTGTGTGAAAGTATGATGATTTTGACAAAGGTCATTTTCTTTTTCCGCGGTTTGTGCTATACTTGCATGCGTGTGCTGCGGCGGATCTTGCGGCAGAGCCTCCGGATAAAAAATTTACATCACATCAAAAGGAAAGCGCTATGTCAATTCACAAAAAACAACATCCGATCCATCTGCTGATCCAATTTTTGAAGCGGGAAACCGTCTTGTCGATCTCCCTCATTTTGGCCGTCGTGTCGGCATTTTGGGTCAGACCGGACAAAACCTATATTTCTTATATCGATTTTCGCACGCTCGGCCTGCTCTTCTGTCTGATGAGCATCGTAGCCGGACTCAAACGCCTCGGTGTTTTTGACCTTCTGGCGGAAAAAATGCTCAGCAAGGCGGCACGAACAGCCGATCTGGTTCTTCTTTTAGTGCTGCTTTGCTTCTTTTTTTCCATGTTCATCACAAATGACGTGGCGCTGATCACCTTTGTGCCCTTCACCCTCACCATCCTGCATAAAATGCCCCGTCGCTTCCGGGACTACTGGATGCTGCGGATCGTCGCCATGCAAACGCTTGCCGCCAATCTCGGCAGCATGCTGACGCCGATCGGCAACCCGCAGAATCTTTATCTGTACACCGTTTCCGGCATAACGCCCGTCGAAATGCTCACGCTCATGCTGCCTTATACTGCGGCCGCGCTTGCGCTGCTGCTGGTTTGGATCGGCTTAGCCGCAAAAAAATTTTCGGCGGACGGAGATGCCAAAGATCCCGTCGCCTGGTCCTTTTCGGATACGGCGACGACACTTACCGATCCGCATCGTTTGACTGCTTATCTCCTGCTGTTCGCGGGATGCCTGCTCTGTGTGGCACGCTTGCTCCCGTTTCCGCTCATGCTGGCGTTGGTCCTCATCTATATCCTGCTGCGCGATGCTGTCGTTCTGCAGCAGGCAGACTACTCTCTGCTGGCCACCTTTACAGCGCTTTTTATCTTTATCGGAAACCTTGGGCGCATTCCGGCTTTCAACCTGTTCCTGCAGACGCTGATGAAAGGACATGAGATTTTGACCGCGGTCGCCGCCAGTCAAGTGATGAGCAACGTGCCTGCCGCGATCCTGCTTTCCGGCTTCACAAGCAATTATCCCGCGCTGATCGTGGGTACCGATATCGGTGGGCTCGGAACCTTGATCGCATCGATGGCCAGCCTCATCAGTTTCAAATATATCGCCGCGGAAAACGCCGGGCTTCGCCGGCCGTATCTTTGCATTTTCACGGCTTCCAATCTTATCTTTCTCCTTGCGATGCTGGGTCTGCTGCAAGTCTTGCCACACTGAAACCCGATTTTCCTTTCTTTTCCGCTTGCATTTTGCAGCGGATTTGTTATAATGGTTTTAAGAACATTTGTTCTTGTTTTCTGTTTCTGAGGAAAATCCGCGAAAAGGAGGTGTCCGTGTGGCGGAGCGTGTTTATCTTGCCATCGATCTCAAATCTTTTTATGCGTCGGTAGAGTGCGTGGAGCGCGGTCTGGATCCGCTGACCACGCATCTGGTCGTCGCCGACGCCTCCCGCACCGAAAAAACGATCTGTCTGGCGGTCTCTCCGAGCCTGCGCGCCTATGGCATCCCCGGACGAGCCAGGCTGTTTGAAGTCGTCCAAAAGGTCCGCGAGCTGAACGCCCTGCGGCTGACCCGTGCCCGCCGCCAAGCCTTTGCGGGTGAATCGGCCAATGCGGACGAACTGGCCGCGCATCCGGAACTTGCGATCTCGTATGTCACCGCACGGCCGCGCATGGCGCACTACATTGCCGCCAGTTCCCGTATTTACAGCATCTATCTCAAATATATCGCACCCGAAGACATCCATGTCTACTCGATCGACGAGGTCTTTATCGACGCCACAGATTACCTTCCTCTGTACGGGCTGACCGCACGCGAACTGGCTATGAAGATGATCCTTGAGATTCTGCGTGAAACCGGCATCACCGCGACGGCTGGCATCGGTACGAACCTGTATTTGGCAAAGATCGCCATGGATATCGAGGCTAAGCACATTTCCGCTGACGCAAACGGCGTTCGCATCGCCGAATTGGATGAAATAAGCTACCGAGAATTACTTTGGACGCATCAGCCGCTGACCGATTTTTGGCGCGTCGGGCACGGCTACGCGCAGAAGCTCGCTAAGGTCGGACTGTATACCATGGGCGATATCGCCCGCTGCTCGATCGGCAAGGCGGGCGAGTTCTATAACGAAGATCTGCTTTACAAGCTGTTCGGCATCAACGCCGAGCTGCTGATCGACCACGCCTGGGGCTGGGAGCCTTGTACCATGGCGGATATCAAGGCCTACCGTCCGGCTTCCTCGAGCATCAGCTCCGGACAGGTTCTGCAGTGTCCGTATCCGGTAGCAAAAGCACATCTGGTAGCCTGCGAAATGGCGGAGCAGCTGGCCATGGACCTGTTTGAAAAGCACCTTACCACCGACCAGCTTGTGCTGACCGTCGGCTACGACAAGACCGCGCGACCCGCTGACACGCACGGTATTGTGGTGACGATTGACCGCTACGGCCGTGCTGTTCCCAAGCACGCGCACGGCACGGCCAAACTGCCGCAGGCCACTTCCTCGATCACGATGATCGTCGATGCGCTCTCGGACCTGTATCAACGCATCGTCAATCCGGATTTTACGGTACGCCGCCTGACCCTCTGTGCGAACCATGTCCTGCCGGAAGACACGCTTGCCATGCACGGCGTCCTGCCAGCAAGCCGTCTGCCGCAAAACACAGGTAGCGCCGTCCCTGCAGAGCACGCGCAGTCTGCGCAGGCCGCCGCGGCTTTTGCAGGACAGGGACCGGAACAAGAGCAGCAGCTCGACCTGTTCGGCTTTGTCGCAGACGGCAAAGACATCTTCGGCCGCGACGCGGCGGAACTGCAACGGCAAAAAAAAGAAGCCGCCGCGGCCATCGCAAACGAGCGCAGGATCCAACAATCTTTGCTAGCGATCAAGCAGAAATTCGGTAAAAACGCGATCATCAAAGGCCGCGATCTCGAAGACGGCGCGACTGCCATGCAGCGCAACGAGCAGATCGGAGGACACAAGGCATGAAAAACTACGATGATATCCTCCGACTGCCGCACCCGGTCTCCGCGAAGTACCGGCAAATGCCTCTCGCAGACCGCGCGGCACAGTTTATGCCATTTGCCGCGCTGACCGGATACGAAGCGGCCTTAGCGGAAACCGCCCGCCTGACCAGTGCGCGTATCGAGCAAGACGAGACGCAGCGCGAACTGCTAGACCAGCAGCTCAGCTTCCTGCAAAGCCTTGCCGCAGAGGCATCCGGTGCGAATACACAAGCAAAACCCGCTGCGTCTTTTCTCGCATCCGAAGTCTCAAAATCCGCATCATCCATCGTTCCCCTGCAGATCACCGTCACCTACTTCTGCCCGGACACAAAAAAAGAAGGCGGAGCTTATCTCACCGCCTCCGGGATCTTTCAAAAAGTCGATCCGTATGCACAGCTTCTTTATCTGGAGCTTGCCGCCGCAGAGGATGCAATTCTGTCAGCCGACAGGACAGGCTTAGCAGCCGATCCGCCGTTTGACCAAACACCGGAACGTCAAGCCATCCCGCTCGCGGACATTCTTCGCATCGACGGAGCCTGTTTCTCGGCATCAGCGTTCTGATCCTGCTTTGCACGCTTCCCGCACAAACTGCAAAAAACTGCGTTCCGCCGCGCTCAGCTCGCGCGGCTCTTTGTGCACGATGCCCAGCGGCCGCGCGCAGATCGGCAGCAGCGGAACCTTGCGCACCGGCTCGCTGCTGCCGCGCATCACCAGTTCCGAAAGCATGGTCACACCCATGCCGCCTGCTACCATCCCCAGGATCACCGGATCATCCGCGCTGGCCGGCAGCAGCTGCGGATGCACCTGATGCTGCGCAAAGGCCTCCTGCACTTCCACATCCTCCCCGTAAGACGGCATGATGAACGGGTACTTTTCAAAGTCGGCGATCGCAAACGCATTCCCTGCTGCACTTGCCGCAGTTTCCGACTGCTTATTTCGCGCTGCAGCGGCTTGTCCTGTCTGCTCGGCAGTCCGCGCGGTTCCGTCGCTTTGCGGAAGCACCGCGTCATCCCCGTCTCTGCGCCGGATCGCCGGCAGCGCGATCGCCTGCAGAGCCTCATCGGACGGCGGCAGAACCGCATAGAACGGATCGTCCGCCAGATGCAGGAACCGATAAGGCTGTATCTTGTCTTCACACGCAAAGATCAAACGGAATCTGCCGTCTTTCATCCCCTGATACAATTCCTGTCGGCTGAGAACCTCCAGTTCCACGCGGATCTCCGGATGCTTTTCCGCAAAAGCTCGCAGTAGCATTGGCATCCAGTTTTTGGCAATGCTCGCGTAAGCGCCGATGTGTAGTGCCGTTTCCGCTTCCCCCCGCAGCAGCGCCGCTTCCCGTTCGAGCGCCGCGGAACTTTCGACATAACCGCGCAGATACGGCAGCAGACGCTCCCCCGCTCCACTGAGCCGGATGCCGCGGTTCGTCCGCTCTGCCAACTGCACGCCGAGTTCTTCCTCCAACCGTTGCAGCAAATGCGAAAGCCCGGACGGCGTATAACCGTTCCTTTCGGCAGCTCCCATCAGACTGCCGCTCTCTACCGCCTCCAAGAAGACTTCCACTTTCTTTGCGTCCATATTTTGCGCTCCTTTTGTTGTGAATTTTTTTCATAGCAGTATTATAAACTGTCGCTTTGCAACTTGCAAGAAAAAGTGTAGAATATGGATAAGAATTTTCAGAAAATTAGTTTTCTCTCACGATAAACTTTAAAATATTTGTTTGAAATGTAAAGCAAAAAGGAGATAATTCATGATCGGCACACTCTTCAACACGGCTATGATCCTCACCGGCAGTCTTGTCGGCAGCCTGCTTAAAAAAGGTCTCAAGGAAAAACAGCAGCGCGTCCTCTTCGACGCCATGGGTCTTGCCGCCGCCGGCATCGGCATCAACGCCATTGTCAATAATATGCCGGACAGTCAGTACCCGGTACTCTTCATCGTCAGCCTCGCCGTCGGCAGCATCGTCGGCACCAGCCTGGATATCGATGCGAAGTTTCAGCATCTGGTCGATTCCAGAGGCGGCAGCGGGCTCGGACAGGGACTTTCGACCGCCATCCTGCTTTTCTGCATCGGAACGCTCTCTATATTGGGCCCGATCCAGAGCGCAATCTACGGGGACGAAACCTTTCTTTTCACCAACGGCACACTGGATCTGGTCACTTCCATGGTGCTCGCCTCCACTTACGGCATCGGCATCGCCATCACCGCCGCCGTACTTTTTCTCTGGCAGGGCGGCATCTATCTGGGTGCCAGCTTTCTGGCGGAATTCATCTCCGACAGCTTTATGACGGAACTTTCCATCGTCGGTGGTTTCCTGATCGCCGCTTCGGGCATCTCGATCCTGAAGGTCAAAGATTTTAAGACCATGAACCTGCTGCCCGCGCTGCTGGTGCCTGTCGTCTTTTTCTTGGGAAAAAGTCTCATCGCCTAGCGTCATTCGAGACTTCGACCGGCCACCGACCGACGCAGTCTCGTCGTTCTTACGCAAAGAAAAGGATTTTACCCATAAGGTCCTTCTTCTATACACATTAAGTAAATAAACAGCAAAAAACCGAAGCCGCCATGACTTCGGTTTTTTGTCTGTATATTTACACCTGTCCTTTATTCAAACTTGTATTCTTCCATGGAAATACTGCGATGCGTCTTCGCTGCAAGATCATAGACATGGAACTGTTCCGCTCCGGTTTCGGTCTCGATCAGCTGCTGATAATAGACCTCCGTGCTGCTGAAGCTGTCCACCGAAGCATCTGACGGCAGAGTCAGCAGCAGCGTTCTGCCCGCGCCGCTCAGCGATGCCTGATACACCTTTGTCCGGAACGCTTCATCGTAGACAGTATAGTATACCTTGCCCTGTTCCGCCTTGAGCGCACTGACGTAACCCGCGATCGTGCGGATGACCTTGTTCGTCCGGCAGTCAAAGACCTTTATGCTGCGGTCATTCCAGCTGCGTCCGTAGAGATAGCGCGCGCCTGGATCGATACCGGTCCCGATGCAAAAATCAAAGTTTGCGGAGACCTTCGTCAGCTTTTGGTTTTTTCCCAGCGTCAGACAGTACAGCTTGCATTTTCCTTCATCTTTGTGTTTTTCAAAATACAGCCGATCGTTGTAGACATGCACCAGGTTCAGTGATTCTCCCGGCTGCATGGTCAGCGTTTTTACCGGCTTCTTGTTCTTGCCGTTCGTGCCGACCGAATAGATCCTTGCTTTATGCTTCGTCCACGGGTCCCAGTACTCCGTCGCGTAATAGACTTTCGCCCCGTTGGTCAGGATCTCGCTGTTCATATAGTTGGAGCCGTACGCTTCCCCGAGTTTCAGACGCACCAACTTCCTGCCGGTACCTTCTTCCGTCTTGGAATAGTAAAGCGTGCTCGTCGACAGATCCGCGCAGACGTACCGTTTCCAATACCAACCGCCTGCGGCTTCCCGCTTTTCGATCGGCTCGTTTTCATAGACGTTTTCCGCAACATAGAGCAGCTCGTACTTTGCGGCCGCATCGGCTTTCTCTGCCATTGCAAATCCCGCGCCCAGCAGGATCAGCACGGCCAAGATCGGCAGGACCGCCGCAGATATCCAACTTTTTTTGCTTCTTGCTGTCATCTTTTCCTCCTTTGCCTCTTTCCCTTTTGTCCATCATAGCAAAGATTCCGGATCCTGTCAATGCACGAACTGCATCGCGGTCAATAGGTGATCGGCGTGCGAAAGAACGCGCTCACGATGCAGTCGACCAGAAACAGCAGTGCGAGAGCTGCGCAGACAGCCGACACCCTATGCGGCTCTGCTTTTTTCACCAGCTGCGCGGCTGCCGGTTCGATCCGGTAGTGAAAGAGCAGGCCCAAAAAACCGAAGCTCACCACACTGCGAAAACAGATGATGCCGTCCAGATTCAGGAACAACCCCCGGTAATCCCACAGCCGGATGCCCAGAACATGAATGCCGACAAATCCGATCCCGTATTCCACCAGACCGGTCACCGCGATGCAGAGTGCAAACAGCAGCAACGGTCTTTTTTTGAGCGGCTTCATGGCGTAGATCCCCAACGCGCCGACGCCGTAGATCGGCAGCCACGGACCGTACAGGATACCGCGATTGCGCAGCATCCCCTCGGTGATCCAGTAGAAGATCTCCTCATAGAACCAGCCTACCAGACAGCCGGTCAAAAAGATCAAAAATAAGTAACACAGTTTCTCCGCCTTTTCCTGACGGTAAAACGCAGTCAGATAACGCTCCATCTTTTCCCCCTCTTTTCTCCAAGTGCCCCATACACTCTGTCTTTACCTTTTGCCATTGACTATGACATTTGACTATGACAGCAGTATAGCACATCCGCAGCCGCGCTGCTAGGCAGCTTTTACAGAGAAATGTGTCGGAATTTGAGGGAGCTTGTCAATCCGTCAATCCAAGCAGCCAATCTCTTGCGTTGATCCTGCGTATGCCATCATAATCCACTTCCGGATCATCATCCATGGTAAGAATGACTTTCGGATAATGGTCTTTGATCGCCTGCAGCGGCCGAAGCTCTCTTGCCAGCGTCTTTTCGTCACGCACCGATAATGCCGCCTGAAAATACCTTGTCCCCTTGCTGTTTTGCGCGACAAAATCCACCTCGAGTTCATCAACTTTTCCTACATAGACATCATATCCCCGCCGAAGAAGTTCCAAGTATATGATATTCTCAAGGATATGACCTGCATCCGGCTTCTTGGAACCGATCAGCATAAAACGAAGCCCGATGTCTACCACATAGTATTTTTCAAGTGTTTTCAGATGCTGCTTCCCTTTTATGTCGTATCTTTTCGTCTGATACACGATATAGCTTTCCGTTAAGGCCGCAAGATACTTTTCGACCGTTCGCGCGTCTATTTTTCTCCCTGCGGAAGTCATGGTATCTGCAATTTTTTTGGAAGATAAGTGACTGCCGATACTGTCAAAGATAAATTTTAAAATGCTTCTTAACATGATCGGGTCTGAAATTTTCTTTCGGTTCATAATATCTTTGATAACGATCGTATTGTACAGACCCTCGAGGTAATTTCGGATTTCATCAGGCTGGTCTTTCAGCTCCAGCGTATAGGGAAAAGAGCTGTTTTGCAGATAATCCAGATATTTGGTCCCCCGATCCCGGTTATCGCCGGTGCTGAGCATGTATTCTTTGAAAGAAAACGGGAGCATTTCGATCTGCACATATCTTCCTGATATCAAAGTCGCAATTTCGCTTGAAAGCATATACGCATTCGAACCGGTGATGTATAAATCGACATGTTCTTTCAGATGTAAGCTGTCTACTACTTTCGGAAATTCCGCGACATTCTGTATCTCGTCTAAGAAAATGTAGGTCATCTTTTCTTTTACCAGACGTGCTTTCAGATAGTCATACAGTTTCCGATAGTCTGTCAGTTCTTCAAAATCAAGATCCTCAAAGTTGATTGAAATGATCTGATTTTCTTCCACGCCCTGTGCAAGCAGCCACTGTTGATAAAGCTCCAGCAATTTTGATTTCCCGCAGCGCCTGACCCCTGTAACAACTTTGATGATCTGCTTATCTTTCAGCGTGATCAATCTGTTTAAGTATTCTTCTCTTGGAATCAACACATGCAATCCCTCCCTTGCGTATTTTCTTTATTATATGCGAAAGCTTTCTTTTGTTCAAGAGTTTTTGCATTGCAATGCTAAAACCATCTTTTTTTCGACACTTTTCGCATATCGATCTTTTCTTTGCTTCTTACAATCAAATCGGAATTCGAGGGAGCTTATCATCGTCTGCTTGCCGGACGGTGTGACGGAACCGAGCCGGTTACCAGAAGCAGGCAAACACAGATGCTGCAGCGACCGTCAGCAGTCCGGCGACTGCAATGGAAAGACTGCTCATCGCGCCCTCGATTTCCCCCATTTCCATCGCGCGTGCGGTTCCGATCGCATGAGACGCCGTTCCCAACGCTACCCCGCGGGCGATCGGCTCCCGAATGCGGAACAGACGGCAGACGCCCTCGCCGATGATGTTTCCCAACACACCGGTAATGACGATCGTCGCGACCGTGATCGTCACATAGCCTCCCAGTTCTTCCGAAACGCCCATGCCGATGGCTGTCGTAATGGATTTCGGCAGCAGCGTCACATAGGTCTCGTGATCCAGCCCAAACACAATCGCCATAGCCAGAATACAGAGGAGGCTTGTGAGCACACCGCTGATGATCCCCGCCATGACCGCTTTAAAATTCTTTTTTAGAAGCTCCAACTGCTCATACATCGGCACCGCCAGACAGACAGTCGCCGGGGTCAGCAGATAGCTCAGATATTTCGCGCCCTCATAATAGGTATCGTAGTCAATGCGGCACGCAAGCAGCACCACCATCGTCACCGCAACGCTGATCAGCAGCGGGTTGAGGAACGCCCGATGATATTTTTTTTTGAGCAGCGAGCCGGCTTCATATGCCGCGATACTGATCACCGCGCCGAAGAAAACAGATTGCTCCAAAAGTTCATGCATGGTCCCGCACCTCCTTTTTTTTCGCGTTATCGGCTTTTTTCCGCGCACTGCGGATCACGCTCTGCGTACAAAGCCCGGCTACCGCCATGACCGCCACCGTAGAAAGCACCGTGATGGACACGATCGGCAAAAAGACCGGCCTCAGGACCACCCGGGATTCTAACAGCCCCACAGCCGCCGGAATAAACATCAGCGGCATGATCTCAAGCAGAAAATGACCGGTATCGCGTACTACATGCAGCGGGATCAGCCCCGAGATCAGTCCGATCAGCATCAGCACCAGTCCGTAAATGCTGGCCGGGATCGGCAGCGGCAAAAGGTAGTTCAGGATCTCGCCCAGAAACGAAATTAAAAGAATGATGATAAATTGCCTGATATACTTCATGTCTGCTCCATTCTCTCTTTTGCATAGATGCTAACAGGATAGC
>ERZ808240.1633-NODE-1633-length-27108-cov-4.030496_pt1 | contig 27108 bp, 32 predicted proteins | sample MGYA00521084_ERZ808240 | MGnify/ENA primary metagenome ERZ808240 (study PRJEB31516, sample SAMN03275571) | gut metagenome | biome: mammalia-associated habitat; material: feces | host: Papio cynocephalus | place: Kenya | collected 2012-08-06 ... | reverse complement strand
TGCACCTGCTATGCCCGCCGCCGGAATGGGTGGCATGGGCGGTATGATGTAAGCCACTCATATATGGCAATGATAGCATCTACTTTTAGGTGTAATTATCATAACATCAACTAAATACAAGCAAAATCACCTCTATTATTAGGGGTGATTTTGTTGCTTAAAAATTACCCATTATATTTGATATGCAAATTAAGATAATTCCCAATTTATTACCCCCAAAATTATGAACCTAAGAGTAACGATTCTAAAGGACAAAACGAGAACTGATGGTTCCCATACAATACGAATTGCATTATCTCATAACGGAGCAACTCGTTACTTTGTGACACGCTTTTCTGTACCATCAGAAAAGAACCTGAGAAATGGTAACGTGGTAAACGTTTCAAATGCCACCTACATCAATCAACAACTCCGCACGTTCCAAAACAAAATCTATTCTATCTGCGATTTGATAGAGGATATTGATGTTTACACTTGTCCTCAACTTATGAAAATCATAAAGCATAAGATGAGTAGAGCAACTGTACGCACGATAGAAGAAATAAACGAAGAATATCTGAAAATCAAGCAGCACACTTGGTCAGTACAGACGTTACGACTTCACAAAGACGGATTAAAGCGTTTCATTGACTATGCAGGAAATAACTTCATACTATCTATGCTGGATTCGGCTATGGTCTTTGGCTATAAAAAGTATCTCAAGACACAAGGTCTGTCAGACACAACAGTTAATATAAGAATGGGTGTGTTAAGACGATTGTCATATTTCGCCACCACACACGGATATGCAAGCTATGATATTCCGCCTTTCTATGACTATAAAGAGCCGCTAATCCTTGCACGAGATCTCGCCATTCCTCTTGCAAAACTAAGAGAATTGAGGGATATGGAGATTACGCACAAGTGGAAAGAGTGCGCAAGAGACATCTTTATGCTTTCATTTTACTTATGCGGTATGAATCTCGGAGACATTCTTGTGCAAGACTTTCGCAAGCCTACTGTATGCTTCATACGCCTGAAAACACAAAGCAGGCGAAACCCTAACGACAAAACGGAGTTTACGATACAGCCGGAAGCGAGAGCAATCATCGACAAGTACATTACTCCAGACGGGCATCTTCAGTTCTATGGCAGAACTACCAAGAAGTCTATCCAACATATAACTGATGACTACATACGGCAATTCAGGGCTGACTTGGGTACAGATAAACTTGTATTCTATTCAGCTCGCAAGACTTTTGCCCAACTTTCAAATGAATTGATGATTAAAGACACTATTATTGAATACTGCATTGGTGATGCTCCCTCAAATCCTCGTAGAGCGTTGAACTTCTATATCAGAATAAACAAGCGTATGGCCGACAAAGCCATACGCCGAGTATTTGATGCTGTTGCATCAGACGAACCAATCGAGAAACTTATATCTGATGCAATTATTTAGGTTCCTCCTGTTCTCTGAACATCTTTATTCCATTGATGTTTTCCGAATGAGTGAATAGTCCGTCTTGCTCCAGTTCTTCAATTGTAGCCTTTATATCTGAAATGACGATTTTGATTATTTCTGGTTCAATTGCTACGAATGGAGCAAGACGCTGTTCTTTCCGAAGGTTGATTAATCGGTGTACAATCTCATAGATGTATGGTTGTAGAAGCTTCATAATTTTTAACCTTGTGGAAGTATTCCCGATTCTTTGTATTTGATGCCAACATCTTCTAACAGTCGTCCTATTTCTTCTGCATCGGAGAACTCTTGCGAATGTTGGTTGGTTAAAGGTATGCCAGCATAACCACAGGCATCGATTCGTTCTTTGGTATATGCAAGTTGATAGTATTGTCCCTCGGCAATTAAGAAATCGCCAAACTCCTTCACCAATACCTCTTGTGCGCATCTGAAACCAGCAATGAAACAATCTACATTTACATTGTTGAGAAATCTTCTTGGCTGCGACCTCGCCCACCGCAAAGCAAGCAATTCAAGTTCTTCTTTAGATATTCTCCTTGGATTCATTTCTTGGTTTTTAGAATGTTTCTTACTTGCTTAGGGGTAAGTCCTTTCTTGATGTACTCCTTGACACCTCGATGCAGTTTCTTGTATAACATACACCAATCCTCTCTAACGAGATCCGGTTTGCAAAGACCTTGTGGCGCAGGTTCTCCACTGTCTATTAATTTATACAAAGCACCATTAATTTTCAGTTCGCCATAATACTTTGCAATTGACATCTGACTATTTATCCAGTAGTCATACTCAATTACGGCTGGCGTGAATTTACTATTATCGTCAATTGATGGCATACCTCCAGAGAAGTTGTTGGGTATTGAGATTTTAACAGAACACATATTCATTAGTACTTAACGGGGAAGTAATCCTGTATTGGAGTTTCGCTGATGGAGATAATCTCATAGTCTGCCATAGTTCCTTTCATGCCATCGATAAACTTATCATAAGCAGACTTGAAGTCATTTGCTTGCACGATAATGAATGATGCCGTTTTCTTCTCCGTAGCTGTCTTCTCATCAATGGTGATGAATGCAACTTTGACCCTATAAAACCTGTCTGCCGTTTCGTCAAGAAACAATTCAGATACTTTCGGCTTTGTCAATCGAGGTATCTTGAAGTCGCCAGTGATGAAGGGCGTGAGTTCTTCGATTGTACGTGCTTCTGCTTCTGTGAAAGATACAGCATCAAGCAAATATTGTTCATTAACGGTTTTGTTTAGTCCGTTCTCCATAATCTTATCATAGCGGACTGTGCTTATAAAGTATGCCATAACTATTTTGTTTAAGTTGTTAATATTTAATCGTTTTGAGAATTGATTTAGAACATTATCTTATTTGCAAAGTTGGAATTAAGTAAATCAATTGAAACACAGATTAATAGATTTTATCTGATTGACCAATTCATCAACAAATTCATCTTGCTTCTTTAAGAATTCCGAACTCAAAGGACAATCTCCGGCAAATTCAAGAATAATGTCTGAAAGTCTGTTTACGCTTGTCGGCAATAGCCGTCCGATTGGGTGCTGAACAATGCTCTCGACTTTCGCTGTCATATAGTCCATATACTTGAACAGAGCCTTCAATACGAACTTGCAGAGATATGCTTCCGAAATCAACATCTTGCTGTCATAATCCAAATCAGGATATGATGCGACCAATCCATCAACATAGGAATGGAATCGGTCATTAAAGAACTTACTTAATTCATCAATGAATAATTCCATATTTTCTTCCTCTGAGTCAAGATGGGAAGAATCAAAATATTTTCTTTTGAAAGCAAGATATTCTCTACGCAGTTCCCTTATACATCTGCACAACTTCTTTGTCGGGGACAGACGCATCAAAATTGCAATGTCTATTGCAGTATCGGCATAATCCCAAGCGACTTCTGCAATAACAAACGGTATGTAACCAAACCGCAAGAACGTGTCTTGATCCAAAAGTTCTGACAAATCTTGTTTAGTAGAGTTGTTATTTTGTTGAGCAAAAATTCCAGCAAAAGGCAAAGAATATGGAGTGTATCCTATCCGTTGTGCATATTGATGAAGATATGGATTAAGCGTATTCATATATCTAACTTATAGATGAGAGCTATCGTTTGTTCACTGATGGAAGTGCCAAAAGCATTGTTATATGCAGGTCTGTGGTCTATGAGAGATACATACTTTTCTCCATTGATTTCATATAGATAAGCCTTTCTGCTATCGCAATTCTTTGGTTTGTCAAAGAATAACCAAGAGTCATTTTCAAACTTGATTGCATTGGATTGTCGGTGAATGACTTTTCTATATCTTTCTTCCTTAACCTCATTGGCGAGTTTTGCGACAACAGCATCATCAACTTCCACGTTTCCAGAATAGTGTGGTGCGCCTATCTTGGCAGACGCACCACCCATAATCAGGTCAAAGAATCGTTTCTTAGTTATCTTCTGCATCACACACTTGTTCAGGGGTGAACATCACGAAGTCTTTGTAGATGTCAATGAATGTTTTTCCTGCATATTCAGCAAGTTCTTCATTTTTGAAGGCGAGCCGAGAGCCGCTGAACGTGCCCGAGTACGAAGAAACGGAATACGCATGCGAGTAAACGAGACCGCCATACGCATTCGCGTGGAGACTCGCACGACCAACGACACGGCTTTTTTCTTCTTCGGGCATTCCTTCTATCTCTTCATTGGTCAAAAGTTCGTAGTATGGGAACCAACGGCGTTCATTCTGCGTATATTGAGGATGCCAACCCTCATTGAGTGCTTCACAGATGATTGTGAGTTTGATGTAAGCGAGTAGGTCTTTACCGACAAGTTCGGACGTATATCCATACTTTATGGAATGGTAAACCTTTACGAGTGAGTGCTCGTTTCCGAGTTCACCGACTGCATCATCAAACGTTTTAACTCTGTCTGTGATTGGGAGGATTGTTGAGAACTGCTCTCCAAGAGAGTCTTTCAAAGCTTTACGGGCTTCTTCGTTGCCACCTTTGTAGATGGCTGCAACTTGTGTTGCATCGAGTTTAATTGTACACATCTTTTCTTGTGTTTAGGTTATTAAAACTTATTTGCTATTATCCTTTTAAGGATATACAAAGTTACTAATTTGTTAGTGTGTTTGCAAATATGAGAACAGGTATTTGTCATTCAGAAATATCATTTTTACAATTTTTGATAGTCAAATGCAGTATGGATACCCATCGGCTATTGCAAGTTCCGAATATCTGAAACTTATGTTGTCTATCTGCTTGATATATTCATCAATCGCATCGTGAAAATACTCGTTGAAATCAACATTCTTTCTATACTCAAACATCTTTATATATTCCTTGTCTTTTGCGAGAATGGCGAATACGTGATCCATTTCTTGGATTCTTGAAATGAGTTTTTTGTATATCTTGTTCTCTTTTTTAGCAAGAACATCTATTGATGGATGCTGCTCATCAAAGCAACCATTGAGAACCTTGACATTTCGTATCTCAAAGACAAATTCAGAATTAAAGCCGTAATCCGGAATTGTAATTTTCTTTCCGTAGTGAGTATCTTCAACTCTCATCATACTTGTTTGCTTATTTGTTAGCATCGTTATTCTTTTGTTTAATGAACTTATTCCCGATTAGTGTACGCATTGTTCTACCCAGACATTTAGTATCGGAATAAAACGGAGTATAGGTTAATGCAATGTCTTCATCTTTAGCAGTACACCCATAAATACAACTGCCTATGCGATGACCTTGTGCTATGTGACTTAGAAAAGCCCGCTTGGCATCAACCAGTCTCTTGTGTATCTCCCCACCAAAAAGATAGGGCTGGAACACATCGAATTTATAGTAATCACATTTCATAGTTCTCTATCATTTGGAAAGGCATAGAATGGAATGTCATAGTAGTCTGCCATTTCAATGATACGGTCAGCAATCAATCTAAACCAGTTGTTGATAAAACGGCTCTCGCTTTCGTCATTAGTAACGTAGCCCCATTGCTTGCCCATTTCTGCTATTCTATAGTTCTCGTAGGCAACAGAGCATACAGAAGGAAGCCCTTGCAAGTAGTTGGCTATATGAACGCTTAGGGTCGGATAGATTTTTCTCCTATACGCATTGTCATACTCTGAATGGAATACATCGATGAATGTGCGTATTTTTTCTTCATTAGTTGCATTCTCTTTCAAGTCTTCGTAGTCAATACCGTCAAGAATGTACTGATATATCTTTTCGTATTTCTTCTGGTAACTCATATTACATTCTGTTTATGTAGTTTTGGATTGAACGTAATTCACCCGGATAATCTTGACCTGCGCAGTATGAGTATCGTCCATTGTCATACATCAATCGTTGCAGCATCCATGATTTGGCATATTTCAACAAATTGATTTGTCGCTCTGTCGGTCGCTTCCATACGACTTTGGCACATTCCGTCCAAAACTCGTTTTCAAGTTCTTCTGTAATCTTGAAGTTGTAAAACCAACCATCAGCAAAACGAGTGTGTTTTGATGCCATCATTTCTGCTGTGATGACTTTTGTGTCAGTTGCTTTCATCAAGCCTTTCAGCGTCTTGTAAGTTGTAGGTTTAGTATTTCTCATCTTATTTGCTTTTTGTTTAGTCTATCATAGATTCTTTTGCTATCAAAGCATTCCCGACTATCATATCATGCGGATATATTGCTTTGTGTTGGCGAGCTATATCTGTCGCTTCTGAATTGAATGGCAGGTTAAGTAGTTTGCCTTCTTCATTTACTACCATTAGGAACTTGTCAGTAAGTCTGACGATCTCGATGTAACCTCCGACATATTCTTGGAGTTCTTCAAGTGTAAATGAGTTTCCGAATTTAGGAGTTACTTCTGTCTTCACTCCATTTGCATTGATGATGTAATTCTTCATTTCTTGTGTTATTTATAAAGTTCAAGTGTATTCAGTCCGCATCGGTCTGCCAAGTACATTTTGTGGCTCCATCTTCTATTGTTGTAAGACATTCCTCGAAGCATTCTTTCAATCAAGCGAGGTGCGGTGTTTAATGCCATGGCGAGTGTTTGGCTGGTTTCTTTGAAGAATGGACCGACTTTTTTCTGTATCTTAGTCCCAAAGTAATGAAGCAATGCTGCTATGGCATCATATTTTTCCTGATGTTCTTTGAACGTGTAATACGGAGATAAATAGAACGACAGCGATGTACTGTATAATGCCATATCTATTTCTGTATTAATGTCAAAACAGATGCTGTTGAGTTCGTATGCTTCATCTTCAGAAAGATTGTACTTCTTTATGATTGCTTTTATATCTTGGTCTTTTACTAACTTTTTCATCTTCTTCGTTTTTGATTAGTTTGTTATTTTGGATATTCAAAGTTAGCGATAATTATTTGATTTGCAAAGCGTTAAACAATTTATTTTCAATGACTTACGCAGATTTTTTTGCATTATCTTTGACGCAATTTGATAGAAAAATTTAAGCGCATCAATCTTCTCAGACTAATACGCTTGCCACGAAAAAGATGTGAATATCTCATATCTAAAATATCCTTATTGACACCCCAAATCCGACATACGGTTGAAAACCTTTCGGGGTCAAGCCATATCCTGCTTGCACACCAATGTTGAATCGATTTGTCATTGCTTGCTTTTTGACGATTACCTCAGTCGTTTTATTCGTAATGAATATGCTGTCAAGATTGGAGCGGTAACCGCTGATGTACGCTCGATACGTGTCCGTTTCATATACGTGTTGCTTGATTGGCAGATGGATAGTAGCGCTATCTTGCGAAACATCAACTGTCACGGTTTCGCTATTGGGACAATCCTCTATGCTATCACAATTGGTTGAAGCAATTGGTACAACGATATGTTCATACCGAATAACGACACTATCACGAGGAATGGGCAGGAGATATGCTACCGTATCAAGATGAATAATCGTATCAACCACCTCGCGTCCTTGATAATTGGTGTTGTGTGATGACCTTCTTCCAACGAAGAATGACAGCATGCACATCACAACCGCAATCAACGCAATAATCAAATTCCTCATAGTTAGGTTGTGTTTATTGGTAGAGCAAGTGACCATACGTTATCGCAGTTACTCTGCGCCGCCAACCTTTGAGGAATTTCTTCTGTGAGGGGCTCTTTTGACAAATCTCATCAAAGTGTTTCAACCTGTCTTTATGCAGCAGGCTGAACAGTTTTCTTGGTTCAAGAGCATTGACCGCTTCCAATGTCTTAGGACCGACAATGCCGTCTGCACTGACGCCAAGCAACCGCTGTGGTCGTTTGATACCGGGGACACCGCTTGCCCACACCCAATCAACAAGCAAGTTCGCTATTGACTGGTCTTTGATGCTGTCAGCTTTCCATCTGTCCCAATACAACGTTTTGAGTACGTCATACCAAACTTTGTATGTCATATTGCGTAGCCCTGCTTCTGTTGCTGTTATCTTCTTCCTATTGCAATAATAGGCGTAAGTTGCAAATGTTATTCCGCACATTGTCAAACCACCTCTGTCGTCAGGGTCGTTAGAAAGTCCATGTTTGCGACACTCGTTAAACTGCTGTTCAAGTGAGACCAATGAAGGATTATACGTCCGAACTCCGGGTATTACTTGAACACAACTTTTCGCACCTCCAGTTTCATAATACAGAATGAATGGAATGAGTTCTTCAATCTTTGCCATAATCAATTCGTTTTATTTTGCTTTCTTGTTGTCATCATAATTCTTTGTAATAAACTCCACCACTTTCTGTGCATCTTTCTCTGTTGCACACTCTACTATTCGTTGCAATATATCCTGAAGTTGTGTTGTGTGGCTCTTTCGCTTTTTGGCGTGTTCAAACATTGACTTAATTTCAACGATTACAAGCCCTGCGCTAAACACCATTGCAAGAAATGGCAGTTCATACCAGTTGAATATTGAACCAATACAATCAATCAAGAAGCCAATGACGATAAACCGCCAATACTCTGACATCTTCTGCACTGTTACTCTCAACTTGTGAGAATGAACTCTCTTCTTTGTTGCCTTTGCCGTGTAAACTCCGTCCCAAAGGTCAATCATTATTGCAGAGACGACAAACAGCGTAACACAGAAGAAAACGCTAAGGAACAGGAGTATCTTTTGAAGTGGTACTATTTCAAACATACAATTGGGTATTCGTTAATACTTCAAAATTAGCAACAAAGGAGTTCTTCACTTAAATAAAGGTTTGGTATTTAGCTGAACACTAATGTTCAACGTTAAACACCAAACCAAAACCTAATTACGAAAATGATAAATCCAATCTTTTTTACCTGAATTTACATCACATCTATGTGGTTGATTTCATCTTCGGAAGATACATACGGAGCAACAGTTGGTTCTGGCTGCTCATCTGTCTTTTCTTTGGTGGATATGCGTTGTATGCCCGAACTGCCAAATCCACCGCCACGGCTTTTGCAAGACAACTTTTCAACAATGCGGAAGAATGGAGAGCCCACTTGGTAAAATGTTAGTTGTGCGATACGGGTTCCGGCAGTAATGGTGAATGCTTCATCGTTGCTCTTTACAATGACATTAACCTCACCAGTATAATTGGGGTCAATCTTTCCCACAAGCACATCTGCGTCAAAGTAGCGGTTCCCGAGCCTTTTTGTTGAGAATGGTATGATGCCGAATAATTTCGACTTATGTTTGCATATACCATTGCCGAGCAGTCCACGCAATGAAGCCCCGCTACGGGGTTCTATCTTGGCTTCGACACCATACGGAAGATTGATTGCAAATCCAAGAGGAATCTTACAGCGAGAGTGGGCTGGAATGGTGATGTCCTCCGGCACAGTAAGGTCATAGCCTATCGCACCTCGCTTTGCTCTTACAGGGAGTTCAAATCCGTCTCTTAAGGGAAGAATTTCATACTCTTTTTTCTTTACGACGTTCGTTTGCTTCTTTTCCATTTTGATAAAATCTAATTTAGTTGAGAGGAATGGATTTGCACCATTGACCTGCGGTCGAGGGGATTGAGCCGACAACTCCGCACCTCTTGTTGGTTGTCATCATGTGTGCCGCTGTTCCTTGCCACCGCTCTACTGACTGAGCTACCTCTCAATGTGGCAAGCATCATTTCTTGATTTGTATGTGATGCCTGCCGTGGTTAACTAACTCGTACTTATTTGGCGAATGTTACTCGGAGTGTATGCGATTGTTTTTTTGTCGGAGCGAAGATTGTTTGGACTGCTCCTGTTTCTTTATCAACGACATCAATGGAGTCGTCTATCGTTTTTAGGAACATTTCACGAGCCTTAATCTTTGCTGATATTTGCTCCTTCTGTTCAAGCAGAGCGTTGTATTCTGGATCCTGCGATGATTCATAGTCATATCTGGAAGTTGAAGCAAGTGTTACCTTTGCTCCGCTGAATGTCGGGACGTCTTTGCCGTAACGTGAAACTGCGCTTTGTGTTGCGCTTACAATGTTCTCGTTTTTCAGGAACAAGTCGCAGACTTCAGCAATGGCTTTTATCTGAATGAATGCCTGCATCGGGGCGATTTCACCATTTACCACTTTTGCTACGAGGTCATTTGCGACCATTCCTTGTGTGGCTTTGCTTAACGAGGGTGCCACAAAAACTTGTTGGAGTGCGTTGTTTGTATCCATACGTCTTAATCTTTTTCGTTTTCTAAATTCTGTTCTTTGCTTTGTTTGTAGTCCTGCCAAGAAATACGGACAAGACCGAAGATGATGTACCAGACGGTGGCTGCTAATGCAAAACCGAGTATGCCGAATGTTCCTTTGAACAAGTGAGCGATAATCCAACTGGTAACGAGGAGGAGCATTAGGACTCCAAGGGCTAATTGAAAGCCGCAACAGGCTGTTTCGAGATTGTTTACTTTCATCTTTTCGTCGTTTAGGTGTTTATCTTATTTGCGGTGAGATTTAATTCTCTGGGACAAAGTTATCAATTATTTTTGAATTGACAATGCGTTTTGCTTATATTTTATCAAAATATTTCAATGTTATCATATATGCAAATTATTAAATAAATTATCATTTAAGTACAAAGAGGGTTGTTGCAGAGTCAAAACTTGCTTTTGACTACTAATATCTCGTCAGAGATATTATAATATATATATTCTTTATTCTTTAGGTAAGGTCGGTTTTGCAAATGGACGCAAAAAGTAGTGAATGTTAAATGTTCATACCCCTTGGTCTATGCTTGGTCGTTTCTTTGTCAGATATTCGGGTATCAAACTATAATACAGACATTTGTATTTTATTTTAGTTGGTCGTTTTTGCGACATATACGAATGTTAAATGCTGTGGAAGTCTGGTCGATTGCTGGTCGGTGAGAAACGCTGATTTTGACCTAATTTTAACATATTTTCACTAAATTACCCGATTGTGGTTCATACACGCAGCTCTTGCCGCAGACGGTGCATACCTTACATTTGCTTCGTTTGCCTGCAACATTTTACGGAAAACGGTCATCACATTGATACGGTGTTGCACTGGCCAACGGTCTTTCTTGGGCAACTCTTTGCAGAACTTAGATACATCGGCTATCATTCCGTCAATATAACCGAGGAACTCCATTATCGGAAATTCTTGTCTGAACCATTCTTCTATCAGCAGATGACCATTGGCAGGAACAAAAGGTTTTTCTACTTGCTTTGATGTCGGTTTTGCCTTTGGCATTGTAATGCTCTTTGGCTGGACCAATGGTTCAATTGGAGGTATCGGCTCTATGGGTGTTCCGGGGGCATCTTTCGCTGTAAGAGGGACTTTACGTTCTCTTGCCACCGCCTTGTAGTGTTCGAGGACTTGAGATGATGTCAGACGTTCCAAACGGGCTTCGTCAAGTTCGTCTATGGCAAGCGTCTGGGCAGGGTTCTGCATCGAGTACAGTACGTTGCTGACTATCCATCTTCGGTATTCGTTTGCAGATGTGCGACAGCACATAATCAACAGTGTTGATAGGCCGTCATTCTCTACGAAACGGTTGCACGAGGTTACCTTTGAACGTTTCACGTTGTATTCTCGCACTTCGCAGTTGGCTTCTTCCATCCAACGTACTGCTTCGATGATAGTTATCTTCATCGTTCGGCACACATCGGTCATATTGTACCATGCACGACCGTCCTTTACACAGGCGTGGAGAAAGCCGAACTGCTTTGAGTAGAATTTTGCCATTCCTGGCTCTTGAACATTGTTCTTAATCATTGTTTCTTAACTTTTTATGTTATTTAATGTGGATGTTTCGATGTGGCTAATAATATACCATATCCGGCAACACAGGTCGGAACTATGTTTAATCCAAACAACAGTGATATGGTACAAACTATTAACTATGAGATTCTTGCACTGCTTGCGACAAGAATCATTGATGAGTTGTACGATGCCGTCAAAGAGCATCAAGAACTTATGGTATGCGATTGGAGAGCATACGCTGTCCTTGAAGCATACAGACAGTATGATGTCATTATTGACAGCATCAACATTCCTACGATAGAGGAATGCTTTGATGGAACGGTAACACCTAAGCAGGTGAGCAAACCAGAGAAATGGAAGGCTCTTACTGAGATGCACGAATTTCATTGGCAACGTAGCCAATCCACGGCTTTTGCTAACGAGTACGAGGTACTCCTGAACAAGACCTCGCTTGCCCTTGAACATTACACCTTGTCGCTCTAACTTGTCTGATACAGATGTAATGCAAGAACGGAGAGTGCTTATTGCTCTCTCCGTTCTACTTGGGTTGAAGTTCTCTGATTTCATACTCTATCTGTTGATTCAAGTTCTTGATACATTCCAACTGATCATCTATCTTGTCAAGCAATTTGCCTATTCGACCATGGGCGGTGTCTTTGATGAATTTCTCTGTCCGATAATCATAAACTGTGACGTCTCCTTTCCAGAGCCTGACACAATAGACCATATCAAGGGCATCTTCATCAAGGCAAACATTAAACTGAATGTCATAGCACCTGTCCTTGTTGGAACGCCAAAGTTCTTTGATGCGCCTTTCGGCTTCTTTAAGGGCTTGCTTCTCTGTCGTTACTTCAAGTGGGTAAATACCGCCGCTGATGTAGTCTGTATCACAGATTTCAAGATAATACATTTGTTTCATTTTCCGTTTTCTTATTTGCATACGAGCAGACTTATTTGTTGGCTTCAAGAATTTTATGAGCGAGTTTGCAGACTTCTGCATAAACCTCTTCACTAAGTATCATTTTATAAGCAGTAACCGTTTGGCGTTGCTTTTCTTCGGAATTGAATTCATACGAAACCACCAGAGCTTCCGCAATGTCTTTGAGCTTCAATGTTACATCTTTCATATCTTCTTCGTTTAATTGGTTTGTTATTTTGGATATTCAAAGTTAGCGATAATTGTTTGATTTACAAAACGTTAATCAATTTATTTTCAATAGCTTACGTAGATTTTTCGTTATCTTTTACGCAATTTTAGGAGTTGAGATTGTACCTTTTCTCAATACACGAAGTGGCTTCCAAAAGGATTTTCTCAACGTCAATCCCCAGAGATCCATAAAACGCTCTGTTCCCGGAATAGCAATCACTCGCTATTTGCAGACTTCGCTGTTCCTCTTTGCTAAATCCGTGGAACTTGGAAATGATTTTGATGGCCTTTCCAATATAGCCTTGTTGAAAGTGTCGTATTGCGGTCTCTGTTTTTGTCATCATAACTACTTGTCAAATAGTTGGTTATTGCTATATAAAGATAACGATTTATTGCGGATTAACAATGCGGTAATTCGTTTGTTTTTTGTGTGCTATTTCTGTTAAAATAACATAAGCATTATTGTGAATTCACAATGGACTATAAATTTGATTTTGCACGGCTAATAGCTATTTGCGTGCGTAAAAATGTTAATTTGGTGTTAAAACAAACGATTTTGCTCCATCATTACACTATTATATGTACCTTTGTGGGCATAAACACAACCACAATATCCAACCAAATGACAACCGATATACTGAGAATAATTGAGGGAGGGTTGAGTAACGATAAACGAAAAATTATCACTTATTCAATTCGCCTTGCAAAAAGAATACAGGCAGAGGGCGATACCCAATTTGCCAAATGCATAATGGAACAAGTGCAAAATTATGGTTCTCAGAAAGTGACGACAGCCGATGCTATGCGGATGATTCCGATTGACCCTGATAGTAAGTTGCAGATTGTTGAAATATACCCGGATGATAAAACGAGAACAAATATCATATTATCAGATGCTGTTGGGAGGCAAGTATATGAGTTTATCAATATAGTGAAGCATGCTGATGATTTAGAAACGGCTGGATTAATGATGCCAAAGACAATGCTGCTGTATGGTGCTCCGGGTTGTGGAAAAACATCAATAGCGCACTATATAAGTGAAAAAACTCAGTTGCCCCTTGTGGTGGCTCGTCTGGACGGAATAGTCTCGTCAATGTTAGGAAGTACAGCAAAAAACATAAGAAAGATATTCTCGTATGCTACAAGTATGCCATGTATTCTGTTCTTAGATGAATTTGATGCTATTGCTAAAGCACGTGATGACAGTCACGAATTAGGAGAACTAAAAAGGGTTGTAAACAGTCTTCTTCAGAACATTGACAACTTGCCATCTTCTTCCGTTTTAATTGCAGCAACAAACCACCCTGAGTTATTAGACAAAGCTGTGTGGCGTAGATTTATTACCAAGATAGAAATCAGTATGCCAACGGATGATGATAGAATGAAAATCATACTTGACCAAATCAAAGGTTTTGAGCATTATTTCAAGGCTGACAATGTCCGGACTAAAATAATTAATGAGTTAATGACAAATTTTTCTCCGTCTGACATTGTTGCTATGTTTATGAAATTGAAAGTTAAAAGCATTATAAACAACCACAAACCGATTGAGTACGAAGATGTTTTATCAGCAATCTTTGAATTTGGAGGGAAGAATGAATCGACAGAAGACTTTATCAAATATTTGAGTCAGAATGGTGTAAATCAAACTTCAATTTCAAAAATGCTGAATGTTAGCAGACGGCAAGTGAAAAATGTTTTAACCGAGAAATAAATTGAGTGAATTATGTCAAGAACATTGCCAATTCAGAACGTATCTTTTCGTGGGGAAATTGATAGCTTTTTAACGGAAGGTGGAGGTTCTAACAAACTGCCGAAATGGGTAACCTATGATGAAGTCAAGCAGAATTCAATAAGGGTTCGTGCCCAGCTTTCAACATTATCCGAAGTCTTCAGTAACAGCAGAGCATTACCATTACTCACAGAAGTGTCTTTGAATGAGAACGCAACAGCTAAATCATATAGACCAGCTGTTAGAAAAATGCTTGATGTGGGTAACAAAAGGAATGTACTTGGAGTGTCTTCAGTAGGGAAACTGATTGTTAAAATAGACTCAAGGGATGACCTTGACAAAATCACCTCTAATTTCAACTATAAAGACGGTCAAATTTCCCAAAATGTGCACCTCGGATTGGCTGCTATTGAAAACATTGCAAAATATTTTTCAGCCGTCGAAGATGATATTGCTGAAAATGATTGCGTGAAAGTCCAATTAGTTGATTATCAAAGTAACGACTTTAATTATCGCTCACGCCTGCTTTTGGAAGATTTTTGCAGAAGAGCTGAATTGGTGCTGGAAGAGTTGCATTATGCAAGTGACATAAGACTATTTTCAATAAAGAATATCACCACAGATGCTTTATCTCAAATTGCAACCATGGATTCTGTCTTGTCAGTGAGAAAAATGCCGACAATTGAATTTGAAGTTTCCTCTGATCCAGAAAACACAACAATAGAAGTAATGCGTCCGAGAGATGGTGTAGTATATCCTACCGTTGGACTTTTGGATAGTGGAGTGGCTGCCATTGAACACTTGCAACCCTGGCTGGTTTCTGATGAAGACAATGTTGCCGATTTGTCTGATAACGATATTGTAAGAAGGCATGGGACGGCTGTCGCCAGCGTGATCAACTATGGCGATTTCCTTGAAAATATAAATATGACCGGTTGTGGACCATGCAAAATACAAAGCTGTATTGTGAACACAGAGACTTGTAAGGCAACAATATGGAGAATGAACTTGTTATGTATATTCAACAAGCGATAAATGCACATCCGGAAATTAAGATTTGGAATTTATCACAAGGAACGACAATACCAATTAAAGACAATAGGTATTCTGACTTTGGCATTGCCTTGGATAGTTTACAGAAGAACAATAATGTACTTATTTGTAAGTCGGCAGGGAACGATATAAGTTGTACTCCTTTACGAATCACAGAGGGTGCAGACTCTGTATTAAGTTTAGTTGTTGGCTCTATTGCTCACAAGAAAACAACAGAAAAAGATGCCGATGAAAACGACCGCAGTCCGTTTTCAAGAATAGGACCTGGAGTAGAGAATGTGGTAAAACCTGACTTAGTTCATTATGGCGGCAATATTGATAGCCACTTATCATTATTATCGGAATGGGGCAGACAATATAATTGCTATAGTGGTACAAGTTTCTCTACACCACGCATAACTTCTCTTGCTGCAAATTTGCAACAGAAGATAGGAGGAGAATGCAACCCGTTATTAATAAAAGCTCTACTGGTACATTATTCCAATTATCCAAGCCATCTTGCCAAAACAGAAAGTGAATTGCGAAAAGAAATGGGTTTTGGTTTGCCTTGTTTGATTAACGACATGTTGGTTAATGACGAAAACGAGTGCACAATGGTATTTATCCATACATTAGACAAAGGGCATGATATAGTATCGTTAGATTTTCCATATCCTACTCAACTTGTTGATGGTGATAAATTCATTGGAGATATTACACTAACGATGGCTGTTAATCCAGTACTTAATGCAAGTCAAGGGAGTGAATACTGCCAAAGTCAAGTGGACATTATGCTTCAAACATACGACCACGTAGAACATGTTCCTTTGGGCGAGAATAATATATTTAGAAATGAACAAAGAACCTCTAACGATGCTACTAATGTCCTAAATGCAAACTTGTATAGCAAATCTGCTTTTAAAAGTATGTATGCAAATGAAAGAATGCTTATTGAACATGGCGATAAATATCAGCCAATAAAAAAGTATTGTGTGGACTTATCAAAAATGACACCTGCAAATAAAGAAAAAGTTTTGGGTAGTAATCGGAAATGGGCTTTGAAGTTAAAAGGGTTGTATAGGGACACTGCAGAACAGGCATTGTTACGAGATGGCGAGGCTCTTTCACAAGATGTCGTAGTCGTAATAACAATCAAAGACACTACTAAGCGTGGAATAGTTTATCCTGAATGCTTGAGACTGCTTGAAGAAAGAGGTTACATTCATAATGATATAAGCGTCAATAATGGCATTGAGGTCGCAGTTCAGTAAAAAATTGGGATTGAGCCAAATCGGCACAATCCCAATTTTTCTAATTTGTTCTCAATCACCTTTCTTGTGAATGTGTGGTTTGAGAGAGGGTACATTGCCAGGAATGGACTTGTTGTCCCTCTGGCGTCTGTCTGGTTTGCCAGTAGATTTGGCAATCCTTTTTGGACCTGGTTTTATTCCCATAGTATCAATGATTTTGAATTATGTGGCAATATCGCCTATTATCAATAGTGCAAATACAATGCCAAGACAGATGGCAGTTATTTCATAACATGTGCCACTTCATTAGAAACAGCCTTGTTAATGAAGTCATTTATAGTGGTCCCGGCAGCAGTGGCTGCATAAGCAACAAGTCCGTGAAGTTCTGACGGCATACGAAGCACTAACTTACCACTGTATGGCTTTGCCGGAGTAATACCACGCTCCTTGCAACTTGCAAGGTAGGTATCTATTGCATTATGAAAATCATCGGTGATTTCGTCAATCGTTGTACCCTCATAGGAGATAAGAGTTCCGTGTAAACCTTGAACTTTGCCAAACAAGCATTTATCCTCATCACTGTATTCAACAGAACCTGTATATCCTTTATATCTTAACTGTCCCATAATTATATAAGTTTTAATTCTTTCAACGTATCAATCAGCTGCTTAACTTGGTATGACTTCAATTCTCCATTCGGGTGTGGTTTGTGGAGTAATATGGTGTTATTGCCATTTACAAACTCAATTCGTGAACCTGAAGTCTTACCTTTATTCCTTTCTTCAAAACCGAAGTATTCAAGTAGAACTTTGGCTTCATCATAGTGGAAGTCTTTCGGCTTGCCAAGCAATCGTGCTATCAGTTTTTCTTTCTTACTCATTAGTAATGGTTGTTATTTGATATTGCAAAGATACTAAATATAGTACTAATAACAAAGTGCTTGCTCAAGTATTTTTTCAAAGGAACGCAGTCATTATCATTGATGCAATATAAAAGGGAAAGCGCATCGATTCACATCGACACGCTTGACAATCAATTTATTCACATTTCAATTATGCAAAAATAGAGAAAAATGCCAATACGTAATATACATTTGAGAGTAAGCCAAACTCTATCCAAAACACACATCGCTTTCGGTCAATAGCACTTACAATAAATCCTGCTAAGGCAAGCAATGGAACGCCATTCATTACTATCAGCCACAGTAACGCACAGACACCAGCAACAATGGCTGAATACTTATGAACGCTACCCTCAAACTCTTGCTTGAATGCAGGAGCAGCAGCCACAAACAGCAAACCGCCAATCAAACCAAATGCCAGCATCTTGTACGGTTCCGGTGTGAAATCAAACAACGGTACAACACATAACGCTACCGCAATCGTGAGGATTACGGGAAACAGCCACTGCTTTTCGGTAACGTAAAAGGTGTTGCTGATAGATGTTGGCAATCCTCGATACAGAGAATATAATCCAAGATATACTCCCATTATCAGTATGGACAGACTGATTAAAACTATATAGACCATAATCGCATTATTTAATTATATCAAACACAGACCAATCAATTGAATACTTCTCGTTCCATTCCTGCTCGCAGACAGAAATTTTGTGGTTGCTGAGTGCCACTGCTACCGATGCAAGTTCTTCAGCAGTTGTGAACTCGTGAAATACAGGTGAGCCATTCTGAGTTGTGCCGAGGTTGAGCGTGATAGGAAGTTGTATTAAACCGCCTTGCAGAGCAACAATAAGCCCCGTCAAATCGCTTTTGCGTTCTTCTGTGTATTCCACCCTTAAACCATTCCATTCGAGGTTATAACGGAGCTTTTCAGCATACTCTCGTTCAATAGTTTCAATGATTGCAGACTTGATTTCATCAAGAGTTGGAAGATGATTAAAGCGCAAGCGGTAGTTCCACCCAGTTTCATCATTCTCATTGTCTTTGCCGAAACCATAGATTAACTCGTACTTATTGCGACCAACTTTATAAAGTCCATCTTGTCGCTTGGGACTTCCATAAACTTTATCCATATCTTATAAATTGATGTTACAGCGTTTCAATATAGCGTCAAACTCTTGGTCAGTAGGAATGTGGAGATTAAGAGAAGATGCAGAAACAAAATTCAGTTTCTTGTACTTGCCAGAGTAATCAACACTTATGCCTACAAACATTGGCAACACTTCCTCTTCTTCCATTTGGTCGAGTATTTGCCAAATCTCTCTATCGCCAGTCCACAACTTGCAGACTGTATCGTGAAGTATCAGACTTATGACATATTTGCTTTTCGGCTTCTCTACAAACTCGCTTGCCACACCTTGTATAGCGGCTGTCTGTAATCGTTTGCTGTATTCTTCACGCTCTCTGCGAGGAATAACATCACGTTCAAAGTCAAGTATAATCACACCCTGTCTATCTACATCTTGTGGGTAAACCACTCTGCCTTTGAAGTTCTTCTTGCCGTCCAATGTTGATGGCTTCACCTTGAAATTTCCGAAATCATTCATATTTCTCTTGTATTTGAGTTTCTTATATTCTGTTGGGGTAATTAGTTTCTTGAGTAGGTGCTTGCTGTCAGCGTGAGCAGCCATACCGAAGAATGAGCCTATCAGCGACATTCTTCGCTTTCTTGATTTCACCTTTGCTATTCTGCGAGCGAACTTTTGCTTTGTGCGTTTTCTGATACGTGAAAATACGACACGCTTTTGCTTGCTGTCATCGGCAAATGTAACATATCCGAGATAGTCAAGCCCGACGCTGATTGGACGGACGGCTTCGCTTGGTTTAATGGTCAATCCTAATTCGGATAGTAGCTGTTTGAGGTATCTGCTTAGTAGCCATAATTCCTTTTTGTTGGAAGCGAACATCACTATGTCATCGCAATATCGGTAATAGTGATAGCGTATTTCTTGATTGTTGATTACGACTTTCCCATCCCTTTTATCAAACACGCCAACAACTGAATCTATGTCTGTTATCTTATGGTTGCTGACACGTTTACACATCTTGTGGTCAATATCACTCAAATGTAGATTGGCAAAGCATTGTGATGAACGCAATCCTTTTGACAGACCTTTGTCAAGCAAGGTGATGAAGTTGTCAAGCATAGGAAGTACGACTGTATCGCTAACATACTTTCTTATTTGCTCTTTCATCACTTCCTGACTAATGTGGTCATAATATCCGAGTATATCACACTGATAGTAATATCGCATTCCGTCAGGATCTGCAATCAAGTCTTCCTCGATGATTTGATGCAACCAGTGCATACCTCTGCCTTTTATGCTTGCGGCAGTGTTCTTGATAAGTGTAGCGTATGTGTATCGCTCAAAAGGAACCATAATCGCATGACAGCCTATTCGATGAAATACTGTCGGTGCTTGCACAATACGTTTCTTTGGCCCATCTGTTACTTCAAGCGTTCTGAAATCCTTTTTTGTAATCCTGAATGTCCCTGAAGACAGGAGTTTCTTTAATCGCTTGCAGTATCCATTTCTCTTGGGTTTAAGATTTTCCCTTTGCTCTGCATTTTCAAGATGACCTACGACATAATCAAAACTATCATAGATATTCCTGTCGTCAGCAATTTCATCAATGAGATTGCTGATTGGAAACGACCTTGCTGTTTCTGTCGCAAGTGGTTCTTGACTATAAAATGGCAGTTCTGTCATATTGATAAGCCTTCAGGCGCTTTTGTTATTTTTCAGCTTTCTTCCTTTCGGATAGGAGTGCTGAGGCTTGTGTCCCTCGGAAGATGAGTTTGCTATCTCGTAGCATTTTCAGTGCTTCCGATTATTGTTGTCCAAAGGGGCAATTCGTTTGCGACTAAATGTGAGCCGAGAGCCGTTGTTCGTGTTCGAGTTCGAAGAAACGTTATTCGCATTCGAGTAAACGAGACCGCCATTCGCATTCGCGTTGTTACTCGCACGACCAACGACACGGCACCGGGGACACGCCACCTTTTTATTTTGTTATGTTGTTAATTACAATTTCTGTTTTTAGTGCGACCACGGCTTACTTTGCGCAAGCCGTGGGATAAATGTTTTGTTATTTGACAAACTCTATTTTGCCACTGAAGGCGAGCCGAGAGCCGTAGCTCGTGCCCGAGTACGAAGAAACGTTATTCGCACCCGAGCAAACGAGACCGCCATTCGCACCCGCGTTGCCACCCGCACGACCAACGACACGGCACCTACTGTGAGAATAGTATGCACAATCCGAGTAGTTCTTGTTGAATGCGGAGTTGTCATTGGTAACTTTGCCCGGCACATAGTCCATATATCTGCCGAATCGAACACGACCGATGCAATAGCCCGATTGTGATGAGCTGTTGATACCTTGAACTACACGTTCTGTGTCAGTCTGCACATCGTAGATATGCCAACGAGCATCAGTCGGATAACTACCTTCATCAGTAGGACATTTCTTCGCTTTCCAGTCTGCAAATGATTTGACATTCACGGCAACGTGCGACATCCATTCATAGTTACAAGCCACGAAGTTCTGAATACCAAACATCAAGTTGCCATTACCCGAACTGGTGTTTTCTTCCGTGCGGTTACCAAGAGCATTGATATTCATCCCATTGAGTGTCTGACCGCCAGTCGTATATCCAGCGCCACAGCCACGACCACAAACGGCTTGAATATCACGATTGCCGACCAATTCCATAATGATATTGGCAAGGTCTTTTGACTGCTCATAAGATATAGCGTGGAAGCCTTCGCCTCTCATCTCGCATAGATTGATGCAGTCCTGACGAGTTCGGTTCAAAGATGACGGTGCAGACAAGTTTGTAACTCTACCTTTGCTGTCATACGTCCAAGAAGAAGTTGTTGTTGAAGTACCAGTTCCGACCACCGCCTTTGTGCCTGAGATTGAGCGGGCACGATTAAGACTATCTTGCCCCATACCATAAACACCAACAAGGAACTCTTTACGGAATACCCAATCAGGCTCAATTGCTTCAATAGAGGAACTATCCACTGCGATTGCTTCTTGGTCATCACAACCGATTTGCGAAATGAACATAAACTTATCCGCTCCAGCAGGAACATTGGTGAAGATATAGTCCTCTCCGGCAATGAAGTCAAACTGAGAATGAGATATAGCCATTTTGAATGTGCTGATAATCTTACCATCAGCATCAACGAATACACAACCAAGAGTGTCATTGTTGATACCAGGCCAACGGACTTGCTTCATTCCGCCTACTTCAATTGCATAAACACTGCAAGCAGAATTAAGTGTCGTTACAGGATCTTCGCCTATCACTTGGCTCGACAATACAAGTGCTGCGTTTGCTTCAACGAGAATGTCCGACAACTTATGACGAATGACTTTGGTAGAAGTTGAGATTGGTTCGTCTGTACAAATTGAACGAATGCCATATTTAGTCTGATTCTTGAAGTCATTTACGCCCTTGTACCAATGGTTAGGAATGTGTTTGAAAATGTCATATCCCATACCCGAACTATCTGCAAGGTCAATGCTTGTGCCGTCAGCCATATAGTTATAGTTGTCATCGCTAATTTGCTCACAACTCATAACCTTTGTGTCGGAGTTGTATGTACCCTTGACAGCGTGGCTCATATCATCAAGGCGTTTGAAGTGGCCGCTTGGAACGTAGTCATTACCAAACAAATATCCGGTGCTGTTATCAAGGTTGGTGATATTCTCGCAATCATCTTCTGTGTCTGTATAACTAACGATTGAGAATTGGGAATTAATCACATTCAATTCCGGGAAGTATTGGTTGAGTGATTTCAAGCCTATGACACCATCAGAGTCGTTGTCATCAATCAGTTCAGACAATATCCACCGACCGATTAAGCCTGAGCATTTACCACTTTCCTCATACGCTTTGCCAGCTGCATCAAGACCGATTGCACCGATAGAGTATATCTTTCTCAATACACTGACACTTGCGGTCATATTGATGTTGGGAATACGGATTTCTTTTATTGAACCACCATTCGCAATCTCCATAACGATGTTCTCTGTATCGATATTGCTACAACCCTCAATCCATAGTCTATTGATGCCAGCAACACTTGCAAGAGTAAGTCCACCGGGATATGTCAAGTTCGGGAGGTTCACAAGTTCAAGCGAGGTCATCGTTGCCGGAAGCGTCAGTGTCTCAATAGGCGATGTTTGAGCAATGGCACAAGACGTGAGTTTTGTATCCGTTGCCGTAATGCTTTCAATGCGAGGACAACCCTTTGCATCAACACTTGTCGCAGTGGTTTTACTGATGTCGAGTTTGCGCAAGAACGGCATATCACCGAGTACGATAGAGCCAAGAGAGTTGAAGCCGTTCAGCGATGTGTTTGCGGTATGCTTATCACCGCCAAGAATAATTTCCTCGGCAAGTTCAAGTTTGCTCAAATCATCAAAGTGGAAAGCAAGAGACATTTCAGAGAGGTCAATCTTACTCATTCTTCCCGGCTGATAGATATAGAGCAATGCTCCTGCATCGTGGGCAAAGTTGGTGAACTCATGCGATTCTCCTGCTTCAAGGAACACCGTTTCTGACAACTGACCGCTTGCGTCATTTCCGATACCGAAATATCCGGTTGCTGATGCTGTGATGTATATTTTTGAACTTTCAGAGATGGCAGACACACGACCACTCAATGGGTTCGTGAAGAAATCACCAGTCTGATAGTAGCCGTCACGTATTGCCCAACGTTGTTCAATGAATCGTGGCATTGTTGTCAACCCCAATCCGTGCAAAGCATAGAAGTACGGCAAATTGGCAATACTTGTATGGTCAATGTACTTGCGTTCTCCGTCATACGAAGATATGACCTTTGGCCAGAATTGTAGTCTGCTTTCCACAAAGAAATACATAGCGCCATCAGGAGAGAATGGCACCATTGTGCGACCACCAATCTCTGATGTCTGATTGCGCATCTTGTTGATTACGCTTTTCAGCGAAATAGTAGTAACACCGAGGTCATTGCTGTTCCAACAGTCTTGCTGCTTGTCAATGTTGTTGAACAGCACAGAGCCACTACCCATATAAGGATTGGTATAACCGCTTTCTTCATCGGTCGGTTTCATCGGATCGGCTTCTGCATCTATATCTCGACCACCGTCATTATCCGAGCCGTTGCAAGTATCACAGTCATACACTTTGTTCAGATACATTCGTGTCGGCTCCATATTCTTGTACCCTGAATATACACCGTTTTCTACCGAACATCCATCTTCAAGGAAGAACATAGGTTGCATATTCTTTGCACGCTGGTCTACTGCTGCTAAATAGTCAGAAAATCCGGTATAAGCCATTGCACTTTCAAGAGATATGTATCGATAGGCATTCTTCTTCCAAATGTCTTTCCAACCATCAACCTTTGAATAGTCGCACGAATCAAGGAAACGCAATACATTGAACAAATCGTATGGTACTTTCTTGCCAAGAGCAAGGTCTTCTTGCAATTGGTCATTGTCTATCATACATTCAAAGTAGTACGTCCACGCAGGGTATGTTTCAGCGGCAAGTCCAAGTTTATTCACCCACGATGATTTCTGGGCGATAGGCTTCATCATATCATCTACTGTGGTTACACCTTGAAACCAGTCCATACCTGCATATTGAAGCAACTCATATCCGCTTACAGGATTGAGCACATCACCAGTAACGACCCACTTGCCATTGACTTGTTTCATTGAACCGGTTGAACGTTTCCAAGTACCACCTACGTAGCGATAAATGGCATAATCTCTACCGCAGTATTGAGAGATGAGATATACACTGTTTGTATCAAGTCCGTCAGTTGTCTTGAAGCGTGCTTCAGTCTGTGCAAGTGTTTCGTTAGCAGTTCCGAAAAACTCTATGAAATCACCATAGTTCAGACAACCTTTGTTATATCCTGGTGTGTCTTTGAAACCGAGTGCGACTTGCTCTCCTTTATCTTCTTTCCAGTTGCCTTTTGCGTGGAACCAAGCATCTTGCAGTGTGTCAGTGGTGGCACGGAAGCAAGCTATCGGGTGATTCTTTGTTGAATGGTCCATCTGCAAACCAGTAAGCACATCATCACCACCCAAAATTTGTGTGCCGTCAAATGCACGCTGTGCAGGTGTCTGATAAGCAGAACCGAGGGCGCGGAACGTTGCATTCATCATATCGCACACGCCACAGTCATTAGCATTACTACTATCAGAGTAGTCCACCTTAACAGTGATGACATCAACGAATAGTCCTGTCTCGCTTACATACACTTTGTTATACTTAGCAGCGAGTATGGCTCTATGACCGAGCTCTGTACTTTCATCTGGATTGAGAAGTGTTACGGTCGCTTTTTTACCAGTAGCCTTATTCTTCTTATTGAAGTTGAAACGGTCATTCTTGATTGGTCGTTGTGCTGATGTCGTTCCCTGACGTCTCCAAAGCGTGTTTACTGCCTTAAAGTTCACTTCTGGGTGTTGTGGATTGAAGTAGTAGAGAGTACACGAGAATTGGTCAGATGTACTCGTGCCACCATTCATTTTATAATCATAGTTGTCAAACGTTGTTTGGTCTGCAACAATGACATAGTAAGGAATACCTTTTGCTTCCATAAGCGACATCGATGGCTTGCCTGTTGTATCAAGTACGTTCTCTTTGTCATATTCGGCAATCATAGCGGTAACATCGCTCAATTTGCAAAGGTAGTTCTGGAACGCCTGCAACCACTCCATATAGCTGTTGTAAGCCATAAAGTAGTTGAGATTGAAATCACCATTCGTTGAATTGAATGTGATTGCCTTGTTTTGTCGGAGTGCGCTTGTCCCCGGCTGATAACCAATTGCGGCACATTCTTCGCCATTCACATACAATTTCACAAACGAATAATTCGTTCCCGAAGATGCGTCCGATGCTTTGTATGTAACATACTTTGTCCCCGGTTCCACTACCACTGCAACGGTAACTTTTTCTCCGCATCTGAAACCTACTCGCTGTCTTTTGGGTGTACCATTGAGAACTGTCAGTACGACCTCATTGCCTTTAACGTAGAAGCCAACGCCTGCCGATGGGTCATAACATTCACACAGCATTGCGTCTTTGTCCTTAATACTCTTTGTAGAAAAGGCAAATTGCAATGCACAGCCACTTGTTTCAAGTGCTGATGACGAGAATGGAGAGAATGGTATTTCTGCCGTAACATTCTCTGCGATACGCAACACTTGTTCACCAAGAACAGAAACGAAGCCATTGGAGTTGTAGTTACAGCCATTAACGACCATTGAATAATCACCATCTTTGATGCTGTGGTCAGTCTCGCTGTTGCTTCTCGTTGAGAAATCAAACGAGAACAAAGCACCTTCTTTTACGCTTGCGTCAATGGCAGACCCTTCAATGGTCAATGTGATTGTAGCACTTTCAGCGGAACTGCTACGGGCAAAAACATCAATGTTTTTACTTCCGTCAGTCGCATAACCTTGTATCTGCTTGCTTACATTATACGGCTGGCCTATCGGACAATTTACAGTAGTTGCAACAATGCCGTCTATAACGACCTCTACCGCTGTTGTTGTCTTGTTTGGAGTGTAAGCTGCCACATCAACTGAAAGACTGTCATACAAGCGTATTTTGCCGTTATTTCTATCATCGTAGCGCAATGCAACCAGAGGTACGGAAGATGTGCTATCAACACACATTATGGCGGTGTAGATGATATTGCCTTTTACGCCTGATGCTATATCAGTACCTTGTATCCGTATTGGATAAGCACCGTGAGAAAGTACCTCTCCATTGTCAAACGCATTATTCGGATTGATAGAGATGTTGTGTGAATACGTGTCTAATACAGTTGCAGTTCCGAGAACTTTCCATTCGCCATTGTATAGCATTTCGGTTTTGACAAGAATGCCTTGCTTTGTGCTTACATTGTTCTCGAACTTATACATAGGTAGAGATTTCTCTTTGCCACCGACTTCAAGAGCGGTAGATGATGTATAATTGAGCGTCTGAATGCAAGTACAAGTAACATCAACAGCAGTAACGGTTATGGTTCTGCTCTTTGTGTTTCCGTCTGCATCTGTTGCAGTGATTGTGAAATCCTTGCTTGATGCTGATGTAATGAAATCTGTGAAATCAAATTTGAACTTGAAGTCAGTGGCACTTGTTGATGATGCAGTGTTTACGGTATCGCTCCATAATACAATGCGCGTAAGAGGGTCAATGATACTTATGGTCTTGATTGTGCCGAGAATTTCGGTATCACCGTCAAAACTTACACTTTTGATTGCAGCACGCAGAGTTATATTGCTCCCAAATGCACCAAATATCGCTTGTGTTTCAGGATAA
>ERZ808240.1632-NODE-1632-length-27122-cov-41.948831_pt1 | contig 27122 bp, 16 predicted proteins | sample MGYA00521084_ERZ808240 | MGnify/ENA primary metagenome ERZ808240 (study PRJEB31516, sample SAMN03275571) | gut metagenome | biome: mammalia-associated habitat; material: feces | host: Papio cynocephalus | place: Kenya | collected 2012-08-06 ... | reverse complement strand
GAGCGAATGCGGCGTTCGTGGGAGCAAATGTGGGAAACGTGGGAGCAAATGTGGGAAACGTGGGAGCGAAAGTGACATCAACCCCGATGCCTATCTTTACCAGCCGCTTACCCTTAGAAGAATGGCAAGGCGACATGTAGTTGCCTGAATTGCAAAAAATACAACAAAAAAGTAGTATTTTGAAAGAAAAACAGATAAAAATGTTTCTTTCTAAAATATTTTTGCTAATTTTGCAAGAAAATTATCAAGAATAAAAGGAAATTTATGGAAAAGATTCAAATGACGACTCCCTTGGTGGAGATGGATGGTGACGAGATGACTCGTATCCTCTGGAAGATGATCAAGGACGAACTGATATTGCCTTTCGTCGACCTCAAGACTGAGTATTATGATTTGGGCTTGCCCTATCGTGACCAGACCAACGACCAGGTAACCATCGACTCTGCTGAGGCAGCCAAGAAATATGGTGTGGCAGTGAAGTGTGCCACGATTACTCCTAATGCCCAGCGCATGGACGAGTATAAGCTGCACAAGATGTGGAAAAGTCCTAACGGCACTATCCGTAGCATCATGGATGGCACCGTGTTCCGTGCTCCCATTACCATCCCGAGCATTCACCCCTGCGTGAAGAACTGGGAAAAGCCCATTACCATAGCTCGCCATGCTTATGGCGATGTATACAAGAGCGTGGAGCTTCGCGCTGACGAGCCAGGGGTAGCCAAACTTGTGTTCGAGGGCAAGAGCGGCAAGAAGCAAGAGGTGGAAATCCACAACTTTGATGGCGCAGGCGTCATCCAGGGCATGCACAACACGGACAAGAGTATCCGCAGCTTTGCGCACAGCTGCTTCAAGTTTGCCATTGACACCAAGCAAGACCTCTGGTTTGCCACCAAGGATACCATCTCGAAGACCTACGACGCACAGTTCCGTAAGATATTCGAGGAAGTGTATGAGAGCGGCTACAAGGAGAAGTTCGCCGAATTGGGCATCGAGTATTTCTATACCTTGATAGACGATGCCGTGGCCCGTGTCATTCGCAGCAAGGGCGGATTCATCTGGGCCTGCAAGAACTACGACGGCGACGTGATGAGCGACATGCTCAGTACAGCTTTCGGCTCTCTCGCCATGATGACTTCCGTATTGGTTTCGCCCGATGGAAAGTATGAGTACGAGGCCGCTCATGGCACCGTGACACGCCACTACTATCGTTATCTGAAGGGTGAGGATACATCCACCAACCCCATGGCAACCATCTTCGCTTGGAGTGGGGCTCTGAGAAAGCGTGGCGAACTCGACGGAATCAAGGAACTACAGAACTTTGGCGACCAACTTGAGGCTGCTTGCTTCGATACTTTGAACGATGGAATAGCCACCAAGGACCTTGTCAACCTGATGGAAGGCGTAGAGCCCAAGGCTGTCAATTCGGTAGGCTTTATTGCTGCCATTCGTCAGCGTCTCGAGAAGCGCTTGGCGTAACCCCAAAAAGCCACATGCAAATCATATTTGAAGGATATAAATGATAAGAGGATCGCTCATACCGTCCGTATCTAAGTCTGTTGTTGCAATAAAAAAAGTGAGACTTGCCTCACGGCGAATCTCACTCTCGCTTTGTCCTTGCGGACTCAGCACATTATTCTTAGGAAAATTATAACTGTCTATTTTATCCCTTTCTTGAGGATGTAAGTAATTCCGAGTATAGTTTGAAGAAATCAAAATTCAAGAGTTTGCTGATATGGAACAGCAATCCTGTGTCTATGGTGGCTCTTTCGTACACCTTGTATACGTTGGTGCGATGACAACCGAGTTGCTTTGCGAGCCAAACCGAAGTCTTACCTTGTTTTTTGAGTTCCTGTTTTATTCGTTCGCCGATGACCAGGGCGTTAATACTATATTTTGCCATTTTCTGAAATAATTAAGTATATAAAGTGTATAATGTGTATCGTTTGCAAAATTAAGAATAAGAAATTGTTCAGAGAAATTTTTTAGTAGCTAATTTGACAACATTGTGCTAAAAAACACAAAAACTATTCGTTTGTTCCCTTTTTGCCACATTGGCAACTATGAACGTACGACATGAACTTTAGTTAGCTTTAAGCCTTCTTTTTCCTGTTGGCTTTCGGTAAAAGTCTTAAATAAGCTAAAAATTACCCTGAAAATGATTTTTTCTCGATTTAAAGGCTATATCGTGTAATTTTTTATGTAACTTTGCAATTGGATGACCGATGGTTGTGAAACCATTGACTTGAAATTAGAAAATGGATGTAGATGTAATATATGGGTAAAGGATGTTTTTGAGTATTTATTTGGCATTTCTCTTTTGATTAGGTTTGGGAAAAGTTCGGGTAAGTCAAAATAACCACTACCACTTATTTACATCTTGCATGGAATGCATCTCGTTGGCGATGTGCGTTCTTGTGTTGCGCCATTTCCTTCTTTTTTTTTGAGATAATTAAGTGTTTAGGTATAAATTAAAGTGTTTTGAGAATTATGAATATCGGGAAACTGGCCTGGGATTGGTAGGTTTCTCTTTTTAGTAAAATGACATAGAATTGTAATCAAACGTAACGCATGTTACAAGATAAAAGTTGTAACTTTGCGCCGTAATATTAAACAAGTTGCGATTATGGACGAAAAAGACAGCAGAATATTGGTAGTCGATGATGAGCAGGATCTCTGTGAAATACTGAAGTTTAATCTTGAGACCGAAGGTTATCAGGTAGAGACCGCCAATTCGGCAGAAGAGGCCTTGGAGAAAGACATAGCGTCTTTCAATCTCCTGCTTCTTGATGTGATGATGGGAGGGATGAGTGGTTTCCAACTCGCCAAGCAGTTGAAGACCAGCGAGACGACAGCCCATATTCCTATCATCTTCCTTACAGCCCGTGATACAGAGAACGACACGGTGACGGGGTTCAACTTAGGAGCCGATGACTATATCTCCAAGCCTTTCTCTATCCGCGAGGTGATGGTGAGAGTGCGTGCTGTGTTGCGTCGTACCGCCAGCAAGCAGGTAGGAGCCGAAGAACCTACCGTCATCAGTTATCAGGGCTTGTTGCTCAATCTCGACAAGAAGTCGGTGAGTGTGGACGGCGAGGACGTTCCGTTCACCAAGACCGAGTTTGAGTTGCTCCGCCTGTTGCTGGAGGAGCGTGGAAGAGTATTCTCACGTCAAGAGCTCATCGACCGCGTATGGCCCAAGGACGTGCTTGTGCTCGACCGCACTGTGGATGTCAACATCACGCGTATGCGCAAAAAAATAGGCAAGTTCGCCAAGTGTATTGTTACCCGTTTGGGCTTTGGCTACTATTTTGACGCATAGATATAATAAAAGGTAGGAGTGGATATGTACGAATTTAGAGAAACGAAGTCGAAGTTAGGTCGTCGACTCTATCTCATGGTGTTGGCTGTATTCTTGGTGTTTGCAGTCAGCTTTATCATCTTTCAGCAGACTCGCGAGAAGCAGTTCAAGATAAGCACGCTTACGTTGAGATTAAGCAACTATAATGAACTGTTGGAGGAAGACTTGTCGTTGGCTCACGACAAGGGAATCATTCTGAGTGGTGGTAATGGGAGAGTTGTAGACGTGGTGCGCGACAAGTTGAGTGCTTTTGTAAAAGAGCACGAGAGCAAGGACTTACGTGTCACCTTGATTCGTCCAGACGGAAAGGTGGTGTACGACAATATGCGCAAAGACTTCGACAGTTTCCCCAATCATATCAACCGCAAGGAGATACAAGAGGCGCTGCGGACAGGACAAGGTTCGAGCGTGGAGCGACAGTCGAAGACCTTGAAGCACGATTACTTTTACGTGGCAACCTATTTTCCTGCCGATTCCATCATCATCCGAAGCGCTTTGCCCTACAACAACGACCTCTCCAAGTCGTTGAAGGCCGACCAGCACTACATCTGGTTTGCCATCTTTGCCATCATACTTCTTACCATTGTGCTTTATCGGTTTATGCATCGGTTGGGGAAAAATGTGACCAAGTTGCGTATCTTTGCCTACAAAGCCGACCATAACGAGAGCCTTGAGGTGGAAGATTTGGCAAAGTTCCCCAACGACGAGTTGGGCGAAATAGCCGAGCGCATCATCAAGATGTACAAGCGCATACAGACTACGCGCAGGGAACAGGACATCCTGAAACGGCAGCTTACCCAGAACATAGCCCACGAACTGAAAACGCCAGTGGCAAGCATACAAGGCTATTTGGAGACCATTATCGACAATCCGCGCATCAGCGAAGACATGAAGCAGCAGTTCCTGCAGCGCTGTTATGCCCAAAGTGAAAGGCTCACCTCGCTCTTGCGTGATATTTCCACGCTCAACCGTCTGGACGATGGCTCGGATATGATTGATTTCGAGGCGGTGGATGTTACGCAGTTGGTAAGCGACATCATGAAAGAAACCGCCTTGGAGCGCGAGGAGCACAAGATGAGTTTCCACAACCTGCTGCCCGAGCGCATTGTGGTGAAGGGAAACCGTAGCCTGCTCTATAGCATCTTCCGCAACCTTACCGATAATGCAATAGCCTATGCCGGCGAAGGAACAACCATTACATTGGAGGGAAAGGAGGTTGGCAACAAGTGGCATTTCGTCTTCCGCGACAATGGACAGGGAGTTCCTCAGGAACATCTGGCTCGTATCTTCGAGCGTTTCTATCGAGTGGACAAGGGGCGCAGCCGCAAGATGGGAGGCACGGGCTTGGGACTTGCCATCGTCAAGAACTCGGTGCTGTTGCATGGCGGAACGATCCGGGCTGCCAATCTGCCGGAAGGAGGATTGAAGTTCGAGTTTACCCTCAGAAAGTAAAGGAGGAAAAACTCCTTACTATGGTTGATACTACACCTTATTGTATATGTAGATGAATGACATATATAATAAGGTGTAATTGTCTAAAAAGGAAGATGTAACAAAAGATGGTTGTTAAAAGGTTTGTTAAATAAAAAAGAATGAGGTGGAGTGATAAATTGCAATAATTTAGTGTGGATTTTGTTGAATTTGTTTTTTTTATTGAATAAATAATGATTTTTTTCCGTTTTTCTTCGGTTCTTTAAGAAATATTTGTAATTTTGCACCTGATAAATAATATTAATATAAATTTTTAAATTAAGACGAGAAAAATATGGAGAAAAGACTCACGCTGTTTTTAGCTTGTCTATTGATGAGCGTAGGGATGGCGTTTGCCCAGGTTGAAGTATCTGGGGTCGTCACTTCTCAGGATGATGGTGAACCTATCATTGGAGCCTCTGTCGTAATTTCGGGGGGGGTAAAAAGTTTAGGTACTGTCACTGACGTTGACGGTAAGTTTAAAATGAGTGTTCCGACAGGCTCGAAGTTAGAGTTTAGCTATGTTGGAATGACAACACAGATTTTGCCTGCAGCTGCCAACATGAAGGTGGTGATGAAGCCTGAGGCACAGTTACAGGAAGTCGTCGTGACCGGTTTGCAAAAGACAGACCGAAGATTGTTTACAGGAGCAACAGACAAGGTGAATGCGGATGAGGCTAAGCTGAATGGTGTAGCCGACATCAGTCGTTCGCTCGAAGGCCGCGCTGCAGGTGTGTCAGTACAGAATGTGAGCGGTACCTTTGGTTCGGCTCCAAAGATTCGTGTGCGTGGTGCTACCTCTATTTATGGTAGTTCTAAGCCTCTTTGGGTTGTTGACGGTGTCATCATGGAGGACGTTTCGGATGTTAGCGCCGACGACTTGGCTTCTGGTGACCCAGAGACATTGATTTCTTCCGCTATCGCCGGATTGAACTCCGATGACATCGAGAGCTTCCAGATTTTGAAAGATGGTTCGGCCACCTCTATATATGGTGCGCGCGCAATGGCTGGTGTCATCGTCGTTACCACCAAGAAAGGTAAGTCAGGACAGGCACACGTCAACTATACTGGTGAGTTTACCACACGTTTGATTCCGTCTTATAGCAATTTTGATATCCTCAACTCTCAGGATCAGATGGCCATCTATAAGGAGTTGAAAGACAAGGGATGGCTCAACCTCTCTGATATACTCAATGGCAGCGACTATGGTGTATATGGCAAGATGTATGAGCTAATCAACACTTATAATCCTACTACAGGTACTTTCGGTCTCGCCAACACACAGGAGGCACAGGATGCTTACCTGCAGCAGGCTGAGTACAGAAATACCAACTGGTTTAAGCAACTCTTCTCTTCTGCCATTATGCAGAACCACTCTGTTAGCTTAAGCGGTGGTACCGATAAGAGTAACTACTATGCTTCTCTTTCTGCCATGGTAGATCCAGGATGGTACAAGGATAGCAAGGTAAATCGTTACACTGCGAGTCTGAACATGAGCCACCGCATCACCGATAACCTCTCTGTTAATATTATCGGTAGTGGTTCTTATCGTAAGCAGAAGGCTCCTGGTACATTGGGCCAGGACGTGGACGTTGTGTCTGGTCAGGTAAAGCGTGACTTCGACATCAACCCTTATTCTTACGCCCTCAACTCTTCTCGTGCCCTCGATGCCAATACTTATTACCATGCCAATTATGCTGCCTTCAATATCCTGCATGAATTGGAGAGCAACTATATCGACTTGAATGTGGCTGACGTGAAATTTCAGATGGAAATGAAGTGGAAGCCTATCAAGGATCTGGAGTTTGGTGTGTTGGGCGCCATCAAGTACAACACCTCTTCACAGGAGCACAATATCCTCGAAGACTCTAATCAGGCCTTGGCATACCGTGCGATGGACAATACCTTGATACGTGACAACAACAAGTTGCTCTTCACCGACAAGGACGACCTTTATGCTTTGCCTATCTCTATATTGCCACAGGGCGGTATTTACCAGCGTACCGAGAACCGTATGACCGATTACGACTTCCGTGCCACAGTAAACTATAACCACACCTTTGCACAGAAGCATATCGTCAACCTCTTCGGTGGTATGGAGACTACAGACATCAGCCGTAACCGTACTTACTTCAATGGCTGGGGTATGAACTATCGTGGCGAGACTGCTTATTTTGAGTATCAATACTTCAAGAAGTTGAATCAGGAGAACAGTAATTACTATAGCCTCCGCAACACCTCTTCACGTACAGCGGCTTTCTATGCCAATGGTACCTATTCTTATAATGGTAAATATGTAGTAAACGGTACATTCCGCTATGAGGGCTCTAACCAGATGGGACGTACCACCACAGCTCGCTGGATGCCTACTTGGAACGTGTCTGGTGCTTGGAATGTGCATGAGGAAAACTGGTTTGAGAAGCTCAACCCATTGAGCCACTTGACTTTCCGCGTGTCTTACTCTTTGACAGGTACACCTCCGGATGCTTCTTACTGTAACGCCCTTACCAAGTTGGGTATGTATACCACCTATCGCCCAGCAGTAGGCGACAAGGAATTGGCCTATCAGGTGTCAGCCTTAGGAAACGATGATTTGACATACGAGAAGAAGCATGAGTTCAACTTTGGTGTAGACGCCGGTTTCTTCCATGATCGCTTGAATGTTACATTCGATGTATACCAGCGTCGCAACTTTGACGAGATTGCGCCTACCGTTACACAGCTCCAGGGTATAGCTTATGCCAACGTGGGTGATATGAAGTCTTGGGGTGAGGAGCTCAGTATCTCTTCTACCAACATCAAGACCAAGGACTTTAGCTGGCAGACCAGCTTCATCTACTCTCATAACCGCACGGAGATTACCAATCTCTATAACCAGGGTCGTGTCATCGACCTCGTACGTGGTAATGGTTTTGCCAAGCAGGGTTATCCTGCTCGTGCGTTGTTCTCTATCCCATTCGTGGGCATCAGCAGCCAGGGTTATCCTATCGTCATCAACGAGAAGGGAGAGCAGACTGTGGGCGACATCAACTTCCAGGAGCGTAACAATACAGATTATCTGAAGTATGAGGGCTCTACCGATCCTATCTATAATGGTTCGCTCGGTAATGTATTCTCTTACAAAGGATTCCATCTCAATGTGTTCTTGACTTACGCCTTTGGCAACGTGGTTCGTCTGGACCCTGTGTTTAGCGCCAAGTACAATGACTTGACTTCCATGACTCATTCTTTCGTAAACCGCTGGATGCAGCCTGGTGATGAGAGCATTACCAATGTACCGGGTATCGTGAGCAAGTATGAGTATGAGAAGAATAGTACCTTGTTGTCTACAGCATACAATGCTTATAACTACACCTCAGTTCGTACGGCTAAGGGCGACTTCATCCGTATGAAGGAAATCTCCTTGGCTTACGATTTCCCACGTCAGTGGTTCGAAGGCTCGGCTGTCAACAACATCTCTCTGAAGATTCAGGCTACCAACCTCTTCTTGATCTATGCCGATAAGAAGTTGAATGGTCAGGACCCTGAGTTTATGAATTCAGGTGGTGTGGCATCGCCAATGCCAAAGCAGTTTACATTAACATTGAAACTTGGACTTTAATATTGCATATCATAAAATGAAGATAAAGAATATATATATCGCTATCGTTGCCATGGGCATGACACTGGGCATGACCTCATGTAACGATTATTTGGACAAGCAGCCAGATAGCCGCTTGGATTTGCAGAGTCCAAGCGACGTGAGCAAGTTGCTTACCAGCGCTTATCCTACTCGCCATCCTGCCTATTTGTTGGAGATGTACTCTGACAATAGCGACATGAATGTGAATACAGGTTGGGATGAGGCCAGCCGTTTTCAGGGACAGGCTTATCGATGGGAAGACATCACCGACGATGATAACGAGTCGCCAGATGGTATCTGGACCGATTATTATGGCGCCGTCACCACAGCCAACATCGCTTTGGCTCATATCAATTCGTTGAGTCAAGAGGAGCAGAGCGAGTATGAGGGACAGAAGGGCGAGGCTCTCCTTTGCCGTGCCTATACGATGTTCCAGCTTGCCAACATCTTCTGTCAGGCATACGATGAGACTACAGCCGATACCGATATGGGCTTGCCTTACCCTGTGCAGGCAGAGACCAATGTTACAGGCAAGTACGAGCGTGGAACTTTGGCAGAGCTTTACGCCAAGATTGAGGCAGACCTCTTGGAGGGCCTGAAGCTGGTGGGCAAGAATAACTTCGAGAAGCCTAAGTACCACTTCAATACCTCTGCTGCCCAGGCTTTTGCCGCACGTTTCTATTTGTATTATCACAAGTACGACAAGGCTATCGAGTATGCCAACCTTGTATTGGGAAGCAATCCTTCCAACTTGTTGCGTGATTGGGATTCCTGGAGTAAACTTTCAGTCAATCAGCAGATTGCGCCAAATGGCTATATCAGCTCAAGTGTCAAGGCCAACCTCTTGTTGCAGGTAGTGGTGTCAGAGTGGGGTGCCATCGATGGTCCTTATCTTTATGGCGAAAAGTACTCACATAGTGCGTTCATCTCGTCTAAGGAGACTCTGGAGTCTACGGGTCCTTGGGGCAAGAGCGTAGACGTGCTCCATTACGTGGTGTTCTTCAATCCGTCTATGTCTAAGTACATCGTACGCAAGATACCATACGACTTCGAATACAGCGATATTCAGGCTGGTATTGGTACTCCACACTCTGTGTTTACCGACTTCACAACCGATGAAACTCTTTTGGTACGTGCCGAGGCCAAAGCCTTGAGCCACGACTATCAGGGTGCCGTTGACGACCTGAACACAGAACTCGCAGCCTATGGTACAGCTGGTGTAACCAAGCTTACATTGGATAACATCAAGGCATTCTATAGCGATGCCAATACTCCATATTACGAGCCAATGTCGCCTACGCCACGCAAGAAGTTGCATACCTCTTTCGACATCGACCAGACTAACGAGGAGCCACTCTTGCAGTGCATTCTCCATTTGCGTCGCATCATGACCATCCATGAGGGCTTGCGTATGCAGGATGTGAAGCGTTATGGCATTACCATCTATCGTCGCACCGTGCGTAGCAACTACAAGATTACTGAGGTTACAGACACCATGGAGGCTCGCGACCCACGCCTAGCCATCCAGTTGCCACAGGATGTAATCAATGCAGGTTTGCCTGCTAATCCACGTGCAGGGAAGTAATATACATTATTATATAATATAAAGAACAGAATATATTTTAACAATGAAGGACATGAAACATTATATATTCGCATTGATGTTGGCATTGACAGCTGGCTTGGGATTCGTCTCATGCTCTGACGACGATCCAGATCAGCCAACCATCTTCCCTGTGACATCCCCTAACCGTGATGCACTGGACCTTTGGTTGCAGAAGAATTATACCAGTCCATACAACATCGACTTCAAGTATAAGATGGAAGACATCGAGAGCGACTATTCTTATACATTGGTTCCAGCCGATTCAGCCAAGTCGGCCAAGTTAGCCATCCTGGTGAAGTATATGTGGCTCGATGCTTACGCAGAGTCTATGGGCCAGGACTTCGTGAAGAGCAATATTCCTAGAGTAATCCACTTGGTAGGTAGCTATGCATACAATAGCAATGGTACTGTGGTGCTGGGTACCGCCGAGGGTGGTCTCAAGGTAACTCTTTATATGGTGAACGAACTCTCAGACAAAGTGTTGAAGGACTATGACTCGATGACCGAGTATTACTTCCATACCATGCATCATGAGTTTACTCACATTCTCAACCAGAAGAAGCCATACGATACTTCTTTCAACAAGATTACCGAGTCGGGTTATATCAGTGGTAACTGGTATCAGATAGCAGACAGTACAGCTCATGGCGCAGGATTTATCACTCCTTATGCTATGTCAGAGGGCGCCGAGGATTTCGCAGAGATGCTCTCTGGCTATATCACTCATACTCAGAGCTACTGGGATAATATCCTGGCTGATGCCAAGAAGGTAGGCGGCGATACCGCTGTCGAGGCCTTGGAGCAGAAGTTGGAGAAGGTACGCTCCTATATGCAGGAGTCTTGGAACTGCGACATCGACGAGATGCGTGCCGTAATCTTGCGTCGTGGCAATGAGATGAGTTCGTTGGATTTGGAACATTTAAAATAAGAGCAAGTTAAGATATGAAAAAGATATATTTAGCTATCTTGTGCGCCATGACAGGATTGACCTTTCAGTCTTGTTTGCATGATGACAAGGAATTCTTTGACGACTCAGCGGCTAATCGTATCGAGAATACTGTAGAGAATACCCAGAAGGTATTGGAGTCTTCCGAGAATGGCTGGGAGTTGCACTATTATACCGGAGAGGGATATACAGGTGGTGGCTACACCTTCCTTCTGAAGTTCCATAATGGCAAGGTAACCGTTGCTGGCGACCCTGCTTTGGCTACCAGCGAGGAGCGTGCCACATCTAGTTATGGCATGGACCGCAGCATGGGGCCTGTGCTCACCTTTAATACCTACAACCACATTCTTCATGCCCTGGGTACACCAAACATCAATAATATTCAGGGTCAGCAGGGCGACTGGGAGTTTGTGGTAACCAAGTTGACCGAGGATAGCATCTTCGTACGTGGTAAAAAGTGGAGCAATGACATGGTGTTTACTCGTTTGCCACAAACCGTAGATTGGAAAGAACATCTGGATAGCATCGGCAACGTAGCTAAGCAGTTGAAAGACAACTATGTGGATGCTACTTCTGGCGATGCAAGCAAGGCAATAGAGGTAAATGCTTCTACACGTCGCATTGCTGGTCGCAATGCGCTCGGACAGGTAGAGGAGTGTCCTTACATCATCACTACCAAGGGCATTCAGACATTGGAGCCTGTGACAGTAGGCAATTCACAAACCCAGAGCTTCGAATTGACCCAGACAGGAAAATTGCAGACTCAGGGCGATGCTCAGGTGGAGCTGGCTCCATATATTGCCCCTATCGATACATGGGTAGGCAAGTGGTCTTTGTCGGCAATGGCAGGTTCTTGCGACTTGACCATCTCTAAGTGTGAGGAAAAGGCAGACTCGCTCATCGCTACGTTCAAGGTAGACACCTTGGAGTATCATCTCGGTATGAACTATGATGCAGAGACTGGTTATGCTTATCTCAACAGTCAATATATCTCAGACCCTTCTGGTAAGTATCCTGCCCTTTTCTTTATGAGTGCAGACTTAAGCCATAGCGCTTTGCTGGGTGCAGGTGGTGTGTATTTCGTATGGCATTGTGTTTCGCAAGAGGCTACGTTCATAGGGGATGTCTTGACATCTACTAAAGATGGCTCTCAGTTTACAGTCGATTCATTTGTAGCGGGCGCTGCCGATAGCCAGGGAAATCTCTTGAGAGACGAAGACGATTTGCTCATCTTCCCCGTGGAATGGTATTATCTTTATAGTTTGTCACGTAATTAAATTATCGAACGATGAAGAAATATATATATACTATAGGTATGGCTGCCTTGGGGCTGATGGCTTCTTGTAGCAGCGATAGCGATTATCAGGCAGTGGCAGAGAGCACTATCAATATTACTTCTGCCCAGACATCGCTCGGTCCTAATGTCAGCGAAGGTGCGGTTACGGTAGACTGCACTCCTATCGAGGCGTATACTGACGAGCCATCATGGCTCAGCACCCAGATCGAGGGCAACACCGTGAAGTTGACATCTACCGCTAACGATACCCGTCAGTCTCGTAACGCTAAGTTGGTTATCAAGAAGGCAGCCAACGACTCGGTGGTAGTAAATGTGTCCCAGTATGGTTTGGTCTTGACCGTAGATAACGACAACATCGTTATTAGCGACGACAAGGCTGGTCAGTTTGTGAAGTCTTGCTCCAGCAATACCGACATTAAGTTGCTGGATACCCCATCTTGGGTAAAGGCAAGTCTTGACGAGGGAGGCAAGCAGATTACCGTCGATGTAGAGGAGAACACAACCGGTCATCTCCGTGCCTGCTACGTGAAGTATCAGGCAGCAGCCGTGGTAGACTCGTTCCTGGTCAAGCAGTTTGACTATGATACGGATATTGCCGGTAAGTACATGTTCGGTTACTATGATTTCAACGACGATAAGACCGACTTGGTATTGAATGGTGTGGAATGTACCATAGACCGAGACTATATTACTGTGCCAGAATGGGGCTTCAAGTTCCCTATCTCTGTAGATGAGACCCAAGGTGCCATTACAATGAAGAGTAACAAGTTCTTGGGCAAGTGGGGTAAGTACTTCGCTTATCCTATCTTTGTAGATGTAGATGGTAAAGGTTATTATAATAATGATACTGGCTTGATAACTTGTCCATTTACTTATGACGAAGAGGTAGGTACCTCTGGATTCTGGAATGGTTATGCTTTTGAGAATGATGGTGTAAAATCTGGGGCATTCTTGATGATGATTGTCAATCTTTTTAAGGGTAACACTCCTACGCCAGCTAATGAAACTGGACTCTGGGGATATATCATCGCTCCATATATGTGGAAGGTGATAGAAGACCAGTCTGTTACAGGTGCTCGCAAATGTGCGCCAGGCAAACAGGCAGTAAAGCGTTATGTCCAATCTTTTACTCTTAAATAAAAGAAAGTTTGCATGGGCTCTCTCATTGAGAGCCTATGCGCGTTTGTTTTATCATATATAGGAATTTCAATGTTTAAAATTTAAAAGTATGAGAAAGATTTCTACTATTTGTATGTTGCTGCTCATGGCGGTGAGCATACAGGTCTCTGCCGCTGGCAAGACCATCGTAGGACAACATCTTCCTAAAAGACAATTGCCTGCTTGTCCGGTATCTGTGCCTGAGATGAAACCTGTACAAGGTGCTGATATGCAGAATTCGGCAAGTTTTCTTGCTAAGGTGAAGAATGCGCCTACACGTGTTACCGACGATCCTGCTACCCAAGTGGCCGATACTTATGGTTGGGTGATGGGACCTGATGGTTACTATTGGCATTACACCATGAATATTGGCAAGGAATTGGTGCGTGATTTGGGAACCTTCAAGGAGTATAAGTATACTGGCGGCGATGTCACGGTATATGATAACAATAATAATAAGGTTGGTAATTTCAAGATTGAGGTACCAGACTCAATGTTCTGTAATAGTATCCAACTTTATGGTCCTGTGACCAAGAAGCTCTTCGACCTGAATGACAAGACCCACGAGATTATGGTCGATATTCACCATGGCAAGAATGGTAATAGCTATGATGTAACTCGTGCTTATTCTATCGAGACAGGAGAGGTGCGCTTTGATAAGCGTGGTATGGGTGTCATCTTCGATGCCTCACGCAATTCTTACGATTTGTATCAGCGATTGATTCTTACCAATGAGGATTTGAAGGCAGATACCACTTTCTTTGCGTCTACTACAGAAGCATTGGAAGAATCTGACACCTATGTTAGCATTGATATTTACAAGCCAATGCCATATAGCGCAGACCACAAGGTGGAGCGTGAGAAGAACTTCTTCTTGAATCAGAACAACCTCTATTATATGCAAGGTTCTTATCTTAACACCTATGCCATCGATGGTGAGCCATACTATGTTATCGCTCAGTTTGAGAAGCCATGGGAGTTGAGCAAGGATCCAGAGAATCCATCGAATGTCATTCAGCGACCAGACAACCCTTTGGTGTTGACTACCTATGGAATGGTACGCCCAGAGGGACAATATTGGAAGCAACTCTCCGTAATCAATACCATTAAGGTGGATGGCAATTGTCAGGAAGGCTGGCAATTCCGCGAATTGGGATTTGGTGCTTTCCCTTATGGTGCTGTCAATTTGACCAAGGGATATTTCACTGGTGACGACCAGTTAAACTATGTAGTTCTGGCCTGTGATTATGCTGCTTCCAAGGGCGATCATGACTTTGCTACATTTTATGTTTACAACTCCAAGGGTGAGAAAGTAAAAGAAATCATCAAGGAGGCATCTGTAGAGTGGTGGAAGGTCTTGGCTTCCGTACCAGGCAAGGAAGACCAGGTAGGTTTCCTCCAGACCATCGGCGATGGAGATGCAGCTGCAGACCAGATTACGCTCGTAAACATCCCATCTTGCGAGCAGGCTGCTGTTTTGCCATACGAGGTGGAGGGCAACAAAATCAGTACTACTCTCGATCGTAAACCAAGCACAAAGAATAGCTATGGATATCAGTATGTAGTAAGTTTGAGCCAAGGCGAGTCCGACTCAGAGGGCAATGTGATTGCTCCTATTGCTTGGATTAATCCGAATGGTGGAATCGACCACAAGGATGCTATGAACTTGGGCAAGAATGGTGAATATTTTACCCCATTGCTCAATGAGGTGACACTCAATCCATATACATTCGATACAAGTGATGATATGGAATATATCTACCTTGCCAAGAAACGTCGTACCGACGGTAGCAACAAGATTGATAATGTCTTGGAGATAGCCAAGGCTGATGGTACAGTATTGGCTTCTTACGAGAGCAATGATACTCGCCGTATTATCGAACCTTCGGTTGTTCCTGTGAATGCTGATGGTAAGTTCCTGCTTGCTATTGCTTATCAGAACAATGAGACAGGCCTGTATGAGTTGGAGTACCATGATTTGCCTTTCAACAAGTTTGCTGAGGGTGGCAAGGGTACAAAGGATGAGCCATATATGGTTTCTACCACTGGCGACTTGATGCAGATGGGCCAGAACAAGAAGGCTTACTATAAACTTGCCAACGACATCGATATGACCGAGGGTGGTCTATGGTCTCCAATCGACAATTTCCAAGGTGAACTTGACGGTGATGGTCATTCACTCTTCAATATGTATGTAGGAGGCACTCATTCTCGTGCCGGTTTGTTTGCTACAATGGGTTATGGTGGCCATGCTAAGAATCTTAACTTCATTAATCCTACCATCGAATTAAATACTAATTCTGCTTTTGTGGGAATCTTGGCAGGTGAATGCACAACCGACTCCTTGAATGGAGCAATGAAAATTGTTGCTGCAGATAGCATACATGTTATCAATGGTAAAATTGCAGGTGAGTATGGTGGCGTTATTGGCGGTATCATAGGTCAGACCACTCTTTATGGCGATGTCATCGCCTCTTCTTTCCAGGGCGAAATTTATGCCCCACTCGCCGAAGAGGGCGTTGGCGGTATCGTAGGTAAAACCTATACAGGTTCTAATGTGTATGCATGCTCTTCTAACCTGACAGCTACTAGTGCCGCCAAACTTGGTGGTATTGTTGGTAGCATGGACAAAAACTGCGGACAGGTATACAACTGTATTGCGAATGGTAAGCTTACCGCTGGCCATAGCATAGGTGGTATTGTTGGTGCAGATGCAGACCGTTTTTATGTATACAATAACATCAACCGTGCGGATATTTACGCCACTAAAGCGGATAAGTTCGTAAAATATGCTGCAGGTGGTATCGTTGGTGAGTTGGAGGCAGATCCATACGCAACAGATACATCTGAACCTGGTTCAACCAATGTGGTTTATGATAATGTCACAACTGGCAATATCTATGTTAATGGTGTTAAGTTTGATGGCACTGCTGCCAAAGAAAATTGCACTCATGCCATTGTTGGTAGTTCAAGCAACGAGACTGTTTATAAAACAGAGGAACGATATGATGCAGACCAAGACGATTGGATAGTAACTCCTATTAGTTATGCTGTAGAGCGTGGCTTGAACAACAACTATACAACAATAAATCTCGGCACTAACACCCAAGCAAACACAGTGGAAGGTAAGTGTGTGGCCTTTGGCGATTTGAACAAAGATTTCTTCCAGAATGCTGACAATTTCAAGAAAGATCCATTCTCTTATGGTACGAATGTCAAAGCTCCTTGGAAGGGTGAGCGGGTACCTGTGATGTGGTTTGACGGTGATCCTAAGGCTATCACCATCAGCGCAGAGGATGTTACTCTTGGCTTGAATAATCCTGATACAGAAATCAAGGTTGTCGTATATGGTGTCGAGGATGCTGAGGATATTGAGGTTGCTAGCAGCAACTCTAAGGTAGCTGAGGTTTCTATCTCAAGCATTGATGGCAATGTGGTAACATTGAAGGTACATGCCTTGAAGACAGGCTTCGCCACAGTAAACGTTACCTATGCAGGTCTCTCTACTACTTGTGAAGTGATGGTTATGAAGGAGGTATCTAATGGTATCGAGAACGTTGAGGCAAACGGCTTCAAGGTAAGCGTAGCGGGTGGCTATATCTATGCTGAGGGTGCCAAGGCTATCCAGGTTTACTCTGTAGGTGGTCAGCTCGTAGCTAAGAGCAATGGTACACCCATTAGCACAGCTCAATTGGGCAAGGGCATCTATGTGGTAAGTGCCAATAGTGCTGCTGGTCAGAAGTCTACAGCTAAGTTTGTAGTGAAGTAATCCACCTTAAGGATTTACATTAAATTAATAATTCGTTAAGAATACAAAGATATATGTTCTTAAAGAAAATGATATTATCAACAGTTATGGCGACCTGCGTAGGGCAGGCCGCCATGGCTATTCCTGCCTATCCTCGCCCTAAAGTGATCAAACAGGCAGATGGTACATATCTAACCGTGACTCTTTGTGGTGATGAGCACGGACATATTGCGCTGGCCGATGACGGACAGCCTTTGTGCTTTAACGGTGCCACTGGTAATTATGAGTATGCAACCCTTCAGAATGGTGTCATCGTGGCAAGCGGCATCAAGGCTGAGAATGCTGCTGTGCGTAGCCAACAAGCTTTGGCTTTCCTCAAGAAGCAAGACCGCAACGGCATCTTCAGTATTTACAAGCAACAGCGAAAGCTCGCCGTCGCTCAAGTTGCTAAGTATAGGACAGCAATGGCTCGTGGTGCAAAGGCGAATGGCTCTACTCGTGCGGCAGTGAGCAACACCGATATGCGTATCAATGATTTCCCTACCACAGGTGTGCAGCATAGCTTGGTAATCCTGGCACAGTTCTCCGACTGTCCTTTTACCACTGTGGGCGACAATATCCAGCAGTTCTATTTTGATATGCTCAACAAGGAGGGTTTCACTTATAGCAATGGTGCCAATGGTAGTGCACGCGATTTCTATGTGGCGAGTTCCAATGGTAAGTTCTTGCCTACATTCGATGTGGTAGGCCCAGTGACGCTTCCTAAGAGCTATGCCTATTATGGTGAGAATGGCTCCAATCGTGACAATGCTGCTAAGCTGATGGAGTTTGTGAAGGAGGCTTGTACGCTTGCCGACCCATTGGTAGATTACTCTCAGTACGACCATGATGGTGACGGTCTGGTAGACAATGTGTTCATCTATTTCGCAGGTTACGGCGAGGCGGACTCAGGCAAGGGCAATACCATTTGGCCTCATGCCTCTGATTATCGTGGCGTGTGCAAGGACGCTGGCAGCAGTGATACCGAATTGAAGTTGGATGGCGTACAGATAGCTAGCTATACTTGTACGAATGAGATTAATGGACAAACTCAGTATGCCCAGCCTACGGGTATCGGAACATTCGTGCATGAGTTTGGACATGTGCTAGGTCTTGCCGACCATTATGATTCTCAGGCCACCTCGCTTGGCGAGGCTTTCCACCCAGGCGCTTACGATACAATGGCTTCGGGCTCGTATAACAACAATGGTAACACGCCTCCTACTTTCTCTGCTTTTGAGCGTGCTTCGCTCGGATGGCTCGACTATGTTGACTTGTCTGCCACTTCTGCAGAGCTCAACGTGTTGCCTAACTTAGCCGAGAGTAACAAGGCCTATCGTGTGCCTGTAAACGGTACCTTGGGTAAGGAGTTTTTTATCTTGGAGAATCGACAGCAGACAGGCTGGGACCAATATATCCCAGGACATGGTATGCTGATGTGGCACATTGACTATGACGAAACTGCTTGGAACGAAAACATTGTCAACGTAAACAATGCACATCAGCGCATCGACATCGTGGAGGCCGACAATATCAGGACGGCTTCTACCCGCGCTGGCGATACCTTCCCTGGCACCTCTAACGTAACCAGTTGGACGATGACATCATGGGCTGGAAACAACATCCTTACCCTTGATGACATTGAGGAGAAAAATGGCGACATCAATCTGATGGTGGGAGGCCTAAGCCTCAAGATAGAAGCTCCAACAATTAATGTCACAGATGTAACAGAGAACACAGCCAAGCTTACCTGGAAGGCTGTGCCTATCGCTAAGGAGTATATACTTAATCTCTATAAGGTGGATGGAAACAAAAAAACAGCAGTGAAAGCTTTTAGCAACAAGAGTTTTACAGACCCTACTGATGTGGTGCTCGAAGGTTTGACCCCTAAGTCAAACTATCAGCTTACACTTCAAGCTAAACGTGGTTCTTATGTCTCAGACGTTGTGACTTATGATTTCCAAACCACGGCGATACCATTTGCCAAGTTGTCTCCTGCCAATCTAAAGGTTAGCAATATCACCAAACAATCATTCTCTGCATCATGGGACGCTGTGGATGGTGCTGATGACTATGAGGTGACACTCGGTAAATTGGCATATTCTGATGAGTCCAAAAGCCGAGGCTATGATTTTACAGACCAATTGAATGGTATGCCTACGCTCTGGGAGACAAACGCCGGTTTCATAAGTTCTCCTTATGGCGAAGCGGCTCCATCTCTCAGAATGGTAAGAGATGGTTCTTATCTGAAGGTGGCTTATGCAGATGCACGCATCGATGGTATGCAGTTCTGGGCAAAGGCTTCTAACTCAGCAGAAGGCAATATTCAAGTACAGGTATGGAAGAATAATGATTGGCAAACTGTTAATACTACAGCTCAGGATGCCGAATTGTTACAAGGTAAAATCGTTAATTGCACTTTTGACCAGGCAGATAGCGTACGTATCTATGTAAATCGTACCAAGGGCTCTTTCTATATCGATGATGTGAAGGCTTCATGCCATCAGGAGATTTCACTTCCTTTGGCTTCTTACGATGGCGTGTCTGCCAAGGGTAAGACTACCTATTCGTTTGATGGCCTCGGCAATGACGGTGATAAGTATGTGCTGATGGTAGTAGCAAAGAAAGGAAATGAAAAGTCTTTTGCTTCCGTCGTTGTCGTATGTCTCGCTGATGCCACAGGCATTATTCGTCCAGAGATAGAGAATAATGTGGTAAAGGTAGAGTGTTTCGATTTAAATGGTCGTCGCATTGCAGCATCTCAAATGACACATGGGGTGTATGTCGTAAAACGTGGCAATCAAACTTACAAGATTGTAAAATAAGTTTTTAGTAATGTTTAAAAAATAACTTGCGCTGAAATTTCGCAATCAAGAGTATCTAATGAGGTAATTCCATTTAGGAAGCTCATCATCAAAAATGATACGTTTGCTCTTCTCTGATTCGTAGGATTCTTTAATGGGTCTTTTCGTTTCATACGTTCTTTGATTTATTGTAGCGACAATGGACAGTAATGGAGCACCGCTCCAACTCCGCGTACTTTCTTGATTATCTCGAACTGTGCGTTTCTGTCCTTGACATCCTTCAGCGTCAGTACCTTGACGAATGAGCGTTCCTTGAAATTCCTGGCCTTTTTCATTTGGTTGACAACATAGCGTGAAACCTCTATTCCGCACTCTTTGAACAAGGCCACGATTTGAGGTACTGGTAGGTTAGCCACACGACACTGTCGTCTTGTGGCAATCCAGCCGCATGAGTGTCTGCAATTTCATCAAAGATGTCAAGATACTCCGGGTGGGCCTTGAGGATTGGCGTTCGTTGCAGGTGGTCAAACAGTTCATCTCATTGTCGCTTAAAATATAATCTGTTGGAATCTTCGTGGCTTTCATAACGGACAGGTAATCAGTTGTAAAGTTACGAATTTTCTGGCAGGTTTAAAAATATAAACTATTAATAATCAATAAGTTAAATCATAGATAAGATGTTATATATATGAATAAATCTCAATGACCTACAATTGTCTTCATATGAAGACCTTAGCACCAAAATTCGCTAAAGGATGTATGCCTAAAATTGCGCAAGTTATTTTTTAAACATTACTTAAGAACATAGTATTAATTTTAAAAGAGAGAAAAGTATGAAGAAACATTTACTCTTTGCAGCGATGCTCGCCATGTGTGCAGCTCCTGCGGTAGCAACTCCAGTGGCTAACCAGTCTATCTTTGCAGCTGATGAGGCATCTGCCACATTGGCAACAGAGGCAGAGTATAACGCCTTGGTAAAGACTATCACCGATTACCAGGCTGAGTTGACTGCTTTGTTGGCAGAGTTGGATGAGAAGTATCCTTTGGATAAAGAAGCCCATAGGTTAATAAATTGTACGTTGACAGGTGATGGTAGTCTTGCTGATATTTTAGAGAAAGTAAAGACCAAGTATACTGCTGGTGAATTGACTAAGGAAGATGTCGAGAATTACCAAGCAACAATTGCTCAGTATAAAGAAAATCTATCTAAAGACAAAATGTTGGATACCGCAGCTTCAGATGCTTTCATGGAAAAGAGGAATCTTGTGGAAGAAGCTGCAGAAAATAAAATTTCTGAGGCGGAAGAAGAATTACCATCGAATATCTATGATTATTTCACTTCAGTAATGGATGCTTATGGCTCGCAGATTCGGGATGCTAAGTGGGATGTTTTGACAGAAGAGCAGTTGGAGGAATACAAGAAAGATGCAGATGCTTTGGTTGCCAAGGCTATCGCTTATGCTGCCAGTGCAGAGACTGCAAGTCAGCTGGTTAAGGATTTGAAGGCTACCTTGCCTAATTGGGCAGAGCAGATTCAACAGGTTGAGACCGAACTGCCAGATTATGATACGACAACCTTTAAAGAGTGTTTGTCTTATTGGAAGAAGGTGTTGAATACATTGACAGACTATTGCGAGGATACAGAGAATCCTTATACAGCTCAGGATTTTAAAGATATGAGTGAGGAGTTTGGTTATTACGTAGACCAAAATCTTTATAATATGGCAATGAATGAAGAGTGGGGTGCTCAGTACATGAAAAAATACCAGCCTGTAAGTGAGAAGATTTCTGCAGCAACAGCTACTATAGATGCAGAGTGCCCAAGTGTTGCAGCTAAGTATATGACTCAATTGGAGGATCTATCCACTGAAATGACAATGGCTAGTATGAAATTCTATAATGGTACAGTCACCAAGGAAGAGTTTGACCAGATGATGGCTCGTGTCGATGAGATTTCTGCAGAGGTTGATAAGATCTTGGAGAAGGCTAAGGCTGAGCAGCAAGCCACTGGCATCAACGGCATTACCATCAACGATGCTGTGAAGAATGGCAAGGCTTATACCCTTGATGGTAAGCGTGCTGGCAACGCTCAGAAGGGCATCGTCATCGTGAATGGCAAGAAAATTGTATTGAAATAAATAAATCTCTCTCAAATCCCTTGCTATAGCCAAGCAGCGATGCCGAGCTATGGCTTGGGATAAATAATAAGGCTTCCGGTTCATTGATAGTAGATGGGAAGCCTTTTTTTATTCCCCCTTGCCCATTACCCAGGCTTGCCCTGGTACTCGAAACCATTCGTTGTCATACATGATGCTTATCAAGTGTTCGGGTTGTATATGCAGTTATGCTTGTCGACATAGTATGGCAAGCGTAGTTGCATGGCTTACTATGTTCCATGACAGTTCCCTTTGTTAGTGGAATGCTACATCCACATTGGGGGAATTGGAATGCCTTACGGCTTTTTAGCCATTTTCGGGTTTCTTCGCCACATTCTGAACACTTACCCCCATTTTGTGTAGGCGAATTTCTTTAAAGTACTCAATACAAGAGTCTTCTGTAGGGATACGTTTGTCAAATGGGCTTAGTGTCATGAGAATTTTCTTGCAAAAGTTCCAATAAAGTAACAGTTAAAAATAACTTGGTACATTTTTGTGTCCTTTTTATGAAGCAACACATAATTGAAAGACAGAGTTCTAAGCTCCTCTTTTGCCACATATTTTTATAAATCTGCTTGGCATTTTTGTATCAAGTTATTTTTTACCATTACGAAACTATGTTTTTAACGATAAAAAGGGTGCGTCATGGACTTATGACACACCCCCTTGTTTGCATGACGCAAAAAACAAGAGGAAAAGTTTGGCAATATCGAATGATAATTGTAGTTTTGCAAAACAAACAAAAAATAACATCATGGAGCAAGGTTACAAGAGAATACCTTACGGACGAAATGACTTCATACAGATTATCGAGCAAAATAATTACTATGTCGATAAGACCATGTATTTGCCAATGCTTGAGGACGAGGCTGTCAACCTCTTCTTTATTCGCCCACGTCGTTTTGGCAAGAGTATGTTCTTAGGTATGCTCCATGCCTATTATGATTGCCGAACCAAGGATAAGTTCCAACAATGGTTTGGCGACCTTTGGATTGGTAAGCACCCCACGCCTTTGCAGGGTAGGTATCAAGTGCTACATCTTGACTTCTCGCAAGTGGGAGGTGACATTGAACATTTGGAGGAGAATTTCAATAGCTACTGCTGTATCTGTCTCAATGAATTTATGGACAGATATGCCGAACTGTATCCTGAGGAAACCAAGAAGTCTTTTTATGCGGCCAAGGATGCTGGTGCGAAGTTGGCTACAATGACATTGAAGGCAAAGACCTTTGGTTATCCTCTTTATCTGATTATAGACGAATATGACAACTTCACCAATACTGTACTCAATGAGAAAGGCGAGAAAGTGTATTGGGCGATGACCCATGCAGAGGGCTTCTATCGTGACATCTTCAAGAAGTTTAAGGGTACTTTCGAACGTATATTTATCACGGGGGTAAGTCCTGTGACACTCGATGACGTGACCAGTGGCTTCAATATCGGATGGCATGTCTCTACTAAGTTGGAATTTAGCCAGATGTTGGGCTTTTCAACGGAAGATGTATATGAGATATTCAACTATTACAAGAGAATGGGTAAAATCGATGCGGACAAGGATATTGATGCCATTGTCAACGAGATGAAACCATGGTATGATAACTATTGTTTTTCTAAGGATGCGCTACATGATCAAAGCAGGGTGTTCAACTGCGATATGGTGTTCTATTACCTGCGTAACTATTTGAGTCGTGGCGAAGGATCAGAGGAAATGATAGATCCAAATACCAAGACGGATTATAACAAGATGAAGAAACTTCTTCAACTTGACAAGTTGGATGGTGATCGCAAGGGCGTAATCCGTACGATTGCGGAGACAGGGGAAATCGTAGCTTCACTCTATGAGACCTTCCCTGCCAATAAAATTACTGATCCAAAAGTGTTCCCAAGTTTGCTGTTTTATTACGGTATGCTTACCATCAAGAATACTCGTGGTGCAAAACTCGTACTTGGAATCCCTAACAATAATGTACGTAAGCAATATTACGAGTATCTGATAGAGTTGATTGATACAAAGGCATGTGTGGATACCAACTTGCTCACGGATTACTATTACGATATGGCGTATGATGGAAGATGGCAGGATGCCTTGCAATATATGGCAGATATGTATGCCCAAGTATCATCTGTGCGAGATGGTATCGAGGCGGAGCGTAATTTGCAAGGCTTCTTCATGGCATATCTTAGTTTGAATGCCTATTACTATACTGCTCCAAAGTTGGAGTTGAACCATGGCTATTGTGATTTCTTCCTTTTGCCTGATTTGACGCATTACTCGACGAAGCATAGTTATATCTTGGAGTTAAAACTTGTACCAAAGCGTGAGAAGGGAGAAAAGGAAGATACATATAAGTCTCGTATAGACGAACAATGGCATCTGGCTGAGATGCAAATCAATGGCTATGCCGCAGCACCAAGAGTGGAAGCTCTCCGACAAGGTACGCTGTTGCATAAAATCATCATGCAGTTTGATGGTTACAAATTACTTCGAATGGATGGGGTGAAATAAGTTAAAGGAGCATGCCATGATAGGCCATTCTATAGAAATGATAATCACATATAACAATAGATGAATCAATTTACAAAACTGATAGCAGCCCAGCTCAACTTGCGTGAGCAGGCTGTCGAGAATATTTTGGAGCTGCTCGAAGAGGGCTGCACCATTCCGTTTATCTCTCGTTACCGTAAGGAGAAAACGGGCAATATGGACGAAGTGAACATAGAGGCTATCGCCCAGGCAGGCGAGAAGTTGAAGGAGATGGCAAAACGTAAGGAGACGATCTTGAAGACCATCGATGAACAAGGAAAGTTGACCGATGAGCTAAAGAAGCGTATCGGTGACTGCTGGAATGCCACGGAGTTGGAGGACATCTACTTGCCTTTCAAGCCCAAGCGCAGGACTCGTGCGCAGGTGGCTCGTGAGATGGGGTTGGAACCTTTGGCACAGTTGCTTCTGCTTCAGCGTGAACGCAATCCCGAGCAGGCTGCCCGCAGGTTTGTTGGCGACAAGGTAACCGATGTAGAAGCCGCGCTTCAAGGAGCCAAGGACATTATTGCCGAGATGGTGAGCGAGGACGAGCAGAGCCGCAACCAGGTACGTGGTGAGTTCCGTCGGGGCGCCATCATCACTTCCAAGGTCGTGGCAAAGAAAAAGGACGAGGAAGAGGCGCAACGCTACTCTGATTACTTTGATTTCTCCGAACCATTGAAGAAGTGCTCTTCCCATCGTTTGTTGGCCATGCGCCGCGGTGAGGCGGCAGGCTTTCTGCGTGTAGGCATATCAGCGGATGAGGAAGCTTGCACCACCAAACTGAAACGTCACTATGTGCATGGGTTTGGCGAGTGTCAGACCCTCGTGGGCGAGGCGGTGGATGATGCCTTCAAGCGCTTGCTGAAGCCCAGTATCGAGACCGAGTTTGCTGCACTTAGCAAGCAGAAGGCCGACGAAGAGGCTATCGCTGTGTTTGCCGAGAACTTGCGTCAGCTCTTGCTTGCCGCTCCGTTGGGGCAGAAACGAGTGATGGCTGTAGACCCAGGCTTTGCGAATGGTTGTAAGACCTGCTGTTTGGATGCACAAGGCAATCTCGTCCATCATGAAATCGTTTATCCTCATCCTCCTCGCAACAAGCGTGCCGAGGCTACTGCCGCCATCTTGCGCATGGTGAAGCAATACCAGGTGGAGGCGATGGCGGTGGGCAATGGTACGGCGAGCCGAGAGACCAGCGACTGGTTGCATGGCATCAGTTTTCCGCACCCTGTGGATATCTATGTGGTGAGCGAGGATGGTGCTTCCATCTATTCAGCCTCCAAGATAGCGCGTGAGGAGTTTCCTGACGAAGATGTCACCGTTCGTGGTGCCGTTTCCATCGGTCGCCGCTTGATGGATCCATTGGCAGAGTTGGTCAAGATTGACCCTAAGAGCATTGGCGTAGGTCAGTATCAGCATGATGTAGACCAGACCCAGTTGAAGAAGAGCCTCGACTCTGTTGTGATGAGTTGTGTCAACTCGGTGGGTGTCAATCTCAACACGGCATCGCAGCATCTCTTGACCTACGTGAGTGGTCTCGGTCCTACGCTCGCCAAGAACATCGTGGAATATCGCAAGGAGAATGGTGCCTTTGCTTCTCGGGCGCAGTTGAAGAAGGTGTCTCGTTTGGGTCCTTCTGCTTACGAGCAGTGCGCTGGTTTCTTGCGTATCCCTGGTGCCAAGAATCCTTTGGACAATAGTGCCGTGCATCCGGAGCGTTATGCCTTGGTGGAGAAGATGGCGAAGGACCAAGGCGTGACGGTGAAGCAATTGGTGGAGGACAAGGCTCTGCAGAAGAAGATAGACATCAAAAAATACGTTACTGCCGAGGTGGGTGTGCCCACGCTTACCGATATTATGGCGGAGCTTGACAAGCCAGGGCTCGACCCTCGTGGTGAGGTGGAGAAGTTTGAGTTTGATGCAAGTGTCAAGGAGATAGAGGACCTGCAGATAGGCATGGTCGTGCCGGGTATCGTGACCAATATCACCAAGTTTGGCGCATTTGTCGACATCGGAGTCCATAACGACGGATTGGTTCATGTCTCGCAGATGGCAGACCGCTATGTAAGCGACCCTTCGGAAGTGGTAAAGCTCCACGAGCATGTAATGGTCAAGATAACAGAAGTCGACCTGAGACGCAAGCGCATCGCCCTGTCGATGAAACAGCTATAAAGATACAGGCTCTCTAAAGGGCCTGTATCTTGTATTTTAGACTTATTCTAAAATACCTATATTTAGGTATTGTGCGACTTTTTGTTTCTTCTTAACTTTGCAGCCGAATTGTTATTATGTGTTATTAGCGGCAACGAATGAAGGAAATAGGCATCATGCTATTGTTGTTGTTTGGTATGAGCGTACCTGGGGGGGCGCAGAACAACAATAAGGGAAAAAACA
>ERZ808240.1631-NODE-1631-length-27123-cov-19.396150_pt1 | contig 27123 bp, 16 predicted proteins | sample MGYA00521084_ERZ808240 | MGnify/ENA primary metagenome ERZ808240 (study PRJEB31516, sample SAMN03275571) | gut metagenome | biome: mammalia-associated habitat; material: feces | host: Papio cynocephalus | place: Kenya | collected 2012-08-06 ... | reverse complement strand
AGCGATAAGATAATAATAACTCTTTTGAACATCTCTGAATCTTGTTTAATTTAGTGTTAAAATAATGTGTGTTTTTGTCAGAGGAGACTCAAGTGGCTTTGCGTCCGTTGGACTTGAAAAGCCTTTTTCTTTGATCTTCTCATAAAGACGGCTTTGCCGTATCGTAACTGATTATCCCATAACTTTATTTTTTTTTATGTTGATTGAACTATTGCAAAAGGCTAGATGTCTGCCTGACTTTTGATTTTTGCAAATTAGTGATTTAATCGTTTTTTTTGTTGTTAATTGTGGTTCTTACGATGACAAAGATAGCATGAGCACCCGCCATCGGTGTAGAACAATCTCGTCAATGCTGCAACAAATCTGTCAAAAAGCCTTGCAGGGAGGCCTAGAGCGCGTCTATGTAGTCTTTAGGGAGCACTCCGAACTGTTTCTGGAAACATTTCGAGAAATACGATGGGGTGTTGAATCCGGTCAGGTAGCAGACCTCGCTGACCCGGCATTCGCCCTCACGCAGCAGAAGCGCGGCTTTCTTGAGTCTCTCCACACGGATGTAGTCAACCGGGGTCATGTCAAGGATCCCTTTCACTTTACGGTTGAGGCTGGAGCGGCTCATTCCGAGTCCGGCCGCAAGGTCGTCAATGCTGAAATCCGGATTCTGGATGTTCTGTGAGACAAGCTCTCTCATCGAGCGAAGGAACAACTCATCGGAACGGGTCATGGCCACACTGTCGGTCTGGACTTGCGGGATACGCGCGAAGGCGGCCCGCAGCTTTTTCCTTCCTGAGACCAGATTCCCGGCGCAGGCCTTGAGGTAGTCCATCGAGAACGGCTTCTCAATGTAGGCGTCCGCTCCGATGTTCATACCCTGCACCTTCGAGTCCGAATCTGTCCTGGCGGTGAGGAGTATGACGGGAATATGACTGAACTCCACATCGGACTTCACTCTTCTGCACAATTCCATTCCGTTCATCCCGGGCATCATCACGTCTGAGATGATCAGACTGATGTTGTTGTTTTTCAGCACAGTCAACGCCTCGTTGCCGTCACTGGCGGTAAACACATTGCAAGTGGAGGAAAACTGCCGGGCAAGAAACTTAAGCATGTCCGGGCTGTCCTCGACCAGCAGGACGGAGTACCGCTCGTCCGAGTTGGCTGACACTTGAGTCTCTGGCCCGGTGCCATCGGTGGCTTCCGGTTTGTCGGAGACTTCGGCCCCGGCATATTCATTGGACAGCGGCAGACGCAGGATGAAACTGTTGTCGTCTGCGGAATCATCCACGTCCAAGGTGCCGCCTTGGAGAATGGCGAGCGATCTCGCGAGGGCGAGGCCAAGGCCCGTACCCTTTGTCGCGTAAGAGTCGTTTCGCCTGCACTGGACGAACGGGCGGAATATCTCTTCCCTCATCTCATCCGGTATCTTCGGCCCGTCGTTGGACACGGTGAACACCAGATGGCCGGAGTCACTGAACAGTTTGACGTGTATGTAGGAGCATGAAAACTTCACAGCGTTGTTCAACAGGTTCGAGATGATTTTCGTGAATCCGTCCTTGTCAACATAAGCGGTGAGTGAGTCCGGGATGTCGGTGGTAAGACTCACGTTCTTTCGCTCCGCCATCACCTTGAACCCGCAGATGACGGATTTGAGTATCACTGCCACATCGGTCTTGACGATGTCCAGCCTGTAGCCTTTTGACTCGGCCTTTCTGAAATCTAGCAGTTGGTTGACAAGCTCAAGCAACCTTTTTGTGTTGCTTTCCACAACATCCATGTCTTCGGTAAGGTTGTCAGGAATATTCTTTGAGGAATAGATGTCATCGATGGTGCAGTTGATCAAGGTCAATGGTGTCCTGATCTCGTGGGCTATGTCGGTGAAGAAGTTTATTTTCGCATCGTACAGCTCTTTTTCCTTCTTGCGCCCGAACCGTTCCATCTCGTCCATCTGCCTGCGCTTTGCCCGCCGGTGCAGAACGAAAAACGCAGATGCGGCCAAAACGATGGCCATAACCACATACATTATCTTGGCGAGGACAGTGAGATAGAAAGGGGGCTTGATTGTCACATCAAGTGATCTGGCCTCAGGGTTTGCCACACCGTCCCCGTTGCTTCCGCGAATCTTGATTCTGTAATGCCCGTGTGGCAGATTGGAGCATGTTATCATTGAGTTCTTATCGACCTCCGCCCATTTTTCGTCCAGTCCTTCTACCTTGTACTCGATCTTGTTCATCTCCGGGGTCAGGTAGCTCAGGGCCGAAAGACGCAGGGAGAACGTGTTCTGGTTGTGCTTCAGGACAATCCGGTCTGCGAAGGTGATGTTGCTCTTCAGAGGAGAGTCCTCAGCGCCGGGCTTCATCAGCTCGCCGAACAGGTAGAAATCAGTGAACGTGATGGGTGGGACATATTCATTCTTTCTGAATGACGATGGGTCGAAAGCGATGAATCCGTTGATGCTCCCGATGTAGATCTTCCCGCTTTTGGAGCGGAAGCCCGACTGGAAATTGAACTGGTCGCTAAGAAGCCCGTTGGCGGTTGTGTAAAACTGCTTTTCTCCGGTCTCGGGACGGAAACGGATAAGCCCGTTCTCCGAGGTGATCCAAAGGTTCTTGTCCTTGTCTTCTATGACCTTATAAAACACGCTGCCGGGAAAACCGTCATCGGACGAAAATCTTGTGAAAGTCTCATCTTCCGGGTGAAACAGGCAGAATCCTCCTCCGAGGGTGGTCACCCAAAGTCTGTGGCTGCTGTCTTCGAATATGCTCGTGATGTTGTCGGAACCGACACATCCTGTGTCCCCCGGATTTTCTGAAGTCTTGTAGCGGGTCCAGCGTCCTTGGCTGACCTCAAACCGGTAAAGTCCATCGGCATAGGTGGCGAACCATAGGTCCCCATCGCTTGTCTCAAGCACTTGATAGACAAAAGTTCCGTCCAATTCTGGAATCGCCCTGAAGGTGTCCGTCTTGTCATCGTACACCACCGCTCCCACAGTCATCGCGATGATCAGGTCTCCGGAGGAGGTCCTCAAGATCGAGAACGCGTTGTTTTCCGGGAACCCTCTGTCGCCTTTCGCATAATGCACAACCTTCCCTGTCTTCAAATTGATCCTGCTGAGGCCTTCGGAGAATGTCCCGACCCAAAGCCAGTCACCGTCCGCGAACAGGCCATGCACGTTCTTGTGTCTTGCCGGACCCTGCCAAGGCCTGACCTGCCCGCTTTCGGGATCCATTCTGAACAACCCCTTATCCTCAGTTCCTATCCAGATTGTCCCGGTGTCGTCCTGACAGAATTCCCTCACCCTGCGTCCAAGGAAGGACATATCCCCGTGCGGGTAGTACTTCTCGAACAGGGTGTAAGGATACGGCAGATAATTAAGACCTCCAAAGTAAGACCCGATCCACATGCCTTGCTCGCGATCTTTGAACAATGAGTATATCGCATTGTCTGCCAATGAATATGGCTCGTCTTGGTCAGGTGTGGCGATGTGCCGTATGACACCTCCGTCCCTCGTGTCTATGATGTGGAGTCCTGATTCTCCACCGACCCACAGCTCGTCATTGTCGCGGATGATCAGGGACCGGACGTAATCATTGAGAATCAGTCTGGTCTTTCTGTTTGTCAGATTTATCTCCAGAAGTCTTGATGTCGTTCCTACGTAAACCTTGTTGTGGCCGCCTCCGATGATGGTGTTGACTGTCTCACCGGAGAACATTTCGGCTCCGTCGCTGTCTTTGAACGGTGAAGGATTTTCGGAAAATTCTGTGTCTATGGAGTACAGATTGTCCAGATACTGCCCGTACCAAAGCCGGTTGCCGATCCTGGAGAATGTGGATATGCTGAGCGGAGGCTCAAACTTGAGTCTCAATGTTCTGTCACTTAGTGAATAAGCGAAAAGCCCTTGTTTTTCAACGGAGATCCAGAGTTCCTTCCTGTCCTGAATCCATTCCATCCCCGACACGTGGCAGGAGATTGAGATTCCCTCTTTGGTTGTGTCTGACAGGTAGGATATGCAGTCCATCATAGGGTCATATTTATAGACACCTCTGTCCGTCCCGATCCAGATCGTCCCGTCGCAGTCCTCCGCCAGATTCGTGATGAAATTGCTCCGTAAAGCGGAGTTGTCCTTGTTGAATATGCGGAATGAGCGGCCGTCATAGCGGTTGAGCCCGTCCTTCGTGCCGAACCACATGTATCCGGTCTTGTCCTGAAGGATTCCGAAAACCGTGTTCTGAGACAGGCCGTCCGAGACATTCACAGTCCGGAAACAATAGCTCTGCGCGTCTGTCCGGACTTCTCCCTCTCCGGCAAAAACCGTGATTGATCCGAGGAAAGACACTGCCAGAGACAGCGCCAGAAGCCATGTATTGTTGTTTTTGCACATAGGAAAGGCAGATGGTTTATGTGATTTTCGACCGTAAATATACGCCTTTCCGTTCAGACGGCAAAGTTACCGAAACGTGAAATTAGTACAGATAGCCAAACGTCCATATTGGCACTTGTAACTTGCCGTGCGTGAAAGTGCCCTTGCTGCGTACCGGCGGTCTTTTTCATCGGGCTTGTGCGCAATAGAGGCTTCCTGGCTCACGGAACGACTATTATCACTGGTCTCGTGCGTGAAAGTCGGGACTTTGCGCACGTGGGTTATAAATTAAAGTGTTTTTGAGGTTGCCAATCATTTTATATTGCCGCAACTTGTTCATTTTCTGTTTGGAGTATATGGTAAAAAACTGTAACTTTACGGCCGAAACAGTTTTGGTTTATGGAAAAATGCATCATCGCGGCGATTGCCGACAACGGAGCCATAGGCAAGGACAACGACCTGCTCTGGCATATTGCCGAAGACATGAAATATTTTCGGCGCACCACCACAGGAAACCCCGTGGTGATGGGGTTCCGGACATTCCTTTCGATAGGGAGGCCGCTTCCTAAAAGGGATAATATCGTGATTTCCACGCGGCTTTGGAATGATGCCCCGGAAGGTGTGAAGGTGGCTGCAAGCCTTGAGGAGGCATATTCATTGGCGGAAATGGCCGCCAGAACGGAAAAGAATGCCGCCGTAGAGATTGCCGGAGAGTCAGGAAAAGAGTTTGCGACATCTGCCGATTGCAGTCGGGAAACGGAGCTGGAACGCATTTTCATCATGGGTGGCGGGGAAACTTACCGCAGGGCGCTTCCGACTGCGGACAAACTTTACATAACACACGTCCACACAGTGATTGAGGACGCGGACACGTTCTTCCCGATGATTGATCCGGCAATCTGGAAAGTTGAGTCCGCCACTCCTGCGGCCACAGATCCCGAAACTGGTTACACTTACGAATTTCAAGTTTATAAAAGACGCTTTTAGGTCACTTTGACAGGCTCGGTGACCATTCCGGCATTCCCCATAATCCGGACACTGATGCAAACGAACTTAACGAATATGTCAGACAGAGAGAATTTCGGCAGCCGCGCCGCCGTCATCATGGCTTTCGCCGGATCCGCCATAGGACTCGGAAACATCTGGAGATTCCCCTATATGGTAGGTGAATATGGAGGCGCGGCCTTCATACTAATCTACATCATCTGCTCGTTCGTCCTCTCCTTGCCGATCTTGTTCTCGGAGTCGGTGATCGGGCGGAAGACCCACCTCAGCACATTCGGCGCGATGAATGCGCTGGCCCCGCGTTCCAAATGGAAATGGCTCGGTCTCCTGACAGTCATCACACCTCTGATCATCTTGTCCTACTACAGTGTCGTGGGCGGATGGGCCATTGAATATCTTGTCAAGTCAGCCACGTTCAGCTTCACTCCTGACAAGGCCGAAGCCGTCACCGGGATGTTCGGAGAGTTCGCCTCCTCGGTCTGGGGGCCGATCGTGTGCCTGTTCATATTCCTGTCCCTGACCGCCTTGATAGTCTTCCTGGGGGTGAAGAAAGGAATTGAGAAGTTCAGCAACATCTCGATTCCGATCCTGTTTGTGCTGATTGTGGCGATCGCCATCTATTCGGTCACCCTGCCGGGAGCGGGTGAGGGAGTGAGGTATCTTGTCAAACCGGATTTCTCCAAACTGACTCCTGGTGCGTTCTCCGCCGCGCTGGGCCAGAGTTTCTTCTCGCTGTCACTCGGCGTGGGAACCATGCTGACATATTCATCCTACGTCAGTGAGAAAGAAAACCTTATTGCTTCAGGCGCAGGGACGGCAGTGTCGGATCTGCTGTTCGCCATGCTGGCCGGTTTCGCCATCATGCCGGCAGTGTTCGCGGCGGGAATCACCCCGTCCGCCGGACCTGGCCTCGTGTTCGAGACACTTCCTTACATATTCGCGAAAATGGGCGCCGGCGGCCAGATTGTGAGCGGCCTTGTGGCGGTTCTGTTTTTCCTTACCATCCTTGTCGCCGCGTTGACATCGTCGATCTCCATACTTGAAGTTGGAGTGGCCTATCTGGTTGAGGAAAAAGGCCTTTCAAGACACAAGGCGTCAATCGTGCTGTTTTTCGCCACATTCTTCGTCGGGGTTCTCTGCTCGCTCTCCTTCGGCCCTCTTGCCGATGTGAAGATTCTGGGTGAAAGCATATTCAGTTTCTGTGACAAACTATGCTCCAACTACCTGATGACGATCGGCGCGTTGCTTTTCTCCGTCTTTGTGGGTTGGAAGATGGACAAGAAATCCGTCCGTGATGAACTCACGAACGGTGGCACTCTCAAGGTGAACAACAAGTTGTTTCCTACGGTTTATTTTCTCATCAAGTACGTCGCTCCGATCACCATCGCGGTAATATTCATCACCGGACTGGTCGGGTAAGAAATTCTTGCGCAACTGCGACTTCAGAATGTCAGTTTCTGCCCCCGGTAGAAATCCAGCAGCTTGGCCGAGAACAGGAACTCATAGAGGGCTCTGGCCAGATTCGATTCGGATTCCAGAAAACTGTCGCGAGCCTCGTTGAACTCCGTGATGTTGGCCTTGCCGTTCTCGTACTTCGCAAGCACAAGTTCATACGACTCTTTGGCGCTGGCATCGGCATCGAGGCTTGAGCGGAACTTCTCCTGAGCGGCCACAGCATTGTAGTAGGCCTGCTGAATCTCCTTGTAGAGACTTTTCTTGCTGTTCTCCAGCTGCAACATCTGATTCGTCCTCGAAAGTTCGGCGGAACGGATCTGGTTCCTGGTCTGGAAGCCGGAGAAGATCGGAATGCTGAGACTCAGTCCCAGATATTGGCTGAAATTGTTCTTGATCTGGTCGACGAACGGGTTGCTGGAATGACTGCTCATCGTGTAATAGTTCGTTCCAAGGCCACCGCTTGCCATCAGAGAAGGCAGGCGCGTCCCCTTGGCGTTCTTTATTGAATATTCAGTGGCGTCCAACCTGAACTGTTCGGCCTGAATCGAAGGCTTGCATGCAACAGCTTGAGCATAAATGTCCTCCGGGTTGCTTAAAAGTAATCCATCGACCGAAACCGAAGGCCGGACTATCGAAAACCCATCAGGATCAGGCAACTCCAGCAACTGGCTGAGATCCAGCAGAGACAATCTTAAGCTATTGATGGCCTGCGTCTCCGAAAGCCGGCTTTGCCCGAGTGCCGCTTTCTGCTGCGCCACCTGAACCTTGCTGGCCTTGCCGCTGGCTTCCATAGCCGATAGCCTTTCGACCTGAAGCGAGTCGATGCCGACCTGATTGCGGGCCACATCCAGCAGTTCCATATTGTAGAGGATCTGTACGTAAGCCTGAGCCACGGCCACACTCACATCCTCGCGAGCCTTTTCGAAATCAGCCGTCACGGCTTTGAGATTCAACTCGTTGTATTTTATGGAGTTGTTGATTCTCAGCCCTTGGAACACCGGAACCGAGGCCCCGAGACTGACTCCCGTGCTGGTCGTGTTAGTGTTGGAGTACGTGTTGTCGGCGGTCAGGCCTCGTCCGAACGAGAAATTCTCGCTGGCACTGGCGCTCACTTCCGGCAGACGGCTGTTTCTGGATGTGTTCAACTGGATTTCCTGCTGCTTGACCTGAATTTCCTGCTGCTTGAGCGTGATATTGTTCTCAAGTGCGTGCGCGATGCAGTCCTGAAGAGTCCACGGCCTACCATCATGCGCGGAAAGCCCAACGGTCACCAACCCCAGCGCTATCAATGAATATATTCTCTTCATACCGTTATTTCTTGTCTGTGAATATCTGGTTTCCACGAACTTTCTGATCCTTGCTCAGCCCACTCTTGATCTCGATCTTCACTCCATCGCTGAGTCCAGTCGTCACAGGCTGGCGTTTGTATTGTCCCTCACCCTCAACCAGATAGACAAACGTGGAATCTTTCTCGAAGGAAATGGCAGCCTCAGGCACAGCCAGAACTGAATCAACGTGTTCAAGGGTGATCTCCGCGTTGGCGCTGTAGCCTGAGCGGATCTTCACGCTGTCAAGCTGGCTGACCATGGCCTTGATCTCGAACTGGTTGGCGCCGTTGTTCTGCACGGCCTTCGGGGAGATATATTCAAGGACCGCGTCCATCTCCACGCCTTGCACCGCACCGATGGTGATCTTCATTTTCGTGCCTACGTCAACCTTGCCGACCTCCGTCTCGTCCAGATTACCTTTGAATATCAGGTCACTCATGTCGGCCACGGTGGCGATGGTCGTCCCGTCGTTGAAAGTGTTGCTCTGGATCACGGAGTTTCCGACCTTGACCGGCACGTCCAGAATCAGGCCGGTGATCGTCGAGCGGATCAGGGTGGAGCTGGCCGTGGCGTTGCGCTTGGACACACCGTCGCGCACAACTTCCAATGACTCCTCGGCGGCTTCCTTCTCTTCCTTGGCCTGGTCGAGCGCCTGACGAACTTGGTCATATTCCTCGGCACTCACCAACTGCTTGTCGTAGAGGGCTTTCTCCCTGTCGAAATTGGTCTGTGCCTGTTCCAGGTTCAATTCGGCAATGCGCAGGCGGCTTTGCGCCGAGCTGAGAGAACCCATCTCCGGAATGACCTTGACCTTGGCGATCACCTCGCCCTCCTTGACCTGGTCTCCGGCCTCTTTGTAGATCTCGGAAATGATGCCGCTGATCTGCGGCTTGATGTTCACCTCGTCGCGCGGTTCGATGGTGCCTGTGATGAGGGTGGTCTTTTTGATGTCGGCGATCTCGGCTGAAAGTTCCTCGTAGCGTATTTCCTGTGGACGGGACTTTTTCCAGAGGAAGAAGAATGTGCCCGCGAACACCAGAATGACGGCGGCGAACAGAATGTACTTGAAATACTTTTTCATATCATTTAACTTGTTATTTCTGAATATGTTTACTCATCTCTCATAGCATCCACCGGCTTGATGCTCATAGCTCTGGCGGCAGGGGCGAGGCCGGCCACAACTCCGAGAACCGTCAGTCCGGCAAGAGTCCCGACAGCAGTCCAGAAACTGATCTGGAACGGTGCCTGAAGGATGCCGTCCGTCGTGAACGCCAGCTCCAACCCTTGCAGGATCAGCACAGAGAACTGCAGGCCGAGCATTCCGGCCACGGCTGTCAGAAGGATGCTTTCCCAGATGATCTGCGAGAGGATCATCTTCGGAGTGGCTCCGATAGCCCGGCGGATTCCTATTTCGGTTGTGCGCTCACGCACGGTGACCATCATGATGTTCGAGACTCCGATGATTCCGGCCAGAAGGGTTCCGATTCCGATCAGCCAGATCAGAAAGTTCACACCCTTGAAGAGACTGTCCACCATCATGTAGAACATCTCGGTGTTGAGGACGCTGACAGCCTGCTCGTCGGTCGGATCAATGTAGTGGTTGCTTGCTATGGCCTTCCTGATCTTCGGGATTATGTCGCTCATCACTACCCCTTCCTTCGCGGTTACCGCCATGATCTGCACCTTGTCTCCCATATTGTAGACCGACTGGACAACCGAAAACGGGATCACTATGGCTTCGGTCTGCCTTCCTCCGAAGCTGATGACACTGTGCTCGTTGTAGTCAACCCCGATAACCTGGTAATATGCCGGACCGATCTTGATCCTTGTCCCGCACGGGTCCACTCCCTTGGGATAAAGGTTTTCGTAAACCTGCTTTCCGATCACGCAGACCTTGCGTTTCTGCGCCACGTCCATCTCGTTGATGTAGCGGCCATAGACTATCGTGGGTGTCTCTATCCGAGCGAAATCTGCTTTCAACCCTTTGACGTTGCACCTTGAGGATCTTTCTCCGTAAGTGGCGTCACCTCTGGACCAGCTGAAGCATTGAGGGGACACGACATCCAGCTCTGGAACCTTCTCCTTAAGGATGTCCACATCCCTGATGTTCATCTCCCAGTACCTTCCCTTGTTGAACCCTTTGTAGGGCTTAGTTGTGTTCTGGGACCAAATCATCGCCGAGTTGGAAGCGAACCCTCCCATCTGCTGGTTCAGCATAACCTTGAACCCATGTCCGCCGCCCAGCAGGAACAGCAGCATGAATATCCCCCAGAACACTCCGAACCCTGTCAGCAGGCTCCGTCCTTTGTTGCGGGTCAGCGTGTCAAGGATTTCCTTAAACCTGTCTATATCAAAAAAATTCATTTCAAGAAGTCTTATCAATATTCAATCCTTCCATATTCCTTCCACCCATAAGCCATTTTGCGCCCGCTCAGACTTTTATGAATATATTCATTTGTGTTTCAATCACTTCATTTGAATATGCCTCATTCGCTGCGGAGGGCTTCGATGGGGCGGACCTTGGCGGCTTTGCGGGCGGGGGCGAGGCCGGCCAGAGTGCCGGCGATGATCAGCAGGATCGTGGCCCCGAAGCAGACGTTGAGACCGACTGTCGGGTCTTTGAACACCGTCTGCTGGAAAAGACCGAAGTCCATCACCATATTTCCGGAAATATGATCGAGCCATTCATTGGCCAGAACTCCGAGCACCATTCCCACGTAGCCGAAGAACGCCGTGATGATTATGCTCTCTGAGATGATCAGCTTCAGAATCGCCCAAGGACTCGCGCCGATAGCCTTCCGGATTCCGAACTCATGTGTGCGTTCCTTGACAGAAATCAGCATAATGTTCGAGACACCCACAATGCCGCTCAGCAGAGTCAGGATTCCGATGATCCAGAGAGCCGTCCGGATCATGGACATTCCTTTCCCCATCTGCATGTTCATTGTGAAGAGGTTCCATATTCCTATGGCGCCTTTGTCATCCGGTGCGGTGTTGTGGTTCTTGCTGAGCGCTGTCCGTAATTTATCTTCGAAGGCCTCGTTTGCCTCCATTGTCTTCAGACCATGGAAAGAGAAATAATATTCATCAATGTCCTGCCCCCTGTTGTAAATCGTCCTAAGGGTCGTGATCGGGGTGAATATATGAACGTTGCCTTGATTGTTCGGTCGGATGATGCCGATCACCTGAAACATGGAGGTGCCGATCTTTACATATTCACCGATCAATGCCTTGGCCTTCTCCGCCTTTTGCATGGCGGTCAGGCCGGTCTCCCTTTCTCCGTCCACGCCAAGCAGCTCTCTTGCGTCGTTGCTGTCCATCACGATGACCCTGCGCTTCTCCTTGATGTCCACATCATTGATCGGGCGGCCGAACATCAAGTCTATCTTGTTGACCCTGAAATGCTCAGGGCTCACCCCAGTAAGCTGCCTGACAATATATTTCTTGCCGTGGCTCGCCGTGACGCTGGATTGGAAGAGGATTGTTCCCGCTTCCTCCACCTTGTCCGAGAAATCAGGACCGAGGGTGATTTCCACATCCTTGTCATTCAGTTTTATCCGCCGGCCTTCCTGCATTCCTTTGTAGGCTTTGTTGGTGCGGCCACCCCAGACATTCATCGTGTTGGCAAGGTAGTCGCTGTTATTGCTCTCAAGTGCGTGGATCAGTCCATTACCGGCGCCAAGCAGGAAGATGAGCATGAATATCCCCCATGCCACAGCGAAGCCGGTCAATGCCGTACGGAGCTTGTTTCGCCGGATGTCGCTCCAGATTTCATCAAACAGATCCCTCATGGCCTACTTCATTATTGTGCCCTCACCGAACGGTGACGCGTTGTGATGGATGTTCTGCTCAATCTTGCCGATGACTCCGTCCTTGATGTGGATGATGCGGTTGGTGAAGTTGGCCACCCCGCTCTCGTGAGTCACCACGATGATCGTCATGTTCTCCTTCTCGTTGAGTTCCCGCAGCAAGTTCATGATCTCCACGGAAGTCTTTGAGTCCAAGGCTCCTGTCGGCTCGTCCGCCAGAATGATCTCCGGCTTGGTGATCAGCGCCCTGGCAATCGCCACCCTCTGCTTCTGCCCTCCGGACATCTCGTTCGGATAGTGGTCCGCCCATTCCTTAAGTCCAAGCCGGTCAAGGAATTCCATTGCCATCTTGTGACGCTTCTGCCGTCCGACACCTTGGTAGAAGAGCGGCAGCTCGACATTCTCGGCCGCAGTCTTGAACCCTATCAGATTGTAAGACTGGAATATGAATCCGATCATCTTGTTCCGGTACTCGGCCGCCTTGGTCTCACTGAGGTTCCAGATGAGGTTGCCGGCGATTCGATACTCGCCCGAATCGTAGTTGTCCAGGATTCCAAGAATATTCAGAAGTGTGGATTTTCCCGATCCAGACGCTCCCATGATGGAGACGAACTCTCCTTTTTCTATGCTGAGGTCAATGCCTTTCAGCACGTGCAGAGGCTGCGCGCCCTGGTAGGTCTTGTTGACATCTTTCAGTTCAATAAGCATTTTGTTGTTATCTTTTGCCCGTAGGGTTGTTGTTTCTTTCTTGGGTCCTTTCTTTCGGATGCTGCGCCTGTTGGCTGCTGAGCCCGTCGGTTGCTGAGTTTGCCGGTTGCAGAGCTTTTCGAAGCATCGAAGAGCCGCTCCTGTGTATTAGTTTAATAATATACTGTAAAGATAGATATGTTTTCCGATAATCCAAAAGTTTTTTCATGGTAAGTACGTAAATCCTTGTTGGTAACGTTTATTCTGGCCGGATGATGTAGAAGCAGGAGGTGGAGAGAAAGTTGCGGAGGTACGGAACGTGGTCCAGACCGAGGCTCAGACGGGTCGGGCGGAGATGGAACTTGGCCTTGTAGTGCGGACTAATCAGCCACAGCTTGCGCTCGACAATCTGGAAACCAGTTTGTTTGCAGAGCCGCTCAAACTTCTCGGGTGTCATCTTGGAGCGCTTTATGCTCAACAATTCGTCAATCTTCGCGTGATCTTCCTTGAATATTCTTAGATAGCCACGGTAAAGGCTGACAGGCAGGAGGTGCATAAACGGAATCTTGGAGCATACGCCACTCCGGCAGATCTGCTGGTGGCCGCCGAACGGCATCTGCCAGGCCGGAAATCCGAAAAACACGATTCCGTCGGGCTTCAGGAACTTCTTTATGCCCCAGAAGAAGGCCGGCTTGTCTTCCGGCTCGATATGCTCGATCACGTCGTGGATCAGCACGATGTCAAAACGGTCATCCCGAGCGGGCATATTCAAGAAATTTCCGCTGATGAACTCGCCTGACATATTCCTTTTGGCAAAATATTCCTTTGCATTTTCTATCTTGTTGGCAGCCAAGTCGATGCCTGTCACATGGCATCCCACTTCGGCAAACGGAAGAAGGTTCCCGCCCTCGCCGCATCCGATCTCCAGAACCCGTGTTCCGGTCCCGATGCTCTTGAACTTCTGAAGATAGTCTATGTAAAACTCCTTGGAAGTCTGGGCCAACTCCCTGAAATACCGTTCTCTGTCCGTGTGTCGCTCTTGCATGGCCTTACTGAAGAATCAGAATGCAATATTACTGAAAATCATTTGATTTTGGAAATCCTCAGGAATGCAAAAAAGCGAAAGATTAATTGGTTGTGGTCTGGCTAATGCTGTCCTTGGTCTCCGGGATATTCATTATTTATGGTTAAATATTAAGAAATAGTTTTTGCTGCCTTCCGGATGATCTCCAGGATCTCGTCGCTGTAGCGGTCTTGGGGCGCGTTCTGGGATGTCAGTTCCGTCGGAAATAGCCTATTTGGGTGATTCTTTACCTGTATAGTCATTAGTAATGGTGAAATATATATCACTCGAAATTCAGAATTCGTAAAAAAAAATTATATTTGCGTTTGGGCACGCTCGGATCAACGCGTTGATCAAGTGTGCGCGGAAACGAATTTAATGACAATCGTCCAAAGATAACCGACATATCCCCAATTCTTGTCTGGTTGTTACGGTTGGGTTGTCTTGTACTTTTTATTTTATGAGAAATAGTCTTTTTATCTATGCTTTGACATTTGTCATCGCGTCATTCTTGATTATGGCTACGGCTGTTGACTCTTATGGGGCAGAGGCCGAGATTGTTGGCAAAGTCAAATCCGAAGGGGTTTGTGACAAGGGTTTTTTCAATGTCTGGAACTATCAGGATCGCTATTGGTTCGAAATCCCGGATTCGCTTTTCAGTAGGGAGATGTTGTTGGTGACATGCCGTGCCAGGACATCCATGGACATGGGGTTCCGCAGCGAGAGCATAGACGAAAGGGTTTTTGTGTGGGAAAAACGTGGAGATGACAAGATCGAATTGAGAGCGAAATCTTTCAGGAAGGTCGCGGCTGACGGGAGCGAGTTGGCCCAGGCGGTGAAGGACTGCATGCTGCCTACGATAATGGCCACGTTCGATGTCGTCGGAAAGTCGGCTGACGGGAACGCCATGATAGAGGTCACGGACCTTTTCCGTAAGGATCTGCTTGCGTTCGGCTTGGATTATCATCTGAAAAAGAAGTATTCGATAGGCAGTCTTGAGGACAAGAGCAGCTACATCGATTATATCAAAAGTTTTCCTTCGAACATCGATGTGTTGTCCACGAAGACATATTCACTTAGCGGGAGCAGCGATGTCATCGAGGATGAGGGGTTAAGAGTCGCGACGATTCAGATTCACAATTCATTGCTGTTGCTTCCTCGGACTCCTATGCTGCCGAGATATTCCGACAGCAGGGTAGGGTATTTCAGCCGCAGGCAGTATGATTATGGATTCGATGGAGCGCAAAGGGCGGTTAAAACCTCCTACATCAACAGGTGGAAGTTGGAACCTTCTGATCCTGAGGCGTATTTCGCCGGGAAAATTGTTGACCCTGTCAAACCGATAGTCTTCTACCTGTCTCCTGCCATTCCGAAGAAATGGACGGAATATTTCAAGAAAGGCGTGGAGGATTGGCAGGAAGCGTTCAGAGCGGCAGGATTCAGCAATGCGATAGTGGCAAAGACAGTCCCTACGAAAGAGGAAGATCCCGATTTTGACCCTCTTGACGCAAGATATTCAATGATTGAATATTTTCCGTCATACGTGGAGAATTCCTACGGGCCGTCGGTCGCTGACCCACGCTCCGGAGAAATCATAAACAGCCATGTCTGCATTTACCATAATGCGATGAAACTACTCCATGACTGGTACATGATTCAATGCGGACAGGTTGATCCCCAAGCAAGAAAAATGGTGTATGACGATGAACTGATGGGACGGCTTGTCAGGTACCTTGTGTGCCATGAGGTCGGCCATACCCTCGGACTGATGCATAATTTCGGGGCGAGCAGCGCTTTCCCGACAGACTCCCTGCGGAGCGCGGCCTTTACCGCTGAATATGGAACCACACCATCCATAATGGATTACGCCCGTTTCAATTATGTGGCTCAGCCAGAAGACAAAGGCCTGTCCCTTTTCCCTAAGATCGGGGAATATGACAGGTTCGCCATCGAATGGGGGTACAGGCTGTTCCCTGGAGTGAAATCTCCTGAGGACGAGAGGCTTATGCTGAATGATTTCGTAAAGACCCATGCGGATGATCCAAAATGCAAGTATATCCGTCAGTTCCTGCTTCAGTCTGACCCGAGGGGACAGACTGAGGATCTTGGCGATGATCCGATAAAATCGGCCGGTTATGGTCTGTCAAACCTAAAGATAGTGACCGACAGCCTTGAGAGATGGACTTATCAGGAGGCTCATGACTATACCGACCTTGAAGATCTTTACAGGAAAGTTCAGAAGCAATGGAGCCGCTACATGGGACATGTCACGGTTCTTGTGACCGGAGTGTATGAGGATTATAAGACCACTGACCAACCAGGGCCGGTCTATTATCTGCCGGATGTCGGCAAGCAGAAAGAAGCTCTTGGCTTCCTTTCCGAGCATGCGTTCAATATGCCGGAGTGGCTCATCGGCCAGCCCTACATACGAAAGTTCGACATGGCCCTCACCAACACCAGAGGTGTTCAGGAGATGCAGGCCGCTGTCCTAAACAGATTGCTGAACGTTGGTGTCCTGATGCGTATGGATGATGGCTTTGCGGCGGATCCAGAAAAGGTCTACAATCCTTTATCATATTTGACGGATGTCCGCAAGGCTGTCTGGAAAGATGTCTATGGTGACAAGGAGAGCGACATCCACGTCCGGGTTCTTGAACGGGCTTACCTTGCGGACTGCAAGAAACTGTTGGAATGGCATTCCAGAGGAGGATTGGCCGTGACGTTGGACATGGCGGATTATGGTTACAAGACACTCATCCGCGCGGATCTCAGGAAACTTCGTTCTGACATTGCCTCGCAAAAGACCAAGGATCCTGTTCTGAAGCAGCACTATACTGAATGCTTGATGAAGATTGACGCCATGTTGAAGTTGGAAGACGTAAAGGGAGAATAAATCAGATGTTCCGTTGCCGCATAATCTCATTGCTCTCGTTCCTGATGCTATGCTGTGTCGCTGTGTACGGCCGGGATGGCGGGCCGTACACAGTGACGGCTGTCATTCTGGACAAATCTGGTGTACCTGTGCCTGGAGCGACGATGCAGTTCGTCCAGTCCGGCCTTTGGGGAATCTCGGACAAAGACGGCAATGTGGAGATAAAGAGCGTGCCGAGGCTTCCGGTCGCCTACAAAGTGTCAATGTTGGGCTACAAGGATGCGGAAGGAGAAGTCGGAGCGGACGGCAAGACTCACGTCAGAATATTCATAGAAGAGGAGTCCCTTTCCATGAAGGAGGTGGTTGTTGTCGCCCAGGGAAGCCATAGCGGCGAATCCACCGCTTCGACCATCGGACGGCAGGCTCTTGACCACCTACAGGCTACGAGTCTTAAGGATGTACTCCAACTTCTTCCTGGAGGAGTGTCGATGAAGAATCCTTCGCTGACAAGCCCCGGACAGTTGAAAGTCAGGACATTGGCTACGGATGACAATGCCACTTTCGGAGCGTCTGTGATAATGAACGGAGTGCCGGTCTCCACAAACGCCAACATGAACACAGGACTTGGGTTGTCGTCTCTCTCTCAGGGCAACACAGGAGTGGACTTGCGAAGCATCGGCACGGATGACATTGAGTCTGTCGAGGTCATCAGGGGAGTGGCGTCCGCTGAATATGGCGACGCATCCTCCGGACTCATGATAGTGAACAAACGGATCGGAATCAGCGACTTGAATCTGAAGGCCAAGATAATGCCGGGAATCAAGCAGTTCCATGTCGGAAAGGGGCTGGACATGAAATCAGCAGGTTCCCTGAACATCAGCGCTGACTATGCCAGAGGCACATCCGATCCCCGGTTCCTGACCGACAAGTACAACAGAGGCCTTCTCTCTTTGGCTCACCGCAAGACACTGAGTGACAATGCAGGCACTCTCACCACGAGCCTGGACCTGTCTTACACCGGAGAATGGAAGGGGGCTGATCCAGATGAGCCGGAGGCACTGCGCAAATTCTTTTCAAGCAGGGACGCGTTCTCGCTGAGGCTTACTCACAACGGAGTCTTGAAACCGGACAAGGCCCTTGCCCGGACTGTGAAATACGATCTGGCGTTGTCTTTGGCTTCCGACCACATATTCAGAGACCAGCTTGTGGCGGTAGGTCACGGCGCCATTCTGGATGCGGTCAAGGACGGAATGTACGAGGGGACGCCGTATCCTTCTTCCTACGAGACACTCACTGGTACGAAAAGCAAACCGGTGATGTACTGGGCGAAGATGTCAGACATGTTCTACCTTAATGTGGGACATATGTCCAACAGGTTCAATGTCGGTGCGGAGTGGAAGATGGAGGGCAACCGTGGCATCGGGCAGTATGACAAGACCCCGAAATACAAGGCGTTCGCTCAGAACAGGATGCGCAGGTACTGCGACATCCCGTACCTGAATCAGGTCTCGGCGTATGCGGAAGATAACGTGGTGTTGACCTTCAGCGAATCGCAATATCCGAACATCACCGGCCAGTTAGGTGTCCGATGGTCGGCAGTCCAGCCGGGAAGAAAAGAGGGCATGGGGACTCTTTCACCTCGTTTGAACCTTGCTGTAAATCCTGAGAGGCATATGTCCCTAAGGTTCGGTTACGGGATTTCAGAAAAAGCTCCGTCTTTGCTTGACATGTGCCCGGCCCCCGACTACTATGATTTCTACAATATGTCCGTTTCCGACGGGCAGAAGAGCTATTACCTGTATTCCACGAGAGTCTTTGACAAAAAGCCGGTCAGTCTCAAGACAATGCGCGGCACGAAATACGAAATCGGCATTGACATAAGGCTGGACAACGGGATGAGTTTCTCGGTGGTTGGGTACAACGAGAAGATCTCTCGTGGTTTCGGTTCGGACAACTCAGAATGGAAGACATTGCTCTTCGATGTCTGGAAAGCTGAGGATGTGTCGTTCTCAGGTGGGAAACTGTCTTACGATCCATCGCATCCGACTCAGACAGACACTGTTCTGTACAATCTGACAAGGCCCGGGAACTCCAGCTCCAGAAGGAACAGAGGCATTGAATTCGATTTCAATTTCGGGAAGATCAAGGCCACCAACACATCATTTTACCTGAACGGTGCCTGGACTGAGACGAAATCTGCTTCATCGAATCTCGGTTACCGTCTTCCGATCGGAGAGGCCAGAAACTATGGTCCGGTCTATGTCGTTTACCCCGAAGGCGCGGGATCCCTTTATGAGAGCCGCCAGTTCGCGGCCACATTACGTGTAGTGCAGCACATTCCTGCAATCCGCTTCATCGTCTCGGCTTCTGCCCAGTGCGTGTTTTATGAATATGAGCATAATATCAATTCCGGGACCAAACCTTTGGGCTACCTCTACGGGGATGAGTACGTCAAATTCACCGAGGAACAGTTGAACGACCCTGACTTCCGTTTTCATGGCTATATGCTTAAGGATCAGGTATTCAGCACCGCTATTTCCAATCTTCCGGTGACTTGGCCTGCAATCTGGTGTCTGGATGTAAGGGTCACCAAGGAGATCGGGGAGAAGGCGGGATTCTCTTTTTACGCCAACAATGTCCTGTTCAACCAGCCATGGCAATCCAATTCGGTGAGTGTGAACAAGGTGGAACGCAACGGAAACTTGTTTTCGTATGGATTGGAAATATTCATGAATTTTTAAAGGAATATAGTAGTGTATAATTAATCACAAGTAAAATGAACAAAACAATCAGATTTGCTGCGCTCGCGCTTGCGGCGCTTCTCTCTTTCGCGGCATGCGAGAAAAGTGATGACAATCAGACATCCGTGACAGTCTCTGTCAAGATGCCGGCGGATTTCCCCACAACAGCTCCGGCTTTCTCCGGTGATGTCACCATCACGAACACGACAATGGGCAAGACTTACACGGTCAAGGCTGATAATGGTGTTGCTGAATTCAATAAGGTGTACCAGGGCGTTTATGATGTGCTGGTTTCAGGATCCATGACCGCTGACGAGTTCAAGACAGCGGCTCCGGAACTGGCCAAAGGTACAGACATTCTGCTGAACGGAAATGCCTCGAATGTGCAGGTGGTGAAAGACGGAGACAATAGTGTTGAGATCCAGCTCACATGGGCCGTGAAGAGCGATCTTCTCATCAGCAGGATGTACACTGACGGCACAAAGAGCAATGCCGGAACATCTGTGAATTATCCGAAGTACTGGGAAATCTACAACAACACTGACAACACCATCTATCTTGACGGTCTGTGCATCGCCCAGGCTCATGGAAACTCCACATCCGAGAACCCTTGCGAGCTTTACACCAAGTACCAGAACGAGGCCACTTACGCCTCACGCATCGCGCGTCTTGACGGAACGCATGGCGTCACGACCAACATCCCGCTTGAGGCCGGAAAGAGCATCGTGATCGCATGGAACGCGCATAACTTCATTGTCCAGGAGAACTCCGAAGGCGCTACGGACAAGTGTACGATGAATGTGGATCTATCGAATGCGGATTATGAGATTGAATCCACTGGGTGGTTCTGGAAGTCATACGGAGACAATGCCAATGTCCCGAACCTCAAGGCTGTCTATGACTGCATGCCGAATGTCGGTTTCCTTCAGATGACACAGGCTGTGTTCATCTTCTTTGCCACCGAGGATGAGATCAACGGATGGGCTACAGGAACAGACGCGACAAGTTACACAATAGACAATCAGCGTAATTTGGCTGCCAAGAGGGTTCCTAATGAAATCATAATCGATGCTGTCGAGACTGTCAGGGCCGCTGCCTTTCAACAGAAGAGAATCCCTGACGCTTTGGATGCCAAAGGAGTCGAGGGCCTTTGGAACATGGGCTACATTTTCGACAGAAAAATCCAGTACATCACAGCCGACGGGCGCAAGGTTCTCCTTGACACGAACAATTCGGCGAACGATTTCGTCGCTGTCGGCTCCAGCGATCCGGATAACTATGATGGATCACATCTTGTCATAAAGAATTACGATGCGCCGGAAATCCAGCCTGGCTACAAGAAGTAACAATATATTGAGAAAGATTATCTTATCGGTCATGATGTCGGCGAGCCTTTCGGCAGGCTTGCCGGCTCAGACCGTGCCATCTTCCGAAGACTTCAGCATCTGGCTTCGGACAGACAATCCGGTCTCAATAGGGATAAATACGATGCCTGATTTGGGCCACACGGCACTTGGCGCAAAATCAGTTTCCGGAGACTTTCACAAGGCGATGGAAAGCGGCGGGATAGACTCTTGGGATTTCCGTTCTTCCGGGTACAAGTCTTTGAAACCGTTGAATCTGTGGGGAAGTTTCAGGTTCAGTCAGGAACGTCATAAAGAAAGATGCTGGTCTGACAATATAGATCCTTACAACGGAAATCCGTACCTTACCGGATCATCGTTGAAGGGGAAATATTCCTGTCAGATGTTTGATTTTTCCGTGAAGGCGTCATCAAAGCCGCTTTTCGGTTTCATGTGGGCAGGGATTGGCCTTGACTATTCATTGGGAGACTTTTCCAGATTGCAGGATCCACGCCCAAGGACTCAGGAGATTGATTATTCGATAAAACCTGGAGTGGCGTTCAGATTCGGGAAAGAAAAGATAGGTCTCAATCTATCCTACGGGTATTCCAAAGAGAAGATCGGTTCATACATCTCCAAATCCAAGGATGCGAAAGAGTATTTCCTCTACCTTCAGGAAGGGCTTGGGGTGTACTCGACACTGGTGTCAAGCGCCTATGAGAGAAGGATCAAGTCATGGAAATACGGCGCCGCGTTGCAGTACGAGCATTCGTTCGGTGATAACTCCTCTTTTCTTGCTGAGGTGTCGCCCTTCCATCGTGAAGACGTGGTTGAGGACGCTTACAAGGCGACTCCAGGCAACTACAAGGAGACTGGAGGCAAGATTTCTATGGTATTCCATTCCGGAAACTGGATTGCAGAGGGTATTTTTGACTTCATCTCCGGTGCCGCTGAGAAAATCTCCCAGAAAGCCGTGACCGTGACTGACCCGGTCAGCGGAGTGACTTCAACGCGTTATGAGACAATATTTTCCATAAAATCCTACACTTCGGGAAGAATGTCGGGAGAAGCCGGACTGTCGTACATTGTTCCAGACGGGGATCAATGGTCTGGCGACAAATGGAACGCTGGCTGCAAGGTTGGCTTGAATATGCTTGATGATGAATATGTTTACTATTCTCCCGCGTCCTCGTTCGTCTGTGCCAACATCGTCCCTTCCGTGCATGGTGGCGGGACAATCTTCTCCGCAAGGAAAGGCCGTCTGACCTTGGAAGGCGAGTTTGCCTGGTCCATGAATATCTCTGACCGCTATTCGATAAGTGACGAGCTTCAGAATAAGGTGATTCTGGACAATGTGATTGATCCTGACCATGAGATCCTGACTTCGGATTTCATGAGGGTCTCGGCGGATCTCCGCTACGAGTTTCCGCTGACAATCAGCAAAACCGGAAAGAATCTTTCAGGCTTCGCCTCTTTGTCTGCCTCTATGTGTTTTGTTCCGGGTTTCCAAGGTTCTGGGAGAAACATTTTAGGTCTCTCTGTCGGAATCATTCATTGACATCGATTACTCGTGTCTTTCGCAAGGAATGCCCTTTGCCAATCATCAAGATTTGCTTTTGGCTGTCTTCCTGATGATCTCCAGAATCTCGTCGCCGAATATTTCGCATTTTGACTTGCCGAAGCCTTTGACGGCAAGGAGTTCCTCTTTTGTGGTCGGAGCGAGGTCGGCGATGTCCAGAAGGGTTTTCTGGTGGAGGATCATGTAGGCGGGGACGTTGTCTCGCAGGTATTTCTCACGTCTCCAGTCCACAAGAGCCTGAACCAGTTCGGGGTGGACGCTGCCAGTGTAGGCGGCTTGTTCTCCATTCGGGTCTTGAGCCGATTGCCCTTCCGGACGCTGTGCCTGCTGTGTGCCAAGCTTGTCGATGTGCCGAAGCGACTTCTCTGACGCGGAAGCCTTCTCTGATGGAGAAATAAGCGATCTGACCAAAGCTTTCAGTGACCGTTCATCAGACAACTCGTTGTACGCCTTTAATTTATGGTAAGCTTTGGTGCTGAAGCCATCAGACAGAATCGTCTCGTAAAGCGCCAGGCGGAATCTTAACTCCGAGAGAAATTCCTCGGCCGCTGTCTTGAAAGCCTTTTTGATCTCCTTGTCATCAATCTCGATTAGCGTCAGCGGAGCGACGAAAGATGCCAAAGGCTTGAGTTCCTTGCGGAAATATTCACAGGCCTTGGTGACGCGCTCCCGTATGAGCGGGAAGTCCTCCGGCGCGCCGCTGTGGACTGTCGAGGCAATGTGACGGAGCTGCTTCTGGAACTTCTGGGCTGTGTCGCTGAGGGAACGTATCCCGGTGAACGCCTTATGATTCTCTTCCTCTGAGGCTTCCGAGCCTTGTTGAGGTGCTGTCTCATTAATAAGGCCGGGCATCCCCGCACCCACCATGTTGAATCTGTCCGCCTGGTCAGGATAAAGGTTCGAAAGGTTGACCTGATATATTCGGTTGACCCTGTTGTAGAGGTAGCGAAGCCGCTGAAGGTCAAAGGCATCGCAGAGGGTCGAGGTGAAATATTCACCTGCCATTGCAGGTAGCTTGAGGCGCACCTCGTCCGCAGGCTCGCGGCTGCTCTCGAACTCTGAGACTTCCTCGCTTGTGAACGTGCATCGTCTGGTGATCGGGGTGGTCAGGACGATGCCTTCGAGGGTCCGGCAACGGGAAAGGGCCACATAGACCTGGCCGAAAGAGAAAGCCGCCCCGGCGTCAATGATGACATGGTCGAACGTCAGCCCCTGGCTCTTGTGGATCGTCACCGCCCATGCCGGACGCAGAGGCACCTGCTCGAAAGTTCCGTCCACAATCCCCTCGATCTCACCGCTTTCCTCGTTCAGCCCGTAACGGATGTTCTCCCATTTCTCTGTGGTGACCACAATGCTCTCACCAGTCTCATCCTTCACGATCAGCTGTGGCTTCACCTTCTCGACAGTCGCGATCTTTCCGTTGTAGTAGCGAGCCTCGCCCGAAGTGTCGTTGCGCACGAACATCACCTGCGCACCCTCTTTCAGACGCAGTTTGGTCTCTGCCGGATAAGCGTTTTCCGGGAATATTCCTTCGACCTTGGCCTCGAATGTGGCCTCTTCGGTGTCCAACGCGTTCATTTTAGCCTCATTGACCGAATCCGCCTGCGCGTTGTGGGTTGTCAGGCGGATCCAACGCTCGTCCTCCGGTGGGACGAAGTCCGGATCCAACCTCTTGTTCAGTTCATGAAGGGCAGCCCAGCCAGGCATTCCCGACCGCACCTCATTCAGAATGTCAAGGAATATTTTGTCGCTCTGCCTGTACACCTTCTCCAGCTGGATCGTCACGTATGGAAGCCGCTGCAACACCTTGGAATTGAAGAAGAAAGGTGATGAATATACCTGCTCCATGTACGGCCTTTCCGACTCCTTGACGATGGGTGGGAGTTGCTGGATGTCCCCGATCATCAGAACCTGCACACCTCCGAACGGCTTGTCGTTGCGCCTGTAGCGCTTAAGCACGTAATCGATCGCGTCCAGGATGTCCGCCCTCACCATCGAGATCTCATCGATGATCAGAAGGTCCAGTGTCCGCAGGATCTTCACCCTGTCCTTGCGCAGGAAACGCATCCTCTCCGGCATCTGGTATTCGGTGACAAGTTCTTTGACATCAGGGAGATAAGGACAAAGTGGCAGTTGGAAAAACGAATGGATCGTCACTCCGCCCGCATTGATGGCCGCCACTCCGGTAGGAGCCACGACGGCGAACCGCTTGGAGGTCTGCCGCACTATTTCTTTAAGGAATGTTGTCTTTCCCGTGCCGGCCTTGCCGGTCAGGAACACGGAGACTCCGGTCTCTTCCACATATCTCTCCGCCAAGGTGAATCTCTCGTCCTTCTCGATCATGGTGCCTGTTTTTCGTTCCGTTAAAGTTAGCATTAAATGTTCTTACGGCAAAACCGGATTCAAACAAAATGTTCCGGCTCACTCAAAAAGTGCGTCTAAGGTCACCTGATTCGTGACAGCCCCGGAATACATATTTTTTAGTACACCGTAAGGGGAAATCATCACAAGGTGGATTGCCTTTCTTGTCCTTGACTCGAGCCGAAAAGCCTCTATGCGATTGCGCAGTTTCATGTTTTCACTCTTCGTTATCGCATATTCAACAGAGGAATATTTCATCTCGCAGACATCTACGACCCTGTCCTCCCTGTCTATCAGCATATCAATCTGTGCCCCAGGGCTGGATACACGACTTCGCCAAGCATATGTTTTGGTTAATATGCCGGAAATCCCCAGCGCTTTTTTTATCTGCTTAAGATGTGAGAAACAGACTCTCTCGAATGAGAATCCGCACCAAGAGTTATGAAGTGGAGTGTTTGTTATTTTCGACCAGTATTCATCTTCTAAGAAGTCATTGTTCTTCACAAATTTGAGATAGAACAGGCAGTAGAAATCAATGATTTTGTAGATTTTGTCATTCACCCGGCCACCGTTTGAGATTCCGGCGATGAAACCGCACTGCTCAAGATTGTCAATCATTTTAGTGAGCCCTCCACCGGAAGTGGAATTCAACTTCACTGCTATTTCGTTTCTTGTTAGACCGGACTTGTGCCTGTCAAGAAGCTCAATTGTACGGATATATTCCTTCGCATTGTCAAACAAGGCGTTGAAAAGATTGTTGAACTCATTGACCAGCCCGCCGTTCTTAGAGAAGAACAATCTGTCAACATTTTGCGAGAGGCTTTCTTCCTTATGGAGCAGCGACAGATAGTATGGCACGCCACCGAAAATCATATAGGACTGTATCTGCTCGTATCTGTCCCAGACGATTCCTCGGCTCTCATAGAATAGTTCCGATTCTTTCAGATTGAACGGAGAAAGGAATATCTTTCCTGAGAGTCTGTTATGCAGCCCGCCCTTGCTGTTTATCACATTGTTGACTATCCATGAGGTGGCCGAGCCGCAGACTATCAGCATAAGGTTCCTGCAAGCCGATCCCCAGCTGTTCCAGAACCATTCGAAGGCTGTCAGGAATCCTGAATATGGGGTGTCCATCCACGGAATCTCATCTATGAACACCACCTGCCGCTTCTTATTGGCTCCAGTCTCAAGATATTCTATCAACTGCCTGAAAGCCTGCATCCAATCTTTTGGAGCGGGAAATATCTTGCCCGAATAATGATTCAATGCCAGGTTGAAGTTTGACAACTGCATATCGGTAAGTTGTTTTCGTTCGTATTCCGCAGAAGAGATTCCCGTGACTTTATAGTCGAATTTATTCTTGAAAAATTCATTCACAAGAAAGGTCTTGCCGACGCGGCGACGACCGTACACCGCGACAAAAACCGCATTGTCCTGATTGTAATAGCGTTCAAGTTCCGCCATTTCATCCTTTCTTCCTATCAGTGCCATAGTTTCTGATTGTTTCGCCAAAGTTAAGAAATAATTTAAAGTTTGGCGCAACATTTATCATATCTTTCGCCAAAAGTTCATTTTTAATCAAGTTTTGGCGCAACATTCGTCGGATGTTCTGCCAAAATGCCGTACGAACTCTTGAGCACACTTGATTCATGGATTCATGGAAGTTCGCTCAGAAAGCGAAGTGACGAAAAATTGTTAAATTTGTATTTGAAATGCCGAACGGGAATATTCATAAAAAGGAATTCAGTCCAGAACCGCCGGATGACCGCGACCTCTCGAAGGAGCGCATCCTGCTGCACTGCTGCTGCGCCCCATGCTCGACCGCCATCATCGAATGGATGGTCGGCGAGGGTCTGCGTCCGGGAATATTCTTCAGCAACTCCAACATCGTCCCTTTCCGGGAATATTCCATCCGCCGCGATGAATTGGTCCGCTATGCCGCCGCGCACGGCTTGGAAACAATTGATGATGAATATGATCACGCCGCCTGGTTGTCCTTTGTCCGCCGGCTGCCCCACATCGCCGACATGCCGGAGCGCGGCCCGCGTTGCCTTGAGTGCTTCAGGTTCCGCCTCCTTCGTGCCGCCAGGTACGCCGCCACCCATGGCTACACCCTCCTGACCACAACCCTGGCCTCTTCCCGCTGGAAAGATTTGGAGCAGGTCGATGCTGCTGGTCGTTGGGCCTGCGAGACTGTCAATGCGTCTCTGGTCATGCCGGACAATGATTTGTTGTCAAAACATTGTCCTGACGCAGTTTCCGATAATGTTCAGGTAAGTGCGGTCAGGCATCAGACTCGTGTCCTTTGGTGGAGCCAGAACTGGCGCCGAGGTGGCCTTCAGGAACGCCGCAACGACTTAATAAAGGAATGGGGTATGTACAACCAGACCTTTTGCGGATGCGAATTTTCCGAACGGCATTGACCAGGAGGCTTATGCCGATAGGCAAAACGACATGACCTGGAAGTAACAGGGTGATTGGCAACTGAAATGAATATGTTATATTTAAGATAATATGAAACAGATT
>ERZ808240.1630-NODE-1630-length-27126-cov-16.726017_pt1 | contig 27126 bp, 25 predicted proteins | sample MGYA00521084_ERZ808240 | MGnify/ENA primary metagenome ERZ808240 (study PRJEB31516, sample SAMN03275571) | gut metagenome | biome: mammalia-associated habitat; material: feces | host: Papio cynocephalus | place: Kenya | collected 2012-08-06 ... | reverse complement strand
CCCGTAAATGGGCGAAAACAGTGACTATAAATATTCAATTAACTTAACACCCTATATAAGTATATCAACGGAAGTCTCAAGGCCAATCAGCTGGTCGGCTTCTCGGAAAGTATATATCGGGTCAAGCAGGACATAAATGTCGTGCTTGAAGACCAGTACCCATCTTTGAGTACAGCGGCCTTGTATGAGGTTGTGGAATTGCAGGCGACAGGCGCCATTGACGACCCGATAGCCTACGTTCCGCCTATGGAGATATTCCAAGGCAAGTACTACACGCAGGGCGGCGTGATCTACAAGTGTACGCGTGACAGCGGACAGGCGTTGTCGCACGATTTGTCCGCACTCGTGGGAACCTATGTTGAAACAGTAGAGGATGAAAGTCCAGAAGGAGGTGACATTGAATGATTTCAACGCCCACATCCTTGCGGACGAAGCGTCCACGGGGAGCGTCGTGGTCGGCACGGGCATTTCGGCCACGTTGTTGTTGTTTTTCCAGCAGTCTTTCGAGAGGATGCTTCCATACCTTGTCATAGCCGCGGTGGTCATCCTGATCGACCTCGTGTTCGGCATCAGGGCCGCCAAGAGAAAGGGCGACCGGATCAGGATAAGCAGGGCCATAAGGCGCACCGTCGGCAAGGCGGTGGAGTACTTCTGCTGGGTCGTGCTGGCGTCGTCTTTGGCCGTGGCAACGGGCTACACGATCATCGAGACCGGGCTGATGCTCGTGGTCATCGCCGTGGAGCTGATAAGCATCGTACAGAACTGGTACTTCTGGAAGTTCGGCCACAAGGCCAAGGTCAAGGTGGACGCGGCAAAGGTCATAGAGGCCGTGGTGCAGGCAAAGACCGGAGCGGACATCGGGGACGCGGTCTGCATCGAGAGAAACGAGGAAACAACTAAGGAGATTGAAGATGGGGACAATCAGTAAGGATTTCAGTTACCGCGAGTTCGAGGATTCACCTACAGCAAAGCGTAAAGGCATCTGCAACGTGATCACCTCGTTCGCGGTTCGTGACGCTGTGAAGGAACTCACGGAAAAGGTGCTCCAGCCTCTCCGTGACAAGGTGGGGCATCCGCTTCGGATAAACAGCGGCTACCGCTGCCAGGAGCTCAACAAAGAGGTGGGCGGTGTCCCCACATCGCAGCACGTCAAGGGAGAGGCGGCGGACATCGAGGCTGCCGACCCGTTCCTGCTTGCCAGCGTGGTCAGAAGCACACCGGAGATCTGGAAGGAGGTTGACCAGATGATCCTCTACCCCACCTTCGTGCATCTGAGCCATAGGAAGGGCGGGCCGCAGAGGAGGCAACTGCTCTATAATAAAAGGTACAATGGTGAAAAATTCTGATATTCAATGAATATAAAAGGCTCAATTAATGTTTTACTCTTAATTATCGTTGCATTGGTAGCCACAGTTTCAGTTCTGAGCTGGAGACTGGGCTACCGTGCAGCGGTCGCTTCGACAAGCTCAGCGGCCATCTCAACCAAAGCCGACACCCTAATTGCAAGGGACACCGTAACCATCGAGTGCCCCGTCCCCATCCTAACAACCATTACTGACACTCTCCTTATCGCCTATCCTGACATCATCACAATCCGCGATACAATGTTTGTCCATTTGCCGGTCGAGACCAAGGTTTACCGTTCGCCCGATTACAGAGCCATCGTGTCAGGAGTACGTCCATCATTGGACACGATTGAAATATTCCAGAAAAAACTTATAGTTAGCAATCCCACCGTAATTCCCCCTTTAAAAGAAACACAACAAAAACATCATCACTGGTCCATCGCGCTCCAGGTAGGCTACGGCCTGGCCATCCACGAAAACCGAATCACCTCGCTCCCCTACATCGGTGCCGGACTCTCCTACAGCCTTGTCGAGTGGTAAATATTCTTCAAAATATTTCGCAGAACGCTTGTATAATAACCAAAAGATTATTACATTTGTGTTATCAAAACAAAGGGGACAACAATGAGAAAGAAAACCAAAGAACGCAAGGAAATCGAGAAGTCACTGCTCTACTACCTTCAACTTTATAACGAGATCAAAGGACGTAATGAGGCTTGGCAAATCCTCTCTTGGTTGGAAGACTCGATTGATGAACTCGTAGAGAAACTCAAGATGATGTAACACCTCCCGGCTTAGGCCGGGACAAATCTTTTGGAATATGATTACAAAGGAACAGATGGATGCGCTGAAGGAGAGATTCATCAGTGCAAAGAATGAAAAAGAAAGGCTCGCAGTAAATGAAGAAATTCATAGGGTGTGCGAAGAGGATCCGGCAGCGGTCGCTGAAATCATGAAACTTCAACTTCAGGAAACGCACCGTAAAGTTGATGAGATCCTGGTGCGCAAACAACTGGAGGAAGTTTTGCCGGCAATCAGCCTTGCGCATATTGCCAAGACCTATTTCAAGAAATCAAGGGCTTGGCTATACCAGAGGATAAACGGACTTCCTGTCAATGGTAAACCAGCCCAGTTCACCGAAAGTGAACTTGACACGCTGAACAGGGCGTTGAATGACATTGGAGGCAAATTGTCCAGAATACACGTCTCATAGAAGTACCTAATGCAGTGATCGGCCCCGGAGTTATCCGGGGCTTTTTTTTTAATCTATGATGTCAACGGCCTTGAGGGCTTCGGAGGCGCGGTCGGTCTTGCCGATGTAGATGGAGGTGATGGCGAGGCTGGAGTGGTCGGCCTGCTGCTGGACGGATGTTAGGGGAACTCCGGAATTGACCATATTCGTGATGCCTGTGTCCTTGAGTGAATAGAACTGGAGTTCCTTCGGGAAACCAAGGGCGGGACGTACCACGTAACTCCAGTAGGAGGCGAACCTGCGGGAACTGGCCTTTTTGGTGCCTGGAGAAAAGTCATACATCGGGTGGTCTCCGAAAAGGTAGTGGCCTGGATTGGAGAGGTCGAGTTTACGGACATATTTCATCATCGAGTCCGGAATGGTGCGGGTGTAATCCTTCTCGTTCTTGGCGATGCTTGCGCTGATACGGATAAGCTGGTTGTCGAGGTCGATGTCACGGCAGCGGAGCATCGAGAGTTCTTTAGGGCGGATGAAACAGCAGTAGCACATCAAGGCCATAACGAGGTAAGGGACGTTGTTTGCCTCCAACCAGATGATGAGCTCGTTGAACTCTTCAGGGGTGAACAGGCGACGGATTTTCTGGGTAAGGCGTTTCGGCTTGCGCTTGACGGCCATAAATGGGTTGTCCTTGATGTACTTCCTCTCGATCATCCAATTGAAGAGGACTCGGAAAAAGAGGATGCTGTTGTTGAATGTTCTGGCGGAGACGGCCAGATCACGGTCATCCATAAAGTCAATAGCATCGCTTTCGGTGAACGAGCAGACGTAGGAGGTTTCATCGAAGCCGTGTTCCAGAAGCCATTTCTTGAACAGTTTGACGTACGAGGTGTAACCTCTGACAGTGTCAGGACGGTTGTCCTTAGTCTTGACAGCAAGAAATTTGTCAAGGGTCTCGAACATAAGGGCGTAGGCTTTCGGGGCTATATTCTCCGTGAACGGATTCCAACCCATCTGCAACTTAATGCCGAGATCTGCCATTATCTTACGTCCAACGCGCCTTCTTTCAGGCAATGACGGGATGCGGTTCAGCTTTATGCGGATCCGTCTCATCTTACCGGTCGGAGGGTATATGCAAGAGTAGGAAATGTACCAAAGGTCTCCGGTCACGAGCTTCGGAGGAATAGTCTCGCTTGCTTAATCGGTGATATTCACTAAATTTGCATCAACAAAACCAAACACAAATGAGGATGAAAAAGATAATTATTCTCGCTGTGGCCCTTTTCGGAGCCGCATCATCGTCAGCCGTGGCGAAAGCGGATGACACGGTAATGAAGGCTACGGACTCAAGAGTCACTTACATCGGCAGGACAGAAGCGAAGGACGGGAAGGTCTCTTTTGACTGGACAGGAACCTACACGCGCATCCGATTCCAGGGTAATTCACTGAGTTTCAAAGTTTCCGACACAAAGAAAAACTACTACAACGTCTGGATTGACAGTTCTATGGCCTCCAAGCCGGACAAGGTCGTCGACGTTCACGGCACAGACACGACCATCGTGATCTTCAGCGCCGAGGAATTGAAGGCACGCTTCGGCAAAGACAGGAAAGCGGCCAAGGCCCCACACCAGGTGATTCTCCAGAAACGCACGGAAGGAGAGCAAGGCAGGACCACGGTCAGCGAATTCATTACCGATGGCGTTTTCCTGCAAGCCGATGCTCCTAAGGAAAGAATCATCGAATATATCGGCGACTCCTACACATGCGGCTACGGCACAGAAAGTTCCAACAAGGATCGCTTCAAGCCGGAAACAGAAAATCAAAACTTGACCTACGCATGCGCCGTGGCAAGGTACTTTGGAGCAGATCAGATCGTCGTGGCGCACTCAGGGATGGGGATAGCCAGAAACTACAACGGCAAGTCCGGGGATTACTGCATGCCAGAACGCTATCTTCAGACATTCGACGGAGACAAAGACATCAAATGGGACACCAAGGCATGCGGGCTTAAGCCGGATGTCACTGTCATCTATCTGGGCACAAATGATTTTTCTAGAGGATTGCAGCCTGCGGAAAGGATATTCGTTAAGAACTACATCAGGCTGCTTAAAGAGATCAAGGACAACTATGGTGAAGATCACCCGATCCTGTGCATGGCGCCAAAACATGACTATCTGATGTTCGACTACATAAAAACTGTTCTTGAAGACTGTGGGCTCAAAAACGTGCACATCATGACACTCACGGCATCCGCCCATAACAATGTCTCGGACATGGGGGCAGATGGTCATCCTAACTACAGTGGCCATCGCAAAATAGCCTACGCCGTGATCCCTTACATCTCAACAATCACAGGGTGGGAACTGAACGGAAACGAAGTAAAATAGCAGGCCATGACGACAAAAGGTAAAATATTCACATGGACCGGTGCCATTCTGGCTTTGGTGCTGGCGGCGTTCATATATTTCAGATTCTATTTCGTTTTCGGTGACGGGGTGAAGGCCGGAGAACTCAACCAGTTCATTTACAAAGGCTATGTCTGGAAAACATATGAGGGGAAGTTGATCCAGGCAGGGTTCAGAGGTTCTAATAAAAACACAGGCGGAGCAAGTATCGAGTCCTACATATTCGATTTCTCAGTGGAAGACGAGGAGGTGGCCAACGAACTAATGAGATGCAGCGGCAAATCCGTAGAGCTGCATTACAAGGAATATCTCGGAACACTGCCATGGCGCGGAATGCAGAAATACGTCGTGGACAGGATAATCTCAACCTCAACATCTGATGAATAATGAGAAGAATCATCACACTCATCCTGCTGGCGTTTCCTCTGGCCGGCAACGCACAGACTGGAGTCATCGCCAGACATCCGGCTAATCCGGAAGGCAAAACATTGACAATGAGGGAGGCTGTTCTCGGCAGGAATGTCCGTCCAACCGGCGTCGCCGCTTCCTGGAAAGACAACGACACCTTTATCTTCCGGAAAGACGGAAAATGGATGCAGGAGAGCCTCACTTCCAACGAGGCTTCTGATTACACAGCCACAACCCTCCCGGAAGGATTTCCCAAAGAGGCCGCCAACATCACACAGAGCGTGACCGGAGTTTTCGCCTACACCACTGGCAAGAGTCTCTACATTTTCGACAAAAAGCCGGTCTGTGTCGTTGAAAGCGAGAATCCGGACATCACCTATGGACAATCTGTCAGCCGGAACGAGTTCGGCATCGAGAACGGAATATTCTGGTCTCCGGATGGCTCAAGACTGGCATTTTACAGAAAGGATGACAGCAAGGTGACTGACTTCCCTCTCCTGGACATCACCACCAGGACCGGCACGCTCAAAAACATCAAATATCCGATGAACGGAATGGGCAGCGAGAATGTCAAGCTGGGAATCTACGACACCGCGACCGGCAGGATAATCTGGTGTGATGTCGATGAATATGGCTACGACCAGTACCTTACCAACATCTCATGGTCACCGGACAGCAGGAATATATTCATCCAGGTTCTCGACCGCACACAGAAGCACTTGAAACTGAACATGTACCGTGCGAGTGACGGTTCTTTCGTCAGGACGGTTCTGACGGAGAATGACTCACGCTATGTGGAGCCGCTGGATCCCGTAAGATTTCTCAAAGGAACATATTCATTCATCTACAGGACGAACAACCGTGACGGATACCGCAATCTCTATCTATGCGACACTCTTGGGACTGTCAGAAGACTGACAGCCGTGGACGCTGATGTGGAATATCTGGCCAACGACGGACACTTCGTATATTACACTTCAGCGGAAGTCTCGCCGGTGGAGAGCCACCTGTTCAGGATTGAGGTCAAGATGTCGCATCGACAGGCTCAGCGACCTGACGCCGTGTCCAAAGCCAAGTTCGGAAAGCCCGCAAGACTTACGACAGAGGAAGGTTGGCACACAATCAGTCTGAACGAGAACTGCACCAAATACATTGACGACTACAGCAGTTTCAACGTGCCACGTGTCACGGACATCAGGTCAACCGACGGAAAACTGATACGCAACCTTGTAACGTCCGAGGACCCGCTCAAGGCCTATAAGACAGGAGATGTGCTTTTCGGAACCGTGAAGAGCGCGGACGGACAGTACGACAACTGGTACAGGCTTTTTCTTCCTACGGATTTCGATCCATCAAAAAAATACCCGGTTGTTCTATACGTTTACGGAGGGCCCCATTCCCAAATGGTCCAGGATTCTTGGCTCGGTCAGGTGCGAATGTGGGAGATGCTCATGGCACAGAAAGGCTACATAGTCTTTGTGCAGGACAACAGGGGAACACAGAACAGAGGCGCCGAATATGAGAAAGCCATACACCGTCAATGCGGCCGGAACGAGATGGCCGACCAGATGGTGGGCATAAACATGCTCAAATCACTTCCTTTCGTGGACTCTGACAGGATAGGAGTTCACGGCTGGAGCTACGGAGGATTCATGACCATTTCCTTGATGACCAACTATCCGGAGACATTCAAGGTTGGGGTCGCCGGAGGTCCGGTCATCGACTGGAAATGGTATGAGGTGATGTATGGTGAAAGGTACATGGACACCGAGGCCACCAATCCGGATGGATTCTCTCAGACCAGCCTTATCAACAACGTCAGGAATCTCAAAGGCAAACTGCTCATCTGTCAGGGAGCGATCGACAACACCGTGGTCTGGCAACACAGTTTGAACTTCGTCCAAAAGTGCATAGAGGAGAATGTCCAACTGGACTATTTCCCATACCCTTGCTCCGAGCACAATGTTTTCGGAATATGGAGGGTCCACCTCATGGACAAGGTCACAAACTATTTCGATGACTATCTGTAATAGTCCGGCAGATTCACAAAACATTTGATGTCATAATACTATCTTAATCACAATACAAGGCGGACCCGTCACGGGCCGCCTTGTCCCTTTATAGAGATTATGGACTATGACAAGAGCCAATTTCACGGAAGCGGAGCGCTTTTGCCATCCTGAATGGCCTGGAACACATATTCCTTGCCGCCAATATTGCATGAAGCCACGTAAGGATCAGAAGCATTATAATGGAAAACGCCCTTTATCTCGCCATAATACACATCGTCAAATGAGAATGGAGAGAATCTCATGGAAAATCCGTCATAGACATTTCTGATTATGAACGGTTCTTTCTTGTCAGCAATGATCACGCCATCCTTTGTCGACATATAAACATATATATCGTTCTTGATGATGACACCGGAAAGTTTGCCTTCGTTTGAGAACAATGTGACAAACTTACTATCCAATGTCTTCTTGGTCTGAGACAGATAGTCGAGCAACGTACCGTACCTCTTGAAACGGGAGGTCCCGCTTTTGTCATCATAATAAGACTTCCTCATGTACACATGTCCAAAAGTCGAATAATCAAATGAAAAGCAGAACGAGGTCTGTCCCAGAATCAGCTCGTAGTTGGTCTTGTTGACCGGAACCTTCGTGGCACCGTCGGCGGAAAGCACAAGTCTGTCATTGTAACTGGTGAACGGTTCGTCATCAGAGCCACCCTTCACACCTTCCACATTCAAATCTCCTATGGCGCAATATTCGGGGATAATGGTCTTGTCCGAGGATTCCAGTTTCAACCCGTAATCCGGATATGGTTCCTTATAACTATACATCTTACCAGACACTACCGGCATATAATTAACGTCCATGATCTCCGGGCCCGCGCCATCTCCAAACTTGACAGACTCGGTCCTTGTGCTCTCCTCAGTCCCAAGTGACCTGACCCAATAATTCTCGATTCCCGGATTGCTGAACTTCATGAAATGATTCCCGACGATGTACCTGTCAGGAGTCCCAAAGAGGTAGGACAGGCCTACACCCCTGAACTTGTCCACATCATTCAGACATCGGTACATAAAGTACCCTGCCGTCTTGTTGCATCCCGGAAATTCCACGCCGCCCCAGTTTGTCTCGTCTTTTCCCTCTACAGTCCTGGTGATGACGTAATCTGCCGTGACATTCGTGTGTTCCCACCTTGAGCCGGTCATAGTCACTTCCACACTCACTTTGTACGGGACTCCGCATGTCGCCGCGATTAAGTTGGTGTCAGTGATTGTCTTGCCTTTGAATGAAAAACTTGACGGTTTGGTTCTGGATGACATGTCATAGATTGAAGAAGCGCCTTCATGCCAATCAGGCAACTCCTCACGCGTCAGGTATATATACCCTCTCTCATCGGATGTCTTCTCGTATGAGTTCCCGCTCTGGTCGCTGAATTTGACCGTGCAGTCCGGTATTGCGACGGGTCCCGGCCCTGTCACTATCAAAGCACAGCCTCCTGAATAAGGGTTGACATATTCATAAGTCGTGTCCCTGACCTCCGAAACGGTTCTCACTTTGGCCATAGATCTGACCGGGGCCACATTGTACTTGGTCCAATCCGCTTCCTCGGCGTACAGAGTGTCGACAGCCGCCAAAGATGTCGCGGACTCTCCATCACTTCCTCTCAGATACTTAAAGAAATCCATGAGGGAAACAGCGGTTCTAGGCCATTTCGGGTACAAGTCAACATCGTAAACCCCATTGCCCGGATTATCCAGACCTTCCTCACTGAGAACCAGTTCCTTCCACAAGTCATAGGCGGATTTGCCGGAAGAGCCGTCCGCTCCGTCCTTGCCGTCAATTCCATCAGCGCCATCCTTGCCGTCAGTGCCCGAGGCTCCTCTAAGATATTCATAGAAATCACCGACTGATGTTTTCGACCGGTCCCATTTATGTCCAGGATTTCTCGGATCATCAAGTCCGGAATCAGACATGACATCCGCAACCCACAACTCATAAGCGGATTTGCCGGAAGAGCCGTCCGCCCCGTCCTTACCGTCAATTCCATCAGTGCCATCCTTGCCGTCAGCGCCGTCTTTGCCATTTTTTCCGTCAGCGCCGTCTTTTCCGTCAGCGCCCGAATCTCCGGTGTCACCTTTAGGTCCCTGTGCCTTTATTCCAGTGTCAACACCTCCGATCCACCAGTTGCCGTTCGAACCGACTTTAGGAGTAGCTCCGTCTTTTCCGTCCACGCCGTCTTTGCCATCCTTACCGTCTTCTCCGTCTTTTCCGTCTTTTCCGTCTTGCCCAGAGTCACCTTTGTCTCCGGTCTTGCCAGCCAAGTACTGGAAGAACTTTTGAATGGACAAATCCGCCAATGTGATCTCATTACCATTCTGGTCAGTGACCGAGCCACCGGCCTCAATCGTCTCACGGACATATTCTTTCCACATTTCGTAAGCGTTACGGCCATCCACGCCATCCTTGCCTGTTGCTCCTGTCTCACCCTTCTCTCCTCTGGCCTTGACTCCGGTGTCCGAGTCTCCGATCCACCAGTTTCCTTCCTTTATGTAAGGAATGAGCCCGTCCGCACCGTCATCGCCGGCAAGAAACCAGAAGAAGTCGGCCATGGAGGTCTTTGACCTGTCCCATTTGCTCCCAGGATTGTGAGGATCGTCCACACCGGATGCGACATATTCCTTCCACAACTCGTATGCTGATTTTCCATTGGCGCCGTCCTTCCCGTCAGCGCCGTCCTTGCCTTTTAAATAAAGGAAGAAGTGATTGATGTCAAGAGGGCCGCTGTAGTCAATCTGCTTCTCCTGGACAGCCTTTACCCATAATTCGAAGGCAGACAAACCGTCTTTTCCCGGAACCCCTTGAATGCCTTGTTCTCCACGCGGTCCGACCGGCATAGTCACCTCAAGAGAGTTGCACGAACCCAACGCCGCCACAACAATGAGCGCCGAAATTGGTAATCTGAAATACTTTTTCATGAAATCTATGATTTATTGTTGGTTAAGATAATTCCACAAAGAATCTGAAGTCACCCTTTCGATGACAACCTTCCGGTCTCCCCTACGCTGCTCATCCGATGCTGAGCCAGGCAGCAAAGCGACACGCTTGCCGAATCCTCGGTAGCATAGCCTGGAAGCCGCAATGCCTCTTGACAGGAGAGCCTCATAGACAGCCTTGGCACGTGCCAGAGACAGTCTATCGTTGTACTCATCTGAACCCTTGGCATCTGTATAGCCAGCGACCAGAAAACGAGTGTCGGCGAAAGCAGCAAGCGTGTTCGCGATCTCATCAAGGATGAATTGTGAATCGGCCGTTATCGTGGCCTTGTCGAAATCGAAATTCACGTTGTCCAACAACTCAGCAAGGGTCTTTTCCGACGGGACCTCCTTGACGACCTCACGAATGACCTCCACAGGAATCTCCCGCACAACCTCTTTCTCCACGACCTTTTGTGGATAAAGGGATGCATATTCATCAAGATGTTTTGGGACATAGCGGTCGGCCACTGCCTTGTTCTTGTCGCCTCCGCCCAACCTCAGCACGATTCCGGCCGAGGCCTGAGCGAAATTGATTCCGTCAGTGCCAAGCGAGCGGTTATACTGTCCTTGAATATGCACACCAAGCCGATTGGTCATCCATCCAATCACGCCCACTCCGGCCGAGACCGGGAAAAATGTGTCCGAATCGAAGGTATAACCCTTATTCCACGCGTCCTCCGCACGCCATAAGGCCTCTTTGGTCACATCACCCTTAAACTGGCCGAAATAAGCGGTAGGAAATGTCTTATGATAGCAATTAATTCCCAGTCTAAAGTACGGCTGAATCCATTCGCACCCGACAAACGGGCGGAACTGCACACCTGGGCTGACCATAAATGAATATCCCCGTTTTTCCATCTCGGCATCATAATACCTGACAAGCCCCAGGGTTCCTTGAAGGTCAGCATACAGCCACCTCTTCAGTTCCAAGGCCGAATAGAGTTCAATTCCGCCATACAATGTTTTCTCATCCAAGTTGAAGATGTAGTCTCCTCCGGCGGTCTGGCGGAAATTCGACACTGTGGTTCTCGTGAGATTCATGGCGGCTCCACCAAGACCGAATTCCCATGTTCCATGCACTTTTCTATCTTGTGAATGTCCGGTCAACGGGTAAAGGAGTGCCAGCACGACGGCGCACGCCGTCCTGTTCAGTTTGGTTTTCATAAGCGACAATTAATTGGTTATATGTTATTTCAAGGCGTATTCCGTGATATTCTCAATACCCGGGATTCCATAGTAAGCCGCTATCAGGTCTCCTTTCAAGAAAATCTTCTTACCCACAAGATCCGGGTTGTCAGCCAGATTCAGCGCTGCACGGATGTCACCCTTAGGCAGTTTGACAGACATGCACGAACTCTTGGTCTTGACTGATGAGCGCGACGCGATGGCCAGACATGTCATTGATGTGAACGGAGCCGTGAACGAGATGCCTTCCTTGGCCGCTGACAAGTCTCCGCCGACAACATAGCCACAGATCCAGACACCTTTCTCCCCAACATGATCCTTTGCCTGACCGACACTATAGGCCGTGGCTTGAGTCGTGCCAGGATCGGCACTCTGACCGGAGCCTATCTTGTAATCGTAGTTGTTCCAGACACGGCTTGTGTCCACGGAAATAGACAACCCGCTTGAAACACCGGGTTTGGGAGGTTCGACAGCGGGGCATGATATACCCAATGTCAAGACCTCGCAGGCCTCCAGAAAACGCGTCATCAAGGTTTTCGTAGAAGTTCCGTCATCTAGATTGACTGTAACATTGCCAGACTTAAAATAACCGATACGTTTCTCCGTACGGCTGTACCTCAGCTCTCCGTCAGCCGAAGAGACAACCAGACTGCCTCTTGGATAGACAGTACTGAAATCCGCGTCCAGACGCAGTCTCAAACCTGAGTTTAATTGTGTACAATTCAGCCGTGCCTTAGTGTTCGAGCCAGACTGCACGACGACCACCTGCTCGTCACCAAACTGAGGTGCCGAGAATTCAGGTTTCTCAAATGCTCTGGACACAGCCTTGACCGTGTAACTGCCCGGATTGACCATCATTGACTCCGGTGAATCACCGTACGCCCCCTCATAAAGCACGTCACCCGCCGAGTTTTTAACGGTCAGAATGAAAGCGTCAGTGTCAGGCAAATCCACCGCCGCCCTTGTTGACATTCTTTGCGAGAAGTTCCAACTCAACGTTCCCTGCGCGCTGTCTGAAGGAACCTTGTTACACGAGAGCACCACGGCAGACAATGCCATCACTCCAGCCGCGGTGATCTTTGAAAGGATTCTGATAGAACTCTTCATAGTAGTAAAAAATTAACGGTCCGCACCGTTGCGGGCCGTCTGCAAAAGTATGGCGACAAAACATAAATAAAGAAAAGAAACAGAAATACTTTTTTGTAAAAAACGTAAATTTATGTTTTTTATAAAATTCACGGGGCAATCGCAGTCACTGCGATCACCCCGCTACTTAACCTAAACTTAAACTATGAAAAACTTCATGTCAAATATACAAAATCTTTTAATGAAAACAATAATCTGAAACGATTTTTTATGCCGTTTTTGTTTTCATTAGGCAAAAATGCACGAAATCCGCATGACATGGTGGTATAAAACGATGGTTTCAAGCAGAAATCACTTCGCTTTCCTAACCGTCCCCGCGAGATTTCTGATAGCGTTTTGCGCCTTGACACTCGGCCTCAAGCCAAAAATCACGACACAGCCGGCCAACAAAACACCCGCAGGAACCGTGAATATTCCAGGAACACCGTCAATTCCGCATATTCCCCCAATAATGAAGATCACGGCTACAAGCAACACGGCGGCAACCTTGCATCTCCGGTTCTTGTTGCCTTCCTTAAGGCAGAGCGCATAGCGTCTGATCTCATTGCCGTCGGCATTTGTTCCGACAAGTCCGGCGTCCTCCAACCGGCAGGAGATGGCGCGCCAACGAAAAGGTGAAGACCAATCCACAAACAAGTCGAACACCCCCGTTGTGTCCGGAACTTCATCCATTGATATCTCATTGGCTCTTTTGACTTCACCGAGTTTTGTCAATTCCGCCTTGATGCCCCCCAACACCGTTCCGAATGGTTTCTCGCTCGTGAACAGCACCATCCCGGCATCCATCATCTGAACTTTCTTGTCAATCATGGCACAAATGTACAAAAAAAAAAGGACTGACCCAGACGGATCAGTCCAACATATTATCACATCTCTATTACGAGAAATTATCGTAAAGAATGCTCTCAGGCTGCACTCCGAGACTGTCAAGCAGCTTGTTCACAGAAGCAACCATCATTGGAGGACCGCACATGAAATACTTGATGTCTTCTGGAGCATCATGATCCTTGAGATAAGTCTCGTACATCACATTGTGAACGAAACCAGCCGTGTACTTGACTCCAGCTGCATCAGCCGCAGGATCTGGACGGTCAAGGGCCAGATGGAAGTGGAAGTTAGGGAACTCCTTCTCGATCTCAGCGTAGTCCTCAAGGTAGAATGCCTCGACAAGACTGCGGGCTCCATAGAAGAAATGAACCTCACGCTTGGTCTTGAGAGTCTTGAAGAGATGCATGATGTGGCTGCGGAGAGGAGCCATACCTGCACCACCACCCACGAAGATATATTCCTGAGAATCAGGATCATTCTTCGGAAGGAGGAACTCTCCGAACGGACCGGAGATCCAAACCTTGTCGCCCGGCTTGCGGGTGAAGACGTAGGATGAGCCGACTCCCGGAGGAACAGGCAGCATCTTGAACACACCCTTAGGCTGGCTCCTGTCAAACGGAGGAGTAGCGATACGGACGTTCAGTTTTATGATGTCACCCTCGGCAGGATAAGAAGCCATAGAGTAAGCCCTTACCGTAGGCACCTCATTCTTCGCCTTGATGCCGAAGAAACCATATTTCTCCCAATCAGCCTTGTAGATGTCATCCACATCAATGGTGGAGAAATCCACATCGTACGCTGGGATGTCAATCTGAATGTACTCACCGGACTTAAAGTCAAGATGAACTCCCTCAGGAAGCTTCACGGTGAACTCCTTGATGAAGGTGGCCACGTTCTTGTTGGAGATCACCTCGCACTCAAGTTTCTTGACACTCAGGGTAGATTCAGGAACCTGAATCTTCATGTTCTCCTTCACCTTGACCTGGCAACCGAGCCTGAAGCCATCTTTTATCTGCCTGCGGCTGAAGAAACCGGTCTCGGTAGGGAGGATGGTACCGCCGCCCTCAAGCACCTGAACCTTGCACTGACCGCAGTTCGCCTTTCCACCGCATGCGGAAGGAAGGAAAATCTTCTGGTCAGCGAGCGTGTGGAGAAGGTCGCTGCCCTGAGGAACGTCAAGAACCTTCTTTCCGTCGTTGATGTCAATCTTGACAGTGCCGTCCGGGGTGAGTTTGATCTTGACATACAGAAGCAGGGCGACCAGAACAACGGTCACAACTACAATTGTGATGATTGCTGAAATTACTGTTGAAAACATAGTCTCTGCCTCCTTATTAGATTGTGAGTCCCATAAAGGTCATAAAGGCCATGGCCATCAGACCTACGGTGATGAATGTTATGCCGATGCCCCTGAGACCGGCCGGAACCTTCGAGTAGGACATCTTCTCCCTGATCGCGGCGAGGGTCACAATGGCTAGGAACCAACCGATTCCGGAGCCGAGAGCGTAAACCGAAGCCTCACCCACATTCACGAAATCCTTGTTCTGCATGAAGAGCGAACCGCCAAGAATTGCGCAGTTCACAGCGATCAAAGGCAGATAGATTCCCAGTGATGAATATAGGGCCGGAGCGAACTTTTCAACAACCATCTCGACAAGCTGAGTGAACGCCGCGATGACAGCTATGAATATGATTAGACTGAGGAAGCTCAGGTCCACACCTTTTATCAAAGCGTCAGGAGACAAAACATACCTGTAAAGAAGATAGTTGATCGGCAATGTCACAAGAAGGACGAATATAACAGCGACACCAAGACCGGAAGCTGTCTTCACATTTTTCGATACCGCCAGGTATGAGCACATACCAAGGAAGTACGCGAAAATCATATTGTCAACGAATATTGACTTTACGAATAAGCTTAAATATTCCATAATCAGTACTTGTCTTTGTCGTTATTTTTCCTGAAGGTCCTTCTGGATGCTTCTCTGAATCCAGATGATGCAGCCGATAAGAATCAGCGCCATAGGAGGGAGAATCACCAGACCGTTGTTGACATAGCCGGCAGCGTAGAAGCTTTCCGGAATTATTCTCAGTCCGAACAGTGTGCCGGAGCCGAAAAGTTCGCGGAAGAAAGCCACAACGATGAGGATAAGTCCGTAGCCCACACCGTTGGCGAGACCGTCAAGAAGGGAAGGAATCGGTTTGTTGCCAAGGGCAAACGCCTCGATACGTCCCATCACGATGCAGTTGGTGATGATAAGGCCGATGTAAACCGACAGCTGTTTCTCTATGCCGTAGGCATAAGCCTTGAGTACCTGGTCAACGAGGATTACCATAAGTGCCACGACAACCAACTGAACGATGATTCGCACACGGTTGGGAATCGTGTTCCTCATCATAGAGAGAACAAGACTGGAAAGTCCTGTGACTATGGTGACAGAAAGGGCCATGACAAGCGCTCCTTTCAGCTCGACTGTTACAGCGAGGGAGGAGCAGATACCCAACACAAGGACAGTGATAGGATTGCCCTTGAAAATCGGGTTAAGAATCGTTTCTTTGAGTTCTTTGTTCATATTACTTCCTCCTTAGATTATTCTGTTACAGCGGTTTTAGAGCAATGTCCTTCTGCACAGGACTCTTTCTCGGCAGACTCCTTGCAGCTTCCGGCAGCTTCGCCTTTGCAGCATGGCTTTGAGCCGTCACACTCCCCTCCTTTGCCACCGCAGCACTCATGCGCCGGAGCGGCGGAAGACAGGAACGGAACATAAGCCTTGAGCCAGAAGGCGATGGCCTCGCCAAGTCCCTTGCTGGTCATTGTCGCGCCGGTGATGGCGTCAACCGAACTCTCTGGATCAGCATCAGTGCCTGCCTTTACGACACTGAACACCGGATCTCCTGAAAGGTTGACCTTCTTGCCGATGAACTCGGCCCTGAATGAAGGATCGTCCTTGATCTTGGCACCGAGACCAGGGGTCTCGCTCTCATGGTCGAAATAAGCTCCGACGATAGTCTGAAGGTCCTCATCGAGGGCGATGTAGCCCCAGATCGGTCCCCAAAGACCAGCACCATAGGCAGGAACGACTGTCACAGCCTTGCCGTCCTTGTTGAAAACATAGACAGGAAGGTCAGCGCTCTTGCCGTTCTTGATGTTCTTGTTCTGAGCCTTGAGGCCGTCCTGAAGCTCGATGTTCTTGACATCGGTGCTGAGGTCACGGACCTTCTTGCCATCGAGATCGATGGTGAAAGCTTCCTTGATGTTCTGTGAATATGCTTCCAGAACCTTGTCATTACCCATCGCGCTGCATTCGTCCTTTGTGTAGAACTGCGCCGCTGTCAGCATCTGGCTGATGGTCTCAGCTTTGACATTCGCGTCCTGCTTTGGCTTGAGAGCCATTGACACGAAAGCGAGAATCGCTGCTACAAGGGCCACGACAATAGTCGTGTAGATTACTGTGTATGCGTTACCGTTAGTATTCATATTCCTTGAAAATTAAGCGATTGTAACTTTTTTTGCTCTTCTGCTTGTGGCAGCTGATGTGACATAGTGGTCAATCAGAGGAGCGAATGTGTTCATGAGAAGGATGGCCAGCATCATGCCCTCGGCGTAGCCAGGGTTGAACAGTCTGACAACCACGCAGAGAGCCCCGATGAGGAATCCGTAGATCCACTTTCCGGTCTCGGTCTGGGCTGAGGTGACAGGATCGGTGGCCATGAAGACTGTACCGAAGGCGAAACCACCCATGACGAGCTGATAGTAGGCAGGAACGTCAGTGGCTCCGCAGACATTGCCGAGCCAACCTACAAGCAGAGCACCGGCAACAGATGATACCATGACCTTCCAACTTGCGACACCGGTCCAGATGAGGATGACGGCACCGATAAGGATGGCGATCACTGAAGTCTCACCTACAGAACCCGGAATAGTTCCGGCGAACATGTCCCAAAAACTGAATCCCGCATTGTTGATTGCCTCAAGAGCGCCCTGACCCTCAGTCAGATAAGAAAGAGGTGTGGCACCAGAGATGGCGTCAGCACCGCAGCGTGGAGCAACCCAAACCTCAGATCCAGACATCGCGCTTGGATAAGAGAAGAACAGGAACGCACGGCAAAGGAGGGCTGGGTTCAGGAAGTTCATTCCTGTGCCACCGAACACTTCCTTACCGAATATGACAGCGAAGGCTACAGCGATGGCGAGCATCCAGAGAGGAACGTCCACAGGGACGATCAGCGGGATGAGCATACCTGAGACGAGGTAACCCTCGTTGACCTCCTCACCCTTGATCTGGGCAGAGGCGAACTCGATGCCGAGACCTACGATGTAGGAAACGAGGTAGAGGGGGAGAACCTTGAGGAGTCCCCAGAAGAACTGGTTCCAGAATCCCGGAAGGTCACCTACTGCGAGATTGTGCTGATAGCCGACGTTCCACATGCCGAAAAGGGCGGCCGGAACAACGGCCAGCACAACGATGATCATGATTCTCTTGATGTCGACAGCGTCCCTGACGTGAGCGCCTTTTGCTGTCACGGTAGCAGGAACACGAAGGAAGGTGTCAAAGGCATCCCATGTAGAATGCAGCCACCCCAACTTACCGCCTTTTTCGAAAAGGCCTGGTTTTACTGTGTTTTCTTCCATAGCGATAATCCTTTAAGCCATTTCCTTTATCATGAGGTCGATTCCCTTGCTGATGATAGCCTGGATGTCGTTCTTTGAAGGATCCACGAACTCGCAAAGGGCAAAGTCCTCAGGAAGAACCTCATAGATACCGAACTGCTCCATCTTCTCAATGTCACCGGCAAGGCAAGCCTTGATCAGATAGACAGGGAAAAGATCCATAGGGAGAACCTTTGAATATACATCCGAAACCACGAACGCGCGCACCCCACCATGAGTGTTGGTGTCCATGTTGTACTTCTTCTTAGGCAGAAGCCATGAGAAGTAAGTCATCGAAGAGCTGAATTGGTTGAACCTGAAAGGTTTCGCCCATCCAAGCACTTCCCTTTCGCGGCCTTCCTTAATGAAGGTCACCTGATTGTCGAAGGATCCGAGATAACCGTCCTCGCCGACATTTTCACCGGAGAGAACATCGCCGCTGATGAAACGGGTCTCCACGCTGTTGTCGTAGTAACCAGCCAGAGCCTTGATCGGCATTCCAGGGAGGGTGACAACGTATGAGGCGTTCTTTGCGACAGGACCGGTCACAGCCACCTTGCGGGTAAGATCCAGCTTGCCTGTCTTGAGCAGTTTTCCGATGGCCGCAAGCGCGAGCAGAGAAAGAGTCCAGACAGTCTCACCTTTCTTTATAGGAGAGATGTGGCTGATCTGCACGCCCACATTGCCGGCAGGATGTTTCTTGCCATTGATCGTGTGAACGGTTGCGTCGGTGAGCTTGGCAAAGGCGGAAGCCTCACTGTTCACGCAGACATGCACCTTGGCGAGTTTGGACACCGCCGTGACACCGGCCTGAATGGCTGCCACTTCATCCTTGAAGGCAAACTCGGCGTCAGCCGCGAGAGGAGCCGTATAGAATGCGGACACGAAAATAGCCTTAGGTGTCAAAGCCGGATCGGCGATGATTCCGTAAGGCCTCTGAATGATGAATGGCCACAGACCGCTCTTGAGAAGGACTTCCTTCACCTCCTCGGCCTTCAGACCGGAAGGACTCTTGGCTCCGAAATCGACGGCCTCATTGGTTCCGTCAGCCTTCACGAGCACTGCAAGAAGTTTTCTCTTCTCTCCCCTGACAATACCGGCGACCGTTCCGCTTATCGGAGAGGTCAGAAGGATGTCCTGGTGCTGCTTGTCTGCCAAAACAGGGGATCCTGCCAGAACCTTGTCACCTTCCTTCACGAGGAGTCTCGGGGAGAACCCTTTGAAATCCGTCGGTTTGATGGCGACAGTGTCAGGCATGATCGTCTTCTTTGTTTCTAGGGCCGCCGCTCCGCTGATCGGAATGTTCAGACCCTTTTTCAAATCGATGATGTTTGACATATAATAAGTGTTGATTGTAATACAACCATATTTTTTACAACCTGCAAATATAACAATTATCCACGCAAATCCGAAAAACATCTTGCAGTTGCAGGTTTAAATTACATATTTGTTTATTCTATATTATTTTCTATATTCGCATAGTAGAACCAAGGCTAAAGTACCGATGAAAGCAATCCCATTTGAATGTGAAAAAAAAGATGGCAAAACACTTTTCTGTCTTGCCAACGATTGGAAGAAGGACAAATACCGTTATTCTCTTGAGTTATCCTGGACAGAAACGCCCAAAAACACCATTTTGGTCGTAGGAGTTAATCCTGGAGGTAAAACAGACCCGGAAGAGCGATCTTTTGGCCGGACTGTCCGCAGCGTATGCAAGCTGGTCATTGGCAATAAGGAAGGTAATACGGAATATGATAGCGTACTGTTCGTTAATCTGACACCTGTAATCGAAAAAAATCCATCTCGGTTAAAGAATATAGATGGCAGACCTCTTCCTAAGGATAATATCGAGGAAATCAAATCCCTTATACAAAAGCGCCATGGTCGTATCCATAATGTCCTGTTCTGTTTTGGCAATTCGATTGAATATTGCAAAGAATTCTTTCCCGAAGTTATCAGTGCTATAAAAGAAGCATTACCTGCGCCACCATGCAAATATTGGTGCCTGGGGCTAAGCAAAAAAGGCTATCCGATTCACCCACTTGCGCGTACGAAAGCTAAGAAACTGACGGAATATAACCAGCCTTGATTATAACATCCAAGGCCTTTGCATGCTTGGTGTTTATGCGTTCAATTTCTTTTAGTTTGGCCGCGTCATTGGAGACAACGGCCGCGTCATAGGATGCCTTGCCCCGTTGCAGATTGTGATGGAGATCATTTAGTTTAACATTTATTGCCAGACGATTGCCAGAGGCGACTATTTTATTGACGTACTCATCATAAGACTCATCCTCTTTTCGATGGGTTAAAATATCCACGGCTTCGACCACCTCATCCAGAAAACCCTCAGCCCGGAGGTCTTCAACGCTCCAGTCACAGTCTTCGATCAAATCGTGCAGGAATCCGACAGACTTCTCATTGGCATTCATTCCATCCATACCGACTGCGGGAGGATGCAATATGGCAGGATTGCCGTCAACGTCTTTCTGACCACGAAACTCATAAGTGATGATTTCAAGAGCCTCATCAATCCCAGCCGCAAAAAATTCTCTGATCTGTCGGGATGTCCATTGTCTTTCCTTGTTCATTTCCAACAATTTAAAAGCTGTTTTGATTTGTTTGTTTGAAGGTTTGAGAGTGAAAAACTTCAGGTTCGACCGCTTCTTCCAAGGAGGATAGCGGTGCTATCTGACTGAAGAAGCGGGAAGAAAATGAAGATTTTTTCACCTCAAAGAACATCTCAAACAAATCAAAACAGCTTCTAAATATTCGCCAACATATTTTTGGTGCTTACTATTGGGAAAAATTCCGTATTTTCGTGTTCGATATGGAAAAGAATGAGAGCGCTATTTTTGAAGGGCTGAACGACGAGCAGAAGAAGGCGGTCGGCAGTGTGGACGGACCGGTGCTGATAGTGGCTGGTGCGGGATCAGGAAAGACAAGAGTGTTGACGAGCAGGATCGCCTACATTCTGGAGAGGGGGTGCGACCCCGCGAGAATAATGGCATTGACCTTCACGAAGAAGGCGGCCACGGAGATGAAGGAGAGGATCGCCGTCATGGTCGGCGAACGGAAGGCACGAAGGCTCTTTATGGGCACCTTCCACTCCATATTCATAAGATTTCTAAGGGAATATGCCGCCTTGCTCGGCTACCCCTCCTCGTTCACCATCTACGACACGAGCGATTCGGTGAGCGGCATAAAGGCTTGCATAAAGGAGCTGGGCCTGGAAGACAAGGTTTACAAGCCAAAGGATGTCCTGTCGAGAATATCCATGGCGAAGAACAACCTCATCACCGCCGCAGCCTACCGGAACAACCAGCAGGCTATCATCAACGACACCCACGCCCGGAAGCCAAGAATATGCGACATCTACTCCCGCTACGCCGAGAAGTGCAAGAACTCGGGAGTGATGGACTTCGATGACATATTACTGAATATGAATATCCTGCTTCGGGATTTTCCGGAGGCAAAGGAGGCGATAGCGTCCCGGTTCGACTACTACCTCGTGGACGAGTACCAGGACACTAATTTCGCACAGTACCTGATTCTCAAAAAGTTAACCGAAAAGCATCGTAATCTTTGCGTCGTGGGTGACGACTCGCAATCCATCTATGCTTTCCGTGGAGCGAAGATCGAGAATATTCTTAATTTCAAGAAGGACTATCCTGAGTGCCGGATTTTCCGTTTGGAGAGGAACTACCGTTCGACAGCGAACATCGTGAACGCCGCCAACTCACTGATAGCCAAGAATGAGAACAGGATTCCGAAAACCTGTGTGGCCGTCGGGGAGGAAGGTGAGAAGATCCGTCTTCTGAAAAGTTGGTCGGAACAGGACGAGGCCGTCACCATCGCTTCTGAGATTGTGGACAGGATGCAGTCCGACCATGCCCAGTACCAGGATTTCGCTATTCTCTACAGGACAAATTCCCAGTCCAGAGCCTTGGAGGAGGCGCTCAGGAAGAGGAACCTGCCGTACATGATCTACTCCGGCAACTCGTTCTTCGACAGGGCCGAGGTCAAAGACATGATGGCCTACCTCAAGCTGGTCGTGAATGTCAACGATGACGAGTCCTTCAAGAGGATCGTGAACACTCCGGCAAGAGGGATCGGCGAGACCTCGCTCAACGCTTTGGCAGCCATGGCCTTCGACCTCAAATGCTCGCTGTTCAAGGCGGCATATTCAGAGAAATTCGCGGACTACGGCCTCAAGCAGGCAGCCGTGGCGAAGATCCGATCTTTCTGCGAGATGATTGACGGATTTGCAGCCAAAGAGGCATCCACAGATGCAGACGAGCTGGCCCTCGGCATTTCCAACGCCAGCGGCCTGCACGCATTCTTCAAGAACGACCCGTCAATCGAGGCGCAGTCAAGGACATCCAATGTCGAGGAGCTCATCAACAGCGTAACCCATTTCATTGAGGAGCAGCGGGACAGTTATCTCCGCGACTTAATGTCGGAAGGGCAGGCCGAGGAGGATTCCGAGGTTGAATATCCTGTCTTCACCCTCGGAGCGTTCCTTGAGAACATATCCCTGCTGTCCAACGTGGACGTGGATGATGAGGAGGACACGAACAACAAGATCGCCCTGATGACCGTGCATTCGGCAAAAGGCCTGGAGTTCCCGTACGTTTTCGTGGCCGGTCTGGAGGAAAACATATTCCCGTCCGGAGGAATGCTGGCCTCTCCTGCCGACATCGAGGAGGAGCGCCGCCTGTTCTACGTCGCCATGACAAGAGCCAAGAAAGCCGTCAGCCTTTCGTTCGCCAACACCAGAATGCGCAACGGCAAGCATGAGTCCAACTCCCCGAGCCGCTTCATTAAGGAGATAGACACCAAGTACATCGCCAATCCGCTGAAGAACGACAGTTTTTCCGGCGAGGACTCACGTGACTTCGATGATTTCGGCGGGTTTGGCTCCCGTGGATTCGGCTCCGGGCGCTTCTCCAGAGACTCCAACAATAGCTCCAATTTTGGTTCAGGGCGTTTTTCCGGCGTTTCAGGCTTTGGAGCAAATAGGTTCGGCTCCGGGAGTGGATCATCCGGCCGGTTCGGGGGCAATTCCGGCGGCGCATCTTCAGGCCGGCCCGGAGGAGGCAGCAGTACGGCAAATAAATACGGAATGGGTGGAAGCAATCCATACGGTTCTTCAGGCAGCGTCAGGTACGAGCGCAAGCCCGTCTCAACTCCGAGGCCTTCCGACACCGCTTCAAAGATAGAGGCTCTGAGGAACCGGCCGTTGCCGCCAAAGATTTCCGATGCAGATTTTGTTCCCGCCCCCATGACCGATTTCAAGGTCGGCCAACGCATCGAGCACAACCGCTTCGGTCAAGGGAAAATACTTGAGATCACCGGTTCAGTCCCCGACCTCAAAGCCAAGATCGCTTTCGACCATTATGGCGATAAAGTCCTGCTGCTGAAATACGCGAAGATGCGTCTGGTCTGACAGAACATAATTAAGTATCAGCACCTTAACGGCCACGGATGATCACCCTCTCTATCCTACGAGGAACCGAAGCCATTATCTCGTAAGGGATTGTGTCCAGAATTTGAGCAAGTTCGCTCACGGTAGGATCTTCACCGAATATTGTCACGGTGTCCCCTACCTCGGCCGGAACTCCGGTCACATCAATCATGCACATATCCATGCAGATGTTGCCGATTGTGGGCACACGGTGGCCGTTCAGCGAAAAGCTGGCGTGGCCGCAGCCCAGATGGCGGTCGATTCCATCGGCGTAACCCACCGGAATCGTGGCGATCCGTGTGCCAGAAGGTGCGATGATGCCATGCTGCCCATAACCGATGGCGCCATCGCCAGGTTTCAATTCCTTAATCTGCAAGATCTTCACTTTTAGGGAAGCGACCGGTTTCAGACGGACATCAGGCAAGGCGCTGATGCCATATATTCCCACCCCCAGTCGCACCATGTCATGCTGAAAGCGCGTGAAACGCTCTATTCCGGCGGAGTTAAGAATATGCCACATAGGGTGGTAGCCCAGAGCCGCGTCAATTCTGGCAGCATTGTTCTCAAACATCGAAATCTGCCCCAAGGTGAACTGATCCATAGCAGGGTCCTCAGCGGCAGCAAGATGTGAATATACCGACTTGACCCTTACTTCGGAATGCGTCCCTAGATATCCAATGAGTTCATCCAACTCGCTGGTCATGAAGCCGAGGCGATGCATTCCAGTGTCGAGTTTGATGTGGATCGGGAAGTCCTCCATACCGCGGCTTTGCAAGGTGGAGACAAGTGCTTTCAAGGTGTAGAGGTTCGGAATTCCGGGCTCAAGATGGTTGTCTATGATCTCATCGAAATAGTCCGTTCCGGCTGTCAGCACCAGAATCGGCAGGCTGATTCCGGCCTGCCGCAGTTCGATTCCCTCAACGGGAAGCGCCACCGCAAGATAGTCCGCTCCGGCGTTCTGCATCATCAAGGCAAACTCCACGGCGCCATGGCCATAGGCGTTGGCCTTCACCAAAACAAGCAGTTTGGTCGTCCGCTTCAATTTGGAGCGGAAATATCTATAGTTATCCAAGCAATTCTGGAGATTCAACTCCAACCTTGAAAAATCTGTTACGCCATTTGACATATTCTGGGCAAATATTCTGACAAAATTACTGTTTTTCTGTCAAAATCTCCGCCATTATTTCTACATTTGGAGTCTGGCGCATTAGTTGATAGGTGTGCTGAGGTGGGCAATCACATGTTACAGGTAAATTTACATCGGGCAATTGCCAGCCCTGAGACATTCTAAAAATTATTTGAGAATATGAGTACTGGTTCCATCTGGATACTTATGATCGTGGTCATGATCCTCGGTCAGATTGTGCAAAGCATGCTTCAAAGCAGATTTGAGAAATATTCCCGCGTTCCCACGAACAATCGGATGACGGGAGCCGAAATCGCCACCAAGATGCTGGCAGACAACGGCATAACCGATGTGAAAGTCACATGCATCCCTGGAAGGCTGACTGACCACTACAACCCTCAGACAAAGACAGTGAACCTCAGTGAAGCGGTTTACAACTCAAACAGTGTCGCTGCCGCGGCGGTGGCGGCTCACGAATGCGGCCACGTTCTTCAGCACGCGAAGGGCTATCTGCCGCTCAGACTCCGCACGGCTCTTGTGCCGGTCGTAAGTTTTTCAAGCAGAATTGTCCAGTGGGTTCTTCTGGCAGGTGTGATATTGGTTTCCATGTTCCACAGTTATCCGGTGTTGATAGCCGGCGTGGTTCTCTTCGCATTGACAACTCTTTTCAGTTTCGTGACCCTCCCTGTCGAGATCAACGCCAGCCACCGCGCTGTCAACTGGCTTGAGAACGCCGGAATCACCAACTACGAGACCCGCCCGATGGCCATCGACGCTCTCAAATGGGCAGCCTACACCTACGTCATCGCAGCAGTCGGTTCCCTCGCCACCCTCCTCTACTACCTCTCCTTCCTCAACGACCGAAGGTAAAACAACAATCATGATGAATATGCCGACCGATGTGGCCCTCCGCATCGGTTGTTTTTTTTGTTTTTCAAAACGGCGGCATGATCACCTTCAATACACGCAGCCAAATGTGTATTATATGCCGCCTATGCCTTCTGAATGGTTAGGTGGCACAATCATACCGAATAGAACGCTCTGAAAAGCACATTGTTTGCCGCCATTTTACAAATCACAGACACAATGTCTGGCAAAGTCTCGAATTCAGCCAACATTCAGCCAACATTCAGCGAACATTCAGGCAACATTCAGGCAACATTCAGGCAACATTCAGCGAACCAGACGAACTGTTTTGATTTGTTTATTTGAAGATTCTTGGCTGATTCTTCTGACAATCGCCTACACTAAACGAATCCGATCCAGTTTTTGACCGGTTCACCGATGACACGAGCCATTTGGGTGTTGGGACAACTCATCGTTTTCCTAAGCGCGCGCACCAGATGAATTTTCTGGTCGAGAGGCAACTGGCGGATGTCTTGACGGCCAAATTTTTCCTGGCTCAAGGCCTTGACGCGGCTACGGACATCAGCGTCACCCAGGAATACTCCCCTATTCCTGAGCATGGAATCATTGACCTCATCCTCGCACTTCATCGCCAGAAAATAAAGGAATCTTCTCACACTCCCGAAGATTTTCTTCTCCACAATCTGTCCTCCTGAATATTGCCTCGTACAGATGACTCCATATTCATCAAAAGTCCATTCAGAGGGATATTCATGCCTGACTTTCAAGACATTCCGCCGCTCAACCATCGTCAGGTCGCCGATGGTCCGCTTGTTTCGCGCAAGGTACGGCACTGCATATTCACAACAATCATTATTTCCATCCACAGGTTCAGATCGCCGTGAGCGTGGAGTCGCCGCAGCCACGCCGGAAGCACCTACTTTTGAATTAGCATGCCGCGCGTCCCTTGGCGTCACAAAGCAATCCGAGGCATTTGACCAAGGATATTCAGAAGGCATCCTGTCAAAACCGGCTGCCAATGGATTTCTGAATATGTAGGCTATGGTCTTCATAAGCTGTCCCTTTGTGGTCACCGGCAGCAGAGAATACAGGAATCCTCGTCCTTTGTCTTCTCGTCCGAATCTCTTGGTCAAATAGTTGGCCACAGCGAAAACGTACAGTTTCATAAACCGGCGGCAGTTCTCCTCTGTGCCATAAAGACAGAAATGCACATGATTGTCCATCAGAACAAAGGCCAGGACAACTACTCCGGCCTTACGTGCCAGTGCCGGGATCACATTCATCCCATAGACTTTTGCGTCTGTGTCAGGGAACATCGTGTCGGCACAGCTGCCATCAGTATAGCAATGATAGCAATCGCTGACCGGATCGAAGAAATCATTTGAATAAGTCTGGGCCATAAACCAATAATTTCCTGACTTTGACAATGATTCACCCTCGCGTGCGCGCGTCACGCGCGAGGAT
>ERZ808240.1629-NODE-1629-length-27137-cov-164.854553_pt1 | contig 27137 bp, 9 predicted proteins | sample MGYA00521084_ERZ808240 | MGnify/ENA primary metagenome ERZ808240 (study PRJEB31516, sample SAMN03275571) | gut metagenome | biome: mammalia-associated habitat; material: feces | host: Papio cynocephalus | place: Kenya | collected 2012-08-06 ... | reverse complement strand
TGTGGTTTGTGGGATTTGGCTTGGTGTGGTTTCGATGCGCGGCTCGATGAGCGTCGCGTAGCAGATGACGGCAGACCATCCGAAGCATCGCGGCCGGCTGCATCGTTGCGATTCCTTCCGCGCATTCCTCTTCTGCCGTGCCATCCACGACACCTGCCCGTCCATCGGCCGCCGGCATGCGAAGGTTGGAATACGCCGGCAAGGGAAAGACGCGCCATCCATCGGCATGCCAACGGCAATGACCGGAGCATGGCATCACGCACGCCATCGATGCGCCGCCAATAGTCACGCGCCTGCCGCTCTTCGATGACGTCGCCGGAGAACGCCGCGTAATCGGCCTCCATGCCCAAACGCAGCAATTCCATGGCGTCCAGATCGAATCGTCGCGCGATCGACCGTGCCTGCTCGCGTCTGGTCCCCGGCGCCGCCGATCCGCTTTGCAGCGCCAGCGTGGTGACGGACCGCCATCCCTCGGCAATCCGCAGCCGTGCGTCTCCCCGATGCCTCGCGCGATGCAACATGACCGTCTTGACGGCAAGCAGCGCCATGGCGACGATAAGCGCCGTCCACAAGGGACTGCCATATACCGCGACCTTCATCGCGATGCGTGCGATCCGCTGCCGAAACGGGTCCGCGGACGGTGCGTCGGCCCTGCTGCCGCCAATCGAGGTTCCGCCCGACATCCGATCGTCGTCACGCAACGGGTCGGTGAGCGGAACCGGAGGCTGCCGCACCAGTTTCCGCGGATTCGGCGGCATGAGGTTCCGGTTTTCATCGGGGGTCTTCGTCTCCTTCGGCGTCGGATGGAACGCCACCCAGCCGTAGCCATCCAAGGCGATCTCCACCCATGCGGCCACGTCGTTGCCGGTGAATTCCGTTATGGTGTGCGCGCCACGTTTTTCCGTACGGTCGGCACTGATTTCGCCATCGTCGTCCTTCGGCAGAAAACCAAGCACGACGCGACTGGACATGCCGAGGGCACGCGCCATCAGAGCCATGGCCGAAGCGTATTGCTCGCTGTCTCCCACCATTGCGGCGCCGTCCAGCAATTGGCTGATGCGATAGTTGCCATGACCGGCGTTGGAAGGGTAATCCCCGCTCAGACCATGCGAGAACCAGCCGGATTCCCTCAGCCCATCGGCAATGGCCTTGGCCGCCGCTCCGCCCGCGGCCTGTCCTCCGGCAAGCGTCGTCGCGAGGCTGTCGACGCAATCCGGAACGTCTTCGGCCTCCGGCTGGCTGACGGCGGCGGCCTTGGCCCTGACGAGTTGTCTGTCGGTCGGCGCGTCGGAAACGATGCCGGTTTCGCGATACGACAGTCCATCCGACGTGCGCGCGGCGTAGATCGCCGATCGCGTGTCGGCGTTGTAATAAAACGACTCCGCATCCTCGGATTCGCTGAATTCCACTTGCGAGGCGGAACCGGCCAATGGCAGCCAATAGTCGCGCAGCCCGGCATGCACCGTGAACCGCGCGGCGAACCGCCGACCCGTCGCATGGTTCTCGATGGAAGAGCCCACACGACGGTAATTGGCCGAATCCGCGGCCATCGTGGAATCGGACAGATTCCACACATTGCCGTCGAAACGATCCATCACCGCAAGACGCACGGCGGAGCCGGACGGCAGATCCTGCACGGTGAGCAGCACGTCGTCCCTATGGTTCTTGACATACGAGCGCATGCCGCTCAGCGGACTGGCGTAAGCGTACGGACTCAGCGGCGGCTCGTAATGGTCGCGCAGGATCGTGCGGTGCCGCGCCGTCATGGCGCATCCGCCGAAGGCCAACGCGGCGGCGATCAGCATAATCAGCGCGGCGGCAATCCAACGCCGCCATTCGAACAATCCGAACCGCATGCTGGCCCATGCCGTAAGCGTGCAGACGACGATGACGCCGGCGGCCGGACGGCAATGGCCGGCCGACGATCCCAGCAGGGCGCAGACCGAGAGGTTCACGAGAACAGGCACCGCCGCGGCCAATGCGAACCGGTCATCGTCCATCATCGCGAACAGGCCTGCGAAAAACGAGCACCACAGGCAGGCCGTCCAGACGGCGAGCGGGCCTCCCCGCATGCCGCCGACCGGCGGATCCACGGCAATCAGCAGTTTGAACGATCCCAGCGTGCTCATCCATCCATCGGCGAGCGTGCGTGCGGTCGGAACGATATGCGCGATGGTGGTTTCGTTCAACAACAGCACCGGTCCCGCGACCAGCTGGGCGAACGCCGTGAACACCAGCTGCCACCACAGGCGGAACTTCGGAACCCGCCATGCGAGCGCCGCTACCGAGCCGAGGACGGTCGCCGGCACGGCGGCGCCGGCCCAGACCGGAACCGACCCGTATACGTCGATGAGATTGGCGGCTCCGACAAGCGTCAGCATGGCCGTGGCCAGCAGACCCAGCTGCCTTGGAATCCGAGGCGTTGACATATGGCCCGCATGGCGTCTTCTCCCGAAACGAACCATACGAATCGTGGGACGTGCGACGTCGGCCCATGAGCCTGATGCCGCGACCGGACCGTCGGCGCCGGCGCTCATGCCAGCATCCCCATGATCGTCGGCAGATCGTCCAAATCGCCGATCGTGGCCACAACGAAACCGGCATGCCGCGTGATGGAACGTTCCCCGCGGACGTCGGCCCGCAACACCACGCATGTCGTGCCGCGCGGCAACGCGAGCGCCATGCGTCTGACATCCTCGACGCTTCGGTTCCGTCCGACGGTGATGAACCAGCGGGACGAACCGGCCGCATCCGCAAGGATGCCCCGTACAAGGTTCGGTTCATCGTCGGAGTCCGGTTCGATCGCGCTGCACATGTCGAGGAATTCCATGGGTCCGTTCGGCGATGCGTGCCGTCTCCCGGCATGAACCGTCACCGGATGATTCTGCGACAGGCATCGCACGCCGATGGAGGCGTGCGCCGACACGGCAAGCTCGAATTCTTCGGCGTTCGCGTAATCATGCGGATTCACGCTGATGGCGAGCGTGGTGTCGGTGCGCCTGGTGGCTTCGTATTGGCGAATCATCAATGCGCCGGTTTTCGCGGAACTCAGCCAATGCGCGTTGCGCATGTCGTCTCCGGGCTCGTATTCGCGCAACCCGTGGAAATCGAGGTCGTCGTCGACGATTGTTCCGCTCGGGCGCCCTTCGAGGTCGCGGGGGATGCCGGCGTCCAATGGCGCCAGCGCGATGGTCCGCGGATGGATGAACGCATTGGTCCGTTCCGTAAGACGCCTTTCCCTGCGAACAAGTCCGAACGGGTCGCCTTTGCGGAGCGACAACGGGCCGATCGGCAGCGCCGCGCGCGCCACGGCGGTGAACGCCAGATCGATTCGTTTCGTCTGCCCCGTGGCAAGCGCGGGAATGGCGAACCGCTCATGGCCGGTTCCGATCGGCAGGACGCCGCTGGCCGGCACCGTGGACGCATGGCCGTCATTGCGGACCGTCACCTGTATGTGCACGGTGTCGGCGATGGCGGCATGCCGTTCCGATACCTCCACGGTGGCGGAAAACGCCGTATTGCCCAGCGACAAGGCCACCGCGGCGACCAGCATGGACGTCGCGGCGATGGCGATGGCGAGCAGTTCGTGCCATCCGAGCGGCACGAACGCGGCCGCCGACATGGTGGCCAGCAGCACGGCCATCCAGCCCACCGGCGACACGTTGGAGAAGACGGGGCGCCTGCAACGGCGTCCGATGCGGTGCGGCAGACGGCGCGCGGCGTTCATGCGGCGCATGACATTCGCGCGGAGCGTGGTGCCCGTGCGGTATGTGACGTCTGCATGACGTGTGGCGTCCGTGTGGCGCGCGGTTCGTGAATCTCGCATACCTGACCTTTCCGATTGCGGGTTCTTTCGGGGAGACGGAACATTGTTCGAATCTTTCAAAAATCATCGAAGCGTGTTGCGATTCCGGAAACCGGTGGGGAGTCCGCGCCTTAGCCCCCTTGGAGTCCGGCGCCGATCGTCGGCGCGGGCACCTGGTCCAGAAGCCGTCTGATGGCCTGCCGCTGCGTTTCGCCGGAGAACGTCGCCTCCGGCGTGAGCGTGATGCGATGCGCCAGCACGGGCTCCGCCAGCTCCTTGACGTCATCGGGCACCACATAACCGCGGTTGTCGGATGCCGCCCACACGCGGGCGCATCGGGCCAGCGCCAGCGCTCCGCGTGTGGACGCGCCGATGCGGATGCGTTCGTCATGCCGGGTGCCCTCCACCAGACGCACGATGTATTCGAGAACCGCGTCATCCATGTGCACGGTTCCGCCGACGCCTTGCATACGCAACACGTCGGATGCGTCGAGCACGGGGGCCACGGTCGCCGCGCGATCGGTGATGCCGGCCTGCCTGAGGATGTCCAGGCTCGCGGCATGGCCGGGATGACCGATGGCGGTTTTGATCAGGAACCGGTCCATCTGCGCCTCGGGCAGACGATACGTGCCAAGCTGGTCGATCGGATTCTGCGTGGCGATGACCATGAACGGCCGTGGCACGGGATGCGTCTCCCCGTCGACCGTGACCTTCCGCTCCTCCATGACCTCAAGCAGCGCGGACTGCGTTTTCGGCGACGCGCGGTTGATTTCGTCGGCAAGCACGATGGACGCGAAAATCGGTCCTTCTCGATAGGTGAATCCATCGTTCCTCCGGTCGTAGTAGGTGACGCCCACCACATCGGACGGCAACAGGTCCGGCGTGAACTGGATGCGTTTGAATGATGTGGCGATGGAATTCGCCAGACCGCGCGCCAGCTGGGTTTTGCCGGTGCCGGGATCGTCTTCGAGCAGCACGTGGCCGCCCGCCACCAGCGCGGCGACGCATTGCCTGATCTCCCGTTCCTTGCCGACGACGACACGGGAGACGTTGCCGACCAGTTTCGCGAACGCATCATGGAACCATGCGATGTCGTCATCGGGCTTCGGCATCGAGATCGGCGGGGTCCGGTCCGTTTGCTCCGCCTTATGCGTGCGGACGGCCGGATTACGCGGCCAGCCGGGTTGTGCGGGCGATTCCGTCCATATGGCTTTCGCGCGCTCGCCGAGCACGGTGCCCTCGTCGTCTACGGGACGCGGCGCATCGTTGGCACGCCCGTCGAGCGGCGACGGCATGGGGACGGGCGGCGGCATGGCGTCATCCGGTGGGTGGCTGATGGAGCCGAGCTGGGTGTCGTCGTTCATAGTAATCTCCTTGTGGTGTTCGGCCATATCGCCAATGATCGCCGTCCGGCCATGCCGTTCGCGTCGCCGATCGGGCGGATTCCCTCGATGCCATGGGATTTCCGGGACCGCGCGTTCAGCGCGGCGCGTCCATCGGTGCTTTCGACCGATACGTACCATGAGTGGGAATCCGCCGCATCCAGATCGTCGCCGACATCGATGCGGTTCATGCCTCCGGACATCTCATACCGCCGTTCCATGCCGCCATGCTCGGGCATGATGACCAGCATGGCACGGTACGGCAGACCGTACGCATCGACGGCGAATCCGGTATACAGCAGGATGTTCCTGTCGTTCGTGTCCCATGACAGCGTGGGCACGGAAATGATTTCGGCGCGACGCTCATACACGTAGGCCGGCGACAAGGTTCCGCGGGCGGCCTCGCTCTGCCCGCCATTGAGGGTCTGCACGACGCTCGCCGATGAGCAGGTCCGCCATGGAGCCATATCGAAGACTGCCGAATCCGCGGTGCCGCCCACGCTGCGGTCGCCCAGGCCGTCGGCGGTGACGCGGAAGCCGTCCGCGCGGCCTTCGCCCTTCCAGTGGACGACGCATGTGGAGCCCCGTCCGGAAACGGTGACGTTCGACGGCTTCCTGATTTGGTATTTCGGAACGAACGATGCGGCGCGCGTTTCACCGTCAACGCCTTTCGCGCCGATGACCTTGGCGTCGACCCGATAGGTTTTGCGATTGAGGTCGCTTTGCGGGATGTCGAATGCATGGGATCCGGAACACGGCATGGTGCCGGTCACGTCGCCGGACAAGGCGATGGCCGCACATCCCGCGTTGCGCGTGTCTCCGATTGACGCGACCGTCACCGTTCCTTTGACGTCATTGTTGCGCAGCTCAATTGTCGGTCCGTTCGGCGTACCCCACGGCCTGACGGCATCGGATGCGTCGGACGTCGGGCCCCAGCCCGCGTCGTTGTGCGCACGCACGGTCGCGGTGAATTCGGCGCCGTCCTTGATGCGGCCGTCGTCGATGTCGAAGACCATCCTGGTCGACCGCGAAGTCTCCCGCATCATGAATCCATTGCCGGAAAGCGTCACCTCGTACGCGTCGATCGCGGAGCGGTCGCCGTCCGGTTCCCTCCATTCGACGGCGACTTTGTTGCGTCCGGCTTCGGCACGGACGTTACCCGGCGTATCGGGAACCTTGTCGGGCCTGCCCTCGACGGCGTTGGATTCCTCCGACCAGCCGGCCTCATTGCGCGCCCGCACCGTGAACGAATATGTTCTGCCGTTGCTCAATCCCGTGATTCGGCATGATGTGGCGGAGCCGCATGATTGGTTCCCGGAACCGCCGCCGCTCCAGCTCGCCTGGTATTCGATGACCGGACTGCCGTTCGGTGCGCCGGCGCTCCAGCGCAGATTCACCGCGCCGTCCTGCGCGTCGCCGGTGATGGGGGAGAGCAACGGCGCGTCGGGCCTGTCCACCACCGAAACGTCGATGGTCGCGGTCACCTCGCGTTCCTTGCTCCTCGTCGCATCCCGGACGGTGGCGACCACTCTGCCGACGCCCGCGCCGATGCCGGACGCGGCCGTGATCGACGCCGTGCCGTCGGACGAGCAATCCACCTTGATTCGTGACGTGTCGTCCGCGACGCAGCCGACCACCGTCAACGGCGTTTCGGGGAACGGATTGTATGCGTCGGCCAGCAGACGCACCGTCTCGCCCGACCCGGCCTTGAGCCGCACGGTTCTTGCGCCGACGCGCGCCAACGGCCGGTTGGACGCCGTCACGCGCACCGTCACGCCGGCGTCCACCGTGCCATTCGCGTAGGTGATGGTTATCGGCACGTTCACCGTGGTTCCGGGGACCGCCGTCTTCTCCGCGGAAACGGTCAGCTTGCCGACGGCGCTCACCACGGCGCGCACCTGGTTCGAAGACGTTCCGCCGGAATACGCATGCCGATTCCTTTCGCCATGTGGTTCCTCCGCGGAGCGCGTCAACGCGGTCAGGTCGATGACGGTGGCGCCCTCGCCCGCCGCCACATCGATGACGGACGAGGAGAACGTCGGCGCGGGCGTGTCTCGTCCGACCACGGTGATCGGCAGCGTCAGCACCGCCGTGTTGACGATTCTCGCCGTGCCGTCCTTGGACGCCTTGCCGTCCACCGCGGTGAAGGTGATGGACGCAGGCCCCGTATAATCATCCGGCGCGGTGAACCGCAGCGTCTGGTCGTCCACATACAGGTCGCCGTCGCCGGCCTTGGTCGCGCTCACCGAATCGGCGTCGGACACGTATGCGGTCTTGCCCGCGCCGACGCGCACATGGTCGGCGATGTTGATGGTGATCGTCTCGCTCGCGTTCACCTTCAACACCGGTGCCTTCGGCCGCAGCGTGGGCGGGAACACGCCGTAGGCGGGCACCTGGATGAACGCGCTCGCCGCGACGCCGTGCGTCGTGTTCGTGACGGTGTACGGCACGGCGTGGGCCTCATCGGTCAGCTCCACCGTGATGACGGTTGATTCTTCCCCGCCTTTGACGCGCGCATGGTCGGCAGCCGATTCATGCACGCCGACCCGCAGTTCCTCGAAGGTGCCGGAAGGATTGGCGATCCATTGCGAAACGTCGACGTCGACCGATTTCCTGTCGATCGTCGCGTATGACGGCACACGGTAGTCGCGGGCCGTCGGCGGCTCGATCGGGGCGTCGCCGTCCACATGCACCGTCAGGATCGCGGTGGCGTTCAGTCCGGCTTCGTTCCTGGCGGTGTAGACCGCATGGTAGGCGCCGTCGTTCTGCGGTGCGGTGAACGACAGCATGCCGTCCGCAACCCTGACGTTGCCTAGTCCCTCGGACTCGACCCGTTCGATGCTGAGCGCGGTGCCGTCTCCCGAGATGTCGTTCTGGAGCACGGGCACGGTGGCCGCGGTTCCCGGACGCAGCGTCACCTCGTCGTCGCGCGCGTACACTCCCGAATCCGATGCGGATGGAAACACGCCTACGCGGATCTGCGCCTGGGCGCGCTGCCCGGTCCAATCCTCGACGGCATAGGCGAACGTGTCGGTGCCTGTGGAATCGGCGTAGGCCGCATACACGAGGTAATCCGCGCCGATCTCGTCGATGCGTCCCAATGACGGCGCCTTGTTGCCCAAGCCGAGCAGCTGCACGTCATCGCCGTCGGCGTCGACGCCGGCGAGCGTGATCGGAATACGGATCCTGCGTCCGGACGCCACCTGCGCCTCCACGTCGGCCGGAGCCGGCGGCGTCTTGCCGGACGCATCCTTCCGATGCACGCTGAAGGTGATGGTCGCGGAGGCCGTGTTGCCGAAGCCGTCCGTGACGGTGTAGTCCACCGGAAACGAACCGGTCTGCCGGGACGCTTGGTATCGCACGGTGTCTCCGGAGACGAACGCCAGTCCCGCGAACGTCTTCTCGTCGTATCGCAGGTCGTTGCGCAGGCTCACCGTGGTGCCATCGGCATGGACGACGTGGTCGAGCACGTCGACGGAGACGACGCCGCCGGCGCGTACCTGCGCGGTGACGTCGCCGGCTTTGGGCGGGGAGCCCACGGCGGACGACGTCGGTGGCTGCAACACGATCACGCCTGTGGACGAACCCGCGGCGTTCGCCACGGCATAGGTGACCCGGACCGGTCTCACCGGCGTCTGCCGTGCGGTGACGTAGACGCGTTTGCCGTCGACCACGCCTGTTGTGATGCCGGTCGACGCTTCGGCCGACACATCGGTGACCGCCAGCACGCCGCCCATCGGATCGATGTCGTTGCCCAACGGTTCCACGATGGCGGTGCCGTCGGATCCCAGCAACGCCACGTCGTCGGCCACGATCGGCTTGGCCGCGTCGCCGGTGACGGGACGCACTTCGACACGTGCAAGCCCGGTGGCCGGAACCGAACCCTGGGTGATGGTGTATGGCACGTAGTAGGTGCCCGGATCGGATGCGGTGAACGCGATCGTCATATCCGCCGCGTTCATGGTCGTCGACACTCCGGAAGGCGGTTCGACGGCGGTGAGCCGCGCCGGTTCGGCGGAGGTGCCGTGCACGTAGGGGGCAAGGTCGATGACGGTGCGGATGCCGGGCGTGGTCTGCCTCGACACCGGATCGATGGCCGCGCCCAAGGTGTTCGCCGGCTTGACGGAGAAGTACAGCATGCCGGTGCCGGTCTGCTCGCCGTCGGAGACGGTGACTTCGATGGCGGCCCTTCCCGATGTCATCGAACCGGCGTCGAACGTCAACTGCCCGTCGGCGCGTGTCGAAACGCTCACTTGGTCGGTGTTCCGCGCCGTGGCTGACACCAACGTCAGCGGGTCGCCGTCCGGGTCGGTGAAACTCCCCAACGCGTTGGTCGTGTGGGTCGCGCCCTGCTCCACGTCGATTTCCGGAGGGATGTCGGTTTGCGTCGGCGCACCGTTCCCGTCCTCGGACAAGGTAAGCGTCACCTTCGCCTCTGAGGTCTGTCCGCGTCCGTCGGAGATTCCATAGCCGAACGTGACGGTTCCGGCGCCGGCGGCCGAGGCGTCGAGCTGCAGATACCGTCCGTCGTATATGGGCGATACTGCGACGTCCGCTCCGCTGGGGGCACTGGTCGAGGTGATGCGCAGCACCGCGCAGTCGGTCTGCTCGTCGTTGCGCAGCACGTCGAGTATCTGACGCGAGCCGACGCGCCCGCCGAACACGTCGTCCTCCGCCTTGATCCGCTCCGATTGCGGGGAACAGGTCTTGCTGAAGGCCCGTTGATTGTCGGCGCTTTCGTCGTTTCGCTCCTGTTGCCGCGTCTGCCCGGTATCCACTGTGTTCCATTGAATTTTGACGGCGTGGACGGATTTCCGTGGATTCCACACGTCGCCGGAGCCCACGTCGTTGAGCAGCGCGAGACGGTGGTTCACCCGGAACACGAGTTCGCAGGTGGCGTCCACGTTTTTCACAGAGACATAGCCGGCATCCGCCATGTCGGGCGAGTCGATGCACAGGTAGTTCTCGGCGTTCTGCGCCCATGCGGCATGCACCCTGCCTTGGACCGAGACGGGACGGACGGTTTCTCCGCTGCCTGCATGGGGCAGGTCCGCGACGCTTCCGGTGGCGAGGTCCACCGTCGACAGGCCGTGCGGCGTGGCGGCCGCGACCCATCCTCGTTGCAGTCCGTCGACGGGCGCGTCCTGCAAGGTGATTATGCCGCGGACTCCGATATGCGCGCCGCCGTCCGGCCATCGCACCGTGCCGTTCGCCGCGATGACGGGGACACCGCCGATGACGGTGAATGATTCGACGTTTTCCTTCATATCGAACGCGGCTGTCTGCGCGACGCGCCTTTTCGACATGTCGAGTTCGAGCACGGCGCCGTCCGACGGACGGTATCCGTAAACGGTTCCGTCGTCGGTCACCACGATCCGGCCTCCGGTGCCGAGCCTCATCTTCGGAGCATCGGACGTTGGGGCGACGGCGCCCACGTCTTTCGCGGAGCCCGCCCACACGTCGCCATTGGCCGTGTTGATGAACGCGACCGTATCGCCGCCGATCAGCGTCCGCATGCCGGACGTGATGGCGGTTTCGCCGGTCGTGCTGACGGTGGATGCCGCGATGCCGCTCGCCTTCGTGGCCTCCGCGAGCACGGTGTCGCCTTCGTGCTGGACGATGTCGAACCGCGCCGACGAGGAGGCCACGCCGGCATCGGCGTCGTTGTTGCGTACGTTGAACCGCGCGGCCTTGCGATGGCTCAGCGAAGTGACCCACACCGTGCCGTCGTCGAGCTGGACGTGCCTCTGCGTCACCGAGCCGACGATGATCGCGCCGGCAACGATGCCGAGCAGCAGCGCCAGCGCGACGATCGGCGTCGTCCACGCGCCGCGCGGGGGCGGCGGACGTCGGCGCAGCGCCTTCCTCCGCCTGTGCCTTGACGGGCGTTCGGAACGTTCATGGGGGAAAGGTGCGATGTTCATAGGTCCTGCCGATCTCTGTCGTGTGGTGGTCGCCGCCTACGGTTTCGCCACGCAGGCGATGGAAGGTGTGTCCGACATCCGCCGGTTCTCCCGGACCAGACTCACCTGGATGCAGGTCCGTGGCCCGTCGGCCGCGTCGACCCGGATGCTCTCGGAACGGACGATGGCTCCCCGCGCCTCCCGATCCACGCCGTCGTCGCCGACCGGCGACCAAACGTAGGAATCACCGTCTTCGGGATCGGGATTCGTCCATGTGAACGTCACGCTGTCGCCGTCCGGCGAATACCGGCCCGACAGATCCTCCACTTCCGGCACCCGGCCGGATGCGATCGGGTCGTCTTCCGGAACATGCGGCATATCCGAATCGCGGGCGGTGCCAAAGCCCGTCCTCACGCCGCCATCCATGGAGACCGAATCCGATTTCGGTACGACCACGCAAGTGAACGCCAGCGCCGTACCGGCCAGCATCGTGGCCGCGACGGCCACAGGAACGATCCGGTATTTCCGTCTGGCCGGCTGTGACGCCGAAGAAGACGCGCCCAGCCGCCGCGGTCGCATGATCGTCCGCGGATACGGCGGCTCGCCGGCGACGACGGTCGGATCGGCCCTCCCATACAGTTCGTATTGCGCGCGCTGCATGGCCCTGGCGAATTCCAATGCGGAATAGTACCGATGCTCGGCGTCCTTGCTCAACGCCTTGCGCAGAATCGCGCATATCGTCTCGGGAACGTCGGGCCTGCCGAGTTCCGGCAATGGTCGCTCGACGATGAGGCGCCCCAACGCGTTCCGCCGGGCTCCGGCATCCAGACCGGCCAGCTCCCGCCCGTATCCGTGTTCGTACGGGGATGCGCCGGACAGCATGGCGAACAGCGTCGCCCCCAGCGAATAGACATCGGTGGAATCGTCGCCGTCGCTGCGATGCGACAGTACCTCGGGCGCGGCCCACGGCACCGAATATTCCGATCGTCTGCCTGCGTAGAGGTTCTTCGCGATGCCGAAATCGGAAAGCATCGGCGTGCCCTCGGTACTGAACAGGATGTTCGCCGGTTTGACGTCGCGGTGGATGATGCCCTTCCGGTGCGCGCTCGCCAACGCGCTCGCCAATGCGATGCCGATGGACAGCGTCCGGTCCGGATCGAAGGTGCCCGTCCGCAGCATCCGGCCGCAACTGCCACCCTCCACATACGCGAACACCGTGTATCCATGCCCCGAATCGGTGACGCCGGCATCATACACGGGAACGATGTTCGGATGTCCGGAAAGCCGTCTCATGAACAACGCCTCACGGTGGCGCCGGCCGTCGCGTCCCGTCGGATCGACCGGAGTTCGGCTCACTTTGACGGCCGCCATCCTCGACATGGCCGGCTGCATGTACAGATACACGTGCGCCTCCGACCCGTCCCCCAACTTGCGGACGAACACATATCCGGGGATTTCAGGGGGTCTTGGCTCCTGGGGAATCGTCATTGAACCGTCTCTCTTCTTCGCGACACTTCCCCTCATCCTAGACCATAAGCCACCCTAAAGCGAACATTGCGGAAAGGGGCATGAACGGTGGTGCGAAATGTGCAGTTCACAGGTGGGCTCGGCATGGCGCGGATGCGATGAGCGCCGGTCGGGTAAGCTGGGAAACCATGATGGATGTGGATGATTTCGCGCAGGCCACGCTGGTGGCGGGCGCCCCCCGCAGCGGCAAGACCGAATTCGCGCTGCGTATGCTGATCGCCGCGATGAAGCGGCACGGAGACGCCTCGGCGGTGATGACGGTTTCCGGCAGGCAGGTCGCCGATGCACTGGGAGACCGGGTGATCCACGAATTGTCGGCGGTGTCGCAGGCCCGCCCGGTCACCACGCTTCCCGCGGTCGCGTTCCGCATCATGACCGCCGTGCGCTCGCGCGCCGGCCTGGCGTTGCCGAAACTGCTCAATGGCGCCGAACAGGACATGGTCATCAGGCGGATGCTCACGGCTCATGCGGAACATGGCGAACGCGGCGACGAATGCGCCACCTGCAAGCTGCTGCGCGCGTATTTCGCCGTGGCCGACTGGTCGGGAATGGCGGTGGATGACGCCAACGACGCCTTCGCCAACCAGCTGCGCGACATGCTCGCGCGCATGAACGAAATCGGCGCGAAGCCGGAATCGGAGGACGCGCTGATCATACGCATGGCAAGCCAAGGCGAGATCGACGAGCGCCGTGAACGGCTGCGCGTCCAATGGCGTCTGGCGTTCGCGCTCCGCGGAGAATACCGGCATGCCATAGAACAGGCATACCCAGGCCAATACCGTCTGGACGCCTCGCAGCTGATGGTCGACGCCACATCGGCGGTCGCTCAGGCCACGGAAGACGATCTGCCCGAACTGCTGATCGTCGACGATTTCCAGGACGCCACGCTCGCCGGATTCGATTTCCTCGACGCATTGCACCGCCGCGGCGTGCGCCTGCTGCTGGTGGGCAACCCCGACGAATCCGTGCAGACGTTCCGCGGATCATATCCGGAATACCTGTTCGAAGCGGCGAAAACACGCATGGGGGCGCGGCTGGAACGCCTCGAACCGGACGCCGTGCGGCCGGTCGACTACCGCACGCTGCTCGCCGCGCGCGTCAGCCTTTCCATCGCCAGCGTCGAACAATCCGACGAGGCGCTGCCGGACCGGCCGGGGAAAATGCCGAAGATCGCGGGCGCATGGCCGCTCGGACGATTGCCGGAATCGGACGGGCTGCCCGACGACGGCAGCGTGGAGACCGCGCTGTACCGTTCGGCGGCCGAAGAACTCGACGACGTGGTGTGGAAGATCAAAACCGAGCATCTGCGCAATCGCCGCGAGTGGAACGACATCGCGCTGATCGCGCACGACAACGCCACCGTGCGCGCCTTCGGCGAACGATTGCGCTCCGACGGCGTGCCGGTACGCTATTCCAGCGTGACCCGGCCGCTGAAGGACGAACCGTTCGTGCAGGGATTGTTCGCGCTGATCGAATTGGCCGCATTGAAGGAACGGACGATCACGGCTTCCCCGATGGGCCTGCGCGCGGCCGGCGAATACATTCGTTCGCGTGTCGCGTCGATCATGAATTCGCCGCTGGTCACCATCGGCGGCGATCGATGGCATGAGGGGCGTCCCGCGCGCATCACCGCCGTCGAATCGGCGATGGACGCGCTCGGCGCATTGGCCTCCGTGCTGGAATCCGATGACGAGGCCGGCAAAACGGATGATGCCGCCGAGACGAGGAGGCGGGACCATGCCGAATACGCGTTGCTGCCGAAGCTGATCGACGCATGGCACGACTACAAGACCGCGTTCCGAAAGGCGCGCGATTCACGAGACGCAAGTCTCGAAACGACGTCGGACGCGGCGATCGCGGTGGACGACACGCTCGTCGGGCAATCACCCGATGACGACGATCCCGCGTTCGGCATCGGCGCGATGTACATCCTGCTGTTGGAAGGCGACACGTCCGGAGTGCTCGACGCCATCGCCGCGGTGCTGGGCCCAGACCCCCAGGCCAAGGCGTTCGGGAATTTGTGGAAGATGGTCGACGCGACCATCGACAACGAACGCGGTCTGGCCTCCCGCGAACCGCAATACGTGCTCGACTGCGCGTGGCGCGCCTGCGGCAAGGCCGAGGTCTGGCAGCGCGTCGCTCTGGAACATTCCGCGGCGGGACGCGCGGCCAACGACCGTCTCGATGCCGCGATGCGGCTGTTCAGCTACGCGTCGGGCGGCGAGACGGAAGGCGTGATGGCCGCGCGCACCATCGGCACGTTCATCGAACAGGTGCGCTCGCTCGCCATCGAGGCCGATTCGCTGGCCCGCACCGCTCCGATCGACCAGGCGGTGACGCTTGCCACGCCGGCGGGCGCGGCCGGGAGACATTGGCGGATCGTGTTCCTACCGTCCTTGCAACAAGGGCAATGGCCGAACCTCACGCCGCGCAACACCCTGTTCGGCGGCGAGGAGTTGGCCGACGTGATGCTGCACGGCGAGCTCCGCGACGACATCGTCACCTCCTCGGGCCGGCAGGACGCGCAGATGGCCACGGTGCTCGCCTCCGAGCAGAAAAGCTTCCTGGTGGCCCTGACCCGTGCCGACGAGCGTCTCGTGCTGAGCTCGGTGTTCAACGACGACAACGTGCCATCGGATTTCCTGTACGGCTACGTTCCGGAACGATTCGACAGGGAACGCGACGCCGATACGCGCACGCGCGCATACGCCGAAGTCGGGCGGTCGGACGTCTTCGCCGGCCTTGACGCCGACCCGCGGGGATTGGTGGCCGCCGCGCGCAGCGTGCTCGCCACGGCGCCCGAAGGCTCGCCTCAGGCACGGGACGCCGCGGCGGCGCTGGCCTTGCTGGCCAATCGCGGCGTCGCGGCCGCGGACCCCGATAACTGGCCGTTCACCGACGCGGCTTCCAGCGGCATCGAGTCCGAGGCGGATTCCGATCGCGCCGAATCCGAGGCTTCGTCCGATGCCGCGGATTCCGGAGATGCCGCGGCCGCCGTCTCCCGACCCGCGGTCGCGGAACGTCCGGCACCATCCGCACGCCCCGCGTCATCCGAGAGGACCTCGGACGCGAGAAGCTCCGACGTGGTCACCCTATCCCCGTCGGCGGTGGACAACCTGTGGGCGTGCCCGGTGTGCTGGATGCTCGAAAACCGGTTTGCCGGACCCCGCGTTGGCAGCGCGGCCACGAACTTCGGATCGATCATCCACGCCGTGGCGCAGAAGGCCACCGAGGCGAAACTCGATCTGCCGCGGAACCATACCGCGCCGAGCGACGAGGAGAACATCGAGGCGATCACGCAATGGATGACCGCCGAATACCGGCGGATGCGCGGCGATCTGAACGCCATCGGCGATCCCGCGGAACGATTCGGCGCGTTGCGGCGCGATAAGAAGGCGGCTGTCGCATTGCGCAACATCGCCACCTATTTCGTGGAATCGAACCATGCCGATTATCCGAAGAAGAACAACGACAAATTCAGTGTCGGCACCCTGCAAAGCGCCGAGGCCGAAGTGCAGTTCAACGCACGGTTCGGATTCGACGACATCCTCGCCGCATACAACGCCATCGACGGCATCGATCCGATCGACCGGCGGGAGCTGATGGCCATCATGGGCGCGCTGGTCGGCGGATGGCCGGAAACCGGCATGGGCGACGACCTCACCATCCGGCTGACAGGACGAATCGACCGTCTGGAGCACCGTCTGACCGCCGATGGCAAGAGCCAAGTGCGATTGATCGATTACAAAACCGGACAAGTGCCCGACAAATCGTTGCAATTCAGCGACCTGCAGCTGGTGTGCTATCAGCTCGGACTGGCCTTCCCCGAAACCGGACGGCCTCATGGCGGTCCCGACGGCTCGGCTCGGAACACGCGGATGCCCGACATCACGCAAAGCGCGTTGTTCCATGTCATGCACCATTCCGCGCCGGCACCGCGCGGCACCCAGGGCGACGAGGCGTACCACCAGCAGGCGCTGTTCTCCAACGGAAGCCTCAACACCGGCGGTTTCGTGCGACGCGCCTATGTCACCTCGCTCGGCTCGGTGTTCCAGGACGGCCTCGACGACGCCGAAAAACCGCAGGAGGTCGGCGGGGAACACTGGCTGCAGTTCCTTGGACTGCGATCCACGATGGCGGTATGGTCGCTGACGATGATCTCCCGCGTCTTCTACGCGGCGGCGGCCAGCCGCGCCGTGCGGATCACGGCGCGGCCCACGGCGGAGCATGTCGGCTACTGCCGGTGCAAAGACGTATGCCCGGCCTGCGCCGGCGAACTGAACACCGTGTTCGAAAGGAGAACGGCATGAGCGACAAGCCGAAATTCACCGACAGTCCCGAACAGGCGGCCGTCATCCAAGCCCCCTCCTATGAGGACGTGGTGGTCGTGGCCGGTGCCGGATCCGGCAAAACCTACACGATGACCAGACGCATCATCACCCTGATCGGGCAGGGCGTTCCCGCGCAGAAGATCCTCGGCCTCACCTTCACGCGCAAGGCCGCGTCCGAACTGCTGTCGCGAGTCTCGGCGGCCGTCGCCGCCAACCGTGGCGAAAACGCCGGAAAAACGCCGTCGGGCATGTTCCATAAACCGGAAATCGCCACATATGATGCGTTCTTCCAAGGCATCGTGCGCCAATACGGTCTGCTTGTCGGATTCGACCAGAACACGCAGCCGTTGAGCGAGGCCGGGGCCATGCAGCTCATCCACACCGTGCTCGACAGGCATATGGACGACGTCATGCGCATCGAGGGCGACGCGAAATTCAGCACCATCGCCAGCCGGGTGTTCGCCTTGTCCAATGCGATCTCCGGCGCGATGATCGGCGGGGACTGCACCGATTTCGACGAGGCCGTGCGACGCGTGCGCGACTGGGACGAGGCGTTCATCGCGCAGGTCGCCAAGGCATTGGACGGCGAGGACGTCCCCGAAGACGAACCGAAGCCCAAGAAACCGAAGAACACGAAGAAGATGTCGGACGATGACCGCGAGGCGGAACGGAACCGGTATCGCGCCGAATGCCACCGACTCTGCGTGTACAAAGCCGGCCAACTGTCCGCGGTGGCACGAGAACGCGACATCCTGCTCGACCTCGTCGCCGACTACCATGCGGAAAAACGCGCGTGCAACATGGCGGAATTCAGCGATTTCACCATCGCCGCGTTCCAGCTGGTCACCCGGTTCCCCTCAATCGGCGCCACCTACCGCAGACGCTACTCGCATGTGCTGCTCGACGAATACCAAGACACCTCCACCACGCAGGCGGCGCTGCTGACCGCGCTGTTCCACGTGGACGCCACGCGACGCAGCGCGGTGAACGCGGTCGGCGATCCCTTCCAATCCATCTACGCATGGCGCGGCGCCAGCCCGGGCGCGTTCCGCATGCTGCAGCATGATTTCGGCATGGGCGCGACCGACAAGCCCTACGCGTTGACCGTGACGCGACGCAACTCGCGCATGGTGCTCGAAGCGGCCAACAACCTCACGAAACCATTGCGATTGCCCGCGCGCCGCCGAAGCGGCTCGCTGATGCGGGAAGTCGACGTGCCGGCGCTCGCCAACGTCGCCAACGCCCCCGAAGGCACGGTCGGCGTGCTCGCCTATCCGACGTTCGGGCAGGAGATCGACGCCGTCGTGCGATTCGCCAAACACGCGATCGCACTGCACACGCCTTCCACGGACGACATCGAGCATGGCGCGAAGGACCATCGTCCGCACGTGGCGGTGCTGTTTCGTTCCAAATCGAAGATGCCGCGATACGAGGACGCGCTTCAACGGGCCGGACTGACCACGCTGGTCGTCGGGCAGGCGGCGTTGCTGGAACGTCCGGAGGTGCGGGACATCTTCGCGCTGCTGCACGTGATCTGCGACCACACCGACAGCGCCGCGCTGATGCGTCTGCTCGCCACACCGCGATTCGCGGTGGATTCCGACGACCTGCAGGCGCTCGCCGGCGTCGCGGAGTCGGTGAACACGGCATACCGGTACCGCGCGCTGGTGTCCGCCGGCATCATCGCGCCGGAAGGCTCCGCGGAAGGCGAGACGGCCGACTCCGGGGAAAGGCATGATGCGGAAGCGGAATCCGGGCGGTTGGACGAATCGCGCATCCGCGCCATGGTGCGCGAATACCGCGACCAGGTTCCCAACGCGGTGTTCCTCATCGACGTGATGCTGCGCGACGATCTGCCGAAACTCATCGAAAACCGGCTCAGCGGGAACGGGGCGCGGGCGGTGCTGCGCGCGGCCGCGATGCTGCGCCAGGTGCGGCAGGTGGTCGGTCATCCGTTGCCGGAAGCGGTCCATGCCGCCATCGGCGCGTTGAACCTCGACATCGACATGGTGCTTGCCGACCGTATGCGTCGCATGCAGGACGGCGGCGCGGCCGACGGCGCGCACGCTGCACGCCGCGAGGAAGCGGACGATGCCGCGCCGCTGCCCGTCGAACACGCGACGCTGGCCAAATCGCCGTTGGATGCGGTGATGAAACTCGTCGACACCTACATGCAGGAGATCGCCACGCAAGGCACGCCAAGCCTGCGTGCGTTCGTCTCCTGGGTGGATTCGCTTCGCGACGCCTCCGACGACAACGCCGCGGTTCCGGACACGCCCGTCGACGTGGTGCTGATGACCGTCCACCAGTCGAAGGGCCTTGAATGGGACGCCGTCGCCGTGGTCGGCATGGAGGACGGCACATTTCCGTCGAACCAAGGCGACCATCTGAGCATCAAGGTGGACGAGGGGCATCTGAACGGCATGCGTGACGGCGAATGGGTGCCGCCCGAATACTTCGAAACGGCGAAGACCTGGTTGTCGGACCCCGCCGCGGTGCCGGTGCCGGTGCGCGTCGACGCCGACATTCTGCCGCGGTTCCCGCATGACGCGCCGATCGGCGGGGACCCGTTGGAGGCGCTTGACGGATTGGACGACGCCGAAATCATCGACGACGAGGTGTTCGGCACGTTGCGCTCGCTGCCCGTCGACGACATGGACGGCGTCGATCCGGCAAGCCTGTATCTGACGCAAAGCGAGGAATACGGGCGCCGGCTGCACGCGGACGAACGGCGATTGGCCTACGTGGCATTGACGCGCGCCCGCAGCGAGGCGCTGCTCGTCTACAGCGAGACCAATGAGGAAAGCCGCGACCCGCGTGCGTTGGAATCGCGCAGGACCGTGCGGAAAAGCAAACCGTCGAACTTCTGGCAGGAGGTGTTCGATTCGATGAACGGCATCGTCACCGCGGCGCGGGAACCAGGCAACCTTCGCCAGGATCCGGCATCCGGCGGCGACGCGCATCCGGACACCCTGCATTCGATCGGCGCTCCGCTTCCGGAAGGCTATTTCGTGGGCGAACACGCCCAGGATTTCGAGGACGCCGTGGTCGGCGACGCGTGGAACGCGCCGCTCGAACCGTTGTCGGAGCAGCGGTTCCTGCCCTGGCCATGCGGATTGACCGAAACGACGTCGGATCTGCTGCGTTCCGCCGCACGGCAGGTACGCGACGCCCTGCGGAACATGCGGGGCGACGATGCCGGCAAACCTTTTGATGGTGAGCCTTGTGATGACGCGAAGCACTCCGATAGCGAACTGCCGGAAGACAAGTCGCTGCTTCTGCGCGCCCGATTGCTGGCCGATGACGAGAACCTGATGCCAAGCGCGGCGGATGCCGGTTCGCGCGACGCCTTCGACGACGCGGTGCGGGCCAAAGGCGAACGAATCCTCGCCATGGGCCGGCAGAACGTCACCTCGTTGCAAGCGCGCGCCGGCGCGATGAGCGAGCGAAGCGCGCGCGAATACTGGAGGGGACTGGTGCGGCCCATCCCGCGCGTGGCCTCGCCGTCGGCGCAGCTCGGCACGCGATTCCACGCATGGGCGGAACGATTCGTCATGGCGGACGCGGACGGCATTGAGTCCGGCGCGTACGATTCCCGTGCCGAACTGGTCGAACAGCTCGCATCGACGCAGGCCGGGTCGCCGGACGAGAGGAAAATCGCCGCATGGCAGCGACGGCTCGTCTCCTCGAAATGGGCATCGCGTCGGCCGGCCTGGGCGGAGCGGCAGCTCGTCGTCGACATGCCGGAACTCGGCACCATCGTCAACGGCAAACTCGATGCGGTGTTCGTCGGCGGCATCGACGCGGCCGATCCGACGAAACGCTACACCGTGGTCGATTGGAAAACAGGCGGAAAACCGCGCAAACCCGAGGAAATCAAGGAGAAGCTCGCGCAGCTCGACCTGTACCGGCTGCTGCTGTCGACCATGGAAGGCGTGCCGTTGGACGCTATCGACGCCTGCCTCTACTATCTGAGTGAGTCGAAAGAGACCGATCGGGAGCTCGACGCCCTCGATAAGACCAAAGAAGAGATCCTTGCCGAGTTGAGCTACGGAATTCCGCAGCAATCCGACAACGATTAATGCCGGTGTGCCAATGATGTGAAGCCGCGGCCGATGGCCGAATGCGGCGCTCGCCGGTCCGTCCGCGGGGAAAACGCGCCGCGGACGGCGTTGCGGAGGAACGCCGCTACCCTCGTGCAGCATGTGTGGGCGGGCGCACATGCCGGACGCAACGAAAGTTAAGGAGCGATACATCATGGCTGCGAACGACGCAACCACAGTTTCCGACGCAGGCCGCTCGCCGTATGCGGCGCTGTTCCGCATTCCGGGTGCCAAGGCGTTCTGTTTCTCCGGCGCGTTCGCCAGACTGCCGATGTCGATGATGGGACTCGGCATCACCCTGGCGCTGAATTACCTGTACGACAACTGGACGATCGCCGGCGTGATGAGCGCGGCGTACGTGTTCTCCGCCGCGGTGGTCACGCCGTTCTATGCACGGCTGTTCGACCGCTTCGGGCAGCGCGGCGTCGGTGCGAAGGTGCTGGCGGTGCAGGTCGTCGCCATGTTGGGATTCGCCTTCGCGGCCCTGCTGCGCGTCCCCATCCCGCTGTTGTTCGTGCTGGCCGTGGCCATGGGGTTCACGCAGTTCTCGTTCGGCGCGCTCGTGCGCACCCGCTGGGCGTACGTGCTTGACCGCGCGGGCAGGGGAGCGTTGCTCGACACCGCGTACGCGCTGGAATCCGCCATCGACGAGATCGTGTTCATCTTCGGGCCGATTCTCGCGGCGTTCCTGGCGGCCTCCGTCCATCCCGTCTCCCAATTGTTCGTGCCGACCATCGCCTGCGGTCTTGGCGGTGCCGTGTTCTTCGCGTTGCGCGACACGCAGCCGCCCGCATTGCATGCGGTCGAAGTCGATGCCGCGCATGGAGATGACGGACCGCGGCTGGCGCATGGCGTGGCCTTGGATGAAGACGCGGAGCGTGCCGTTGCGCATACGAGATTCAGCCTGCGTCGACTGAAAACGGACGGCGCCCGGAGCAGGCGGAGCGTGCTGACCTACGCCGGCGTGATTCCGCTGATCATCGTGTTCATCGTGTTCAACATGAGCTTCACCGCGTTCGATACCTCCATGACCGCCGTCATGAAGGCGTTGCACCTCGAATCGGTGCTGGGCGTGCAGCTGGCGATGATCGCGCTCGGCTCGTGCATCGGCGCGCTGATTTTCGGCTCGCACGAACTCAAGGGATCGCGTTGGCTCCATATGGTCGTGTTCCTCGTGCTGATGACCATCGGATTCTTCATCGTCCACCTGTGCCAAGGCAGCCTCATCGTGATGGGCGTATTCGAAATCCTGACCGGCCTGACCATCTCGCCGGTGTTCGCGTCGGGCAATCTCGCGGTCAAGGAGACCGTGCCTGAGGAATCGTTGACCGAAGGATTGTCCTGGGTGAGCACCGCGGGAACCGTGGGCGCATCCTTCGGTTCCATGCTCGCCGGCATCGTGCTCGACCACGCCGGCACCGGAGTCGGCCTGATGCTGCCTTGGATCTGCGTGCTCTGCTCGGTTCCGTTCGCATTGCTTGGCTGGATGGTGACCGGACGCGCGGCGCGCCGTTGACGGAGCGGAATGACTGGCACACCGTTGACGGAACGGATGCCTGGCGTTCCGTCGTGGACCAAGGATGTTGACAGGGTGCGTGCCGATGACTGTGACGTGCGGTCACGGCATGACGTATGACGATGACGCGCCGCGCATGATGCTCGGGGCGCGGTGCTGATGGCATGTCTGCTTGATGGCGGGAACATGGTCTGATATGCCGCGCGTCAAAGCGTCTCTTTACATTCGTAGATGGGCACGTAGCGAATACGTGCGGAACATCAGACTTTTCCAAGGAGCTGCAATGATCAAGGTTTCCGTCGTCGGTGCCAAGGGCCGTATGGGATCCCACGTGGTCGAGGCCGTCACCAACGCGTCCGACACCGAACTCGCGCTCGCGCTCGACGCGGGCGACGACCTCACGCGCATCACCCCCGACAACACCGACGTGGTGGTGGAATTCACCGTGCCGAGCGTCTCGCTGGGCAATGTGCTCGCATTGGTGCGGCAGGGCGTCGACGTGGTGGTCGGCACCACTGGCTGGACCGATGAGAAACTCGACCAGGTGCGTTCCGCGCTCGCCGAGGCCCCGCGCGAAGGCCAGAGCGTGTTCATCGCTCCGAACTTCGCCATCTCCGCGGTTCTGGGAGACTACTTCGCGAAGGTCGCCGCACCGTACTTCGAATCCGCCGAAGTCATCGAACTGCATCATCCGAACAAGGTGGACGCGCCGTCCGGCACCGCGTTCCATACCGCCCAGGGCATCGCGGAGGCGCGCAAGGCCGCCGGTCTTGGCCCGGTTCCGGATGCCACCGAAACCGATGGCGGCTCGCGCGGGCAGGTGGTCGACGGCATCCATGTGCATGCCGTGCGTCTCCGTGGCCTCAACGCCCATGAGGAGGTGCTTTTCGGCAACGCCGGCGAACAGCTGACCATCCGCGCCGACAGCTTCGACCGTATCTCCTTCATGCCGGGCGTGCTGCTGGCCGTGCGCAAGATCGCAACCGGCGGATTCCCGGGCCTGACCGTCGGCCTCGACCACTTCCTCGATCTGTGATTCTCGCCGCGTCCCCCTACCTTCCGTTCCCAAACCACCGACGCTGAGATTCCTCTGCCCGTCGGTGGTTTGGGAATGATGATTATTTCACGAGGCGCGCGATGGCGGCGCTGGCTTCGGCGAGCTTCTCGTCCGAGACGGCGCCGCCTTGCTCCACCGCCTGCCTGACGCAATGGTTGAGATGGTCGTCGATGAGCAGCAGCGCCACGGATTTGAGCGCGCTGTTCACCGCCGATATCTGGGTGAGGATGTCGATGCAGTATTCCCCGTCCTCCGTCATCTGTTTGATGCCTCGGACCTGCCCCTCAATGCGGTTGAGCCGCGCGATGATTTTCTTCTGATCTTCCGCATATCCATGGTGTGTGACGTTCATTGGCTCGGCTCCTCGCAGCGCTGAAAACTTGACCTTATCGCTGAATACAGTCTACCTACCGTGAAAATATACCCTCTGGGGGTATATGTATGGTGGTATCGCTGGTATCGGACGGGCCGTCCGCCAAGCGCAGCTTTGACGGACCATGCGGAAAGGTGAGGACATGCAGGCATTGATGGCGATCATAGCGGCGTTGGCCGTAACCGTGGGCGTGCTGTGGTTCTTCTTCGCACCGCGCAAGGCATATCGCGCGCGTATCGGGAACGGCGCGCAGGAGGCGGTCATCGAGGTCAAGGGAGGGTACAGTCCCGCCATAGTCGAGGCGGAGGCCGGATTGCCGCTCACACTCGTATTCGACCGCAAAGAGGACGGCGAGTGCTCGTCTCATGTCGTCTTTCCCGATTTCGGCGTCGATCTCGCTTTGCCCGCGTTCCGCTCGACGACGTTGACGCTACATCCCGACCGGCCGGGCGATTATCCCTTCGCATGCGGCATGAACATGCTGCATGGCATGCTGCGAATTGTCCCGTCCACACATGGTCGGGCGACGAAGCAGAGGAACGAAGGCGCATCCGACCAAATCGGGGAATCCCGTGAAATCCAGAATTCCGGAGCGTTCCGACATGATGGCGAGGCATCCCTCCATGGCGGAAAATCCGGTGATGCCGCACAATTCGATGATGCCGTGCCATCCGATGATGTCACGCAAACCGGCAAGCCGGAACATGTAATTAACCGGCATCGTACCTCACGATCCGGCGACACCTCACAATCCAAGGAGATCAGAACCCTGGTCGCGCGTCTCGTGGTGTCGGCGGTTTGCGCGGTCCCGGTATTCGGCGCCGCCATGTTGATGCTGTATCCGATGCCGGCATGGATGCAGCTGGTGCTGACGCTTCCCATCATGGGATATGCCGCCTTGCCGATTTTCCGCAGCGGATTCGCCGCGATCGCGCATCGCTCGCCGGAAATGAATGCGTTGGTGAGTCTCGGCACGGTATTCGCGTTCGCATACTCATGCGTGGTCGTTTTCGCACCCGGCATATTGCCCGAAAACGCGCGCGAACCGTATTTCGAATCCGTGGGCGTGGTCATCACGCTGATGCTCGTCGGGCAGTTGCTCGAAGCGCGCGCACGCATCGGCACCGGTGAGGCCATGCGCGCCTTGGCGGGGCTGAGGCCGCGGGGCGCGCATGTGCTGCGCGACGGCGAGGAGCGGGAGATCGGCGTCGAGGATGTGCGCGTCGGCGACGTCGTCATCGTCCGTCCGGGGGAGAAGCTGCCCGTCGACGGCGTCGTGGTCGAAGGCTCGTCATCGGTGGACGAGTCGATGATTACCGGCGAGTCCATGCCGGTAATCAAGCAACCCGGCAGCGCGGTGACCGGCGCCACGGTCAACGGAACCGGTTCATTGCGGTACCGTGCCACGAAGGTCGGCGCGGACACGGTGCTGGCGCAGATCATCGGACTGGTCAGGTCCGCGCAAAGCTCGAAGGCGCCGGTGCAGCGCCTTGCCGACAGAATCTCCGGATTCTTCGTGCCCATCGTCGTGCTGATCGCCGTCTGGTCATGCGCGCTGTGGTTCGCATTCGGCCCCGAGCCGCGGATCACCCATGCGCTGGTGGCCGCGGTGTCGGTGCTGCTGATCGCATGCCCCTGCGCGTTGGGGCTCGCCACGCCATTGTCCGTGACGGTCGCCACCGGCAGGGCCGCGCGGATGGGCGTGCTGATGCGTTCCGCCGAGGCGCTGGAAACGACGGCGAAGGTCAATGCCGTCGTACTCGACAAAACCGGTACGATCACCGTTGGCAAGCCATCGCTCACCGATGTGCTGCCGTTGGGCGCATGGCGGCGGAGCCCTGACGATCTGTTGGCGGTCACGGCCTGCGCCGAACAGGATTCCGAGCATCCGCTCGCAGCCGCGATCGTCGCCGCGGCGCGCGCGAAGCGGCTCCAGACGGGAACGGCATCGGATTTTCGCGCGGTCGCGGGGCGGGGCATCACGGCGGATGTGACGTTCCGGGGCGTGCGCCATCCGGTGGCGGTGGGCAACACCGATTTGATCGATGATCTGGACATCGGCATGCCTTCCGTGGGCGATGAGGATCTGGACGTGGTCATCGATGATCTGGAACGCTTGTCCGCGCAGGGGAAGACCCCCATGCTGGTGGCGGTGGACGGCGAGCTCGCCGGAATCGTGGCGGTCGCCGATACGGTGAAACCGGATTCCCGCGGCGCGGTACGGCAATTGCGGTTGCGCGGCGCGGAAGTCGTCATGCTTACCGGCGACAACGCGACGACGGCGCAGGCGGTCGCGCGGCAGGTCGGCATCGACCATGTGGTGGCCGGCGTGCGGCCGGAGAACAAAGCCGACGAAATCGTGAGGCTGCAATCCCGCGGATATACGGTGGCGATGGTTGGCGACGGCATCAACGACGCGCCCGCGCTTACCCGCGCTGATGTGGGATTCGCCATCGGCTCCGGAACCGACGTGGCCATCGAATCCGCGGACGTGACCCTGATGAACGGCTCGCTGATGGGCCTCGTGCACGCGCTCGATTTGTCCCATGCGACGATGCGCAACATCGCGCAGAACCTCGGTTTCGCCTTGGGATACAACAGTGTGGGCATCTCGATCGCGGCGGGTGTATTGTATCCGTTCACCGGCCAGATGCTCAGTCCGATGATCGCGGGCGCGGCCATGGCGTTCTCATCGTTATGCGTGGTGACGAACGCCAGCCGGCTCCGTCTGTTCGATCCGAACGCGCTTGTCGCCGATGGCGGGCGCGGCACGGCGCATGGCGTCGGCCATGGCCGCGGCGGCAAGCCATACCGTGTCCGCAAACCGAATCCGCAAGCGGGCAACACCAACCAGAAAGGAATCATCATGGGATTGTTCAGCAATCACAAAGCCAAGAAGGAATCCATGTCGATGGATGCGCACGCGTCCGCGAAAGGAGGCTGCTGCGGCGGCCATCAAGGGTGCGGCCATGGCTCCATGGCCGGGCGGAACGCCGCTGCGTCCGCGACCGATCCGGTCTGCGGCATGAGCGTGGATCCGGCGAACGCGCCCGCCACCCGTGAATACAACGGCAAGACCTACTATTTCTGCAATCCGGGCTGCGCCGACCGCTTCAGCCAGAACCCGGAAGCCTACCTCG
>ERZ808240.1628-NODE-1628-length-27152-cov-3.781895_pt1 | contig 27152 bp, 22 predicted proteins | sample MGYA00521084_ERZ808240 | MGnify/ENA primary metagenome ERZ808240 (study PRJEB31516, sample SAMN03275571) | gut metagenome | biome: mammalia-associated habitat; material: feces | host: Papio cynocephalus | place: Kenya | collected 2012-08-06 ... | reverse complement strand
ACCGCCACCACGAAGAAGCAGGCTGACGGAACCTATATCCTGAACGGCCAGAAGACGTGGGTCACCGCCGGCGAGGCGCTGCCGTATTGTCTGGTCATCGCTAAGAACGAAGACCCGTCGCATGACAACAAGGAAATGACGATGTGGCTCGTGCCGAAAGATTTGCCCGGCGTTTCCACCGCGGGCCTTGGCAAACGCGGCCAGCAGATTATGCCGTTCTGCGAGATGTACTTCGACGATGTGAAGCTGACCGAGGACATGATGGTCGGCGAGTACGGCGGCGGCTTCAAGAACCTGATGAAGAACTTCGAGATGGAGCGCTCCCTGATTATCGCCCAGTGCCTGGGCTGTGCGCAGGCATGCATGGATGATGCTGCGAACTACGTTAACGAGCGCATCACGTTCGGCAAGCCGATTTCGAGCTATCAACTCATCCAAGAAAAGCTCACCGAGATGGAGACGAAGCTCCTCAATACGCGCAACATGCTGTACTACGTGCTGTGGCGCATGGACCAGGGCCTTTCTATTCGTACCGAGTCTGCGCTGCTGAAGCGCTATGGCGCGAAGGCGTGCACCGAGGTGTGCCAGGAAGCCGTCCAGATTTTCGGCGGCTTGGGCTACACCACCGAGACGCGCGTTGGCCGCATCGCCAACGACGTGCGCGGCATGCAGATCGCTGGCGGCACCGACGAGATCATGGTGTACATCGCCGGTCGCCAGCTGGCCAAGAAGTACAAGAAATAATTCGACCTGTCGGCGGTAGCGAGCGGGCCCATCCGGGGCCACGGCTCGCTACCGCTACGCCCTGCGGGCTTCGCTATGCGCTCGCCTGGCTGCGCTTAATTTTTGAATAAGATCGAATTTGAGCGCAGACGACCCCGGACGGGCCCGCTCGCTATCGCCTGGTCTGGTTGTGCTGAGCGGCCCATGGGAGCCGTCGCGCGTCCGCCAAGGTCGTCGGTGTTCATTCTTGATTTTCATTTCTAAATGAAACACCGCCAAGCGGGCGCATAGTGAGCGTAGCGAACGGTAGCCCGCTGTGGCCTTGGAGGATGCGCGACGGCTCCCACGGGCCTGAGCGATTTTGGGGATACGAAACGGGGGATTGCGATGTATTACCTCGGCATAGATATTGGATCCACGGCCTCGAAGTGCGTGGTCGTGGACGATTCCGGCGAGATCGTCGGAAAGGGGCTGTACTCCTCGGGCGCCGGCACCAGCGGGCCGCGCACGGCCATCGACGCCGCGCTTTCCGACGCCGGCGTCGCGATGGACGACGTGGCGCGCTCGTGCGCCACGGGCTACGGCCGCAACCTGCTCGACTGGGCCGACATGACGCTTTCCGAGCTGTCGTGCCACGCCAAGGGGGCGGGAAGGCTGTTCCCCACGGCCAAGACCGTCATCGACATCGGCGGCCAGGACGCCAAGGTGCTGCGCATCGGCGAGGGCGGCAGGCTCGAGAACTTCGCGATGAACGACAAGTGCGCCGCGGGCACGGGCCGCTTCCTCGACGTGATGGCGGGCGTGTTCCAGTGCAAGGTGTCCGACTTGCAGGACTACGACGCCAAGTCCACCAAGGTGGCCAGCATCTCGTCGACGTGCACGGTGTTCGCCGAGTCCGAGGTCATCTCGAAGCTGGCCTCGGGCGAGCAGATCGCCGACATCGTCGCTGGCATCCACGAGTCGGTTGCCGAGCGCACCGCGGGTCTCGCCAAGCGCGTGGGCGTGGCGGGCGACGTGGCCATGACCGGGGGCGTTGCCCTGAACGCCGGGCTGCGCGACCGCCTGTCGCGCAAGATCGGCCACCCCATCCTGGTTTCGCGGCTGGCGCAGCTCAACGGCGCGCTGGGCGCGGCGCTCGCCGCCCGCGACGCGTGCCTCTCGGGCAAGGGGGCCGAAGACGTGGCCGAACCGCGCCGCGAGGGTCCCGCGAGCTGCGAAGGCTGCGCCGGAAATGGCCGCTAGCGTTATTCGTGGCGCCGAAGCGAAACCGCTTTCGGCCCCGTGGGGCACGCCGTCGCTTGCGGGCGCCATACGTCATGGGTATGAATCATGTGGCACGAAACGCCTGGCCGTGAGCATGTCCACCTCGGTTACCTATGGCGAGGCGTACCATGGCATGAATGCGCTTGCACGGTATTGGCGCGACGCGTGCGGCATTACCTCCCAAAGCACCATTGCTATTTGCGCTCCCAACGACGTGAACTTTCCCGTGGTGATGGGTGCGTGCGAGATGCTGGGTTGCAGGCTCGTGCTGTTCTCGTCCGCCTATGCCGAAAACGATATCGTGCGCTGCTCCGCGCTCGTGCATCCCGACCTGTATATCATGGCGACCGAGGCCGCCTGTCGCATGGTGCACTCCGATTTCCCCGAGGCTTGCGTGATGTCCATCGGCATTCCATATGGCTCCGCGCCTGCGGTGGCCGATGTCATGCGTCGCGGGAATTCCGAGCCGATCGAGAACCCCTGCGACGATTTCGACTTGGTGGTGTTCTCGTCTGGATCTACGGGCTTGCCCAAAGCCATTGTGGTTGCGGCTTCCTCGTTCGCGCGCAACGGCTTTCAGCTGCAGCGTGGATTTTCTCTCGACGAAAACGATGTCGTGTTTGTCCCCGTGCCTCTTTCCCATGTATTTGGCCTGGTGGGCACATATGCGACAATTCTTTCCGGCGCCACATTGGCCACGCTTGTTAAATATCGGCCTCAGACTGCGTTAGCGTTTCTGCATGACGTGCGCGCGACCATCCATATGGGCGTTTCCACCATGTTCGTGCGCGAGCTTCGACTGGATTCGTCGGGCGCGTGGGATCTCTCGAGCCTGCGCGCGGGGCTTGTAGCCGGCGCCAGCTGCCCAGAGTCGGTGGTGCTGGAATTCGAGCGTCGCTACGGGTGCCGTATTATGCAAAGCTATGGCATGAGCGAAACGGCGGCCACGCTCACCGTTACGCCGCTTTCGATGGACGCGAAGGGCCGCTGCGAAACGGTCGGCTCTCTCGTCGACGGCGCTGAGGTGAAGCTCGACCCCGAGACCAGCGAGATTTTGGTGAAGACCCCCTCGCTGATGCGCGGCGTGATAGACGAATCGGGACAGCTGCGTCTTCCGCTCGATGACCAGGGGTATTTCCACTCGGGTGATGTGGGCGCCATCGACGATGCGGGCATGCTGTCCATCACGGGGCGCATCAAAGACATGATCATTCGCGGGGGCATCAATATTTTTCCCGCCGAGGTCGAGCGGGCCTACCTTGCGGAAGACGTCGTGAGCGATTGCTGCGTGGTCGGTTACCCCGACCCAGAGCTCGGCGAGCGCACATGCCTGTGCGTCATCCCCAAGCCGAGTATCGACAAAACGTCTTTCGAGCTGCGCGAGTTCGCCAAGGGCAAAGTCGAGAAATGCAAGATTCCCGATACCGTGCTGAAGATGGACGACTTCCCCCATTTGGGCAATGGTAAGATTGACAAAAGGGCGTTGCGCGCCCATGTTGAAGAATTGTTCGGGTCGCTGGCCAAGCGCCGTCGAGCCTAGGATGCGCGGTGATATGCGATGGGTATGTATCAAGACAACGCACATGCGGTAGAAGTGGTGGATAAATTCGCCGATAAGCACTTCAGCGAGGAAAACATTCGCCAATGGATCAAGTCGCGCGGCGTGCCTCGTTCCGTATACCAGGATTTCTATGCTAGCGAGCTGGGCTCGTACGTGAAGCCTGCGAATATCGGCGGCAAAAGTTGCTCGTTCGTTGAACGGGCGACCGTTATCGCGCGGCTGACCGAGCGGGCGGGAGCAACGCTGCCGTTTTTGTCGGACATGATTTCCATGGCCCTGATGTCCACCATGCGCGAGGTTTCGCAGGAAGAAATCTCCCACGATTTCATGGTGCGCAATGGGCGCGTGTCATTCTCGCAGGCGTTTACCGAGGCAAACGCTGGGACGGACGCATCGGCCGTGAAAACCACGGTGTCGCTCGAAGACGGGGGCATCTATTTGGACGGCCGCAAGTCGTTCGTCTCGAACGGGCAGTTCGCGCCTGAAACGTTGGTGCTCGCGAGCGACCCCATGTTCGGCGGGTCAGACGGCGGTTTCTCGCTGTGGCTCGTGCCTCTTTCGCGCCCCGGCATCGCCACCTACCCGCTGAATGCCGTGGGGCAGGAGATGCTTTCTGCGGCGGCTGTCGAATTCCATCATGTGCGTCTTGCTCCCGAATGGCAAATCCAGACGGAAGGCCGCCTGGATGAGATGCTGAAGCGGCAATACGAGCTTGGGCGCATTTTGGTGTGCGCATCATCGTTGGGCATGGCGCGCGCCGCGTTCGACGATGCGGCTCGCCATGCGTCGTCGCACATGGTAAAGGGGCGTTTGCTTTCAAGCATTCCCCAAGTGCAAGAGAAGCTTACGAACATGGCCATTAAATTGCGCGCCATGCGTTCTCTCGTCGTCGATGCGGCCAACGCCGCCGATGGGTATTCCGTCGATGCCGGCGCGCATTCGCATCTGGATTCGGCGCTTATGAAATACTACGTGCCGAAAGCGGCGACCGAAGTGGCCGACGACGCCATGCAGATTTTCGGCGCCATGGGGTATACCGACGAAACGCGTGTAAGCCGCATCTGGAGAGATTGCCGTGGCAACCAGCTCGCACAAGGCTCAGATGACATCATGGCGCACGTGGCGGCGAAGTTCATCATGGCGGAATTCGCCGAAGGCGAAACGTCATTCTAGCGTCGCTCAGCTGACCTGGTCGAGGCCCGGCAGCGGGATGCCTGTTCACCAAAGTCCTGGCTCGCACAAACAGCTCACTGGGCGGTTTGGCTCGTGCGGAAAATGATGAACAGGAACCCCGCCGCCGGGCCTCTCGCGTATCTCATCGTGGATTTCCATGGATTGGGCAGCTCGAGGCGGGCGCTCCCGTTCCTGAACGCCTGGAACGTTGTGAAGGAATGGGAGCGGCTGTCTCGAGCGGACGACGAAGGCGGATGCTCCCGGCGAACGGTGGTTTGCGCCGTTGCTTGCCGCTCGCCGTGTAGGTTGCCCACAAATAGAACCTTTTCAGTGACAATTCGTTCTGTTTCACTATAGTTACAAACGGCGGGGCGACCCGTCGTTTGTTTTAGCTTTAGGCAGGAGTGCTTATGGAACTGATTGTCTCGTTGATCATGGTGCCGTGCGTGGCCGCGCTGCTCATGCTCGTCGTGCGTGGCGACAAGGCCCGCGACGTGCTGTGCATCGCCTTCGCTGCCGCGATCGCGGTGCTTTCAATCGCCTTCGCGGTGCAGTACACCGGCGCGGGCGTTCTGTATTTCGACTTGCCTATGCAATACAGCCATTTTCTGGCCGTGGTGAACATCATCATCGATGTGACCGTCGGCATGTACGTGGTGTGCTACTCCATAAGGTATCGTCGCCTGCTGCCGTTGGTGTTGGCCATCGGTCAGATTCTTACCACGCTGTGGTTCGAATACAACATCCAACGTGAAGTGCAATTCGAAAGTCAGATGCGCGTCGATTCGCTCGGCGTCGTCATGGTGCTCATCATCGGCATCATCGGCACGGGCATTTGCGTGTATGCGCTGGGATACATGAAAGATTTTCAAACCCACCATGCCGATCAGAAAGACCGCCGTCCGTGGTTTTTCGCCATCATGTTCGCGTTTCTGTCTGCCATGTACAATATCGTGCTGTCCGACAACATGTGCTGGATGTATACGGCTTGGGAAGTTACCACGCTGTGCTCGTTCTTGCTGATCGGCTTCACGAAAACCGAAGAGGCCATCAACAATGCGTTCCGCCAAATCGTCATGAATATGCTCGGCGGCTTGGCCTTTCAGATGGCCATTCTATGGCTCGGCCTGCATGGCCAGTCGCGCCTGTTCAGCGTGTTCATTGAAACTGCTGCTAACGGCGCGGCCGATCCAGGCGTGGCGTCGTTGTTCGCTCTGCCTGTGGCCCTGCTCGCATTCGCCGGCATGACGAAGGCCGCGCAGATGCCGTTCCACACTTGGCTTCTCGGTGCCATGGTGGCGCCTACGCCGACCAGCGCGTTGCTGCATTCCTCAACCATGGTTAAGGCGGGCTGCTTCCTGCTGATCAAACTCGCCCCCGCGTTCCTCGTGTACCCGGTGGCGGCCACCATGACCGTGCTCGTGGGCGGCATCACGTTCTGCATCGCCTCGTTCATGGCGATCTCGCAGACCAATGCCAAGCGCGTGCTGGCGTATTCCACCATCGCGAACCTGGGCTTGATTGTCGCGTGCGCCGGCGTGGGCACGCCCGAGGCTGTGTGGGCCGCCATCTTCCTGGTTATATTCCACGCCGTTGCCAAGTCGCTGCTGTTCTTGTGCGTCGGCACGGCCGAGCACCACATTGGCAGTCGCGACATCGAAGATATGGATGGCCTGTTCGAGCGCATGCCGCGTCTGGCTCGCTTCATGATGCTGGGCATCATGGCCATGTTCGTGGCGCCGTTCGGCATGCTGGTTTCCAAATGGGCCACGCTCGCGAGCTTCGCTTCGTCTGGCGAGGTACTGCTGATCGTGCTTTTGGCGTTCGGTTCGGCTGCGACGTTCATGTTCTGGGGCAAGTGGCTCGGCAAGCTCGCCGGCATTGCCGCGCATGAAGACAACGTCGAGCACACCGTGCATAAGAGCGAATGGTTCGCCATCGTGCTGATGGCCGTGCTTACCGCGAGTTGCTGCATTTGCATGCCGATGCTTTCTGCGGCGTTCGTGCAGCCGTTCCTCGCAAGCACGTACGGCATGGTGAGCGCGGCAATCAGCGCCGACAACATGATGATCATGTCGGTTATCGCCACGGCTGTCGTGGTGGTTCTGTTCGGCACGCTGGGCGTTGTGAAATCGAAGCGCAAGAAGGTCGTGCCCGTGTACTTGGCGGGCGCCACGGTGGATTCTGACGCGCGCCTGTTCAAGGGCTCCATGGGCGGATCGGTGAAGGCGACCTCGCGCAATTGGTACATGAACGACATCTTTGGCGAAAAGGTGCTCGACAAGCCGACGACGGTCGTGTGCGCGATCGTCATGGTCGCAGGCCTGGTGTTAAGCGTATTGTGCTCGCAGGCGGGGCTCTTCTGCAATGCGCCTTCGCTTTTGATGTATCTGCCCGTCGCGTCTATGGGCGGCGGCATTCTGCAAACGCTTTTCGGCATTATCGCGTTCGCGATTTTCGGTCCTGTCGTCGGCTGCCTCTTGGCGGGCGTCGACCGCAAGCTCTCGGCTCGCATGCAGGGCCGCGTGGGGCCGCCGCTTCTGCAGCCGTACTACGATGTGCGCAAGCTCATCGAGAAAGACGACGTCAGCGTGAACACGGTCGAGGGCACCTACGTCACGTTCGCGCTCGTGCTTACCGTGGTAGGCGGCGGTGTGTTCTTCGCCGGCGGAAACTTCCTGCTATGCGTGTTCCTGATCACACTTGCTGCGCTGTTCTTCATCGTGGCCGCCTATTCGGCGCGCTCGCCGTATGCGGAAGTGGGCGCCGATCGCGAAACGCTGCAGGTTATGGCTTACGAGCCCGCGGTGCTGTTCGTAGCGGTGTGCATGTTTTTGGCGCTGGGTACCTTCGACGTGGCTGGTGTTACGCAGGTGGGCGTGCCTATGGTTGCCGTGTGCCTACCGGCATTCATCGCCCTGATGTTCATCCTCACCATCAAGCTGCGCAAGTCGCCGTTCGATTTGTCGTACAGCCACCATGCGCACCAAGAGCTCGTCAAGGGCGTTACCACTGAAATGAGCGGTCGCACCCTGGCGAAGGTAGAGGTCATGCATTGGTGCGAAACGGCGCTGTTCCTGGGATGGGTCGCGATGTTCTTCGTGTGGGACAACCCCGCGTCCATCGTGGTGGCCCTCGCGGTTGCCGCGTTCGCTTTCTTCCTCGAGATTTTCATCGACAACAATTTCGCGCGCGTGAAATGGCAGAAGTGCCTGAAGTGGGCATGGGCGGTCGCGTTGGTGTGCGGCCTTGTCAACATCGCTGGGCTCGTGATTGCCATGGTCGCGTAAAGGAGGCTCGCATTGAGTAACGTTTCGAAATCTCCCTGGGTCATCCATTACGATGGCTCGAGCTGCAATGGCTGCGATATCGAGGTGCTGGCCGCGCTCTCGCCGCTCTACGACGCCGAGCGCTTTGGCGTGGTAAACACGGGCAACCCCAAGCATGCCGACATTTTCCTGGTTACCGGCTCGGTGAACGCGCAGAACATCGACGTGGTACGCGAGATTTACAACCAGATGGTCGAACCGAAGGTCGTGGTGGCGTGCGGAATATGCGCCTGTTCGGGCGGCATTTTCCACGATTGCTACAACGTGATCGGCGGCGTAGACAAGGCTATTCCAGTCGATGTGTACGCGCCTGGTTGCGCCATTCGTCCAGAGACGATCATCGACGCGGTGGTCGAGGGCATTGGCGTGTTGGAGCAGAAGCGCGCGGCGCTCGAGGCGCAGCGGAAGGGGGCCTAGGACATGGAAATGATTCAGAGTTTCGAGGATATCGCGGTCGGCGACATCCTTGCCGTGGCCGAGCGCGAGCACGCTGCGAAGTCGCGCTTCGTGCAGGTGCTGTGCATCAATGGCGAAGAGGGCATCGACTTGGTGTATTCCTACCAGGGAACGCTGGCCGAAGGCTACCCGGTGCGCAATTACCGCGTGCACAAGGTGGCCGCCGAGACGCATGTTCCCTCGGTGACGAAATTTTATTTGTCGGCGTTTCCGTTCGAGAACGAGGCGCACGACTTGTTTGGCGTGCAGGTCGACGGCATTGCCATTGATTTCCATGGCAACTTCTACAAAGTGGCCATGGACAAGCCCATGACGGTAATCTCGCCCGCGCAGAAGGCGGCCCGCGAGAAGGTCGCGAAGCTCGCCGCGGCAAAGGCCGCCAAAGAGGCCAAGGCGAAAGCCGCGGCCCAGGCCGGCGAAGCGGCCGCCGCGCCGTCTGTGGATTGGGAGGTGGAACGCGCCAAAGTGCAGGCCAAATGTGCCAACCTCGATGCCGACAAAGCCGCGAAGGTGATGGCAGCGTTCGAAGCGAAGATGAAGAAAGCCCAGGCCGCCGAGACGGTCGCGCCTGCGCATGCCGCGATACCATCGATTGACTGGGAAGCCGAGCGCGCCAAAGTGAAAGCCAAGTGCGAGAAGCTTCCCGCCGACAAGGCGGCGAAAGTGATGGCGGCGTTTGAGGCGAAGGCTGCCGCTGCGCAGGGCGCGGCGGCCCAGAAAGGCGGTGAGTAGCATGGGAAAGGCCACGGTGATTCCCTTCGGCCCGCAGCACCCGGTGCTGCCGGAGCCTTTGCACTTGGATTTGGTGGTCGAAGACGAGCATGTGATCGAGGCCATTCCGCAAATAGGCTTCGTGCATCGCGGGCTTGAGAAACTCGTTGAGACGCGCGACATCCACCAGTTCATCTATGTTGCCGAACGAATCTGCGGCATTTGCAGTTTCGGACACTCGCTTGGCTACGCAGAGACGGTCGAGTCGCTGATGGGCGTGGAGGTTCCGCGCCGAGCGCAGTACCTGCGCGTCATTCTGCATGAGCTGTCGCGCGTGCATTCGCACCTGCTGTGGCTGGGCCTTGCGGCCGACTCTTTCGGCTTCGAGAGCCTGTTCATGCATTGCTGGCGTCTGCGCGAGCGCGTGCTCGACATTTTCGAGGCCACCACGGGCGGTCGCGTGATCCTGTCGTATGTGCAGATTGGCGGCGTGGTGCGTGACATCGACGCGCAAACGCTGCAATGGATTTGCGAGAAGCTCGATTCCATCGAGGACGAGTATAAGGAAATCTGCAACACCTTTTTGAAGGATTCTTCGGTGCGCAGCCGTCTTGCCGGCGTGGGCTACCTCAGCCAGCAGCAGGCCGAAGAACTGTGCATGGTGGGCCCGTTCGCCCGCGCGAGCAACGTGGGCTACGACTGCCGCCTGCTGGGCCACGGTGCCTACGGCGAGTTGAGCGATTTCGCGCCCGTTACCTCGGCGGGCGGCGATTGTCTGGCGCGCGTGGAGGTGCGTTGCGCCGAGGTGAACCAGTCCATCGCCATCGTGAAGGAATTGGTCGCGAAGATCCCCAACGACGGCATCGGCGAGAAGAGCAAGCTGAAGCCGGCGGCGGGCGCCCAGGCGTGCAATGTGTTGGAGCAGCCCCGCGGCGAGTGCTACTACTATGCATTGGGCAACGGCACTGCGAACCTGGAACGTATGCGCATGCGCACGCCTACCACGCAGAACCTGGCCGGCATGGTGAAGGCGCTCGAGGGCTGCGACTTGGCCGATGTGCCCATGGTCATCCTGACCATAGACCCGTGTATCAGCTGTTCGGAAAGGTAGGGCAATGGGAAGCTTCAAACTGGGGAAGATGACCCTGCGCTCGCTGTTCGGCAAGCCCGAAACGGTTATGTACCCGCTTGAAAAGCGCGAGATACCTGCAGGCCATCGCGGCACGGTCGAAAACGATATGGCGAAATGCATCCTGTGCGGCATCTGCGTGAAGCGCTGCCCTTGCTCGGCCATCGAGGTCGACAAGAAAGCGGGCACGTGGACCATCAACCACTTCGCCTGCATTCAATGCGACACGTGCGTTCGCGAGTGCCCGAAAGACGCGCTTTCGATGAGCGCCGATTTCCCGCATGTCGCTACGGCCATCGCGTCGCAGGTGCTGAACAAGCCCGAGCCCACGCCCGAGGAATTGGCCGCAGAAGCCGCGAAGAAAGCCGAGCGCGAGGCGCGCATCGCCGCTGCGAAAGCGGCCAAAGCCGCTAAAGAAGCGGAAGCGGCGCAGGGGTAGACCCGTCCCGCCGTCGCGCCCCAGGGGCAATGAGCCTGCTGGGGCCACGGCTCACTACCGCTTCGCTATGCGTTCGCCTGGCTGCGCTTAATTATAAAATGAAGAGCAAATTTGAGCGCAGACGACCCCATCAGGCCCATTGCCCCCCCCCGGGGTGCGACTTCATGAAGCTTTGGGCTTGCGGCATCGGGCCGCCCGAGGTCGTCTGAGTTCACTCTGGTTTTTCTTTTAAAGTTAAACGAAGCCAGGTGAGCGCATAGGGAGCGAAGCGACCGGTAGCGAACCGTGGCCTCGGGCGGCCCGATGCCGCAAGCCCAAAGCGGAGGGACGAATTCAACGGCTGTGTGCCAGATGTTTGAAAACGGCATGCGGCGCCTTTTTGCGTCGCATCAGTTGGTAGAATGGTTTGCGCCCGCGAATGCGGGTGCATTTTTGTTTTCACGCAGCGAAAGATGGCCATGGGCAAGACGAAACAAGACAAACGACCTTCCTGGGATACTCCTGAAGAGGAGGTCTGCAATCGCATCTTCACGGCCGCCAACATCGTGTCCTTTGTTCGTCTGTGCATGATTCCCGTGTATTTGGTGCTGTTGCTCGACGGCCACGACGTGTTGGCGACGTTCATGTTCGCCTTGGCTGCCTCCACCGATTTCGTTGACGGCCAGCTCGCTCGCCGCACGCATACCGTCTCGAAGCTGGGACGTTTGCTCGATCCGACGGTCGATCGCGCGCTCATGGTATGCGGCGTTGTGGGCTTGCTGCTGGTTGGCCGCCTTCCCATATGGATCGTGGTGCTCGTCATTGCCCGCGATGTGCTGCTGCTTATTGGTGGCGCGTACCTCATGGGCCGCTACAAGGCGCGCGTGGCCGTTATTTTCCCTGGTAAGGTTGCCACCACGCTGCTGTTCGTGGGCTTCGCGGGCCTGCTTTTGAACTGGCCTCTTGTGCCTGGTTTGGGTGCGTGCGATTTCGCGTGGCTGCCCGGCTTCAACGCCGATCCGGCTTCTTGGGGCATCTGGTTCGTGTATGCGGGCCTCATCCTGTGCATCTATACGACTACGGTGTACATCGTGCGCGGCGTGCGCGCCATGAACCAGGCGAAGGCTTCTCGCCGAGGCCAGAAATAGTTTGCCTTCCTAAAATTCTGCTTCACATGCGTGCTTTACTGCACTAAAGTAAACCCTACGCTTAAAAGGCCGCCACGTGCCTGTTTGCGCGAGTTTCACTCACAAGGAAGGAATTCCCGATGTCGAAGTACTATCAAGAAGAAATCGAGTGCATGGAACACTCGAAGCTCGAGGAACTTCAACTCGAGCGCCTGCGCGACGTTGTCGTGCGCTGCTATGAGAACATTCCTCTGTATAAGCAGCGTTTCGACGAGGCCGGTCTGGACCCGTACCATATCGAGGCTCTCGAAGACATCAGGAAATTCCCCTTTACCGTGAAGCAGGACATGCGTGACGCGTATCCGTTCGGCCTGTTCGCTGTGCCTCGTTCTGAGTGCGTGCGCGTGCATGCGTCTTCGGGCACCACGGGCCAGGCGACTGTCGTGGGCTACACCAAGAACGACCTGGGCGTGTGGGGCGACTGCTTCGCCCGCGGCATTTACATGCTGGGCGGCGGCGAAGATTCCGTCGTGCAGGTCGCATATGGCTACGGCCTGTTTACGGGCGGCTTGGGCGCGCATGCCGGCGCCGAGGCCGCGGGCGCCATGGTCGTGCCCATGTCTACGGGCAACACGAAGCGCCAGATTCAAATCATGAAGGATTTCGGCGTTACCATCCTGTGCTGCACGCCTTCCTACGCGCTGTTGATCGCCGATACCATCGTCGAGATGGGCTTGGATATGAACGACTTCAAGCTGAACGGCGTTATTTTGGGCGCCGAGCCCTGCAGCGAGGCCATGCGCGAGGAAATTCGCCAGAAGTTGCACGTTCAGTACTGCGATGTGTACGGTCTGTCTGAAATCATGGGCCCGGGCGTTGCGATGGAATGCGAGGCCGCCAATGGCCTTCACCTGTGCGAAGACCAGTTCCTCGCTGAAATCGTGAACCCCGACACGCTGGAGCCGGTGCCCGACGGCGAATACGGCGAGCTCGTCATCACCACGCTGACGCGCGAGTGCACGCCGCTCATTCGCTACCGCACCCGCGACCTCACCCGCTTCGTGCCGGGCGAGTGCAGCTGCGGACGTACTCACAAGAAGATCGACCGCATCATCGGCCGTACCGACGACATGCTCATCATCCGCGGCGTGAACGTGTTCCCGTCGCAGATTGAGCAGGTCGTTGCCAGCTTCGACGAGATTACCCCGCATTACCAGATTGTACTTTCCACCAAGGGCACGCTCGACCAGATCGAGCTGCGCGTGGAAACCGCGCCCGACTTCCCGTTCGATGAGGTGCGCGCGTTGGAAGACCTCCAGAAGCGCCTGGCCGCCGCGTTGAAGTCGAACCTGCAGATTGCCGTTAAAATCAAGTTCTGCGAGCCGAAGAGCATTGAGCGCAGCGAAGGCAAGGCCAAGCGCATCATTGACCTGCGCGAAGTGAAGCAGCAGAACTAGCGAAAGGGGAGCATTGCCATGATCGAACAGCTCACCGTTTTGATTCAAAACGAGAAAGGCCGCCTGTCCGGCCTGTGCCGCACGCTCGCCGATGCGGATATCAACATGCACGATTTGTTCATCGCCGACACGTCTGACTTCGGCGTGGTGCGCGTGTTCTGCGACACTCCGCAGGCCGCCGCGAAGAAGCTCGACGAAGCCGGCTATCGCGCCAGCGTCACCAAGGTGCTCGCCGTGCGCGTTCCCAACGAGCCGGGCGGGCTTGCCCACCTGCTTGAATCCATTGAGGAAATGGGCGCCAACATCGAATACGGCTACTGCTTCTCGCGCGGCGAGGCCACGGCCATCGACGTGCTGAAGGTTGTCGACCCCACGGTCGAAGGCAAGCTTGTTCAGGCTGGCTTCGACGTGGTGGCTGCCGAGGAGGTCTACAAGCTTGATTAGCGCCTTCGCTCGTCAATGCAATAACCGAGAAGCGCTCGCCACGGCGGGCGCTTCCGTCGTTTCTCGAGCAGGGCGCGGCCTGGTCGCCCTTTCGCTGGCTTCGATGCTGGCGTTGGGCGCTCCTGCGGCCGCGTTCGCTGAGGTGCTCGATACCGACGTGGTGGCTGGCAAAACCGTCGCCGATCGGGGACTTTCGGTCGACGAGTGCCCCGACGTTACCGCTGCGCATGTCATCCTGGTGGGCTCCGACGGCACCGTCTATTTCTCGCGCGACGCGGATGCCGAGGTGAAAATCGCCTCCATCACCAAAATCATGACCGCCGTGGTGGCGCTCGAGAATGCTCCGCTCGACCTTACGGTGACGGTTGACAGCGAGGCCGCCACGGTGGGCGAATCGAGCGCGGGTCTGCTTGAGGGCGACTCGATGGATCTGAAAACGGCGCTGTATGCGCTGCTGGTTCCGTCGGGCAACGACGCGGGCATCGCCATCGCGAAGTCGGTAGGCGCATACATGACGGGCGATGCTTCGACGGGCTACGATGCGTTTATCGCGGCGATGAACGCGAAGGCGGCCGATTTGGGCATGACCGAGTCGCTGTACACCAATCCGCATGGGCTCGATTTCGGATCGTTTGCAAGCGAGGATTTGCATTCGAGCGCCAAAGACGTGGCCACGCTCGTGGCGTATGCGATGCAAAACGACACCTTCCGCGGCATTGTGGATGCGGGCGACACGAGCATCGTCGTCACGTCTGCTGACGGCGCACAGCGCAATGTGGCACTTGCCACCACCGATGAACTGATGGGCGTATACGATGGCATTTGCGGCGTGAAAACGGGCACTACCGATGACGCGGGCTATTGTTTCGCCGCTGCCGTGAACCGTCCGCAAGGCGAATTCTACAGCGTGGTGTTGAATTCGCCTTCAAGCGACGAGCGCTTCAGCGATACGGTGACGCTCATGGATTGGGCATATTCCAATTTGAGCCAGCGCTCGCTGGTCAATACCGACCAGTCTGTGGAATATAACGGAGCCGCCGCGCCTCTCGTGGCGAAAGTGGCTCATAATGGGTGGGTCGACACTACGGTGAATGCCACGGTGGCCGACCCCGATTTGACGGCCGAGGTGTTCGATGCAGCGGGGCCCGTTGAGGGCGCGATGAACCTCGACGAGCTTTCGGGCGACGTGCATGCGGGCGACGTGATTGGCACGCTGACGTTTGCGCAAGACGGTGAAACAATCGCGCAAACGAACGTCATCGCGGCGGAGGACGTGGCCGCGCCGAATTTCTTCGAGAAAATCGGCGTGGGGCTCGACCGCTGGATCCGAGGTTTGCAAGGGCAGCAAACCGTGGCCCAGACCGTCGACTGCATGTTGGCGCAGCCAATTTCCGATCGATAGAGACAATGCGCCGCCGCAGCGCCAGATGCGGCTTATGCGATAGATGAGGTGGATGCCATGACCGATCAACCAATGGGCCAAGTGCTCCAGACGTGCCCCGTGTGCGGCGCGCCCGTTCCTGACGATGCTTCGGCATGCGAGGCATGCGGCTTCAAGCTGCTGGGCCGCACGCAGGCTTTCAAGCCGCTGAGCATGCAGGCGCAGTCGGGCAACGCGGCAACCGCGAACGCCTCGCTGCTTTCCGAGGCAACCCTAAAAATCGTGAAGGGGCCGCAAATCGGCAGCTCGTTCCGCCTGGCGGCCGATCGCCTCTCGGTGGGACGCAGCCCGCAGTGCGACATTTTTCTGAACGACATGACGGTGTCGCGCATGCATGCGACCATCGAGCGCACGCCTGCAGGTTTCAAAATCACCGACGCCGACTCGTTCAATGGCTTGTGGGTGAACAACCTCAATGTGAAAGATGCCGACTTGCGCGACGGCGACGTCATTCAGATCGGTACATTCGTCCTGGTGTATTTGGCCACTCCGGCCATGCGCTAGGCGCCTATGCGGCCCGCAATGCGGGCCGCTTCTGTCGCAAACGACGGCTTTCGTAGTACCCAAGGGGGATTGGAACAGGTTATGGAGTTGATTTCTGGAAACGAGGCGATTGCCCGCGGCGCGTGGGAGGCAGGAGCCACCATCGGCGTCGCGTATCCGGGCACGCCCTCGACCGAGACCATGGAAACGTTCGCGAAGCAGCCCGGCGTGTATGCCGAGTGGGCGCCGAACGAGAAGGTGGCCGTCGAGGTTGGCTTGGGCGCATCTGCCGCCGGTCGACGCGTGCTGTCTACGATGAAGCACGTCGGCGTGAACGTCGCGGCCGACCCGCTGTTCACGTCGGCTTACACGGGCGTGAACGGGGGCTTCGTCATTCTGGCTGCCGACGACCCGGGCATGCATTCCTCGCAAAACGAGCAAGACTCTCGTTTCTATGCGCGTGCCGCGCACATTCCCATGTTCGACCCCGCCGATTCTTCCGAGGCGCTTTCGTTTACCAAGGCGGCCTACGATGTGTCTGAGCGCTTCGATTTGCCGTGCATGATCCGCTCCACGGTGCGCGTTTCCCATACGAAATGCCCCGTTGAGCTTGGCGAACGGGTGGAAGTCGAGCCGAAGCCCTACGAGAAGGACCCTTCGAAATGGGTCATGATGCCGGCCTATGCCAAGCCTCGCCGCGTATCGCTGGACGCCCGCGTGGCGGCCGTGCGCGAATTCGTCGAGACGTGCGAGTTCAACCGCATCGAGCGCGGCGACGGCAAAATCGGCGTTGTGTGCTGCGGTGCCACCTATCAGCACGTGCGTGAGGCCCTTCCCGATGCCGACATCTTGAAGTTGGGCATTTCGTGGCCGCTTCCCGCGAACAAGGTGCGCGATTTCGCCGCTTCGGTCGATAACGTGTACGTCATTGAGGAGGGCAGCGATTATCTGAGCGAGGCGGTTCGCGCCCTGGGCGTGGAGCTTTCCGAGCCCGAAACAGCGCTGTGCCCCGATGGCGAGCTGACGCCTGGCGTTATTGCCGCAGCATTCGGCGCCGCGGCACCTGAGCATGCTCAGGTTCGCGACGATTTGCCTGGCCGTCCGCCGGCGCTGTGCCCGGGGTGCCCGCATCGCCTCGTGTTCCGCGAGCTTGCGCGCATGAAGGCCATCGTCACGGGCGATATCGGCTGCTACACGCTGGGCGCGTTGGCTCCGCTTTCGGCTATGGACACCTGCGTCGATATGGGCGCGTCCATCTCGATGAGCCATGGCTTCGAGCTGGGCTTGCAGGGCCGCGAGCATAAACCCGTGGTTGCGGTTATCGGCGACTCCACGTTTGCCCATTCCGGCATCACGTCGCTGTTGAATACCGTGTACAACCGCGGCGCGGGCATCGTGTGCATTCTGGACAATCGCACCACCGCAATGACCGGCCATCAGGGCAACCCGGTGAACGGCATCACGCTGCAGCATCGACCGAGCCGTGAGCTCGACTTGCCTGGCTTGGTTCGCGCACTGGGCGTGGAGGACGTTGCCGTAGTGGATCCGATGGATTTGAAGGCCACGCGCGCCGCGCTGAAAGCTGCCGCGAAAAATGCCGATGATTTGTCGGTGATCATCTTCTGCTCGCCGTGCGTGCTGCTTTCCAAGACGCATGCTTCGGCGCTTGAGGTTTCGGCCGACTGCCGCGCATGCGGCGCCTGCACCCTTATCGGGTGCCCAGCGCTTTCGCGCGACGAAAACGGTCAATCGCACATCGACGCCGATTTATGCGTGGGCTGCGAGCAATGCTCCCAGACATGCCCGTATGGCTGCATCGGCAAGGCAAACTAGGAGGAGCGCGAACATGAGCAATACTACGAAAACCGTGCTTCTGTCGGGCGTGGGCGGCCAGGGCGCGATTCTCGCTGCCGATATCCTAAGCCGCGTTGCCATGGCGAGCGGCCAGGACGTGAAGCTTTCCGAGATACACGGCATGGCGCAGCGAGGCGGCGCGGTGACGACCGTTGTGCGTTTGGGCGATTCGGTGGCTTCTATGGTGGCCGACAAGGGCAGCGTCGATTACCTCGTGTCGTTTGAGACCATCGAGGCTCTGCGCAACATCGAATATCTGAAGGTTGACGGCGAACTTCTGGTGAACGACGAGTCCATCAAGCCGCTTCCTGTGGCGACCGGCGCCGTGGCTGCGCCCACAGGAGTGCATGAGTCCCTTGAAGCGGCAGGCGCGCTGCTGGTTCCCGCAGAGGCTTTGGCGAAGCAAGCCGGTAGCGTGAAAGCCGTGAACGTGGTGCTGTTGGGCGCGCTTTCCACGAAGTTGCCCTATGACGAGGCAACATGGATTTCCGTGATTGAATCGCGCGTTCCTGCCAAGTTCAAAGACGTGAACATCGAGGCCTTCAAGAAGGGCCGCGCGTACGTAGAGGCGAATTCCTAAGTCTTTTCCCGCCAGGACCGCCGATTCCGACATGCGTTTCCGCTTCGGGCAGGTCCTGGCTCGCACGAACAGCACATTAAGTGCTGTTCGGCTCGTGCGGAATCTTGCGGAACCGCACATCAGAATCGGCGGTCCTTGCAGTGGTTTTCGCGCGCGGCGTGCGTGTCGTAATGCTGCGCAGCTTATGGAGACACGCATGTCGTGTGCGAAAACCACGGTGGGATGGCTTTATCCCAGAAAGGGGAGTTGTTATGAGCATTTCTCAAATCGGCGTTTTCGTCGAGAACCAATCGGGGCACGTTGCTCGCGTGCTCGACGCGCTGTATAAGGCCGAGGTGCAGGTGCGCGGCTATTGCATGAGCGATACGGGCGACTACGGCATAGTTCGCTTTGTGGTAGACGATCCGGAAAAGGCTAAGGCCGTGCTTGCCGACATGGGTTGCGCCGTGGTGACGAAAGACGTGCTGTGCCTTCGCCTGGCTGACACTCCGGGCGAGCTGGCTCGCATCATGGGTGTTATCGCGAAGCTTGGCATCAATGTGGAGTATAGTTATTCGCTCGTATCCACCTATATCGCCCTTTCCGTGAAGGATTTGGCGGCAGCCGAGCAGGCTTTGGAAAACGAATCCGTCGAGCTCATCGACCAGGCGCAGCTTTCTGCGCTGGCGAAGCTCGACGCGTAGAATGCCTAGGAAGGCAGGTATCCCTGTGGCAGATATGACCGTGAAAGGCGCCGCGCTGAAGGCGGCGGCCGAGGGGCGCTTTGACGAGCTTCCCATCCATAACCCGTCCATCGAGTGCGCCAGCCGCGAGCGCATCGAGGCCATTCAGCTGGCTCGCCTTATCGATCAGGTGGAATGGACATACAACCGCGTGGCGTGGTATCGCGACAAGATGGACGCGATGGGCGTGAAGCCTTCCGACATCAAATGCCTCGATGACGTGCGCAAACTTCCATTCACTGACAAGAGCGCATTGCGCGATACGTTCCCGTATGGCCTGTTCGCCGAGCCGCTCGACCAGATCGTCGAGCTGCATGCGTCTTCGGGCACCACGGGCAAGCCAATTGTCGTGGGCTACGACAAGGGCGACATGGATCTGTGGGCCGATTGCATTATGCGTCTTGTGCAGATGGCGGGCGTCGTGCCCAGCGACCGCGTGCAGATGGCATTCGGCTATGGCATGTTCACGGGCGGCTTCGGTTTGCATTACGGCCTGCAGCGTCTTGGATGCATGATGATTCCGGCCGGTTCGGGCAATACCGAACGCCAGATTCAGATGATTCAAGATTACGGCACCACGGTGCTGGTTGCCACGCCGAGCTACGCTTTGCACGTGTGCGAGGTGGGCGAGAAGATGGGCTACGACTGGGAGAAGAGCACCCTGCGCGTCGGTCTGTTTGGCGGCGAGCCGTGCACGCCCGCCTTGAAGGCGGAAATCGAGAGCCGCATGCATATCGTATGCACTGACAACTACGGCCTGACCGAGGTCATGGGCCCGGGCGTTTCGGGCGAGTGCCTGGCGAGCCGTGACATGCAGCATATTGCCGAGGATCATTTCCTGTGGGAAGTCGTCGACCCTGAAACGGGCGAGCCTGTGCCCGACGGCCAGATGGGAGAGTTGGTGCTCACTCCGCTTGGCAAGCATGCCATTCCCGTGCTGCGCTACCGCACGCACGATTTGACGCGCGTCATCAAAGACAAGTGCGCATGCGGCCGCACGACGGCCCGAATGCAGAAGGTGCGCGCACGCTGCGACGATATGCTTATCATTCGCGGCACGAATGTCTTCCCGTCGCAGGTGGAAGACGTGTTGTCGACCATCGAAGGCGTCACGCCGCACTATCGTATCGTCGTAGACAACGAAACGGGTCTCGACCGCATGGTTGTGCATGTTGAGCTGAAGCCCGAGGCATTCAGCGATTCCTTCGAAGAAATGGACAACTTCCGTCGCAAAATTGAAGAGAAGCTGAAGAGTGTGATGCTGGTTGCCTCGAAGGTGAAACTGGTTGAGCCTGGCGGAATCGAGCGTTCCACGGGCAAAACCAAGCATGTTGAGGATTTGCGAAAATAAGCAGTTTTTGGAGCGGCGGGTTTTGGCTCGCCGCTTGTTTTATCCCATCGCGCCAAAGCGGACTGGCCAGATTTCTTCACAACGTTCCAGGCGTTCAGAAATCCAGCCAGTCCGCCTTGGCGCTGCCATATTGAGGTTGGCGTCCCCTGCGCGTGACCATCATTCTGCCGAGTTTTCCATGCCTTCATGAGCTTTTCGGAATCTTGATATGACGCGATGGCGGATGAAACTATGCGAGTCTATGGGGCGTGGCCTCTTCTTTGGAAGCGGTTGCCTTTGCTGGAGTGGTATTCTACCGTGCATGGAAACTCAAGGAACTCATATTAAGGGACGTTTTGCTCCTTCGCCTACGGGTCGCATGCATGCCGGCAATATTTTCTCTGCTTTGATGGCGTGGCTGGTGGCCAAATCCCAGGGCGGTACCATGGTGCTGCGCATCGAAGACCTCGACCGGGAACGCTCGAAACCGCGGTTCATCGATGCGGTGCAACGTGACTTCGAAACATTGGGCCTTACGTGGGACGAGGGGCCGTATTTCCAGCACGATCGGGACGATGCGTACCAGGCGGCGTTCGATACGCTTGTTGACAAAGGTCTGGTGTACCCTTGTTTCTGCACGCGTGCCGATCTGCATGCTGCATCGGCGCCGCATCATGGCGAAAAGCTTGTGTACCCAGGGACGTGCCGCAATCTTACGCCGCAGCAGCGCATGGAAAGGGCAGTCTCGCGCAAGCCCGCGATGCGTCTTCGCGTGCCCGATGAAACAATCTCGTTCGACGATTTGATTCAAGGGCATTATTCGCAGAATTTGGAAGAGGATTGCGGTGACTTCCTTATTCGTCGCAGCGACCAGGCGTTTGCCTATCAGCTTGCTGTAGTGGTAGATGATGGCGAGCAGGGCGTGAATTCCATCGTGCGCGGCATGGACTTGCTGTGCTCCACGCCACAGCAGATGTATCTGCAAGATTTGTTGGGCATTCAGCACGCTCAGTACGCGCATGTGCCGCTGATGGTGGGAGAGAAAGACCGCCGCCTGTCGAAGCGCGACCACGATGCCGCGCTCGACGTGTTGCTCGAGCGGTTCAAAACGCCCGAGGCCATCATTGGCCATATCGCTGGAATTACCGGCCTTGCGCCAACGTGCGACCCTACTACGCCAGAAGAATTGCTGGGCACATTCGATATCAGAAGCCTAACGACGTTGTTTCCCGATTTAGTCCAAATCCAGTGGCATTAATCTCGTTCGCCTTGGCTTGGGCGGTGCCCTGCCTCTCACAACGTTCCAGGCGTTCGAGTCAGGGCATCGCCCAAGCCAAGGCGAACGAAAGGAAACTCGTTGCGTATTGCAAAGATTGCGGTAGCTTCGCTCGATTCGTTGCGATTGAAGCCGACCAAGAAAATGCCTTGATGCTCTCGCAGGGACGCCTGGAACGTTGTCCCGGAGAGAGTATCAAGGCATTTTCGATGGGATGCGTTATATTCCTTACAGCGTAAAAACTACTCCTGAGCTGGCTAGAATCGCGGCGGCGTAGAATGCGCCGAGTGCGATATTCAGGCTGCAGATTTGCGCCATGGCGCCGATGCGCGAAGCTGCGACGAGCGGGTTCGCGAACATCGCCTTCAAAAGTGGAATGGCCGCCAGTATCATGAATGGCACCACAATGAGTCCGTTCGTGAAGAATATGGCGACGATGGCGACGATGGCGACGAGCCATGCGACCACCAGCGCATGGTAGAGCGAGCGTGCTTTCTCGCGTCCCAGGTTCGCGGGCAGGGTGCGGCGGCCGACGGGAATGTCCTTTTCGATATCGCACGTGTTGTTCGTCATCATGATGAGGCCCACGCCGATAATCTCGGGCGCGGCCCATAGCAACATCCACCAATTCAAATCGCCCGTAAGCGCCTGGTAGCAGGCCAGCGGAATAAGGCCGCCCATCACGCCGCCGCTTACCATCTCGCCGATAGGCAAATACGATACGGGCGTTTTGCCCGCAGAATAGGCCACTACGAATATGGCGCCAACTACACCTATAGCCAGGGGAATCCAGCCAGCCTGCCAAATGACGTATGCGCCCAGCGCGAACGCCGCAACCAGAAAGCCAACGCCCAGGCGCAGCGCGCACGCCGGGTTCACGTTGTTGTAGACCAGCGTCGCGTCGCTTTCTTCCACATTGTCGTCGGCGGAATCGGCGCCTTTCACAAAATCGTAGTAGTCATTGAATGTGTTCACAGACGATTGCATCAGGATACAAATAGCCAAAAGCACCATCGTCATGATTGGCGAGATGGGGCACGCGCATGCCGCGGCGGCCGCGGCGACCATGCAGGGCAGAATCGCCGCCGGCCAGGTGTGCGGCGCGGCCAGTTGGACTGCCATTTTGACTGTAAAGGACTGGTAGGTTGTGGTGTTCAAAGTGCTATCGTCTCTTTTCATCGTTGCTCGTCATTGAGGGGCTTTCGCTCATCTTTGCCGGTGTCAATAAATGGCACGGCTTCGCGCATGCGCTGGGTGATGCCCTCGAATCGTTCGCGCAAGGTGGAGCCGGCCACTTCGCCGAGGTTGCGTATCGCCTGCCCCATGATTTCCTTGGTGGCGTCATCGAGGTTGCGCCCGTCGCGCACGAAGGTTGCCATATTCGACATGAAGCCGTCTTGGAAATCGGCCCAGCTTTTTGCGTCGCTCGAGGTTATGAGCTCGTACATGGTGTCGATGAATACCTCGCGCTCTTGGCTTGTGCAGCTGCGCAGCCAACGGTCGAGTGTGGTGTCGAACATTTGCGCGCCGCGATTGAGCGTTTCCTGGGTCGCAAAATCGGATCCGTCGACCATCCATGTGAACGGCACGTGTTGAAAGAATCCCAGCGCGTCCGATTGCACGATGCGGAAATCGTCACGGCTTTCCAAAATCATGCCGAACACCGAGGATTCGGGCACTGTTTTGTCGAGCTTCGCTTGGAATTGCGGGTCATCGATGCGCGGGGAGGGGGCTTCCAGGAAGCTTGGTCCGTCGTGGTTGAACACGCGTCGTATTCGCCCATACCCGCCTTCGTCTATGGTCAACGCCGCGAACTCGGCCAAGTTGCCGCCCTTTGAATGGCCGCCCACATAAATTGGCATGTGCGTGGGCAGCGCCGACAGAACGCCCGACACATATGCCGTAGCGGTTTTCTGTGAGGGAATCACGGGCAGGTAGCTCAGGTTGAAATCTTCTTTCCAACCGGCAAGCGTTCCGTCTGTCCCGCGGAACGCCAAATACGCCAATTCGGCGTTGTCTTTCGCGCCCACCGTGAACGTGCACGCGCAGAATTGCTTCTCTATGACTTCAGCCGTTTCGTTCGCGAAAAAGCCTACCTTCAAATCGGCATAGCGTCTGCTGCGTGCGAGCGCCATCAGAAAGTCAGGGAGCTGATCGGCGTCTTTCAGCCACCCGCCCGACAGCATGGCCTCAAGGGGCGTGAATCGCAGTATGTCGATGACGGGAACCATTTCGCCGCTATTGAGGTCGGCATAGCGGTAGAGATTCAGGTCGAGGTACACGAGCGACGATAATACGAGACTGTCCACCGGCGTGAAGGCCCGCCGATCGAAGCCCTCTTGGTGCTCGCGCAAAAAATCGGCCATGAATTTCTGCCGGCTGGGCGAGGGAAGCGCGCGGGCAATATCCGCCGTGTTTTTCATGTCGGGCATAATCGCTCCTACCTGGTATTGGCCAGTGTGCGCGCTGTGCGCTCGGCCAGATCGAGAAGCTCCTGTCGGCCGTGCACGCCGCACTTCGTGTAAATGCGGCGCAGATGCGTGTCGGCGGTGCTTTTCGCAATGAACAACTCTTGGGCGATGCGCTCGTTCGTGCGCCCGCGCAGCGCGAGCGCCAGCACTTCGGTCTCGCGCGCCGACAGGCCGGTGGCCTTTGCGATGGCGTCTCGCACGGCCTCGGTATTGTCGACGGCATCGACCTGGGTCGAGAGCGCGCGGAAATCACGTTCGGTGAACAGGAACGTGAACGCGCATACCACGGCCAAGCCCGCGAAGGCCATAACGGCGTATGGCGTGACATGCAGAGGCGATGCCGCGTCGAAGCCGTTCGCGAGGAAAATGCCCAGCGCTTCGCCGCCGTAGAGCACGGCGAAGCCCTGCGCGAATGCGAGGGCGCAGTTTGCGCCCTCGAGCTGGGCGCTTGCGCAGAACAGCGAGGCGAATGCGGCCGAGAGGCCCAAATACCCCGCCAGCACGATGGCGTCGCCCGTGATGTCGAGCCCCTCGAGCACGGGCGTGAACAAGAAGCCCGCAAGCGTCAGCGTAAACGCGATGCGATAGCTCATCGAGAACGCGTCGCGCTCGCCTCGCTCGTCAGCGTGCAGCGTTTCGAGCACGCCCGCGCAAAACAAGGCGACGATGAACATGGCGTATGGCAGGGAGGGCGTTGCGATGGATCCAGGGTCGCTTCGGTATGCTTCCACAAAGCCGGCAGCCACTCCAAACAGCAGCGCGCCGGCGAGCATGCGGGTCGAAAGCCTGCGGATGCGTTTCGGCGCTGCGCTGATAGGCGCGGCCGCGTCGCCTTCGACGACATTCGTGTCGCGCTTGGAAATTTCCATGAAGGCTACGCCGGCGAACGGCAGCACGCATCGCGCAGCATAGCCTATCGCCTCCGGAAGGAACCACAGCGCTATGCAGCACGCCGCGGCGATGCCCGTTGCGGCGAAAATCTCGGTCGCGGCAAGCCGCGGCGGGTTTTCGCCAAGCGTTTTGCCCCAAGCCGTAAGCGTCAGCGCCATGGGCGCGCCAATCAGCAAGCCCTCCGCGACCACCTCGGCAGGGGTGGTGCCCGGCATGGCGCTTACGGCGGCGCCCGCGCTCATGAATGCGGCGAAGGCTGCCAGCGTTCCGCTGCGCGAGAGCGCGCGATGGGCCACGTCGGGGGCATTTCGCTCACCGATGAACGCGGCCACCATGAAGGCAAGCGTCAGCAGCAGTTCAGCGCGCTCGAACGTGAACGGACCCAGCGCAAGTTGATGGTTCGTGCCCAGGTAGAAGGCGGCGAATACAAAGCCCTGGTAGCATGCGAACCCGGCGATTCTCGACCAAGAGGGACGCGCTGTTTGTGCGGGGGCTTTGCTCACGTTTCTTCCTTTTGCATGCATGTATGAAATGGTCGTTTCATCATAGCGCACCCAACTTATATATGGTGCGCTTTGGGAGAATGCCCACGCGTTTCACGCGTCTTCGCGGGGTTGACGTATGCTTTCGCCGTACGAATTCGAATTGGAGGAAGTGCCATGGCCACCAACGCCCAGCTCACTGAAGAATATCTCGCGCTTATCGATGCGCTCGACGGCGACAAGGCCGGCCGAGCCGCGGCCCGAAGCCACATGGAGCATTCGACCGCGATTTACCACGGCGTGATCGTCGATTCCTCGTATGTGCCGCGCCTGTACAACCGCGAGACGCGCGCCCGTTTCGAATACATCGCTGAAACCACGTATTCCATCTTGTCGAAGGTCATGCGCGAGTACCTCGAGAATCCTGCGTATCGCCATGTGTACGATATCGACCCGCGCTTGCAAGAGCTCATTTTGCTGCCGCGCGGCTACGATGCGCTGCTGCCGTTTGCACGCGTCGACCTCTTCCTCAACGAGGACGACATGACGGCGCAATTCTGCGAGTTCAACGCCGACGGCTCGTCGGGCATGAACGAGAACCGCGAGATCACGGCGAGCATCGCGCATTCGCGACCGTTCGAGCAGTTCGCCGCCGCGCACGCCGTGCACACGTGCAACGAAGAGTTGTTCGACGGCTGGGTGGATGAATTCCTGAAAATCTATGACACGTACGATTTGAAGGTTGAGCATCCGCATGTGGCCATCGTCGACTTCCTGGAAAACGCCATTACCGAGGAATTCAAGATTTTCGCGGGCCTGTTTGCCAAGCGAGGCATCGAATGCTCGGTCTATGATGTGCGCGATTTGCGTTTCGAAGACGGCCAACTCGTTGGTACGAAGGCGTTCTATGGGCGCGACAACGCCAAAATCGACGCCATTTGGCGCCGCAGCGTGACCAACGACATCATCGACAATTGGGAAGCGTCCCAGCCGCTTATCGAAGCCGTACGCAACCGCAAGGTGGCGCTGATCGGCAGCTTCGCGGGCCACTTGGTACACGACAAGCAAATTTTCCAAGTGCTCTATATGCCCGAAACGCAGGCGCTGCTCACCGATGAAGAGAACGCGTTTGTGCAGGCAACGGTTCCGTTCACGTCGTTCTTGACGAGCGAAGTCGCCGACTCTCGCGATGTGCGCGCCACCCGCGAGCAGTGGATCATCAAGCCGACCGACGCGTACGGCTCAAAAGACGTGTTCGCGGGCGTTGACTTCACCGACGAACAGTGGGCCAGAATCGTCGATGCGCACGTCGATGGCAAGGCGGGCGCGCCGTTTTTGATTCAACGCTACTGCACGCCGTTCAAAACGCCGGCCATTCCGTTGTACGGCACCCAGGCCGATGCCGAAGCGACGCCCACGCCTTACAACAACATGGAGGGCTTGTATATGTACAACGGCCGTTTCACGGGCGTGTTCAGCCGCATGGGGCCGCAACCCGTCATCTGCAAGAAGACGGGCGGCATCACCGCCGCAACCATTTGGGTGGACGAATAGCATGGGAAAGTTTCTTGAATCGCGCGCGGTAACCGTTGCCGTGTCGGTGGTTGCCGCCGCTGCGCTGGCGGTATCGCTTGTGGCGGCGGGATTTGCGGCGTGCGCGGTGCCCGACGTGTCAACCAAAACTCTGGCCAGCGCCTTTTCCGACGACGTCGATTCGCCTTTCACGAAAGACGAGCTGGTTGCGGCGGCCGTTCAAACGAAGCACTATACCATCGACGACAACGACAAGGCGGCGGTTTACGGCACCGTGGCTGCCATCAATGCGCAGCAG